>Ga0302299_10000168_pt1 | contig 31264 bp, 21 predicted proteins | sample III_Fen_N3_4_FD_198795 | JGI IMG/M metagenome (GOLD analysis project Ga0302299, IMG submission 198795) | Peat permafrost microbial communities from Stordalen Mire near Abisko, Sweden - III_Fen_N3_4 | ecosystem: Environmental > Terrestrial > Soil > Wetlands > Permafrost | place: Sweden: Abisko...
GCGCAGCCGCCGGTCCTCCGGCGGCAGGTTGGCGTTCGAGGCGGTCGTCGAACCGGCGCCGCGCACGGCCGTGCTCGGCGCCCGGGCGTGCGACCTGGCCGCGTTGCAACTGCTGGACCAGCACTTCAGCCATCGCGAGCAGCCGGACCCGGCGTTCGCCCGGCGCCGGCGCTCCCTGTTCCTGGTGGCGGTGGACTGCGCCCGTCCCGCGGCCACCTGCTTCTGCGCCTCCACCGGTGACGGGCCGGTCGCGGCGTTCGGCTACGACCTCGCGCTGGCCGAGCTGGACGACGGCTACGTCGTCCGTGCCCGCAGCGAGGCGGGGTCCGCCGTCCTCGACGCGTTGCGGGTCCGGACGGCGACGGACGCCGAGGTCCGTCGGGCCGAGCGCCAGGGGGCCGCCGCCGCGGCCGCCCAGCACCGGCGGCTCCCCGGCGGCGCCGTCGCAGGGGCCCTGCTGGATCGGTTGGACAGCCCGCGCTGGGCAGCGATCGCCGAGCGCTGCCTGTCCTGCGGCAACTGCACCGCGGTCTGCCCGACGTGCTTCTGCCACGCCGAGGGTGACGAGACCCTCCTCGACGACCCGACCTGCGTCGAGCACTGCCGGCAGTGGGACACCTGCTTCGCAGCCGGGCACAGCTACCTGCACGGCTGGGTCGTGCGGGGTGACACCCGGTTGCGCTACCGGCAGTGGCTGACGCACAAGCTGGACACCTGGTTCGAGCAGTTCGGCCGGAGCGGGTGCGTCGGGTGCGGTCGGTGCCTCACGTGGTGCCCGGCGGGCATCGATCTGCTCGCCGAGCTGGAGCTTCTGCTCGACCCGTCGCCGCAGGTGGAGGGGGAGGTGGAACGTGCAGGGACGTGATGTGGTGGCAGCGCGGCCCGGCAGCTGCCTTCCGCACGAGGCGGAGATCGTGCATCGGGTTCAGGAGTCGTCGACCATCTTCTCCCTGTATCTGCGGTTCACGGACCCCACCGTGCACGCCGGCTTCCGGTACCGGCCGGGGCAGTTCACGATGCTGTACGTCCACGGCGCGGGGGAGGTTCCGATCTCGATCGTGTCCGATCCGGAGCACGAGGACCTGCTCGTGCACACCGTGAACCGGGTCGGTCGGGTCACCCGCGCGCTGGCCGCCCTGCGATCCGGCGACCGCCTGGGCGTGCGGGGCCCGTTCGGGCACGGCTGGCCGCTGCGGCAGGCGGAGGGGCAGGACGTCGTCATCGTGTCGGGCGGCCTGGGCTGCGCGCCCGCCGTCTGCGTCATCAACCACCTGGTGAGACGGCGCGAGCGGTTCGGTCGGCTGACGATCGTGCAGAAGGTCCGGACGGTGGACGAGTTCATCTGGCCGGAGCGCTACGAGCGCTGGGCCGCCCTGCCGGACACCACCGTCCTCGTCGCCTCCACCCGGGGGGCACAGGACTGGCGTTGGCAGGTCAGCGGGCGCATCGCCGTGCTGGACGACGTCCGGGTACCCTCCGCCCGGACCGTCGCGTTCCTGTGCGGTCCGGCGGGTTTCATGGCCGCGGCGGCCCGCAAACTGATCGACCTGGGCGTACCCGCCCACGGGGTCTATCTGAGCACCGAGCGGAACATGCAGTGCGGCCGCGGCGTGTGCGGTCACTGTCAGTTCGGGAGCCTGTTCCTCTGCCAGGAGGGCCCCATCTTCCCCTACCCGCGGCTGGCCCGGCTGTTGGACACCGAGGGCTTCTGAGGGCCCGGTTCGGCCCCCTGGCGCGGGCCCACTCGTGCGTTACCGCAGGTGAGCCCGTTTGTCCGGCGTCACATCTCGGCGGGCGCCATCGAGGGAAGGACGGTATCCATGTCTCGTGAGCGAAGATTCACCAGAATCAGGGCATACCGGTACAGAGTGTGACGTCGTCCACTCCGGAAGCCGGTGGTGCCCCTCAAGTAGGGGTCCGCCCGACGCTTCACACTCGGTTACTGTTAAGGCTCTTAGCCTTCGACACGCCGAGTTAGGAACCCTGAGCACTCATAGTCGCGGACAGCGAGCACCTGGCGGAAGCCAACTCCTCCGACATGACGGTGAGTAGCGAGGTCATCCATCCGGATGTCGGGTTCCCTGTGATGCAGCTCACCTGCCGTACCGCTTGCGACCTGGAGTGTCGCGAGTGTGGTCCTACACACATCGTTCTTGATCGAACCTTTGCTCAGACTTCATGAACGGCCGCTGCTTGAGGACGTTTCATGAACTCCGAAGCGATTCGCCCCGACGAGCGGCCCTGCTCGGAGGCTGATCGAGAGAAGAGGAACCGTGCGTATCGGTCTGATTGCCACTCCCTGGGTCCCCGTCCCGCCGCCGCGGTACGGCGGGACGGAGGCGGTTATCGACAACCTCGCCCGCGGGCTGCGGGATGCCGGTCACGACGTCGAGCTGTTCACCGTGGGTGAGTCCACGTGCGACGTGACCAGATCATGGTTGTTTAAAGAACCCATGGAACCCATGCATGACTCGATCATCGAGAGCCTGCACGTCGAGGCCGCCTACCGGGCTCTCGCTGACTCGGACGTCGACGTGATCCACGACCACACCGTCGTCGGCCCGCTGCTGGGTTCCCATGCCGCCCCCGCTCGCGTACCCGTGGTCACCACGGTCCACGGGCAGTTCAACGACGTGTCCCGTCAGGTCTACAGCCGGATGCCGAGCCGGGTGTCCATCATCGCGATCTCCCACCCGCACCGCGCGTCCGCTCCCGAGGTGCCGGTCGAGACCGTCATCCCGCACGGCATCGACACCGACAGGTACGTCCAGGGCCCGGGCGGCGGGGGTTACCTCGCGTTCCTGGGCCGGATGAGCCCCGACAAGGGCGTCCACCGCGCCATCGAGGTCGCCCGTCGCTCGGGCCTGCCTCTGGTGATCATGGTGAAGATGCGCTCGGCCGAGGAGCACCAGTACTTCGAGGAGGTCGTTCGCCCCATGCTCGGCAGCGACGTCGAGCTCATGTTCGAGCCGGACGAGGCGCACCGCATCGACATCGTCGGCCGCGCTGAGGCCCTGATCAACCCGATCATGTGGCCCGAGCCGTTCGGCCTCGTGATGGCCGAGTCCCTCGCCTGCGGCACGCCGGTCATCGCCAGCCCCAACGGTGCTGCGCAGGAGATCGTCGAGCCGGGCATCACCGGATACCTGGACAGCGGCGTCGACGGCCTCGTCGAGGCGGTCGGGCGCGTCGGCGGGATCGACCGCAACGCCTGCCGTTCGGCCGCGGAGCGCCGGTTCAGCATGCACCGCATGGTGGAGGACCACGTGCGGCTCTACCGCCGGCTGATCGACCGGGCCAGCGTGCCCACGCTCAACGAGCAGCGCGGGGCGCGGTTCCGGCACCGAGTTGCACTATGAGCCCGTCCGGCGCCTGACGGATCGAGTTCCCCTCCGCCCGCAGGTCGAGCGACAGCACGCCGTCGCCCATCCGCAGGTGGTCGATCCGCAGCGGCAGCAGTGACTCCGGAAGCACCGGCGACAGGGTCAGCCGTCCCTCGGGGAGGGACGGCTCGAGCCGGAGCAGGGTCCGCAGCAGGTGGACCGGAGTCGCTGCTGCCCAGGCCTGCGGCGAGCACGAGGTCGGGTAGCGGACGGGCGCGGTGAAGCGGTCGCGGTCGAAGCCGCAGAACAGCTCGGGCAGCCGGCCGCCGAACGCCTCCGCCGCGTCGAGGATGGCCAGTGCGACCTTCTGGCCCTCCTCGATGAAGCCGTAACGGACCAGGCCGGACACGGCGATGGCGTTGTCGTGCGGCCACACCGAGCCGTTGTGGTACGACATCGGGTTGTACGCGCCCATGGACGACGCGAGCGTGCGGATGCCCCAGCCGGTGAACATCTCCGGCGAGAGCAGGTGCGCCGCGACCGAGGCGGCCTTGTCGTCGTCGACGATGCCCGTCCACAGGCAGTGCGCCATGTTGGACGCCAGGGCGTCGACCGGGCGCTTGTCGCCGTCGAGCGCGATGGCGAAGTAGCCCCGGTCCTCGAGCCAGAAGGCCTGGTTGAACGCGGACTTCAGTTTCTCGGCGCGCTCGGTCCACTCCTGTGCCTGCTCGCCGTTGCCCTCGGCGTGCGCCAGCCGGGCGCGGGCGACGTAGGCGGCGTAGGTGTAGCCCTGCACCTCGCACAGCGCGATGGGCGGGTCGGCGAGGCGGCCGCTGCGGAAGTTGACGCCGTCCCCGGAGTCCTTCCAGCCCTGGTTCACCAGGCCACGGTCGGTCGCCCGGCGGTACTCGACGAACCCGTCGCCGTCGACGTCCCCGTACTCCGCGATCCAGGCCAGGGCCCGGTCGGCGTGGGGTAGCAGGGCCATGACCTCCTCCGCGGGGGCGCCCCAGCGCCACACCTCGTCCAGGAGCATGACGAACAGGCTGGTCGCGTCGGCGGTGCCGTAGTAGACGTTCGACCCGCCGAGCGCCAGCGATGTCTGCATGCCGGCGCGCATCTCGTGCATGATGCGGCCGGGCTGCTCCTCCGTCATCGGGTTGTCGGCCTCGCCCTGGTAGTGGGCGAGCGTCTGCAGGGTGCCGACGGCGAGCCGGGTGTCGATCGGGAGGGCCATCCAGGCGGAGAGCAGGGAGTCGCGCCCGAACAGCGACATGAACCACGGCGCCCCGGCGGCCACCGCGGCGCGCTCCGGGTGCTCGTGGTCGAAGATGCGCAGGACTCCCAGGTCTTCCTGGCTCTGGGTGAGCGTATTGAGCAGCGGGGCCGGTGCCTCGGAGAAGACCGGCCCCTGCTCCCGCCAGGCCGACAGCAGCTGGTCGGGCCGGCTGACGCCGACGGGCTGGCCGCAGGCGTGGCGGCCCGGCAGCAGGACGTCGTTGACGGCCGCCTGCACCTGCAGGCACGCCTCCCAGGTGCCGCGGGCGGGGACGACGACCTGGAAGGAGATGAGGCCGGGGGAGTAGTCCGGCGGCGGCTCGGCGCTGACCCGGACCCCGCGGGAGTGGCCCATCCACCGGTAGTCGCCGAGGAGGCCGTCGGCGATCTGCGTCGACAGCCGGCCGATCCCGCCGCCCACGCGGTTCTCCTTGACCTCGAAGAGGTCGGCGAAGTCGAAGTCGGCCAGGAGCGTGATCGTGCAGCCGGCCGCCTCGTGCGACAGGTTCTCCAGCACGAGGTCCTCGCGCATCCCGTCACCGACGTACCGGCGGCGGATGACGAGCAGCGTGCTGTCGGCGCGGCCGGCGCGCGGCGGCGTCCGGCAGACGAAGGACGCCGAGAACGGCGCCTCGTGCTGGACGACGAGCGGGTCGGGGGAGCGGCCGTCGATCCGCAGCTCCCACCGGGAGAGGATCCGGGTGTCCCGGAAGAACAGCCCCTGGATGGTGCCCGGGCTGATGTCCCCGTTGGGGGCGCCGATGCAGAAGGTCGATCCCTCCACGAGGGTGACGGCGCTGTGCGCCTCGTCGGTGGGCGGTGCGCCGTCGAAGTTCCACGCGTCCGTCATGGGCTGCCTCCGTGGGTGGACGTTCCGGACGAGCCTAGGCCCCAGCGCTGACAGGATGCGGCCGGGTCCGCCGGCATGGGCCGATCGACCGGTTGCGCCTGGTGGTGCGGCGGCCCGGGGGGTGGTGCGGCCCGGCGCGCGTCAGGCGGTGGTGGTTCCGCTCCGGCTGGTGCCGGTGCCGAGCCCGGCGTCGTTGTAGGGCGTCACCGTGATCGTGTAGGTGGTGCCCGGTTTGAGCCCGATCAGGTGGACGTGCGTGCCGTCGTAGTCCGGCGGCTTGCTGATCCAGGGGCTGTTGGGGTCGTCCGGGGAGGTCCACTTGATCCGGTACTTCGTCGCGCCGGTGGCCGGGGTCCAGTTCACCTCGAGCGTGCTGCTCGTCGGGCCGGACACGGTCACGGAACCCACCGCCCCCGGCACCGGAGGGGCGGTGTCCTTGCTGGTCGACGGCGGGGGCGGCGTGGTGCCGGCCGGGTCGGGCGGGACGGTGGCCGGCGGGAGCACGACGGGGCTGCCCGCCGGTGGCGCGCTCGTCGCCGCGCCCCCGGCGCGGACGAAGACCGCGTTGATCGTCAGGACGGCGTGCAGCGGCAGCACCGTGCAGTCCGGCCCGGACACCCGGGCGCAGTTGGACCACTTGCTGAAGGTCCAGCCGTCGGCGGCCTCGGCGTGGAACCGTGAGTTCTGGCCGCGCGGGATGTCCAGCGTGCAGGTCCGGTCGCACAGCCCGTTGCCGGCCACCTGCCCGGAGCCGGTGATGGTGACGGTGAGCTTCGTGGTGCCGGTCGTCCCCGAGGGCGGGGTCTGCGCCCCGACCGAGGCGGTGGACGCGCCGGCCGGCGGCGTCACGGCGTTCCCCGTCGGGGAGGAGCCGTCACCCACCGGGGCGGTCGCCGACGTCCCCGCCTGGGTCGACGTCGACCGGCCCTTGAGGTACCAGAACCCGGCGACCGCCGCGGCGGCGAGGAGGACGACCGCGAGCAGCGCGACCAGCCCCCGCGACCTGCCCGACCGGCCGTCCTGCCCGATCTCGAAGCGGACCGTGCCCGCGCCGGTACCGCCCGGGTCCGACAGGTAGGCCGGCGGCGGTGGGAGCCGGCCGCCGGCGTCCGGGGTTGGCAGGGCCGGCCGGGGACCGCCGAAGCCGGCGGCCGGGATGCCGTTCGCGTACGAGGGGTGCGGGGTCGGGGCGGTCCGCGGACCCGGACCGTAGGGCGTGGTGTGCTGCGGCGAGCCGTTCGCGGGCAGCGGCGCGCGGGGCGTCAGCGGTGCGGTGGAAGGTGGCGCGGCCGGGGCCGCGTAACCCTGCGCCGGGTAGCCCGCTGCCGGCTGACCCTGCGCCGGATACCCCGGTGCCGGGTAGCCCTGCGCCGGATGGCCGCCGGCCTGGAAGCCCGCCGCACCCGCCACCGCTCCGGCACCCGCGGCGGCGGCCAGCGACGACCGGCCACCACCGGCGGCTGCGGGCGCGGCGGGGGTCGAGGGGGAGACGGGCGAGGCGGACGACGGCCGCGGCACCGCCGGCGCCGCGACCGCGACGCCCCCGGCGTCCGGATCGACCGGGAGCGTGGCACCGCTGGCCAGCCACGCCGCCCCGAGAGCGATGGCGTGCTTGGGGTGGGCGTCGACGGCGACCGGCCGGCCGAGCTCCGAACCCACCAGCTGGGCGACCAGCGGCATCCGCGACGAGCCGCCGACCAGCAGGACGGCGGCCAGCTCACCGGGGTCGACGCCGGCCGAGCGCACCGCGCGCTTGAGCGAATCGATCGAGTCGTACAGCGACGGCCGGACCATGTTCTCCAGCTCGGCCCGGGTCAGCCGCACCTCGGTCGTCAGGGCCGGGAGCATCACGGGGATCGCGACGTCGGTGTCGGAGGAGAGCGCCTCCTTCGCGTCGGTGCACTCGGAGCGCAGGCGGGCGACCGCGCCGACCGAGGCGGGGTCGTCCTCGTCGAGGGCGCTCAGCGCGTCGCCCACCGAGCGCAGCACGTGGTTGAACACGGCGGCATCGATGTCGATCCCGCCGAGGCGCTCGATGCCCTCCGGCTGGCCGAGGATCTCGAAGCCGGCCGCCGTCCGCCGCAGCACCGCCGCGTCGAAGGTGCCGCCGCCGAGGTCGTAGACGGCGACCGTGTCGCCCGGGGCCAGCCGCTCCTGCCGGGCGTAGCTGACGGCCGCGGCCTCCGGCTCCGTGGTGTAGATCACCGGCACCCGGACGTCGGCCAGCCGGACGGCCTGGCGCAGCAGGTCGGTCTTGAACGGACCCCAGTTCGCCGGGTGCGACACGCAGATCGAGGCCGGCGCGCCCCCCTCGCGGGCCGTCACGAGGTCGAGGACGGCGCGCAGCAGCCGGGCGGTCAGCGCCTCGGCGGAGTACGGCGACCCGCCGAGCAGCAGCGGCGTCGAGTCGCCGAGACGGCGCTTGAACTCCCGGGCGACCCGGTCCGGCTCGAGCGCGGCCCGGCGGGCCGCCGCCTCGCCCGTCAGGACGGAACCGTCGCTGCGGGCCAGGACGACGGACGGGATCGCGGCCGAGTGGGTGCCCAGCGAGCAGATCTCGGCGCGGCCGTCGCGCCAGACGGCGGCGGCGGTGAACGTCGTCCCCAGGTCAACGCCCAACGCGTACACGCCCGTGCCACCCCGTTCCGGTCCAGGCCCGCGCCGATCAGCGGCGCGGTGCCCGGCCACGATAGCCGCCGCGCAGGCACGGCCGGGGGGCGTTGCCGGGCAAGAGCGCGCAGACATCCCCCTAGCGTCACGATACCCGCACGAGAAGTTATTTCGCCCCGGACAAACCGGGTTACGACGCCACCGGACGGTCGTCCGAGGGCCACCCGGTCGACCGCGGCTTTGCCGTGGTCGACGCCGGGAGGCGCGCGGCGGGCGGCAGGAGCTGGTCGAGCGCGGTGGGCTCGTGGTAGCGATAGCCCTGGCCGAGCCGGCAGCCGTGCTCCAGCAGCAGGTGCTCCTGGGCCGCGGTCTCCACGCCCTCGCCGACGACCTGCAGGCCCAGGTCCTCCGCGAGCCGGCACACCGCGCGGACCAGGGCGTCGTCGGTGGTGCGGCGGCCGAGCCCGGTGACGAACCGTTTGTCGATCTTCAACTCGTCCACCGGGACCTCGGCGAGGTGGCCGAGGGAGGAGAAGCCGGTCCCGAAGTCGTCGAGCGCGATCCGGACGCCGAGCGCGCGCAGCGGCTGGAGCACCGCGGTCGCCCGCTGCAGGTCGCCGAGCGCCGTCCGCTCGCTGATCTCCAGCGTGAGCCGGCCCGCGTCGACGCCGCGGTCGGCGAGCTGGCGGTGCACCCAGTCGCCGAAGCCGACGGTGGCCAGCTGCGAGCCGGCGACGTTGACCGAGATCCCGGCCCGCCGGTCGGGCCACAGCGCGAGCCAGTTGAGCGCGTGGTGCATGACCCAGCGGCCCAGCGGGTCGATGAGCCCGCTCTCCTCGGCGACCGGGAGGAACTCGTGCGGCTGGCGCCGGTGCTCGCCGTCCTGCCAGCGGGCCAGCGCCTCGAACCCGACCCAGGCGCCGTCCGCCATCGAGACGATCGGCTGCGCGTCGAGGAGGAGGCCCTCGCCCTGGCAGGCCCGTTCGAGCGCGGCGCTCATCCGGGCACGCTCGGTGACCCGCTCGCGCATCGACGGCTCGAACATCACGTGCCGCTTGCCCCCGCGCGACTTCGCCTCATACATGGCCAGGTCGGCGTCGCCGAGGAGGAGCTCGGCGGAGGTGTCGCGGCCGATGGCGACGCCGATGCTCGCCGCCGTGCGCCGGGCCGGGTCGGAGGGCATCTGGCGCAGCCGCTGGACGAGGCGGTCGGCGACCGCCCGGATCTCGGTGAGCTGGTCGGTGCCGAGCAGGACGGCGAACTCGTCGCCGCCGAGGCGCGCCGCGACGTCCCGGCCGCGCAGCTCCCGCCGCAGCGTCTCCGCGACGCCGCGCAGCAGCCGGTCGCCCGCCGCGTGGCCGTCCATGTCGTTCACGGCCTTGAAGCCGTCGAGGTCGACGAAGAGAACCGCGGAGGGGCCCTCGCGCAGCCGCTGCTCCAGCATGGCGAGGAAGGCCGGCCGGTTGGCCAGCGAGGTGAGCGCGTCGGTGCCGGCGAGGCGCCGCAGTTCCGCCTCCATGCCCACCCGCTCGCTGACGTCGCGCGCGGAGAGGATGTAGCCCGGTTCCCCGCTCGTGCGACGCGACACGGTCGCCTCGACGGTCCGCCACCCCCCGTTCGCGTGCTGGAAGCGGCCGCTGATGCGACCGGCCGCCGATCCCGGTCCGTGGACGCCGCCCTCGGCGAGGTCCGCCGCCAGCTCCGGGGCGTAGTCGGGGGCGAGCTCCGCGGCGAGTTCCGCGGACAGGTCGGTCGCGGCGTCCGCGCCGGCGTCGTCGATCCGACGGATCTCCGCCAGGAGCCGGTCGCGGTCGTCCGGGTGGACCAGGGTCACGCCGTCGCGCCCGACGATCTCGTCGGGGCTGAGCCCGAGGACGTCGACGACGGCCTCGCTGGCGAACCGGACGACGCCGTGGCTGTCGACGTGCACCAGCGCGTCCCGGCTCTCGGCCAAGAGCTGGTCCAGGCGCTGCGCCTGGCGCCGAAGCGTCCACCAGAGCTGGTGGTTCTGCCGTCCGGCCAGGGCCAGCTCGAGCGCCAGGCCGAGGATCACGCTGACCGCCGCGCCGACGACGATCGGGTCCCGGCTGTCGACGACGGCCGCGATGAGCCCGGGGACGACGGCCCACTGCGGCAGCCGCAGCAGCGGCGGGTAGGCGACCGGTGGGCCCGACCGCGCCCAGATGTCGAGCGGCCCCACCAGCGTCGCGCCGCCCAGGCAGGCCAGCAGGATCATCGCCTCGACGACGCCGAACTCGGGGGCCCGGGTGAGGGCCCAGCTGGTGTCGACGACGACGCAGAGCAGGGTCGCCAGGACGACGAGCAGCACGGGCGTGCGCCGCTCGGCGGACGAGCGCATCGCCAGGCCGGCGACGAAGCTCGCCACCAGGAGGTCGGCCGGGAGCCAGTACAGGGCCGCCCGCAGCTCGGTGTGGTGGCTGTCGAGGGGTGAGCCGGTCAGTTCCAGCGCCACCCAGCAGATCATGAAGACGGACGCCGCGACGAGCCAGCCGTCCAGCAGCAGGAGCGACCACTCGCGCAGCGAGCGCTGCCCGTGGTGTGCCAGGACGACGCCGACCGCCAGCACCAGCAGGGCGGCCACCCGCAGCGCGCCCCAGGTGAGCGCGTCCGGCCAGGCGAGCAGGACGCCCGCCGCGGCGGCGGTGAGCAGCGGGGCGGCGAGCGCGGTCGTCACCCAGGCGGGGCGGCCGCCGTCATGACTGCGCGCCGCCGCCCAGGCCAGGAGCGCGGTCGCGCCGGCACCGACAGTGACGAGGGCGGTGAGGAGGGCGGGGGCGCCGGGGCCGGGATCGATGAGCCGCGGGCGGAACACCCCGGCGAGCGCGAGGGCCGACAGCGCGACCAGGATCGGGGCGACGACCAGCACCGATCGTGACCTCGCGCCCAGGTTCATCCAACCGCCCGTCTCTCGGTCCAGCACACTGTAGACAGCCGCTCGCCGAGCCGTGTAGCAGTACCTCGCAATGTCACTGTCGAGTGACTGTGGGTAGTTGGTGGTTCGGGGCACTCACCGCTGCAGGACGTACGTCCCGGGGGCGCGGCCCAGCGGCGGGTACCCGGCGTCCGGGGCTCCGGTGGGCGGCGGCACGACCTGGCGGTCGTCGCCCTCGGTGAGCCAGCGCTCCCAGGCAGGCCACCAGGAGCCCTCGTGGCGCGGGGCGATCCGTTGCCAGGCGTCCGGGTCGAGGTGCCGCTCGCCCTCGTGGTGCGTCGCGACGCGGTAGGCCCGGTGCGGCGTCCCCGGCGGGCACACGATGCCCGCATTGTGGCCGCCGCTGGTCAGCAGGAACGTCAGGTCGGCGTCCACCGCCAGGTGCAGCTTGTGCACGGACCGCCAGGGGGCCACGTGGTCCCGCTCGGTGCCGACGACGAACAGCGGCACCCGGATGTCGGAGAGCGCCACCGTGCGGCCGCCGGCGACATAGCGCCCTTCGAACAGGTCGTTGCGGACGAACAGGCTGCGCAGGTACTCCGAGTGCATCCGGAACGGCAGCCGGGTGGTGTCGGCGTTCCACGCCATCAGGTCGCCGAGGGCCTCCCGCCGGCCGAGCAGGTAGGACCGGACGTTGTGCGACCACACCAGGTCCGCCGAGCGCAGCATCTGGAAGGCGCCGGCCATCTGCTCGCCGGTGAGGTAGCCGCGCTCCCACATCTGGTCCTCCAGGAAGCTCACCTGGTCCTCGTCGATGAAGAGCGTCAGCTCGCCGGCCTCGGTGAAGTCGGTCTGCGCGGCGAACATGGTGATGCCGGCCAGCCGGTCGGTCGGCTCGTCCCGCCCGAGGACGGACGCCGCGATCGCCAGCAGGGTGCCGCCCAGGCAGTACCCGACGGCGTGCACGCGCTCCCCGGGGACGATCGCGTTCACCACGTCCAGGGCGGCCTCGACGCCGAGGGTGCGGTAGTCCTCCATCGACAGGTCGCGGTCCTGCGAGGTCGGGTTGAGCCAGGAGATCGTGAAGACGGTGTGCCCGTGCTCGACCAGGTACCGGACCAGCGAGTTCTCCGGCGAGAGGTCGAGGATGTAGTACTTCATGATCCACGCCGGGACGACGAGCACCGGCCGGGGGTGGACGGTCGGGGTCACCGGGTCGTACTGGATGAGCTCGATGAGCCGGTTGCGCAGGACCACCCGGCCGGGCGTCACCGCGACGCGCTCTCCCACCGTGAAGTCCTGGGCGCCCGCCGGCGGTTCGCCCGCCACCCGCCGCAGAATGTCCTGGACGGCGAGGACGCCGCCGCGCACCAGGTTCGCGCCGCCCTCGCGGGCGGTCGCCGTCAGCACCTCGGGGTTGGTCAGCGCGAAGTTGGACGGCGACCACATGTCCAGCCACTGCCTGGCCGCGAACGCGGTGGCCTCCTCGTGGTGCGCGCTGACGCCCTCGATCCCGGTCGTGGCGTTGTGCCACCACTGCTGGACGAGCAGGAACGCCTGCTGCTCCAGCACGAACGGCCAGCGCTGCCAGGAGGGGTGGTCGAAGCGGTGGTCCTGGGGGAGCGGCGTGATGCACGGCTCGACCGGCTGCCCGGCGCTTCGTCGCGCTGCGAACATCGCCAACCGTCCGGATCCGCGCAGGGCCTTGCCGGTGAGCTGGAGCTGCTTGCCCGGCGACTGGGCCAGGTGGACGGCCCAGTCCAGGCAGGCCATCGCGGAGGAGGTGGGCGACTGGCCCCCGGTCAGCCGGGCCTGCCAGCTGTGCACCAGGCGATCGACGTACGGGACGACCTCGGTGGCGGCCATCCTCCATGGTCTGTGCGGCCGCCGGGGGGTGGGCGGGGCCGAAGGGCCCGCACGCGCCGACGAGCGCCGTGATCGGGCACGGTTGAACCTGGGGGCGGGTTCAACCGTGCATGATCACGGCGCTCGTCTCGCTCGTCTCGCTCGTCGTCAGTCGGTGCCGGCGTCGAAGGCGGCGCGGTCGAGGGAGCTGTCGTCGACGGCCTGCTCGCCGTCCTCGGCGATCGGTTCGGAGCGGCCCTGCTCGAGCTCCCCGACGAACTGCGCCTGACCGGTCAGCTGGCCCTGCCCGGCATAGAGCTCGAGCTTGGCGCGGGTGTCCGCGATGTCCAGGTTGCGCATGGTCAGCTGGCCGATGCGGTCGAGCGGGCCGAACGCGGCCGACTCCACGCGCTCCATCGAGAGCCGGTCGGGGTGGTAGCTCAGGTGCGGGCCCGACGTCCGCAGGATGCTGTAGTCCTCACCGCGGCGCAGCCGGACGACGACCTCGCCGGTGACGGTGCGGCCCACCCAGCGGACCAGGCTCTCGCGGAGCATGAGCGACTGCGGGTCGAGCCAGCGGCCCTCGTAGAGGAGCCGGCCGAGACGGCGGCCCTCGGCGTGGTAGTTGGTGAGGGTGTCCTCGTTGTGGATCGCGTTGAGGAGCCGCTCGTAGCCGATCCACAGCAGCGCCATGCCGGGCGCCTCGTAGATGCCCCGGCTCTTCGCCTCGATGATCCGGTTCTCGATCTGGTCCGACATGCCCAGCCCGTGCCGGCCGCCGACGGCGTTCGCGGCCATGACCAGCGCGACGGCGTCCTCGAAGCGCTCCCCGTTGATCGCGACGGGGCGCCCCTCCTCGAAGGTGAGGGTGACGTCCTCGGCGTCGACGCGCACGCCGGCGTCCCAGAACTTGACGCCCATGATCGGCTCGACGATCTCCATCGAGACGTCGAGGTGCTCCAGCTGCTTGGCCTCGTGCGTGGCGCCCCAGATGTTGGCGTCGGTCGAGTACGCCTTCTCGACGCTGTCCCGGTAGGGCAGCCCGTGCTGCGCCAGCCAGGTGGACATCTCGGTCCGGCCGCCGAGCTCCTCCACGAACTGGGCGTCCAGCCACGGCTTGTAGATCCGCAGCCGTGGGTTGGCGAGCAGGCCGTAGCGGTAGAAGCGCTCGATGTCGTTGCCCTTGAACGTCGAGCCGTCGCCCCAGATGGCGACGCCGTCCTCGTGCATGGCACGCACCAGCAGCGTCCCGGTGACGGCCCGGCCGAGCGGCGTCGTGTTGAAGTAGGCGCGGCCGCCGCTGCGCACGTGGAAGGCGCCGCACATCAGCGCGACCAGCCCTTCCTCGACGAGCGGGGCGCGGCAGTCGACGAGGCGGGCGATGTCGGCGCCGTACTGCTTGGCGCGACCCGGCAGCGTCTCGATCTCGGTCTCGTCGTACTGGCCGAGGTCGGCGCTGTAGGTGCACGGGACGGCGCCGTGGTGGCGCATCCAGGCCACCGCGACCGAGGTGTCCAGACCGCCTGAGAAGGCGATGCCGACACGTTCACCGACGGGGAGGCTCGTCAAGACCTTGGACACACCGTAGACGGTATCGACCCAGGTGGGCGCGGCACGAATCGACGCGGCGCCCGACACGGGATCGCAACATCGCGCCGGCGGCGAGCCGTCAGCGGCGACCCACGGACGAGTCCCGGACGACCAGTTCGGGGACGAACTGGACCTGCTCGTGGATGTGCCCCGCGGGGCCGCCGGCCTCGCGCAGCAGCAGCTCCACCGCCGTCCGGCCGATCAGGTGGCGCGGCTGCCGCACCGAGGTCAGCGGGACGGCGGCCGCCGCGGCGAAGTCGATGTCGTCGTACCCGACGACTGCGACGTCCTGCGGGACCCGCACCCGGCGCTGCGCGAACTCCTGCAGCGCGCCGAGGGCGACCAGGTCGTTGGCGCAGAACACCCCGGTGGGACGGCGCGCGGCCGGCAACTCGAGCAGCCGCCGGGCGGCCTGGCGCCCGGCGGGGACGGTGAGCGCCGGGCACTCCAGCTCCAGCAGGCTCGCGTCGGCCGCGAGGGCGAGGGCCCGCTGCGCGCCCGCCAGCCGGTCCTCGACCTGGGGGAGCCGGGCCGGACCACCGACGAACGCCAGCCGCCGGTGTCCCTGCTCCAGCAGGTGCATGGCGGCGACCTCGCCCCCGTGGACGTCGTCCACCCCCACCGAGCACCAGCCGTCGCCGGCCGAGGCCCGCCGGTCGACGAGAACGACGGGTACGCCGAGGTCCCGCAGGCTGCCGAGCCGCGTGCCGTGCTCGTCCAGCGTGGTGATGAGGACGCCGTGCACCCGCTGCTCGAGGAGCAGGGCCAGGTACTCCTCCTCCCGCTCGGGCCGGCCGTCGCTGGTGCACATCACGAGGGCCAGCCCGTGCTCGCGGCTGTGCTCCTCGGAGCCCCGGGCGACGTCGGTGAAGAACGGGTTGCCGGCGTCGAGGAAGAGGTACGCGACGACCCGGCTCCGACCCGCGCGCAGCTGGCGGGCCGACTCGTTCCGGACGAACCCCAGGTCGCTCATGGCCGCCTCCACCCGTGCCCGGGTCTGCGCCCGGACCAGGTGGGGGCGATTCAGGACGTTGGAGACCGTGCCCAGGGAGACCTTGGCTCGCGCGGCGACCTCCCGGATCCCGGCGGGACCGCTCACCCTGCCGGCTCCTCTCATGCGGCGCGGCAGTCCGTGCGGCGCGGCGTGGCGGTGGAACCGCCTGATCTTACCAGCCGGCGTCCGGGGCGGCCGTCACGGCAGGGAGCGGGGCCGGCCGTAGTCCAGGGGGAGGGCCTGCAGCCGGTCGAGCGGGACGTCGTAGAGGGCGTAGTACTTCTCGGCCCCGTCGGGCACGAGACCGTCCGGGTCCATCAGCTGGATGTAGGGGTCGGGGCCGCCGTGAGCGGCCTGGTAGGGCCGCGGGTCCTCGGCGTAGGTGACGACGGCGCCGCCCTTGTCGGTGAGGATCAGGCCGTACTCCTGCATGGCGCGGGCCATCGTGCGGGCGACCGGGCTGGTCAGGGTGCTGACGTCGAAGGTCGGGTCGAGGCGGAACCGCTGACCCTCGCACGGCAGGTCGACGGCGTCCGTGTTCCCGTCGTCCCGGGCCGCCGGCCAGGAGTGGCAGCCGGCCTTGGTGCGGACCGTGACCAGGTTCAGCGCGTGGTCGATGTACCCGCGCCGCAGCTCGTCGAGGCGCACGGTGAACGCGCCGAGGGGGAGCCCGGTGGCGGTCGCCCCCAGCGGGGCGGCGAAGATCCCGGGGTTGCGCGAGTAGTGCTCGATCCGGCCGCCCCAGCACGCCGACCAGTGGCCGGCGGCGTCCTTCTCGGCCCGCCAGAAGTCCCAGTAGGTGTCCGTCGACGGCTGGTAGATCGTGACCGAGGCGTCGGTGCCCTTCGACGGCACGAGGTCGGGCGGGGTGGGCACCGCGGCGAGCGACGGGGCGATCACAGGGGCGAGCTCGGGCTTGCCGAGGCAGTCGGAGAAGGTCCAGCGGGTGCGCGGCGTCCGCCGGTCGACGGTGTAGACGGGCGTCGAGTACTCGTCGGTGTTGACCGCCCACGAGCCGTAGTTCTCCGCCTTGTCCCGCACGAGGTTCGCGACGACGGCCGCCGAGTTCGCGGCCAGCGGCACGGTACGCGGCAGCCGGGTGTTCCACGGACCGTGCGGGGAGAACCCGTTCGTCGGGCGTCCCTGGGGCCCGGCCTCGCTCGCGGTGGTGGCGGCCCGGGCGGTACCGCCGGCCGCGCAGAGCAGCGCCGCCGTCGCCAGCACCGCGGCTCGCCTCCACCGCGGCCGCACCCGACCGTTCCGCCGCGCCCGGCCGTCCCCCCGTGCCGCACGTCCGCCGTCGTCCTGCCCGCCTCGTCGCATGACCGTCGACCTCCTTGGAGCCTGGTGGCGGCACCGGACCCCGACAGCCCACCGCCCTCGACGAGGCTAGGGACGGCGCCCGCCCACCTCTTCGGGGATCGACCCCAGCAAACCCGGGTGCGGACCCTGGGTCCCCGGTCGCTCAGCTGCCGCCGCCCTCGGCGACGGCGCGCCGCAGCTGCGCGCGGCTCGAGACGTCGAGCCGCCGGAAGGCGTTGGTCAGGTGGAACTCGACCGTCTTCACGCTGACCACCAGCCGGGCGGCGACCTCCCGGTTGGTCAGGCCGGCGCAGACCAGGACGACGACGCCGCGCTCGGCCGGGGTGAGCCGGCGCAGGACGGCGCCGCCGCGCTCGTCGGGACCGCCGGCGCCGCCCGCGCCGCCCGGACCGCCCGGTTCGAGACCGGTGGCCACCGCGGCCCGGTCGACCTGCGCGGTCCAGGCGGCCGCCCCGAGCTGTTCGAACCGACGCCGGGCGGCCCGCAGCGAGCGCTCACCGGCGGCCCGGCGCCCGGCCGCGACCTCGCAGCTTCCCTGGACGAGCAGGGCCCGGCCGACGTCCAGCGGCAGTCCCGCCCGCTCTGCCAGCTCGACCGCCGACCGCGCCGCGGCCACCGCCCCGACGGCGTCCCCCCGGGCCGCGTCGAGCTGTGCGCGCACCCGGGCCAGTCCGGCGAGGGCCGACCGGCGGCGGGTGTCCCCGAGCCGGGCGGCGTGGTCCTGGAGCGCGGCCGCGGCCTCGTCGAGGCGTCCGAGCCGGCAGAGGGCGTCGGCGCGCACCGGTCCGACGAGGTGCGTGCCCGGCTCCCGGGCCGGGTACACGCCGTCCAGGTCGTCGGCGGCGTCGAGCAGGAGGACGGGGTCGTCGAGCGCCTGCGCGATGCAGGCCCGGGCGGCCGCTGCGTAGGCGACGGCCGCAGGCGTCGCGAGCTGCGCGGCCCACTCCGTGGCGGCCGCGGCGTGCGTGCGGGCGGCGGCCAGGTCGCCCCGGGCCGCGAGCGGGTAGGCGGCCATGGCGTGCAGCATCGCGAGGTCCCAGGTGCGTTCGTTGTCCTCGGCGTCGCCCACGGCCAGCGCCGTGTGCACGACGGCGTCGTCCAGCGCGCCCGCGCGGTACTCCGCCTCCCCGAGGAACCCCAGGGCCTGCCCGACGCGCAGCGTCTCGCCCGCCGTGGCCCGGTCGACGGCGGCGCCCAGGTCGTGCCGGGCGCCGTCCGGGTCGTCGAGCCAGAGCCGGACGACGCCCCGCGCCACGAGGCCGTCGAGCCCCGCCCGGGCTCCGGGCAGGTCCGCGCCGGTGAGGTCGGCGAGGGCCTCCTCGCCCCGCCCGCCGACGGCCAGGCCCAGCGTGCGGGCGAACCCGGCGAAGCCCGCGACCCACGGCTCGCGGGCCCCGGCGACGGCAGCCGTGCCGTGCTCGATCATGTCCGGGTAGCTGACGGTCAGCACGCCGATGACGGCCAGCTGGGTGTGGATCCTGGCCCGCAGATCGGCGGGCGCACCGGCGTCCGTGCCGGCGTCCGTGCCGGCGTCCGTGGTGGCTGGCGGTGCGGCCAGGGCGCGCAGGAGCCGCTCCCGGGCGGCCGGCACCCTGCCCAGGAGCAGCTGGTGGTACCCCGTGACGTAGTCGGGCCAGGCCCCCGCCAGCGCCGCGACCTCGCCCGCGTGGGCCGACGCCGCGGCGACGTCCCCGACGACGAGCAGGCTCTCGACGGTGGTGAGGAGCCGGGCTCGCCGCGCAGGTCCCGGCGGCGTGACCGCGAGGGCGTGGCGCAGGTGGGCCGTCGCCGGTCCGAGCTGGCCCCGGCCGGCCAGCTCGACGGCGCGCCGCTCCAGCTCGGCGGCCAGTTCGGCGTCCGGGCCGTCGGCCGCGGCGACCCGGTGCCGGACGGCGGCGTCCCCGCCCAGCTCCGCGGCGAGGTGGTGCAGCCGCCGCCGGACCGCTCGGGGCAGGTCGTCGTGGACCACCCCGCGCACCAGCGTGCTGGTGAAGGCGAGCTGCCGGCCGCCCGTCCCCGGCACCTCCTCGACGACGAGCCCGTGCACCGCCTCCGCGACGGCGGTGGCGACGTCGGCCGGGTCCCACGGGTCGGTCGCGTCACCCGGGTGCGCCGCGTCGTCGGCCGCCACGGCGCCGAGCGTCGTCGCCGTCGCGACGTCGAAGCGGCGTCCCAGGACGGCGCCGGCAGCGAGCAGGGCACGGGTGATGGGCCGGCACGCGGCCACCCGGGAGCGCACCGTCATCGCCAGGCCGCGGGGCGCCGGAAGGTCGCCGGTCCCGAAGGCGATGTCCCGCGTCGGCACCTCGTCGAGCAGGTGGCGGACGTGCAGGGGGTGCCCGCCGGTGTGGGCGTGGAGGCGGGCGGCAGCAGCGGGGGAGAGCCCGGGGCGCCCGCACGCCACGGCGAGCCGGGGGAGCTCGGACGCCGGCAACCCGGCCAGCGGGACGCGGACGCCGCCGGCCGCGTCGAGCAGGCGTCGCCAGCCGTCGTCCAGGCCTTGCGAGGCCGCCCGCTGCCCGACCGAGCCGCCGGAGCCGGCCGGTTGAAACACCATCACGACGAGGACGGGCGCCCCAGCGAGCCGGCGGACGGCGACGCGGACCGCCGCCAGCGACGGGCGGTCCGCCCAGTGCGCGTCGTCGACCGCCACGACCAGCTCACCCCGGGCACGGAGCGTGACCGCGAGTGCTCGGCCCGCCGCCACGGGATCAGGCGGGTCCGGCCGGGCATCGGCATCGGCCGCCGGGCCGTCGAGCGCGTCGGTGAGACGCCCGATGACGCCCCACCCGACGTCCTGCTCGATGTCGTCCCCGCTGACCAGCACGGACGCCGCCCCCACGTGCCCCAGGAAGTGGCGGACCAGCGTGGTCTTGCCCACTCCGGGAGCGCCCTCGACGCCGACAACGACCGGCCCCGCGGACCGGGCCGTCTCCCACGCCCGGCAGAGCCGGTCGAGATCGGCGGCCCGGCCGACGAAGCCGGTCGGGGCGGCGTGCTGCGGTCCGGGCACGGCGGCTCCTCGCGTGCCGCTGGGTCGCGGCGGAGCGCGCACCGTAGTGCGGAGGCACCTGCGCGGGCCACCCGCCCGGCCGATGACGTCGGAGCAGGACGTCAGGGAGTGAGGGTGCGGTGCAGTTCGCGGTAGCGCAGGAAGGCCGTACGCAGTTCCTCGGTGTCCTGGCGGCCGGAGCTGCCGAGCAACCGTTGCACGGCCTGCTCGACCAGCGTGGACGCGCCCTTCACCGCCGCCGCCGGGTCGTCGACGAACTGCGCCTGCAGCCGGGACCACTCCGCCGTGTGCTCGCTGTGGACGGTGCCGGTGCCGGTGCCGGTGGTGGTTCCGGTGCCGGTGCCGGTGCCGGTGCCGGCGGTGGGGGTGGCGGTGCCGGTGCCGGCGGTGGGGGTGGCGGTGCCGGTGGGGGTGCTCACGTGGGCGCCGCGCAGGTCGACGGCCCTCGGGTCGGCGCCCCTCGCGGCCTCCGGCCGGGCCGACGGCGACCCAGGTGCGCTGTCGTGCCGGTCGCTGTCGTGCCGGTCGCTGTCGTGCCGGTCGCTGTCGTGCCGGTCGCTGTCGTGCCGGTCGCCGTCGGGGCGGGTGGGGGCCGAGGTCCCCAGGCCGGCCGGCGTGGTGGCCGGCGCGGCGGGGGCGGTGCCGGCCCCTGCGGCTGCGGGCGCGGTCCGCACGTCGCGGACCGTCCGGGCGTCGCGCTCGATGCGCGGTTCGCGCGCGGACGGGTCGGGCTGCACGGGCTCCCGCCCGTTGGTGACGTCGCTCATCGGTGCACCCCTCGCTGGTCGGTGTGGTCGGTCAGGTCGGTGTGGTCGGTCAGGTCGGTGGTGGCCGGTGGGTCGGCCGGCACGTCGCCGGCCACGTGCCGGCCGTGGCCGGGGTCGCCCACGACCTCGTCCGAGCGGTCCGTGGTGGCGTCGGCCCCGACGTCGGTGTCACGGACGGCGCCGCCCGCCTCGCCGACGCGCTCCGACCGGACGTCGGATCGGTGCGCGTCGGCAGGGTCGTCGGACGGGTCGTCGCCCCGGTCGTCGGACAGGTCGGCGGCGGGCCCCAGCAGCGCCTCGTAGAGCGCGCGGTAGTGGACGAGCGCCTGGCGCAACGCCTCGGTGCTCGAGCCACCGGCGGCCTGGTGGTGCTGGAACGACTGCTCGGCCGCCCGGTACTCGCCGACCACGACGGGGTGGTCGGCGGCGAGGAGGGTGGCGCGGTCCTCGAAGTCCTCGACGGGGTAGCCGCGCTCGCGCATCAGCGCGGGCACCAGGTCGCGGGCGGTCGTGACGGCGTCGGCGGGGGAGTCCACGAACTCGGCCTGGACAGCTCCCCACCGCTCGGCCCACTCCGAGCGCTGCCGGGCCGACAGCGGGCGGAGCGTCAGCTCGTCGCGCCGCTGGGCGACCGCAGCGAGCTTCTGCTCGGCGTCCCGGCGGCTGCCGGAACGGTCCAGGGTGTGGTCGTACTCGTCGCCGAAACGCCGGCGCAGGCGGGTGGTGCGCTGCCGTCGGACGGCCCACAACGCGAGCGCGACGATGACGAGCAGAAGCACGACCAGGATGATGACCGTTCTCATCGGTGCTCCGATCTGTGCGGTGGAGGCCGGCTCGACCCGGTCGCGGGCCTGATCGGGTACGAGTGCGCACTCAGCCTGGAGGCACGCGGGGAGGGCGCCAGTCGAGAGCGCCCGCCGTCCGGGACGTCGGGCCCGGTCCGCCGCCCGTTCGGCGCACGGACCGTGAGGGCTGCCGGTTCGCCCGGTAGCTGCTCATTGAGACAATGGCAGTTGATACGTATGGTGGTCGCACCCCGCATCGTCGCGGGGTCCGCGCCCGGAGGCGACGGCCAGGGCCGTCGCGGTCCGCCGGCCGTCCGCAGTGGTGACGGGAGGGTGATGACGCCGCAGCTTCCCGACGAGCTGACGCCGCCGCGGCCGCGCCGTCGGCTGGAGGTCCGCTCCGCCGACGGGACCCGGCTCGCCGTGGAGGTCCACGGCCCGGAACGTGCCCCGACCGTCGTCCTGGCCCATGGCTGGACCTGCCGCGCCACCTTCTGGACCCCCGTCGTCCGCCGCCTGCGCGTCGACATGCGCGTCGTGACGTACGACCAGCGGGGGCACGGCGGGAGCGAGCGGCCCCGCGCCGCCGGCATCACGCCCGACGCGCTCGCGGACGACATGCGTGCGGTGCTCGAGGCGACCGTCGCGCCGGACCGGCAGGCCGTCGTCGTCGGTCACTCGATGGGCGCGATGACGCTCGTCGCCCTCGCCGGCCGGCACCCGGACGTGCTGCGCCGGTGCGTCGTCGCCGGCCTGCTCGCCAGCACTGGCGTCGACGAGCTCGCCGGCCGCCTCGACCTGGTGACGCTGCCCGGTCAGATGGCCGGCCTCGTGCCGGACCACGTGCTGCGGACCGTGCAGTTCCTCACCCGCGGCGGTCTGGCCGACGCCCGCCTGCTGCGCACCCTGCCGAAGGCCCTGGCCCGCAGCGTGGTCAAGCACATCACCCTGTCCGGCACCGCCAGCGCGGACCAGACGGCGTTCGCCACCGACATCATCCGCTCCTGCCCGCCCGAGACCCACCACGAGTTTGCCAAGCTCCTCCAGCGGCTCGACCTCTCCGACTCCGTGCCGGCGCTCACCGTTCCGACGATGATCGTCGTCGGAACCGTCGACCGCCTCACCCCCGCCTGGCACGCCCATCGGCTCGCGGAGATGCTGCCCAACGGTCTGGGCGTGATCGAGGTGCCGGACGTCGGCCACCTCACCCCGATCCAGGCGCCGGACACGATCACCGCCGCCGTGCACCGGCTCGCGGAGGAGTACCTGCCCAACCCGACCGACGCGCAGCGCCGCGCCGGCTGACCGGAGTCGGCCGACCGGAGTCAGGAGTCGAAGCCCATCCCGAGCCGGTCCAGCGCCCGCAGCCAGAGATTGCGGTGGCCGCCGTGCCGGTCGGCGCGGTCGAACGACCAGCGGGTCAGGTCGATGCCGATGCTGCGCAGCGGTTCGGGCGGGAACGGCAGCGGCCGGCTGCGCACCATGTCGAGCGCGGTGAGGTCGGTGGTGCGGCCCCCGAGCAGGTCGAGCACGACCCGGGCCCCGAAGCGCGACGCGCCGACCCCCAGGCCGGTGTACCCCGCCACGTACGCCAGCCGCCCGCCGAACGCCGTGCCCCAGAACGCGCTGAACCGCGCACAGGTGTCGATGGCGCCGCCCCAGGCATGCGTGATCCGGGTGCCCTCCAGCTGCGGGAACGTCTCCAGCAGGTGCTCGGCGAGCAGCTCGAAGCTCTCCGGTCGCTGCTCGAGCTCCGCGCCGAACCCGTTGCCCCGGTGGTAGACCGCGTCGTACCCGCCGAAGACCACCCGGTCGTCGGCGGTCAGCCGGTAGTAGTGGAACTGGTTGCCGGCGTCCGAGATCCCCTGCCGGCCCGCCCAGCCCAGGCTCCGCCGGACGTCGGGCGCCAGCGGCTCGGTGGCCAGCACGTAGTCGTACACCGGGACGACGTAGTGCCGCAGCCGGCGAAGCAGCGGCGGGAAGGCGTTCGTGGCCAGCGCCACCGAACCCGCCGTCACCGCGCCGCTGGCGGTGGACAGCCGCACCCCGGCGCCGTCCCGGGCGAGGCCGGTGACCGCCGTCCCCTCGGCGATCCGGACGCCGAGCCGCCGGCACGCCGCCGCCAGCCCCCACGCGAGCCGGGCCGGGTCGACGAGCGCGGTCTCGCCGTCCGTCTCCAGTCCGGCGAGGTACCGCGGCGAGGCGACCTGCGCCCGGACGGCGTCCTGGTCCAGCCAGCGGACCGGCTCGCCGTAGCGCTCGGCCAGCGTCCGCAGCTCCTGCAGCTCGTCGACGTGGTGCGGGTCGGTGGCCACGACCAGGTCGCCGACCGGCTCGAACCCGCAGTCGACGCCGTGGTCCGTCAGGTCGGCGCGTAGCCCGGCCAGGTTCTCCCGGCCGAGCTCCAGCAGCTGCGGCAGCTCGGCGCCGAACCGCTCGGCACCGTTGACCAGCCCGTGGGTGAGGGAGGCCGAGCAGAACCCGCCGTTGCGCCCGCTCGCCGCGTGCCCGACCCGACCGGCCTCGAGCACGACGACGTCCCGCTGCGGGTCGGCCTGCTTCGCGAGCAGCGCCGTCCACAGGCCGGTGAAGCCCGCGCCCACGACGGCGAGGTCCGCCTGCAGGTGCCCCTCGAGCGGCGGTCCGGCGTCGGGCCGGTCGGCGGAGTCGAGCCACAGCGGGACCGGGGACGCCCCGTCGAGGGCGGCCCGGGCCGAGGGCCGGGAGGTGCGGGAGAACGGCATGATCACTCCGGAAGGCTTCGTCGGGCCGGAGGCTAGCAGCGGCGGCCGGCAGCCGCCCGACCGGGGGAGAACGGGGCACGCCCGCGGGGATGCATCCCGTTCTGTCCGCTCTCCTCTAGGCTCCGGGGTGATCTGGGAGGTGGACGTGCCCCGACGGGCCGTGGACGGCGGGCCGAGCCCGGTGACGGAGCGCCTGCTCCACGCGGTGCGCACCGCCGCCACCGGTCGCAGCGCACTGGTCGTGCTTGTGGGCGACCCCGCACTGACGGCCCGCGCCCTGGACGACGTCCTCGATCGGGCCGGCGGTCCCTGGTGGCACACCTGGACGCCGACCCGCCCCGAGCACCTGGTCGCCGGGCTGCGTGCGGGCGGCGGCCCCGGCGGGGTGCACCCCTGGACGGTCGTGCGCCTGCCGTCCCTCGCCCGCTTCGTGCTGGGGCCGGACGCCGCCGTGGCGACCGAGGCCGCCGCCGCCCTGCGCGGCGCGCTCGTCGACGAGCGGCTGCGCCCGCTGCTGGTCCTGGCGGAGTTCGACCCGCTCCCGGCGGCCCGGTACCGGCTGACCCGGCCGGGCGCGTCCGGCGGTCCGGCGACCGACGTCCAGGCGCAGGCCCTGCTGCGCGCGGCGACCGTCCTGGTGCTGCCGGCGGGTCCGGCGCGGACGACGTCCGCCGCGACGCCGGCACCGGTCGCCACGTCCGCGACCGCTGGCCCGGCAGCGCCGATCGTCCCCGCGGTGATCCGGCCGGCACCGACCGTCGACGTCGCGTCGCCGCGGCCCGACCGGGAGCCCGCGGCGGGCCCGGTGCCGGTGGCCGGTCCGGTGGCGGACGTCGAGCCCGCCCGCCACGCCGACGTCGTCGAGCCCGACGTCGCGGCGGTCGTCGAGCCGGAGCCGGACCTCGAGCTGGAGCTGGACGCCGAGCCGGAGCGCGAGCCCGCACCGGCCGACCGCCCGGACCCGCCGTCAGGTGCGGTCCCGCGCTGGCAGCCGTCGGCGGCGCCGTGGCCCGTGACGGTGCCCGAGCCGGCCGACGCCGCCCGGTGGCGCGCCGTCCTGCGCGAGGAGGCGGGCAACCTCGACGGGGCGGAGCGCCTCTACGAGCAGGCGGCGATGGCCGGCGACCTGATGGCCCTCGCCCGGCTCGCCCGGCTCCGCGACGACCCGGCCGCAGATCCCGGTGGCGAGGTGGGCGGCCGTCCGGGTGGCACCGCCGCCGACGTCGACGCCTACCTCGACCAGGCCGTCGCCGAGGGGAACACCGCCGTCCTGTTCACCCTCGCGGCCGCGGGTCATCCGCGCGCGCTCGAGGAGCTGGCCCGGCTCCGCGCCGGGCCGCCCGGCCCGCCGGCCCCGCAGGCCCCGCAGGCCCCGCCCGAAGGGTGACCGCGCGCTCGCGCGTCACCACATGCTGAGCGGCAGCAGCTCCCGCTGGACCTCGTCGAGCCGGCGGCGGAGCTCGGGCCCGGAGCCGCGCCCGTAGAGCGGTCCGCGGCCGTCGCGCAGCAGGACGCAGAGCGCCGCGACGCCCTGGCCGGCGAGGGGAGCGGGCCGCTCCAGCTCCCGGATGACGTGGTTGACCGCCTCGGCCGACTCCGTCAGGCGGCGCCGGCACTCCGGCGTCAGCGCAGGCATCCCGCCGAGGCGTGCCGGCGTGCTGGCCTCCGCCAGCAGCCGCTGCAGGCTCCGCGCCAGCCAGCGGCGGGTGTCGGCTCGCACCAGGCGCTGGGCCCGGAGCGCGAGCCGGACGTCGCTCTCGGGGGTCTCGCCGCCGGCCAGCCGATGATCGCAGCGGGCGGCGAAGAACCGGGCGTAGAGCCGGTCCGCGCGCGAGGGCCGGACGACGACCAGTCGCCCGTCCGCGGCGTCGATCAGCACGACCATCCCACTCTCCTGCCACCCGCTCCCAGGTTACCGCCGCGTTTCGGAACCGCCGTGAGACGTGAGCCGCACCGGCTCCGTTTGAAGCCGGACCTCCGGGGTACTGGCGGCAAGCACACGATCATCGAGCCCGCTCGGGCTCTCGTGATCCGAACCCCTAGGAGAGTGCGATGGTCGTCACCGGCGGTGCCCCTGATCGTGCCGGTCGGGTCGGGCGTGCGGACGCGGTCACGACCGGGATCCGCAGAACGGACGACGGGTCGCCGGCGACCGGCGGACCCGCCCACGGCGGGTCGGCGTCCGGGGACTCGGCGTGGCGGCGCTGGGGCACCCCGGCCGGCGTCCTGGTGCTGGGCGGCGCGCTCCTGTGGGCGGCGCTGTCCGCCGTCGGGCAGCTGATCACGCACACCTCGCTCGGCTCGTCCGTCGTGCGCGGCGACACCCGCGTCAGCCGCTGGTTCTTCGCCCGGCGCACGCCGGAGCTGGACCGGCTCACGCACGTCGGCACGATGCTCTCCGACACCGTGACCGCGATCTGCCTGACGATCGTGGTGGTGTCGGTGCTGCTCGTCCTGCGCCGGCGCTGGGACGCCGCGACCGTGCTCGTCGCCATCCTCGGCGAGCTGTTCGTCTTCGTGCTCGTCACCGCCACCGTGCAGCGGGCGCGGCCGCCGGTGCCGCACCTCGACCCGGCGCCGCCCACGTCGAGCTTTCCCTCCGGCCACACCGCGGCCGCGGTCGCGCTGTACGTCGGCTTCGCCGTCCTGCTGCTACGCAGCGGAGTCAGGCGTGCGATCGCCGTGCCGCTGGCGGTGGTCTTCTGCGTGGTGCCGTTCATCGTCGGGGTGAGCCGGATCTACCGCGGCATGCACTACCCGAGCGACGTCGTGTTCGGCGCGCTGGGCGGCGGCTGCTGGCTGCTCATCACGCTGTACGTCCTCACCGGACCGCCCACGCGCGCCCTGCGAGCGCATCGGGCGAGTCGCTGAGGGCCGTCCCGCGAACGGCGGATCTCCATTCGACCTGCGAGAACGGCGAAAGTCGGTCAAGCTATCCTCGCTCTGCCGGCACTGCTCCAGGCCTCGCGAGGACGCGTGCCACAGCTGCGACAGCTGAGAGACGTGGTGCGGCACCACCTCGTGGATGGAGTGAGCCCGTGCTGGACGACGTCACCGTGCCGCCGATCGCGCCGCCGGCCCACGAGCTCGCGCGGCTCTCCGTGGTCATCCCCACCCTGGACCGGGCGGACCAGCTCGCCGAGCAGCTCGAGGCACTGAGTACGCAGCGTTACGACCAGTGGTGGGAAGTCATCGTCGTCGACAACGGTTCGACGGACCACACCCCGGCGGTCCTGGCGCGGTTCAGCGGCCTGTTGCCGCTGCGCGTCGTCCCGGCGACCGAGCGGCGCGGGCGTCCGCACGCCGTGAACGTCGGCGTCGCGGCGTCCCGCGGGGACGCCCTCGTCACCCTCGACAACGACGACGTGGTGGCCCCGGGGTACCTGACGGCGATGGGCGCGGCGCTGGCCCGGCACGCGTTCGCCGGGGCCCGGCTCGACAGCCGGCGGCTCAACCCGCCGTGGCTGCAGCTGCGCCGGGTCCCGATGCAGGAGCGCGGGCTCGCCACCCTGATGCGGCACCGCCCGTTCGTCGTGGGGGCCGGCTTCGGCGTCCGCCGGGACGCGTACCTCGCCGTCGGCGGGTGCGACGAGACGCTGGAGTGCCTGGAGGACCTCGACCTCTCCTGGCGCCTGCAGTACGCCGGGTACACGCCGACGTTCGTGGCGGACGCCGTCGTCCACTACCGCTACCGCGGCGACCTGCCCGGCATCTGGCGGCAGGAGCGGTCCTACGGGCGCTGGGAGGCCGCCGTGTACGCCAAGCACCTGGCGCTGGGCGTCCCGCGCCGGCGGTTGCGGACTGTGATCGCCGGCTGGGTGCGCCTGTTCCTGTGCCTGCCCGACGTACTCAGCGTCTCGGGTCGCGTCCGGCTCGTCACCGCCGCCGCCGCGGCGACCGGGCGGATCGAGGGCAGCGTGCGCAACCGGGTCCTCTTCCTCTGAGCAGTCCTGCGAGCCGTTCTCAGCCGTCCTGCGAGCAGGGCCCGGCGTCACTCGAAGCGCGAGGTGTCCCCGGCTCCGCGCCGCAGGATCTCGGGCGTCTCGCCGGAGAGGTCGACGACGGTGGTGGGCTCGACGCCGCAGTCCCCGGAGTCGAGGATGCCGTCGACGAGGTGGTCGAGCTCCTCCTTGATCTCCCAGCCCTGCGTGAGTGGCTCCTCGTGCCCCGGCAGCAGGAGCGTGCTGGAGAGCAGCGGCTCGCCGAGCTCGGTGAGGACGGCCTGGGCCGCGGTGTGCGCGGGGATCCGGACGCCGACGGTGTGCTTGCGGGGGTGCAGCAGGCGCCGTGGCACCTCCTTCGTCGCCGGCAGGATGAACGTGTAGCTGCCCGGCGTCGAGGCCTTCACCAGCCGGAACACCGCGTTGTTCACCTGCACGAACTGCCCCAGCTGCGCGAAGTCGCGGCAGACGAGGGTGAAGTGGTGCTTGTCGCCGAGGTGGCGGATCAGCCGGATCCGCTCCAGCCCCTCGCGGTTGCCGAGCTGGCAGCCGAAGGCGTAGCACGAGTCCGTCGGGTAGGCGACGAGCCCGCCCTGCCGTACGAGCTCGACGACCTGCGTGATCGCCCGCGGCTGGGGATTCTCGGGATGCACGTCGAAGTACCTCGCCATGACCGTCGAGCCTAGAGGATCAGCGTCCGCCGGAGGTGGCAGCGCCACCGGCGCGGCACGGATCGCCGGACGGCGTCGACGTCGCCGCCCGGAGCGAGTTGACTAGGTCGGCATGTCCACCCTTCTTCTCGTCGGGACGCGCAAGGGCCTGTTCCTGGCGCGCCCGGCCACCCCGTCGTACCCGTCCGCCCCCTCCCGGCCCGGTGCCGACCGATGGCAGGTCGAAGGCCCGCTCCTCGGCACCGACGAGGTGCCGGCGGTCGGCGTCGTCCCCGGAGCGCCCGACGCCGAGGGCCCGCCCCGCCTGCTGGCCGGCGTCCGCAGCGAGCACTGGGGCCCCACGGTCGCGCGCTCCGACGACCTGGGCGCCACCTGGCAGGAGACCGACCACGGCTCGATCCGGTTCCCTCCGGACACCGGCGCGGCGCTCGCCCGCGTCTGGCAACTGCAGGCCGACCCGGCCCGGCCGGGGGTCGTCTACGCCGGGTGCGAGCCGACGTCGCTGTGGCGCAGTGCCGATGCCGGGGTGACGTTCGAGCTGGTCCGGGGCCTGTGGGACCACCCGCACCGGCCGCGGTGGGCACCGGGCTTCGGGGGAGCCGCCGTCCACACCGTCGTCACCGACGCGGACGACGGCGCCCGGGTGCTCGTCGCGATGAGCACCGGCGGCGTCTACCGAACGCACGACGGCGGGGAGTCGTGGTCGCCGAGCAACCGCGGGATCAGCGCGTACTTCCTGCCGGACCCGCAGCCGGAGTTCGGCCAGTGCGTCCACAAGGTGGCCGCCGACGCGGCCGGGCCGCAGCGGCTCTACGCGCAGAACCACCACGGCGTGTACCGCAGCGACGACGGCGGCACCGACTGGACGTCGATCGCGGCGGGCCTGCCGAGCGACTTCGGGTTCGTCATGCTGGCGCACCCGCGCCGCCCGGGCGTGGCGTGGGTGGTGCCGCTGGAGGCCGACGCGCGGCGCGTGCCGCCCGGGGGCCGGCTGCGCGTCTACCGGACCGAGGACGCGGGCGAGAGCTGGAAGGAGTGCGCCGCGGGGCTGCCGGACGGCGCCTGGACCGTCGTGCTGCGCGACGCCGCCACCGTGGTCGACCGCGGCCCCGACGAGTCCGCGCTCGTCGCCTTCGGCACGCGCGACGGCTGTGTCTACGCGAGCACCGACGACGGTGACACCTTCGAGCAGGTGGCGGCCCACCTGCCCGACGTCCTGGGGGTGCGCGGCGTGCACCTGCCGTCGGGGGCGGCGTGACCGCGCCTGCCGGCGGGAGCGGCGGGGTGGCCGGTGTGGACGGCGCCGGCGTCGTCGAGCTGCGGCTGCCCGGGCTGCTGGCCGACGACGCGGGCGGCCGGCCCGTGCACCACGTGGACGCCGCCCGGGTGCGGACCGTCGCCGACCTGCTGGACGCGGTGGGCGCGGGCTGGCCGCGCCTGGACCGCCGGCTGCGGGACGAGACCGGCGTCCTTCGGCGCCACGTCAACGTGTTCGTCGGGCCGGACGACGTCCGCTGGGCGCAGGGGCTGGCGACGCCGGTGCGGGCGGGCGACGTCGTCCTCGTCCTGCCGTCGGTGGCGGGCGGCTGACGGTCGCGACGCCCTAGGCTGGACGCGACATTCGCGCGCCATCGGGGGATTCGCCGTGACGGCAGGGGTACGGGCGGACGTGCATCCGGCGTGGCTGCCGGCGGAGGCGTTCCGGTGGATCGGCGAGCGGTCGGTGCTGGTCGTCGGGTCGGGGCCGCTGGTCGACACGGTGGCGGGCGAGGTCGCGCAGGCGTGCGACCGGTTCGGCGGGTCGAGCCGGCGTGTGCCGTCGGGCGCGGGCGGCGACGGGCCAGACAGCGCCGGGCTGCCGGCCGCCGGGCTGGTGCTCGAGCTGGTCCCGACGGCGGCGACCGGCAGCGAGGGGTACGTCCTGGAGCGCGCCGACGGCTGCACCCGCGTCCGGGCGGAGGACGGCGCCGGCCTGCTGCACGGCCTCTTCCACGTCGTCCGGCTCGGTCGCCGGGCCTTCACGGACGGCGCGTTCGCCGGCCCCGACGCCCTCGGCGGGCCGTACCGGCCGCTCCTTCGTCGCCGCATGCTCGACCACTGGGACAACGTCGACGTCCATCCGGTGATGGGTCAGGTCGAGCGCGGCTACGCGGGCGGGTCGCTGTTCTGGACGGCGGGCCGGCTCCGGCCGGACCTGGGCCGGGTCCGGGACTACGCGCGCCTCCTCGCCGCGGCCGGCGTGAATGCCGTCGCGATCAACAACGTCAACGTGCACGCCACCGAGGCGCGCCTGCTCACCGACCGCCTGGGCGACGTCGTCGCGATCGCCGCGCAACTGCGGCCCTACGGCATCCGCACCCACCTCTCGGTGAGCTTCGCCGCGCCCGTCGTGGTGGGCGGGCTCGACACCGCCGACCCGCTCGACCCGGCGGTGCGGCAGTGGTGGCAGGACGTCGCGGCCTCGGTGCACCGGGCCGTCCCGGACTTCGGCGGGTTCGTCGTTAAGGCCGACTCCGAGGGGCAGCCGGGCCCGTTCGGGTACGGGCGCACCCACGCGGACGGGGCCAACGTGCTCGCCGATGCCCTCGCGCCGTACGGGGGCGTCGTCCACTGGCGCGCCTTCGTATACAACCACCG
>Ga0302299_10000169_pt1 | contig 31155 bp, 23 predicted proteins | sample III_Fen_N3_4_FD_198795 | JGI IMG/M metagenome (GOLD analysis project Ga0302299, IMG submission 198795) | Peat permafrost microbial communities from Stordalen Mire near Abisko, Sweden - III_Fen_N3_4 | ecosystem: Environmental > Terrestrial > Soil > Wetlands > Permafrost | place: Sweden: Abisko...
CCACTTCTACTTGCCTGGGTTTGACTGGACGTACTGGTGGACCGCGGTGACCACGCAGTCCGGCCAGATGTTGCGGCGCCTGTTCTGGCAGGCCGACAGCCCGCTGGTGTGGCCGCGGGTCGTGGCCGGACTGTGGATCGTCGGCGCGCTGCGCGTGGTTTCGTGGGCGCGGCGCGAGCGGCGCCGGCTGGTCGGCGCGCTCGTCGTGGCGTCGCCGTTCGCGCTGATCCTCGCCGTGATCGCGTCGTCGGGCGTGTGGAGCTTCCACAACTACCGCTACATCGCGCCGGCGTTTCCGCTGATCATGATCACCGCCGCGTGCGCGTTCGCGCCGCTGGGGTGGACCGCCGCTCGCGCGCCGCGCGCCGCGCGTGCCCTGGGCGCCGCCGCGGCGGCCGGCTTCGTCGCGGTGCTGGGGTGGCAGGCGGCGCCGGCGATGCGCGAGGACATCGCGCTGTATGCGCAGAACGCGAGCGATCTCGAGCGCCAGGTCGTCACGCTCGGTCGCTATATCCACGACAAGCTCCCCGGCGCGTCGATCCTGTTTCACGATGCCGGCGCGGTGTCGTATTACGGCGACACGCCGGTGTTCGACATGCTCGGCCTGGTCAGCAACCACCAGGCCGAGGTGGCCAACAACGGGCCCGGCGCGCGGTTCGAGTTCCTCGAGGCGCTGCCGCCCGCGCGGCGGCCGACGCACTTCGTGTACTACCGCGCGTGGATGGGGCAAGACGAGTTCTTCGGCGACACCGTGCTCGCCACGCCGCTGCCGCCGGCGTTCTCGCGGCGCCGGCTGATCGGCGACACGGACATGGAGCTCATCACCGCGGTGTGGGATCACGCGCACACCGCGGAGCGGCCGTTCGCGCCGGTCGCCGGCTGGCACCTGACCGATCGCGTCGATATCGCCGATATCGCCGCCGAGCACGCCCACGGCTGGACCGGCTCGCTCGGCCGCCGCGCGTTCGGGGATCCGACGAGCCGGTGGTCGGTGTTTCACCGCGAGATCCGCGCCGCGGGCCTGGCGCTCGACGGCGGCCGGACGATCCGCGGACCTGGGCCCGGCGAGCGCTTCACGGCCACCGTGTCGCCCGGCGCGCCGGTGCGTCTGGTGATGCGCACCGGCGGCAAGCGCAGCTATCCGTGGAACGACGACCTCGCGGCTGCCGTGACCTTCATGGTGACCAGCGAGGGCGGCACCGCGCAGGCGACCCTTCCTCCGCCGAGCGGGGCGCTGGTCGAGCTCGCGTTCCTGCTGCCGGCCACGCGCGCGGCGACGATCACCGTGCACGTCACCGCGAGCGGCCCGTACCGCGTGTTTCACTGGTTCGTGCTGCAACCGGACTGACGTCGAACCCCGACCTGGCGAGCCGGGCCTGGAACACCGGGCCGCTCAGGAACTGGACCAGGCGCTGGGCGTCGTCGCTCCGCGTCGAGCCCTCGAGGATGATCGCCGAGTACGTCGTCTTGACCTGCAGATCGCCGGGGTACTCGGCGACGAGCATCACCTCAGGCACCGAGAGGATCTCGCTGACCTGCGTGACGCCCACGGCGCGCGCCGCGGTCGACCGCGCCATCTGCTGCATCGCTTCCTTGCCGCCGGGGGCGAGGTGGCCCTTGGCGCGGACGCGGTCGCCGATGCCGAGCAGGTCGACGACCCTCATCAGCGCGGCGCCCGCCGTCGCGACCGCCGGATCGGCGTAGTAGACCTCATCGGCGTCGATCAGCGCCTGTTTGAATTCGTCGACCGTGGTGATCGCGGGCGGCGGCGTGCCGGTCTTGACCGCGAGCCCGCCGCCGACCCGGCCCAGATCGACGCGCGACCCGGCGTGGACCTTGTGCTGCGCATCGAGCGCGGTGATGATCGCCGGGGTGACGATCAGGACGTCGGCGGGTTCACCGGCCAGGACCTTGTCGCGCAGCGCGCCGACCGCCGCGAACGTGGCCTTCACCGTGAGGCCGCTCTGCGCTTCGAACAGGCCGATCGTATCGCCCACCACGGCCTCGCTGGCGCCGGCGCCGAACAGCACGAGCGGCGCCGGCCTGGCGCTGTGCGCACAGGCGGCGGTGAACACGAGCGCGGCCCACAACGCGGGGACCTCGAACCGAGCGGGTGGCGACATGCACCGATCCATATCGGACGGCCCTGCGAGTTACAACGAGGGCCACCCGACCGCCCCGTGACGGGCTGTGTCAACGCCCGAGCAGCCCGCCGAGATCGAGGTTGATGTAGCTGGCATCAAAGATCTGTGCGTTGGCGTCATGGCCGAGCACCTCGGCCACCGTATCGCACAGCCGCATCCCCAGGCCCGGCGCGACCAGCCGATCGGGGCACGCGTCGGTCAGCAGGTAGGCGTCGTCCTGGAGCCAGCGCGCGCGGCTCATGCAGACCGCACCGCCGGTATTCCAGCCGGCCTCGAACACCATGCCCAGCGCCGGCAGCAGCACGCGGCGCTGGATCGGCCCCGGCGCCGGCAGCCGGTCCCACACGTCGATCGACGTGCCGTTGCGGGTGTGCGGCGTGCCGTCGCCGCAGTAGTCGGCGCGCGCGAGCCGGGTGCAGGCCCAGTGGATCGATGCGAGGTCGCCCTCGCCGGTGAGCCACGGGCGATAGCCCCAGCGGTAGCACTTGGCGATCACGCCGCTCGTGCAGCCGAACGTGAACAGCGACGGCGCGAGCTTGCGGTCACCACGCTCGTCGAAGATCGCGGCCACCGGGATCGCGAGGCTCTTGCCGTCGGCGTCGGCCGCGCAGGCGGCCTGCCAGAGGCCGGTCTCGGCGACCCACTGCTCGAGCGCGTACAGATAGGTATTGCCGCTCCGCGTCGGATCGTACTGCGCGACCTCCGGCGTGATCGCGGTGATCCGGTACTCCACGCGGGCGCTGGTCGGTGGCGACACATGGAGATTGCGCACCTGGGCAAACAGGTGCGCGCCGACCAGCGCCGCGCCGCGCAGCGGGGCCCCGCCCTGCTCGGCCCAGAGCTCGCCGCGCTCGATCCGGACGTTGCCGAGCGGGGCCCCGGCCAGGCTGGCGCCGTCGACGCTGAACCCCTGCATCGCCATGCCCTGCATGTCGATGCCCTGCATGTTGATGCCCTGCATGTTGATGCCCTGCATGTTGATGCCGGGCTGCTCGACGCTGGCCGTCGTCGTCGGTTCGACCCCACAAGCGAACACGATCGCGCTCAGCGCCACACCATAGATGCCATACACCCCAGTCGATATCCCCATGATTCCCCATCATCCGATGCGCGCCAACCAGGTTTCAAGTCGCATGATCGAGATTTGGCACTCCTCACCTTGCGTCGCGTGACAGCTCGTCGCGTGGCGTTGCGCAGATGCGCAGGCCGATCAAGACATTGCGCTGGGTCGGCTCGCCGTGCTCGCGGTTGGCGCTGCGCGAGCTGAGCTCGGCGTTGTACCAGCCGCCGCCGCGCGACACCGGCGCGCCCGGGGTCTCGACCGAGCGGGTCCATTCCCACACGTTGCCGGCCATGTCCTCGGCGCCGACCGGGCTGCGCGACGCCGGGTGCGAGCCGACCTCGTCGGGCCCGAACGCCAGCGGCTCGCGGCCGTAGGTCACGTCGATGTTGGCGTCGTCGGGCGCGAGCCGCTCGCCGCTGGGGAACGTGCGGCCATCGGCGCCGCGCGCCGCGCGCTCCCACTCGTACTCGTCGCACAGCCGCGCGCCGGGGACGCGCCGGGTCCGATCGAGCCACGCGGCATACGCGATCGCATCGTCGAACGAGATCGCCGCCACCGGCAGCTTGGCCCAGTCCTGATCGGCGCGCTGGGTCCGGCCTTCATAGTGGATGCGCTCGCCGGTCTGGGCGGCGTAGGTCCGCGTGGTCGGCGTCATCTCGAGTCGCCAGCGCGCCGGGGCGAGCTCGGTCAGCGTGAGCGATGACAGCGTGCTGACCGAGCTCGGGCTGCGGCGGCGGCGCTCCTCGACCGGCAGCTCGGCCAGGAACGCGATCCACTCGCCGAACGTCACCTCGTAGCGGCCGATGTAGTAACCCGGGATCTCGATCTCGTGCAGCGGCGGCGCGTTGAGAAAGCCGTGGCGCAGATCGGTGCTGTCGGCGCTGCCGAACAGGAACCTACCCGGCGGCACGTAGATCATCCCGGGCGGCGCCTCGCCGGCGCTCGGCAACACGACGCGACGGCGCACCGTTTCGCCGCGCGCGATCAGCAACGGCAGCTGGGTGGCCAGCCGGCCCGGCGCCTCGAACGACAGCACCAGCGAGCCGGGGGCCAGCGACAGCGGGGCGAGCGGCGCGTCGCCGAGCGGCTGGCGCGCCTCGCCCGGGCGCTCGGCCCACGCGTGGGTGCCGGGCGGCACCAGCTCGAGCTCGACGCGCGCCCCCGCCGCGAGCTGGGCGCCGTGATGGCCGTCGTCGTAGGCGGCCAGGCGCCCGGCGAGCTCGTCGGCGAGATCGCGCTGGCGGTCGCGCTGCGCGCGCACCAGGCGCTCGAACGTCAGGTCGGCGAACTGCGCGCGCAGCCTGGCGCGCCCCGGATCGAGCGACAGCGCGGCCTCGAAGTGGCCCGATGCCGCGCGGTAGCGGCTCGCCTCGCGCGCGGCGAGCGACTCGACCTCGGTCCACAGATCCTCGCCCTCGACCCAGCGGTGCGCCGCGAACAGCTCGAACGCGCGGACGCGCGCGGTGTCGCGCTGGCGGGTCAGCTGGCGCGCGTCCTCGAACGCCAGCCGCGCGTCGCGGACCTGGTCGGCGATCACCTCCTCGAGCTCGCGGCGGGCGCGCGCGCGGATCGTGAGCCCGATGACCACCGCGGCGACCGCGAGCAGCACCACCGCGAGCCCGGCGCCAAGCCGGGTCTTGATCAGCTGGGCTCGCGACGCCGCGAGGAAGCTCGCCTCGCGCGGCGCCATGGTCTCGCGATCGAACGCGCGGGTCTCGGCGAGCTGGCGGCGGCCCCACAGCAGATCGCGCGGCCGGCCCATGCGCTCCCACTCCGCGGCGGCCTGCGCGGCGCGCACCATCACCGCGTGATCGGCGGCGCCGCGCGACAGCCAGCCCTGCAGGGTCGACCAGCACACCAGCAGCGCCTCGTGGGCGATCTCGTAGGCGCCGTGCTGCGCGTCGTTGGCGACCACGACGCGGCCGCGCACCAGGGTCTCGAGCGCCGCGCGCTCGGCGCTGCGCTGCGTGCCGTCGGTCAGGAGCTCGGACTCCGAGCGGCGCGCGCGGGTGCCCTCGGCGGTCACCAGCCGCAGCAGGATGCGGCGGGCGGCGTCGCGCTCGCTGACGTCGAGCCCGGCGAGCAGCCGATCGGCGTGACGCGCGAGCGCGCCCTCGACGCCACCGACCGCGGCCAGCGACGCGGCGCGGATCGTCCCCGACTCGGCGTTGCGGGTGTCCCACACCTCCGCCAGCGCGAACTGCAGGAGCGGCAGGCCACCGGGCGCCTGCTCGGTCTGCGCGACCAGGGTGTCGACGACCGCGTCGGACTCGAACGCCACGCCCTTGGCCGCGGCCGGCCGCACGATGGCCTCGCGGATCCGCTCGCCGGTCAAGGGCCGCAGGAAGTACAGCCCGCGCGCCATCTCGTCGCCGAGCCCGGGCAGCATCGCGAGCCGCGACAGAAAGTCGGAGCGCGCGGTGGCCAGGACCCGCACCGACGGCACTCGCACGGTGAGCGCGGCCAGCGCGAGGGCGACCGCGCGGGTCTCGTCGGGCTCGGACAAGGTCAACAGCTCCTCGAGCTGATCGACGAACAGCAGCAGCCGCCGGCCCGCGCCGCTGGTCGGGTTCGCCGTGTGCTGGCGGATCGCGCGCGCCACCGCGTCGGGAGTATCGCGGAGCAGCGCCACCAGGGTCGCCTCGTCGCTGCCGGCCCACGTGGTGAGCGCCGCGGCGAGCGACTTCAGCGGGTGGCGGCCGGGCACGACGTCGACCCGCGACCAGCCGTCCTGATCGACCAGCCACGGCAGCACCCCGGCGCGGCACAGCGACGACTTGCCGGTGCCGGAGTCGCCGCCGACGACCACGAACGCGTCGCTGCGCACGCGGTGGACGAGCTCGCGGATCTCGCTGCGCCGGCCAAAGAACAGCGCCTCGTGGCTCGCCTCGAACGCCGCGAGGCCGCGGTAGGGGTTGCCGTCCGGCACGCGCGCCATCGGCGTCGGCGCGGCGCACTCCTCGAGGGCGACGACCAGGGCATCGGCCGAGGCGAACCGGGCCGCGGCGTCGCGCTCGACCAGCCGATCGACGATCGCGGCGAGCGCGGGCTCGACGGTGGGCGCGACGTCGCGCAGCCGCGGCACGTCGCGGTGCTGGAGCAGCTCGCCGAGCGCCGCCACCGGCAGTCCGCGATGCGGCGCGGTGCCGCACAAGAGCTCGTAGAGCAGGATGCCGAGCGAGTAGAGATCCGAGCGCCGGGTCGCCGGCTCGCCGCGCCACAGCTCCGGCGCCATGTAGAGCGGCGTGCCGACCAGGTAGCCCGCCGGGCGCTCCGACACCGAGCCGAGCGAGTGGACGGCGGGATCGGCGAGCGAGTCCTCGCTCGCCGGCCAGCGGAACTCCAGCGAGCGCGTGGTATCGAGCGCGAGCAAGCGCTGGTACGCTTCGTGATCGAGCCGCGCGCGCGGCGGGGTCGCGGGGACCTCGACCACGGCGCCCTCGACCACGCTGGCGAGCCCGAAGTCGAGCAGCTTCGCGCGGCCGTCGTCGGTCAGGATCGCGTTCGCCGGCTTGACGTCGCGGTGCAGGATCCCGGCACGATGGGCGGCGGCGAGCGCGCGCGCGAGGTCGAGCGCGATCTCGAGCACCTGGCGCGACGGCGCGGGCCGCTCGAGCTTGTCGAGCGGCCGGCCGCGCACGTATTCGGACACCAGGTAGGGATGGCCGGCGACCTCGGCGATCCGGTAGATCGCGACGACGTTGGGGTGCTGGAGCCGGGCGATCGCGCGAGCCTCGTCGAGGAGCTCGGCGCGCGCCGCGGGATCGCCGGCGGCCTGGACGAACTTCACGGCGACCGGGCGATCGAGCAGCGAGTCATGCGCCAGGTAGACCTCACCCATCGTGCCGCGGCCCAGCAGCCGCACCAGCCGGTACTCTTCGAACTCCGCCGGGGGGCTCCACTCGGACTCGGTCATGTGACGCGCTGAAGGTCCACATCTTACGGCGGCGCCCCCGGCGCGGTTACCTCAGGTTGCCGAGATCCACCTCGCGCGTGCGCGTCGCTACCTCCCGCACGGCAGCCGGATCACCGTCGATCACGCGGTTGTCATTCCTGCTACACAAGGCGCGCGGTGCGGGCGCTCGTGTGTGGCGTGCGAGCGCTCCCACGCGGGGCGCCATGAATACGGCCTCACGCGGCCGCTGCGTGCGAGCCGCGGGTGCGGCGCGGCGGGCGTCGCGGCGCGTCGCGCCCGCGGTCACAGCCAGGTCCCATGCCGATCGTCATGGGCCGATCGTCACGATTCTCGACTCCACCACTGAAAATCATGCAGCGAACCAACGAATCGGGAATGATGATCCTACTACTCTTGTAGTGAGAGGCGATGCGAAGTCTCGATCCCGAAACCTGGCCGGACGAACGGCGGACACGATGCTGTACCGTGGCGCGGGCGCGGCGTGCGCTCGCGCCGGACGTCCACCGCGTGCTGGTGGCCCAGAACGCGGGGCTCGCCGCCAGCCCGGCGCGCGACGCCCACCTCGCGGCGCTGGGCGGCGGTGCCGCCGCCGTGGTCACCGGCCAGCAGGTGGGGTTGTTCCTGGGCCCGCTGTACACGATCTACAAGGCCGCGTCCGCCGTGGTGCTCGCCCGCGCGCTCGCCGCCGAGACCGGCGCGCCCGTGGTCCCGGTGTTCTGGCTGCAGACCGAAGATCACGACCTCGCCGAGATCGCCGAGATCGGCGTGCCGGGCGCCACGGCTTGCGAGACGATCCGCGCGGCGATCGACGCGGGTAACCGGATCTCGATCGCGCATTGCACGCTGCCGCCGGGCATCACCGGGTGCCTCGCCCAGCTCGCCGACGCGCTCGGCGACCGCCGCGCAGGCCACGCCCACGTCGAGCGGCTGGGCCGGCACTACCGCCCCGGCACGGCGTGGGCGACCGCGTTCGCCGGCGTGCTCGCCGAGCTGTTCGCGCCCGAGGGGTTGGTGATGATCGATCCACGCGACCCCACGCTCGCCGCGCTCGCCGCGCCGATCCACGCGCGCGCCCTCGCGCTCGCCGCGCCGATCGCCGCGGCGATGATCGAGCGAGGTCGCGAGCTCGCCCGGGCCGGCGCCGCGGCCCCGGTCCACGTGCGGCCGGGGGCGCCGCTTTCGTTCTTTCACCCCGACGGGCCGCGCGGCCCGCGGGTCCGGCTCGATCCCGCGCCCGGCGGCGATGGCTTCGTCGAGGTCGGCAGCGGCCGGATCCACACCCGCGAGGCGCTGATCGCGATGCTCGGCGCCGAGCCGCTGCGGTTCTCGACCAGCGCGCTGCTCCGGCCGATCGTCCAGGACACCCTGCTGCCGACCGCGGCGTACGTCGGCGGCCCTGCCGAGCTCGCGTACTTCGCGCAGCTCGCCCCGGTGTACCGCGCGTTCGGCAAGCCCCCGCCCCTCGCGGTGCCGCGCGCCCGGTTCCGGATCGCCGATCACCGCACCCACCAGCTGCTCGTGCGGCTCGGCCTGACCGCGGCCGACGTCGAGCGACCCGAGGCCGAGCTGCTGGCGCGGCTCCGCCCCCAGGGTGCCGCGGGCCCCGAGCTCGCGCGCCGCCTGCTGGCGCCGTTCGCCGCGAGCCACGACGAGCTGGCCGCGAGCCTCGCCGGCGCCGGCCCCGACATCGCCCGCGCGCTGGCGCGGACCCGCGGCACCGTCGAGCGCGCGGTCGGCAAGCTCGCCGGCAAGCTCGAGCGCGCCGGGCTGTACGCCGATGCCGCGCGGGTCGACGCGGTGCGCCGGCTGCGCGCGCTGCTCGCGCCCGACGGCGCGGCCCAGGAGCGCCGGCTCGGCCTCGCCGGGCTCGCCGCGCGGATCGGCGATCGCAACGTGGTCGAGCGCGTGCTGGCCGCGATCGACCCGTTCGACCCCACCCTGCAGGACCTCGTCGCGTGACCCGCCCCCTGACGATCGCCGTCGTGTGCTACCCCGGGCTCGGCGGCAGCGGCGTGATCGCGGCCGAGCTCGCGCTCGGCATGGCGGCGCGCGGCCACCGCATCCACCTCGCCGCCAGCGAGCTGCCGCGCCGGCTCGCCGCGTGCGGCGACGCGATCCGGTTCGAGCGCATCGAGGTGCCGAGCTCTCCGGTGTTCGAGCACGGCCCGTACGACGTCGCGGTCGCAAGCCGGCTGATCGATCTGGTGCGCCGCGCGCCGATCGATCTGGTGCATCTGCACTACGCCGTGCCGCACGCAGCGAGCGCGCTGCTCGCCAGCCGTGTGCTCGGCGCCGCCGCCCCCGCGATGATCACCACGTTGCACGGCACCGACGTCACCCGGCTCGGCGCGCATCCTGGGCTCCACGCGGTGACCGCGTTCGCGCTCGCGGCGTGCGACGGCCTGACCGCGCCCTCGCAGTATCTGCGTGCCGCCGCCGCCGCGGAGTTCGATCTGCCCGCCTCGCGCATCGAGGTGATCCCGAACTTCGTGGATCTCGAGCGGTTCGCGCCGCCACAGCTCCGCGATCCCGGCGCGCTGGCACGGCTGTTCCCGGCCGGCGAGCCCGGGCCGATCCTGTGCCACGTCTCGAACTTCCGGCCGATCAAGCGGCCGCTCGATCTGATCGACGTGCTGGCGCGGGTCCGGCGATCGCTGCCGGCGCGCGCCGTGCTCGTCGGCGATGGCCCCGAGCGCGCGGCGGTCCTGGCGCGCACCCGCGAGCTCGGCCTTTGCGATGCAGTCTGCATGCTCGGACGGCGCGACGACTTCGCGGGTCTGCTCGGCCACGCCGATGGCTTCGTGCTGACCAGCGAGAGCGAGGGGTTCGGCGTCGCCGCGCTCGAGGCGATGGCGGCGGGCGTGCCGGTGTTCGGCTACCGGGTCGGCGGGCTCCCCGAGGTCGTCGTCGCGGGCACCGGCGCGCTGGTGGCGTGCGGCGACGTCGACGCGCTGGCCGCCGCGGTGGTCGCCGGCGTGCGCGATCGCGCGATCCGCGACGCGACGGGGCGCGCCGCCCGCGAGCGCGCCGGCGCGTTCGGCGCCGGTGCCGCGATCCACGACTACGACCGCTACTTCCGGCGCGTGCTCGCGGACCGGACGAAAGCCACGCCGTGACCGCGTTCCGAGGAGCCCTCGCGATGTCCTGTGCAGCATGGATCCTGGCGCGCGGCGATGGCGCCGCCGCCCAGCCGGCGCCGGGGATCGGCGCGCTCGCCCACGCGCTCGACCGCGTCGCCACGACCGGCCGGGTGCTCTACATCGCGGCACACCCGGACGACGAGAACACGCGCCTCCTGGCCTACCTCGCCAACGTGCGCCACCTCGGCGTCGGCTACCTGGCGATGACCCGCGGCGGCGGCGGCCAGAACCTCGTCGGCGGCGAGCAGGGCGCGCTGCTCGACATCCTCCGCACCGAGGAGCTCGCCGCGGCGCGCCGGCTCGACGGCGCCCGCCAGTTCTTCACCCGGATGCGCGACTTCGGGTACTCCAAGCGCGCCGACGAGACCCTCGCGACGTGGGGCCACGACGACGCGCTGGCCGACGTCGTGTGGGTGATCCGGACCTACCAGCCCGACGTGATCATCACGCGGTTCGACGAGCTGCCGCCCAACCACGGCCACCATACCGCGTCGGCGATCCTCGCGCGCGAGGCGTTCACCGCGGCGGCCGATCCGGCGCGGTTCGCCGACCAGCTGCAGGGTGGCGTGCGCGCCTGGCAGGCCGACCGCTTGCTCTACAACGTCGCGAGCGTCAGCAACGCACCGGTGCCGGGCAACCCGGCGGTCCCGGCCGACGCCCTCGAGCTCGACGTCGGCGGCTACGATCCGCGGACCGGGCTCGAGATCGGCGAGCTCGCCGCGCAGTCGCGCAGCCAGCACAAGAGCCAGGGGTTCGGCGCCGCGGCCCGGCGCGGTCCGGCGATCGAGCACTTCGTCTGGCTGGCCGGGCGCCGACCGGTCCGCGACCCGTTCGACGGGCTCGCGCTCGACTGGCGACGCTACGGCGCCGCGGCGGCGGCCACCGCGCACGCGCTCGTCGACGCGCAGCGCGCGCTCGTTCGCGATCACCCCGAGCGCGCGCTGCCCGCGCTGCTGCGCGCCCGCGACGAGCTCGCGCGGCTCGCCGCCGCGCCGGGCCGCGCCGACGATCCGCGGCTGCACGACGCCCGGATCGCGCTCGACGGCGTGGTGCTCGCCGCCGCCGGCGTGTACACCCGCGCGACCGCGGCCCACCCGAGCGCCGCGCCGGGCACGACGGTCGAGGTCCGCGTCGAGCTGGTCGCGCGCACCGTGCCGATCACGGTCCGGCAGGTCGCCTTGCCAGGCGCCGCCCCGGTGGCCCCGGCGGCCCCGGCGGCTACGATCGGCGTCGGCCAGCAGCAGGTGATCCCGCTGGTCGCCACGCTGCCGGCCAGCGCGCCACCCTCGGTCGCCTACTGGCTGCGCGAGCCCCCGGCGCCCGGGCACTACACCGTCGACAACTCCGGGCTTGTCGGCGCGCCGAGCCAGCCCGCGGCGCTCACCGCGTCGGTCGAGCTCGCGATCGCCGGTCACGCGATCCAGCTCGCGTTGCCGGTGGTCCACGCCTGGACCGATCCGGTGCAAGGCGAACGCGTCCGGTCGTTCGTCGTCGTGCCGCCGGCGACGGTCACGCCGGTGCGCGAGGCCGTGATGGTCCCCGGCAGGACCGCGCCGGTCGAGCTCGTGGTGCGCGCCGGCCGCGACGCGCTGGCCGCCCGCGTCGAGCTCGCGCTGCCGCCGGGCTTCACCGCGACCCCGGCGAGCCACGACGTCGCGCTCGCCCGCGCCGGCGATCAGGCGACCGTGCGGTTCGACGTCGTCGCGGGCCCCCGCGCCGCGGCCGGCGACGCGCGGCCGATCGTCCGGATCGGCGACGCCGCGTGGTCGCTGCGCGAGGACGCGATCGACCTGCCGCACATCCCGCTCCAGCTCGTGCTGCGGCCGGCGGCGATCCGGCTCGTGCCGCTGGCGCTCCGCGTCCCGGCGGGCCGCGTCGGCTACGTCCGCGGCTCGGGCGACTCGATCCCCGCCGACCTCGCGCACGTGGGCTTCGTGGTCGACGAGCTCGACGACGCGGCGCTGCGCACCGGCGAGCTCGGCCGCTATCCGGCGATCGTCCTGGGCATCCGCGCCTACAACACGCGCGCCGCGCTGCGCGCGGCCCACGCCCGCCTCATGGCCTACGTCGAGCACGGCGGCACGCTGATCGTCCAGTACAACACGCTCGCGCTCGATGGACCGATCGGCCCCTACCCGCTCGCGCTCGGCGCTGGCCGGATCACCGACCAGACCGCGGCGCCGAGCTTCTTCGACCCCGGCGGTCCGCTGCTCGCCTGGCCCAACCGGATCACCGCCGCCGACTTCGACGGCTGGGTCCAGGAGCGCGGCCTCTACTTCGGCCAGACCTGGGATCCGCGCTACCGCCCGGTGCTGCGGTTCGCCGACCCCGGCGAGGCCCCGCTCGACGGCGCGCTGCTGATCGCGCCGCACGGCAAGGGCCGCTACCTCTACACCGGGCTCGCGCTGTTCCGCGAGCTGCCCGCCGGCGTGCCCGGCGCGTACCGGCTGTTCGCCAACCTGATCGCCGCCGGCCGCGGAGCGAGCCGATGAACCCGGGCCTCGATCAGCCACCGCCGATCGGCGGCCGATGGTCGCGGCTGTACTGGGCGGTCGCCGTGCTGCTCGCCGCAGACGTCGCGGCGTTCTGGCTGCTCACCTGGTGGGCGTCGTGACGCTCGCGACGCTCGACTGGTTCGTCCTGATCGGCACGGTCCTGGCGATCGTCGTCTACGGCGCCTGGCGCTCGCGCGGCGTGCGTGACGTCGATGGCTTCGTGCGCGGCGACACCCAGCTGCGCTGGCCGACGATCGGCCTTGGCATCATGGCGACCCAGGCCAGCGCGATCACGTTTCTGTCGACGCCGGGCCAGGGCTTCGCGGATGGCCTGCGGTTCATCCAGTTCTACCTCGGCCTGCCCCTGGCGATGATCGTCATCAGCTGCGTGTTCGTGCCGGTCTACTACCGGCTCGGCGTGCGCACCGCGTACGAGTACCTCGAGCACCGGTTCGACGTCCGCGTGCGCTACCTCGGCGGCGCGCTGTTCTTGCTCGGCCGTGGCCTCGCGACCGGCATCACGATCTACGCGCCGTCGATCATCCTGTCGCAGCTGCTCGGCTGGCCGCTGCAGCCGACGATCTGGGCGATGGGCGGCGTGGTCGTGGTCTACACCGTGCTCGGCGGCAGCCGCGCGGTCGCGATCACGCAGCAGCAGCAGATGATCGTCATGCTCGCCGGCCTGGCGGTCGCCGCGATCGTCGTGGTCGTCCGGCTTCCGGACGGCGTGTCGCTCGGCGGCGCGGTCCGGCTCGCCGGCGCGCTCGGCCGGATCAACGCGCTCAGCTTTGACGTCGATCTCGCGAGCCGCTACAATTTCTGGTCCGGGCTCGCCGGCGGGTTCTTCCTGGCGCTGGCGTACTTCGGCACCGATCAATCGCAGGTCCAGCGCTACCTGTCGGGCCGCTCGATCGCCGAGAGCCGGCTGGGCCTCTTGTTCAACGGCATCTTCAAGCTGCCGATGCAGTTCGTGATCCTGTTCATCGGCGTGATGGTGTTCGTGTTCTACCTGTTCAACCGGCCGCCGCTGCACTTCGACCAGGCGACGCTCGCCGAGGTCACCGCGCGGCGCGGCCCCGAGATCGCAAAGCTCGCCGAGCGCCACGATCAGGCGTTCGCCGACCGTCGCGTCGCGGCGTTGGGCCTGGTCCAGGCGCGCGGCGCCCAGGCCGAGGCCACCGCCCGCACGGCGCTGCGTGTCGCCGCTGCCCGCTTCGACGACGTCCACCGCCAGACCCAGGCGGTGATCCACGACGCGCTGCCGGCGGCAGAGACCCGCGACACCGACTACGTGTTCCTGTCGTTCGTGGTCGACCGGCTACCGATCGGGCTGGTGGGCCTCTTGATCGCCGTGATCCTGTGCGCGGCGATGAGCGCGATCGCCAGCGGCCTGATCTCGCTCGGCGCGACGACGACGGTCGACTTCTACCTCCGGATCCGCCACGGTCTCGGCCGCCCGCCCGCGTCGCGCCGCCACGACCTGCGCGCGTCGCAGGCCGCGACGATCGCGTGGGCGGCGATCGCGATCGGGTTTGCCAGCCTCGCACAGCTGTTCGCCAACCTGATCGAGGCGGTCAACATCCTGGGCTCGATCTTCTACGGCACGATCCTCGGGCTGTTCGTCGTCGCGCTGTTCCTCCGCCGGGTCACCGCGACCCCGGTCCTGATCGGCGCGCTCACCGCGCAGTCGCTGATCGTCTTGCTGTTCGCCACGACCGAGCTCGGCTTTCTGTGGTTCAACGCGATCGGCTGTGCCGCGGTGGTCGCGGTGTCGCTGGTCGCGCAGGCGTTCATCGCTTTCCGCATCTCACGAAGGAACCTCTCCATGAAAGTCCTCACGATCACGGCCGTGCTGGCGGTCTCCGCCACAGCCCGCGCGCAATCGCTCAAGCTGCCGGATACCAGCCCGGCGGCGAGCGTCTCCCAGACCCTCGGGTTCACCGAGATCACGGTCCGCTACCACCGCCCCGCCGTCGCCGGCCGCGCGATCTGGGGCCACCTGGTGCCCTACGGCGAGCCGTGGCGGACCGGCGCCAACGAGAACACGACGATCGAGTTCTCGACCGACGCCTTGGTCGGGGGCGTCCCGATCAAGGCCGGCACCTACGGCCTGCACACCCTGCCGACCGCCAAGGACTGGACCGTCATGCTCAGCACCGTGAGCACGTCGTGGGGCAGCTACTCCTACGATCCGAAGGAGGACGCGGCCCGCATCACGGTCACGCCGCGCACCACGGCGACCGCCGAGGAGCGCCTGGCGTTTCGGTTCGACGCCCCGACCAGCACGCAGGCGACGTTGGTCCTGGCGTGGGACAAGCTCGCGCTGCCGATCCCGATCGAGGTCGACACCCCCAAGGTCGTGATGGCGAGCGTCCGCCTGCAGCTGCGCTCGACGGCGGGGTTCTCGTGGAGAGGCTACGCCGAAGCGGCGGCGTACTGGGTCGACCACGGCGGCCCGCTCGACGAGGCGCTCGGCTATGCGGATCGCTCGATCGCGATGGAGCCGCACTACCGCAACGCGACCGTGCGCGCGGCGATCCTCGACAAGCAGGGCAACGCCAAGGCCGCCGCCGAGCAGCGCTCCCAGGCCCAGCCGCTCGCCAACGAGGGCGATCTGTTGAACGACGCGTACCGGCTGCTCGGCGACCACAAGACCGCCGAGGCGATCGCCATGTTCCGCCAGGTCGCCGACCGCTACCCCGCGTCGATCGACGCCCAGACCAGCCTGGCCGACGCGCTCGCCGCCAAGGGCGACAAGCCCGGCGCGATCGCGGCCTACACCAGGGCCCTGGCGCTGGTGAAGGATCCGGGCGCGAAGAGGCGGGTCGAACAGGCGCTCGCGCGACTCAAGTCATCGTGACCGTGCGCGGCGGATATGCGATGGTCGGGCGGTGGATGGCCCGACCCGCCGCGATGTCCTGAAGGCGGCCGGGGCCGCGGGCGCCGCGGCGCTGGTGCTCGACCCGCGCGGCGCCGCGGAGGCGGCCGCGCCCCCCGCGATCGCCTCGCACCGCGAGGCCACCGGCGTGTTCATCCCGCCGCGCGGCGCGAGCTTCATGAAGTTCAGCTTCGACGCGCCCGAGCCCGCGGTGCGGTTCGCTGGCTTCGAGCTCGGGTTCACGATCTTCTCGCGCGAGAACGCTTATCACCTCGACGAGCGCAAGCCGAAGCTCTTCCACTACGACGCGCTGCTCGAGCTGATCCCGCTCTATCACGTGCACGCGCCGCACGCGGTGCTGTTCGCGCGGTTCTTCAGCCACCTGAGCCACCCCGCGCCCGGGCGCGGCAGCTCCGGCGTCCACGAGTCGGGGTTCTCGCCGTTCGACCCCACCACGCTCTCGCTCCCCGTGCGTCCCGGCCTGATCCCGACCTTGACCGTGGTCGAAGATACGTTCACCACCCACCGGGCCGAGATGGCGGCCGTGATCCGGCAAGCCCGCGTGCGCGCGGGCCTCGGGCTGAACCGCTGACAGGAGTACCCGCATGGACCGACGGCAGTTTCTCGCGACGCTCGCAGCCGCCAGCGTGCCCTGGCACCGGCTCCACGCGGGCCCGGCGAACCTTCCGGGCGCCGCCACGCCGCGGGTCCGGCCGTTCGCGCTGTCCCGCGTGCGGCTGCGGCCCGGCGTGTGGCTCGACGCCGCCGGGGTCAATACCAGGTTCGTGCTCGGCCAGGATCGCGATCGCCTGCTGCACAATTTTCGCAAGGCCGCGGGCCTGCCCTCGACCGCCGCGCCGCTCGGCGGCTGGGAGGCGCCCGACAACGAGCTGCGCGGCCACTTCGTCGGCCACTACCTGTCGGCGTGCGCCATGCTCGCGGCCTCCGGAGACGCCGAGGCCCGATCGCGCGGCGACCAGATCGTCGCCGTGCTCGCCGAGTGCCAGCGCGCGCGCGGCAACGGCTACCTCAGCGCGTTCCCCGAGGAGCTGTTCGATCGGCTGCGCGACAACCGGCCGGCGTGGGCGCCGTTCTACACGCTGCACAAGATCATGGCCGGCCTGCTCGACATGTACACGCTCGCCGGCAACGCGCCGGCGCTCGAGATCGTGAAGGGCATGGCGGGCTGGACCGCGCGGTGGACCGGGTCGCTCGGCGACGCCGACATGCAGCGCGTGCTCGAGCGCGAGTACGGCGGCATGAACGACGTGCTCTACGAGCTCGCGGCGGTGACCGGCGACGCCAGCTGGTGCGACGTCGCGCATCGCTTCGACCACGAGCGGATCTTCCGGCCGCTCGCCGAGGGTCGCGACGAGCTCAAGGGCCTGCACGTCAACACGACGATCCCCAAGATCCTCGGCGCCGCCCGGCGCTACGAGCTGACCTCCGAGCCCCGGTATCGCCGGATCGCCGCGTACTTTTGGCGCGACGTCACCGAGCGGCGGACCTACGCGACCGGTGGCACCAGCAACGGCGAGGGCTGGAACGCCGATCCGGGCGTGCTGTCGACCGAGCTCAGCGGCTACACGCAGGAGTGTTGCGTCACCTACAACCTGTTGAAGCTGTCGCGCCAGCTGTTCACCTGGACCGCCGATCCGGCCTACGCCGAGTACCACGAGCGCGCGCTGTGGAATGGGATCCTGGGCACCCAGCACCCGCGCGATGGCTCCAAGCTGTATTACGTCTCGCTCGCCGCGGGCTACTGGAAGCTGTTCGGCGCGCCGCACGCCGACTACTGGTGCTGCACCGGCTCGGGCTGCGAGTCGTTCGCCAAGCTCGCCGATAGCATCTACTTCTGGGACGATCGCGGGCTCTACGTGAACCAGTTCCTCGCGTCCGAGCTGGCGTGGACCGAGCGCGGCGTGACGATCACCCAGGACACCACGTTCCCGGCCGAGCCGCGCACCCAGCTGATCGTCAAGACGGCGCGCCCGGTCGCGTTCGAGCTGCGGGTCCGGGTGCCGGCGTGGAGCGCGCGCGGCAGCGCCAGGCTCAACGGCGCGCCGCTCGAGGGCTTCGCGGCGCCCGGCGGCTACTTCGTCCTCGATCGGACGTGGCGCGACGGCGATCGGCTCGAGATCGCGTTGCCGATGGCGGTCGCGGCGGCGCCGATGCCCGATGATCCGACCATCCAGGCGATGACGTACGGCCCGATCGTGCTGGCCGCGCGGATGGGCACCGCGGGCCTGTCGCCGGCCATCCTGCGCGCCGAGCCGACCAAGCCGCGCACCGTCCCCGAGTACAAGGCCGAGGGGCTGGCCATGCCCCGCCTGACCGGCGCGGCGCCGTGGCTGGGCGCCGACCCCGGCAAGCCGCTCGTGTTCCACACCACCGGACCCGGCGCGCGCCGCGAGCTGGTCCCGCTCTACCAGATCCTCGACGAGCGCTACGCCGTGTACTTCAAGACGTGACCGACTACGACCTGCCCTGAGACCTACGCCGCGCCGGCCTCGAGCGCGAGCAGCTCGGCCACGGTCTGGCGCCGGCGGATCAGCCGGGCCGCGCTGCCGGTGACCAGCACCTCGGCGGCGAGCGGCCGCGTGTTGTAGTTCGATGACATCGCCGCGCCGTACGCCCCGGCGTCGTGCAGCACGACGAGGTCGCCGACCCGCGCCTGCGGCAGGTCGCGCGTCAGGACCACGCCGCCGGCGTCCTGCGTGAACACATCTCCGGACTCGCACAGAGGGCCCGCCACGACGGTGGGGCGCACCGGCCGCTCGGTCTCGTCGCCCGGCAGCACGGTGATCTCGTGGTAGCTGCCGTACATCGCCGGCCGCATCAGCTCGTTGAACCCGGTGTCGACCAGCACGAAGTGGTTGGGCCCCACGTCCTTGGCCGCGCGGACCTCGCCGAGCAGCACGCCCGACTCGGCGACCAGGTAGCGGCCCGGCTCGATCTCGAGCTTGATCGGGTGGCCGACGCGCTGCTCGATCTCCTTGCGCGCGGCGTCCCACAGGCTGAAGTAGTGCGCGGTGTCGACCGCGCGGTCGGTGGCGCGGTACGGGATCGACAGCCCGCCGCCGGCCGAGATCGCGTGGATCGGCACGCCGGCCCGGACGACCAGATCGACCATCGCGCGACACACCTCCTGCAGGTGCTGGTAGTCGACGCCCGAGCCGATGTGCATGTGCAGGCCGACCAGCTCGAGGCCGCCGCGGCGGATCTCGGCGAGCGCCTCGCCGAGCTCGGTGTGCCAGATGCCGTGCTTGCTGTGCGCGCCGCCGGTGTTGGTCTTGTTGCTGTGGCCGTGGCCAAACCCCGGGTTGAGCCGCAGCCAGACCCGGTGGCCGGGCGACCGCGCACCGAGCTGGCGCAGCATGTCGATCGACCCGGCGTTGACCGGGATCCGCTCGGCGACCACCCGATCGAGCGTGGCGCGATCGAGCACGTCGGCGGTGAACACGAGCGCGTCGGGATCGCCGCTCGTCACCGTGTACCCGGCGGCCAGCGCGCGCTCGATCTCGCCGAGCGACACCGCGTCGACCGCGACCCCGGCCGACCGCATCAGCCGCAGCACGTGGAGATTGGAGTTCGCCTTCTGGGCGAACCGGATCACGTCGAACGACCTGAGCTGTGCGATCCGGGCCAGGATCGTCGCCTCGTCGTAGACCCACAGCGGGGTGCCGTACTGGGCGGCCAGCGAGCGCAGCAGCGGCGCGGGGAACGGGTTCATGCGCGCACCATGCCGCGGCTCCCCCATGGCAGCAATGACGGAGAGTTCCATCAGCCATTCATTCTGGATATGATGGGCTGCGGCCCACGGCGGTCCGACGCGCGGGCCCGGCACCCACGATGCGGCTCACCCACCGTCAGCTCGACATCTTCCGCGCGGTCATGGGCACCTCGCACGTCACCCGCGCCGCCGAGGCGCTCAACACGTCGCAGCCGACGGTGAGCCGCGAGCTCGCCCGGCTCGAGCAGGCGCTCGGCATCAAGCTGTTCGATCGGGTGCGCGGCCGGCTGCGGCCGACGGTGCGCGCGCTCGCGCTGATGGAGGAGGTCGAGCGGTCCTACATCGGCCTCGATCGGATCGCCGAGGCCGCCGTCACGCTGCGCGAGCTCGGCCACGTCCGGCTCACCCTCGCCTGCCTGCCGGCGCTGTCGCACGCGCTCCTGCCGGCGGCGGTCCCGCGGTTCGCGGCCCAGCATCCGCAGGCCGGCGTCTCGATCACGCCGCAGGAGTCGCCGCTGCTCGAGGACTGGCTGACCCAGCAGCGGTTCGATCTCGGGCTCATCGAGCGCCGCGAGCCGCCGCGCGGCACGGCGATTACCTTGCTGCTCCAGGTCGACGAGGTCTGCGTGCTGCCGGCGGGCCACCCGCTGCTGGCGCGCCCGGTGCTCCGGCCGCGCGACTTCGAAGGCGAAGCGTTCGTCAGCTTCGCGCCGGCCGACCCCTACCGCCAGCAGGTCGACGCGATGTTCGAGCGCCACGGCGTCCGCCGCCAGCTCTCGGTCGAGACGGTCAGCGCGGTCTCGGTGTGCGCCCTGGTCCGCCACCGCCTCGGCGTCGCGATCGTCAACCCGCTCACCGCGCTCGAGCTCGCCGGGCCGGAACTCCAGATCCGCCGGCTGTCGGTCTCGATCCCGTTCCACGTCGGTCTGGTGATCCCCGAGCTGCGCGCCCCCAACCCGCTGCGCGAGCCGTTCATCGAGGCGCTGCACGAGGCCGCCCGCGAGCTCCGCGCCCGGCTCCGCACGCTGACTTGACAATGCCGGTGCGCCGGCCAACCATGCGGCCACGCACAGCGATGGCGGTGGAGTCCGCCGAGAACCGCACCGCCCTTGGGTGCCAATGACTCCTACGCGCGCCCACCCGGGCACCGTAGGACGTGCGACCTCGGTGCTCCTTCCCCGGAAGCCACTGCATGTCGACCTCTTCGATCACTCCCCGCGCCCAGCTGACCCAGCTCCTCCGCTGGCTTTTGCTCGGCAGCCTCGTCGGCGCAGTCTGCGGAGCTGCCTCGGCCGCGTTTCTCTCCCTGCTCGACCTGGCGACCGGTTATCGCACGGGCCACCCCTGGATCATCTACTGCCTGCCGGTGGCGGGCCTGGCGATCGGCACCCTTTATGCGCGGTACGGCGGCAAGGTCAAGGGCGGCAACAACCTCGTGATCGACACGATCCACGACGGCGGCCCCGAGATCCCGTTTCGCATGATGCCGATGGTGCTGATCGGCACCGTGCTCACCCACCTGTTCGGCGGCAGCGCCGGCCGTGAAGGCACCGCGGTCCAGATGGGCGCGAGCCTCGCCGACTACCTCTCCCATCGCGCCCGGCTCGCCCGCCCGCTGCGCCGCCAGCTGCTCGCCGCCGGCATCGCCGCGGGATTCGGCTCGGTGTTCGGCACGCCGGTCGCGGGTGCCGTGTTCGGCCTCGAGGTCGTCGTGCTCGGCCGGCTCGAATACGAGGCCCTCGTGCCGGCGCTGGTCGCCTCGCTCGTCGGCGACCTCACGACGCGCGGCCTCGGCATCGTCCACACCGCGTACCCCGCCGCGCCCCACGTCGCGCTGACCCCGCTATTGTGCGCCAGGTGGCTCGTGTTCGCCGTCGCGATCGCCGCGACCAGCATCGCGTTCATCGAGCTGACCCACGGGCTCAAGCGGCGCGGCGAGCGCCACATCAAGCCGCTCGGCCTGCGCATGGCGCTGGGCGGCGCGATCGTCGTCGGGCTGTGGCAGCTGCTCGGCACCACCGACTACCTCGGGCTCGGCGTGCCGACGATCGTGCGCGCATTCACCGATCCGAGCCTCGTGCCGTGGGCGTTCGCCGCCAAGCTCGTGTTCACCGCGATCACGCTGGGCGCCGGGTTCCTCGGCGGCGAGGTCACGCCGCTGTTCTTCATCGGCGCCGCGCTCGGCGGCGTGCTCGGGCCGGGGCTTGGCATCCCGCGCGAGCTGGGCGCCGGCGTCGGCATGGCCGCGGTGTTCGCCTCGGCGTCGAACACGCCGCTCGCGCTCTCGATCATGGCGGTCGAGCTGCTCGGCGCCAGCGCGTTGCCCCACGTGCTCCTGGTCTGCGTGATCGCCTACATCATCACGGGCCACCGCAGCATCTATCCCTCCCAGCGCGTGGTGCGCATCAAGTCCGGCGCCCTGACGACCCACACCGTGGCGCTGCGCGAGCTGGCTGACGAGCCGCCTCGCCGCGATGTGCCGTGACGCGGGGCCAATGCCACGCATATGGACACCAGCCACCTGGCAGCCACGCCGTCCACGATGGTAGCCTGCCCAAAATGTCGGTCGTGCGAGGTCTGGTCCTGGTGTACTTGGCGACAACTGGGTGCGGCAAGGTCGTGCCGGGCGCGATGGGAGATGCAGGGCTCCTCGGTGATGGCGGTGCGGGCGACAGCCCGATCCCCGGCGATGCGTCACCGGATCTCGACAGCCACCTGCAGGCCGCCACCGGCTGGAACATCGAGCTGTTCGTCGACCTGACGGCCGCGGGCTTCGCCTACAACAGGTCGGACTTCGTGGACAACGGGACGGTCAGCAACCAGCCCCGCTACGTGGCCGCGCTGTATCCACCGTTCTCCTCCAGCCTGGCCGTCCTCGCCGGCCGCACGGTCATCGAGGTCGCGCCCGATCACAGCGCGCACCTCCACAGCTTCTCCCCCGCCGGCGGCGCCGACAAGGGCGGCCCCGACATGCTCGGCCGCGCGACGTTCGCCAACCTCGGGCAAGCCCAGAGCGGCCTGTGGGTGACCTCGTCATCGCAGGGCAGCGGCGACGGCCTGTACCTGATCGACGACCAGTGGGCGATCTCGAGGATGAGCAGCGAGAACAACACCTACGCGCTCGCCCTCGATCCGACCGGCGCGTACGACAGCGTGGGCAGCGCTGCGCTGTACGTGTCGGTCGGCGTCACGGCGGTCGAGCGCTGGACCGCGGCGCTGGCGTCGGTGTTCGCCGCCCCGGCTGGCGTCGAAGAGTTCGCGATCGCCAACGGGGCGCTGTTCATGACCACCGAGGCCACCGACACGGCGCCGGTCGAGCTCGACCGCGTCGGCCCGGGGACGAGCCACACCATCACCGCGCTCAAGACCTCGCAAGACCTCGTCCTCGCCGAGGGCTCGACCACAAAGGACCTGTACGCGATCCAGGACGACGCCCAGCTGGTCACGGTCAGCCAGACCGACGGCGCGCTCACCCGGGACGCGTGGACCTCCGACCCCGACTGGACCTGGATCTCGGTCAGCGCGCCGCGCGGCGACCACGCCACGCTCGCTGGCAAGCTGATCGTGCTGGAGTCGAACCGAACGCTCAATCGCGATCGCCTCCTGCTGATCACGCCCCCCTGACGCAGGGTGGCAATCGGCGCGCGGCGATCCTCGGCCGATCGGCGTGCCCCCCCGCGGTGATCGATCGTCAGCTTGGAGTACGGTCCTTGCCATGGCTGTTCCATCCGTGCTCGTCGTCATGGGGGTCTCGGGCAGCGGCAAGACCACGGTCGGCTCGCTGCTCGCCGGGCGCCTCGGCTGGCGCTACGCCGAGGCCGACGACTTCCACTCCGAGGCCAACGTCGCCAAGATGGCGGCCGGTCACCCGCTCACCGACGATGATCGCTGGCCGTGGCTGGCGGCGATCGCCGCGTGGATCGACGAGCGGATCGCGCACCGCGAACCAGGCGTCGTCACCTGCTCGGCGCTCAAGCGCAGCTATCGCCAGATCCTGCACCGGCCGGAGGTCGAGTTCGTCTATCTCGAAGGCAGCCGCGAGCTGATCGCCAAACGGATGGCCGCCCGCCACGGCCATTTCTTCAAGGCCGACATGCTCGCGAGCCAGTTCGCCGCGCTCGAGCCGCCGGCGCCCGACGAGCCGGTCGTCACCGTACCGATCGAAGGGAGCCCCGAGCAGATCGCCACCGCGATCGTCGCCGCCACCGGCCTGGCGGAGCAGCCGCGATGAGCTGGACCACCGGCGATACCTGGCTCGTCGTCGCCGCCCTCGCCGGCATCGCGGCGATCGTCGTCCTCATCACCGCGTTCAAGGTGCACGCCTTCCTCGCGATGATCCTCGGCTCCGGCGTGGTCGGCCTCGCCTCGGGGCTGCGCGCGCCCGACGTCATCAAGCAGTTCGAGACCGGCTTTGGCAACACGCTCGGCAGCGTCGGCATCCTGATCGGCCTGGGCACCATGCTCGGCCGGCTGCTCGCCGACAGCGGCGGCGCCGATCGGATCGTGACCACGATCCTCGGCTGGGCCGGCGAGCGCCGGCTGCCCTGGGCGATGACGCTGATCGCGATGATCATCGGCATCCCCTTGTTCTTCGAGGTCGGAGTCGTGCTCTTGATGCCGGTGATCCTGCTCATGACCAAGCGGTCGGGTAGCTCGATCGTCCGGGTCGGCATCCCGGCGCTGGCCGGCCTGTCGGTGATGCACGGCCTCGTACCGCCGCACCCCGGGCCGCTGATCGCGGTCGACGCGCTCAAGGCCGATCTGGGACAGACCATGGCGTTCGGCCTGCTGATCGCGTTCCCGACGGTGATCGTCGCGGGGCCGCTGTTTGGCGCGTGGATCGGCGCCCGGGTCCGCCCCGAGCCGCCGGCCGCGCTTGCCGCGCAGTTCGCGCGCGATCGCAGCGACGCGCTCGACCGCGCACCGAGCTTCGCGGTCACGCTCGCCACGGTGCTGCTGCCGGTCGCGCTCATGCTGTGCAAGGCGCTCGCCGACGTGGCGCTCGCCAGGATCGCGCCGGTGCGCGCGACGATGGACTTCCTCGGCGCGCCGCTCATGGCGCTGCTGCTCGCGGTGATCGTGGCGATGTTCAGCTTCGGGTACCTCCGCGGGTTCTCGCGCAAGGCGGTCAGCGACCTCCTGGGCTCGAGCCTGGCTCCGATCGCGAGCATCGTGCTGATCATCGGCGCGGGCGGCGGCTTCAAGCAGATGCTGATCGCCAGCGGCATCGGCGACGCGATCGGCAAGGCCGCCGCGGGCGGCGCGATCTCGCCGCTCGTGCTCGGCTGGCTGATCGCCGTGGGCATCCGGCTCGCCACCGGCTCTGCGACCGTGGCCACGGTGACCGCGTCGGGCCTCATGGCGCCGGTGGCCGCGGGCATCCCCGGCGTCCACCTGCCCCTGCTCGCCCTCGCGATCGGCGCCGGCTCGCTGTTCTTCTCCCACGTCAACGACGCCGGGTTCTGGCTGGTCAAAGAGTACTTCGGCATGTCGGTCGGCGAGACCATCAAGACCTGGTCGGTGATGGAGACCCTGCTCTCGGTCGTCGGCCTGGTCTTCATCCTGGTGATCAATCTCGTGCTGTGACCCGGACCGGCACGCACGCGGCGTTGCTACCGCGGTAGGGATGACCATGGCAGGATCGGCGTTCGGCGGTCCGCCGTAGGCGATGCCATCGGTGTACTGGATCTGCGCCGGGCCGCCGTACGCCCACACGAAGCACGCCGCGACCTTGCCTTCGAACGTCTTGATGTCGTCGTGGTTCGACGGCACCGGCGCCGTGCTTGATGCCGACGCTGATCAGCGCCGGGACCACGATGCTGGTCGCGAAGTAGTCGTACGCGCGCTCGTGATGTTCAGGCCGACGTGGGCCGCGGTCATATCCTGCGGGCCCTGATAGATCGCGCCGTCGGTGTACTTGATCTCGGTCGGACCGCCGTACGCCCACACGAAGTAGGCGGCGACCTTGCCCTCGAACACCGCGAGGTTGTCGACGGTGGCCGGGTTCACGCCGGTGCCGAGCTTGGGGATCGAGTCGCCGAGGTTGGCCTCGCCGTGGGCCGCCATCTCGGCGCCGACATTGCGGAGCACCGCCTTGGTGATCGCGAGGAACGCGCGCTGGCCGTAGGTCTCGAACTCGTTCTTGCCGGTGCTCTGGCAGGCGAGCGTGGCGCCGGGGCCGCGCGGCTGATCATGCGCGGGGGCCGACGCCTCGGGGGGCTTGCTGCAGCCGAGCGCGAGCAGCGTGGTGACGAGGGCGGTGTGATGAAGTCCAGGGCGAAACATGAAATCCTCCAAAAATGCCAATCTGACGAGCGAGAAAATCGCGAACGCGATCGGCTGCGCGACCGCGGCGCGATCACCCGGCTGGCCGATCGGGCCGCGGCCGGTGGGGACGCCGCGACCGCGCCGCACAGCCCGGTCGAGGATGTGGCGCGCCGCCGGCTGAGCGAGCGGGTCCGCGCCGCGCTCACCGAGCTATCGGCCGACGAGCGTCGCGCGCTCGAGCTCGCATACTACGAGGGGCTGTCGCACAGCGAGATCGCCGCGCAGCTGGCGACCCCGCTCGGCACGATCAAGCCCCGGGTGCGCGCGCCCCGCCCGGCAAGGCGCTCCAGCTGTGGGCGGTGCGCGGCGAGCAGCAGATCCCCGAGGGCGTTCTGAGCGGCGACTCGGCCGGCGCGGTGCACAGCGGCACGATCGCCGCGATCCGCGACGGCAACCTCGATGCGTTCGGCGTCACCCTGGAGCCCGCCGGCGGCGCGTCCGGCGCGCACGGCCCGGTGATGCTCTACGGCAAGATCTGAAGGTCAGTAGCCGCCGAGCGCGGCGAATCGATCGCGGTGATAGGCCGCGTCGCCGAACGTCATCTCGCTCGCGCGCGCGCGCTTGAGGAACAACCCGATGTCATGCTCGTCGGTCATGCCGATGCCGCCGTGCATCTGGATCGCCTCGTTGGCGATCGCGAGGTAGCCATCCGACAGCCGCGCCTTGGCCAGCGAGACCAGCTGGGCGGCCTCGCCGGCGTGCTCGTCGAGCGCGCGGGCGGCCGCCATCACCGCCGAGCGCGAGAGCTCGAGCTCGATGTAGAGCCTGGCGGCGCGGTGCTTGAGGCCCTGGAAGCTGCCGATCGCCACGCCGAACTGGCGGCGCTCGCGAAGGTACGCGAGCGTACGATCGAGCGCCTCGGTCATGCCGCCGAGCATCTCGCCGGTGAGCGCGACGGTCGCTTCGTCGATCACGCGGGTGAGCAGCGGGTGGCCCTCGCCAGGCGGGCCGAGCGCATCGCCGGCGGTGACCTCGACGTCCTCGAGCGTCAGCTGCGCGGCGTTGAGCGAGTCGATCCGGACCTGGCGCTCGCTGGAAATGCCGCGCTGGCCGGCCGCCACCACGAACAGCGAGATGCCGCCCGGGTCGCCGTCCTGCCCGGCGGTGCGCGCCGCGACCACGTAGCCATCGGCGAGGTGACCGCCCCAGACCTGCGTGGCCTGGCCGGTCAGCCGGAAGCCGCCGCCCGCCGGCGTCGCCCTGAACGGCACGCGGGTCAGATCGAACCTGCCGGTCCGCCGCGCGTGCGCCAGCGCGAGCAGCTTGTCGCCTGCGATCACCGGTGCGAGCCAGGCAGCCTTGAGCGGCGCGCTGCCGCCGAGCGCCACGGCGCGCCCGCCGAGCACGACCGAGGGGATCAGCGGCTCGGGGGCGAGCCCGCGGCCCATGGCCTCGGTGACGAGCACGAGGTCGGCCAGGCCCAGGCCGAGGCCGCCATCGGCCTCCGCGAACGGGAGCGCCGTCCAGCCGAGCTCGGCCATCCTGGCGTAGCGGTCGCGGGCATAGCCGCGCTCGTCGCGCGCATCGCGCAGCTTGCGCAGCCGCGCGATCGGCGGACTGCCCGAGACGAACTCGCGGGCCGTGCGCGCCAGGAGGGCCTGATCTTCCGTCAGTACGAGCTGCATGGTCGGCTCCTGCTCCGGATCGCCTAGTCCGGCAGGGACAGGACGTGCTTGGCAATGATGTTGAGCTGGACCTCGCTGGTGCCACCTTCGATGGTGTTGCCGCGCGAGCGTAGCCAGTCGCGGGTCTGGGTCAGCTCGCGGTCGTCGAAGCCTGTGCCTTCCCAGCCCAGGCACTGCGGGCCGCGGATCGACAGCATGAGCTCGTGGCGGCGCTGGTTGAGCTCGGTGCCGTAGATCTTGAAGATCGACGACTCGGGGCCAGGCTTGTGGCCCGCCTTCAGCTGATCGGCCGCGCGCTGCGTGGTGAGCGCGAAGCAGCGCTCGTCCATGGTGATCTGCGCCACGCGATCGCGCAGCACCGCGTCGGCCACGCGGCCCTCGCGCTCGCCGACGTACTCGCGCGCGAGCTCGGCCAGCGGGTTGCCGCCGGCGAGCTTGTTGCGCGCCCCCGCACCGGCGCCGAACACGTCGCCGATCATGTTGCGCTCGTGGCCGAGCAGCGCCTTGGCGACCGTCCAGCCGTTGCCGATGCCGTTGATGATGTCCCGGGTATGCGCCACCGCGTCGGTGAAGAACGTCTCGCAGAACGGCGACGCGCCGCTGATGAGCCGGATCGGCCGGACCTCGATCCCGGGCTGCGCCATGTCGACCAGGAGGAACGTGATGCCCTCCTGCTTCTTGCCGCCCGCGTCGGTGCGATAGATGCCGAACATCCAATCGGCCTTGTCGCCGTAGCTGGTCCAGATCTTCTGTCCGTTGAGGATGATGTCCTCGCCCTGGACGCGAGCCGACGTGGTCACCGACGCCAGGTCGCTGCCGGCGTTGGGCTCGGAGTAGCCCTGCGCCCAGCGGATCTCGCCGCGCACGATCCTGGGCAGGTGCTCGCGCCGCTGGTCCTCGGTGCCGAACTGGAGCAAGGTCGGACCGATCATCGAGAGCCCGAAGCCGACCAGCGGCAGCGGCAGGTGCCGCCGGCGCAGCTCGGCGAGGAACCACCGCGCCTGGTCCTTGTCGAGCCCGCCGCCGCCGTACGCCTTGGGCCACGTCGGCGCCGTGAGCCCGCGCGCCGCCATCAACTCGCAATACCGCCTGGACTGCGGGTGCGGCAACTCGGGTCTTCGACCACCCCAGTAGTCGCTGGTGGGTGGCGGCAGTTCGCCGAGCTGCGCCGGCAGATCGCGGTCCAGGAACTCCACGAGCTCGCCTCGAAATTGCTCGACCTCGGTCATGCGGTTCTCCTGCGCGGCAGGCGCGGTGCGACCTCCCGCTCATCGCATATCGCTGCTCGGTTTACCAGAACCGCGGCGCCGGGTTCCCGATGCCCCGCCGCGTCAAGCGCTGCGGCACGAGTACGCACTCGCCGCGGTGCGTATACACAGTTACGATCTTCGAGCCGTGCGCCGCGATCCAATCTCGCTGCTGCGCGATCCAACCGCAAGGCGAACCGCCTTCGAACAGGATCGTCACTTCACCGGCGTGACGAGCGGCTTGCCCTTCTCGACCACGTACGTCGACAGCACCGCGGCGGCCGCCTTGCTGGCGTTCTTCGCCGTGTGCACCGCGCCGGCCGCGATGAAGAACGTCTCGCCGGCCTTGACCGTCTGCGCCGGCTTACCCTCGATCTCGACGACGATCTCGCCCTCGAGGACGAACCCGATCTCCTCGCCGGGATGCGTGTGCTTGGGCACCACGGCCCCAGGCTGGAACTCGCCCCGCGCGACCAGCGCCTCGTGGTTGGGGGTGCTGAGATCGTGCTTCTGCAGCTCGACCCGCTTGAAGCCAGGCGCCTGGGCGAGCGCGGTCTGGAGGCCCCAGGTGGTTGCGAGCAGGGCGAGCGCGGTGCTGAATGCCAGGGTCCACGTGCGGTTCGTCATCCACGGCTCCGGGTAAATGAGGTTGCTCGCGGATAGGACGCGCAAAGCGAACGCGGGTCAAGCGAACCGGTCGCGCCAACGCAGCCCCTCGCACCGCGGCCCCAGACAAACATCATATGTTCGATGTACGCGAGTGCCGACGGCCACTTTGTACGACCGCCGGCGAACACGCTACACATGAGCCCTTGACCTACGGTCCATGGTCATGTTCCGCCTCGATCATAGGGGCCGTTCCCGGGAACCCTCTGGGGATCCACCGGCAGCGCCCGCGCATTCACCCCGCCGAGCGTCGCGTCGCGCGGTTCTCCTGACCGCCAACGTACGCGACTTTGTTTCGATCGTTACTCACAAGCGCGGCTGCCCGCAGCTCGCCTCTTGTACGCCAACTCACCGCCACCCCCCATCCGTTGCCGATGCTGCCGCCCCGACGCGCCCGTCCTCGTCCCATCCCACTCGCGTCGTGCGCTCCCGCGCGCGCCCCTCCGCCTTCCACCCGTGACGCCTCCTCGCCCTCGCCCTCGCGCCTCATCCCCTGCGCCCATCCCCTTGCGTCCTCGACCCCGCGCGACCGCCCATCCCACGGGCCCCCTTGGCCCTTCTCCCAGCATCGGCAACGGCCCTCGTCTACGACCCAAATGACCTACCCGCCTCCTCGACACATGCATTACTGAACTGGCGAACAGGCACGAACGCTGTCGCGCTGGCTGCTTCCCTGTCGCCTGGGCTGTCGTGCATCTCGAAGCGGTAGAGTCCCCCGCGCTGCCGGATGTGAAACCCGGTGGCAACATTTTTTTGGCGCAGCCACTGCAAGGCCCGCGGTGGCCGACGTTTGGATCCACCTTGTGACAGCGAACTGCGTTACCGTTCCGGTCATTCTCGCGATGGGAGAACATAGCCGTGCTTGAGCTAGACGCTCGAATTCGTGAATTGCTCCGGGCGGGCCAGATCTCGGAGGCGACCACCCTCGCGCTGCGCGTGCTCGGTCCCGAGATCCTGGGCTTCCTGTCGGGCGTGCTGGGGGATGCCGACGGCGACGAGGCGTTCCAGTCGTTCAGTGAACATTTATGGAAGTCGCTCGACCAATTCAAGGGACTGTGCACGATGCGCACCTGGGCCTACGTCATCGCTCGTCGCGCTATCAGCAAATTTCGCAGAGGCGAGCGCCGCCATCTCGAAGGCCGCGTCCCGATCTCGGAGCTGCAAGACGTCCTGGAAGAGGTGCGCAAGACCCGCACGACCCTGGCCCCGGATCGTCAGCGCCTCACCAAGTTACGGGATGAATTGAAGATTCCGGACCGGATGCTGCTGATCATGCGGGTCGATCGCAGCCTGTCATTCGAGGAGATCGCGATGGCCTTCGCCGATGACCCCGACGCGCTCAGCGCCGAAGAGCTGAAGCGAGAGTCGGCGCGGCTGCGCAAGCGCTTCCAGCTGGTGAAGCGGAGCCTCATGGAGCGGCTGCGAGGCGGTCCGTCGGGCGCGCTGGCATAGCTTGCCACTACATGCCTCCGTGCGGAGCGCACAAATCGACGCGCTGGGTTTCACAATCACGTGCGTGGAGGCTCTGTCATGACGTCCAGTTCAGAGACGACGGTGACGGATCCCTTGAGCCCAGATGAGATCGAGACGCCGCTGGCGGCAGCTCGCGACGACGGTGATTCCGTCAGCCAGCCCAGCCGCGACAGCGACGCCAACGCCATGTTGCGCGCGATCGCCTATGCGCCGCCGCGCCGGCCCTCCAACCTGGTCATGCCAGGCACCAAGTGGGGCGAATCGGATCGCTACACGATCGAGCGGCGGCTCGGCCGCGGCGGCATGGGCTCGGTCTACGCGGCCAAGGACACCATCCTCGAGCGCGTGGTCGCGCTCAAGGTGCTCGACTCCTCGTACCTCGGCCTCGACGACACCTACAAGAAGCAGCTGCTGCGCGAGGCCAAGCTCGCCGCGCGCGTCGAGCACG
>Ga0302299_10000170_pt1 | contig 31121 bp, 23 predicted proteins | sample III_Fen_N3_4_FD_198795 | JGI IMG/M metagenome (GOLD analysis project Ga0302299, IMG submission 198795) | Peat permafrost microbial communities from Stordalen Mire near Abisko, Sweden - III_Fen_N3_4 | ecosystem: Environmental > Terrestrial > Soil > Wetlands > Permafrost | place: Sweden: Abisko...
AGCACGTCTGGATGCGGCCCTGCACGCTGCGGATCGCGTCCGCCGAGGACCGCATCAAGGCAACCAGCCTTGACGCCGCCCTCGGCGAACACGCTCCTTGGTGCAGAACCGCCCCAAACGCACTCCCGATCCACATCAAGCCTCTAGCCGCTGCCGTTGCCGCCGGGGCCGGGCCATGCCTACGATGCGGCGACACCACCGAGCGCTGGAGGAGCGATGTCCAAAGTTCTGATCCTGGCCGGCGACGCGGCCGAGGACCTCGAGACCATGTTCATCAAGTACCGCCTTGCCGAGGCGGACTACGAGCCGCGCATCGCGGCGCCGACGATGCGCCCGATCAAGCTCGTGGTGCACGACTTCGAGCCGGATTGGGACACCTACGTCGAGCGCCCCGGGCGGACGTGCCCGGTCGATGTGACCTTCGCGGACGTCGAACCCGAGGAGTACGCGGCTCTCGTGATCCCGGGCGGCCGTGCTCCCGAGTTCATCAGGGTCGACCCCGAGGTTGGCCGCATCGTCGAGCACTTCTTCGCCGAGGAGAAGCCGGTAGGGACGCTGTGCCACGGCCCCCAGGTGCCCGCGGCGCTCGGCCTCCTGCGCGGCCGCAAGAGCGCCGGGTTCGGCGCGCTCGCGCCCGACATCGAGATGGCCGGCGGCACGTTCGTCGACGGCCCGGCCGTGGTCGACGGGAACATGGTGTCGTGTCGCGGCTGGGGCGACCTGGCCGAATGGTCGCGCGCGTTTCTCGAGCTGCTCGACCGCGCCGCGGTTGCAGCCTAGGAGGGTCTTACCTGCGGCTGAGCGACTCTGCCGTGACGAGAGCGTCGCCGGCCGAAGGCCCGTTGATCTCGACCACGAGCCCCTGGTAGTAGGCGCTGAGGTAGCCGGGGGCGGTGGGTGAGTTGCTGACGTAGGCCGTCGTTCCGGTGAGGGGGCCGTGGCCGATCGTGATGGTGCGGGCGGTGAGCTCGGGGGCGACATCGAGGGGGTTGCCGCGGCGGGTGGAGACGGTGATCGCGTCGAGGCCGCTGCCGTAGCGGGCGGCGACGGCGTCGCGGTAGACGGGTGCGGAAATGCCGGGCAGGAAGGCGATCGTCGATTCCCTCGCTGCTGCAAGCCGGGTGAGCGGGCGGCCGCCGGTATTGGTGGGAAGGAGCGGCCGGTAGCCGACGACTGCGGCTGCCTGCTGCCGCGTGACCGGCCCGAAGCCCTGGTCGTGCTCGATCACGCGGGCATGCGACGGGATCGGGAGGGTGAAGTCGGCCCGGGACGTCGGTGTATCGAGCTCGAGGTCGTTGATCGTCTCGATCGACGTCCAGTAGCTCGGGTCGTTCTCGTACTGGGTCAGCTTCAGCAGCAACCCGGTTTCCTTGTCGACGATCACGTCGACGCGCGCCCCGTAGGTGTCGTAGTAGTCGTCGCCGGGAGTGAAGTCGAGCGTCAGGGCCCAGGCGGCGCGTCCCTCGAAGCTGGTGCTGGTGACGTGGGTGTTGCCCGAGTCGAGCGCGTAGAGCACCCAGGTCGCGAGGGCGCTCTCGGGGCGGAAGGAGGTAAAGGCGGGGTTGTTTCCGGTCGTGCGCACGTAGATCGGGCCTCCTCCGAAGCTACCGAGCCATGTCATCACATCGGCAGGTGCGTCATACGCGGCGCTGGCCGGAAACTGCGGCGTGGAGGCGAGCGCGCGGGAGCTGTAGCTGCCGTCGGCGCCGAGGACGAAGGCGGATGGTATGGGGAGTGGGGGCTTGCAGTTGGAGCACCCGTGAGCGGGCCGTAGTCGCGGCCTCGCGGGGCGGCTCTCGACGCTGAACCGGCCGCGAATGTTCCGTGGCGTGCTCAACCCCTGCGTGATGCTCGTGCGCACCTGCGCCGCGGATGCCTCGGTCGCGCCCCACTGGGTGGCGAGGACTGCGGCCCCGACGCCGAGAGCGATCGCGGCCGCGACGACGACGAGGCCCGAGGTGCGCCGGCGCCACTGCCGACTCGGCCCGAAGCTGCGCACCGTTGACGGCCGGGCGATCTCGGCGAGGAGATGGAGCTTCCTCTGCTCCAGCCGGCCGGCGGGAAGATCGCGGATGGGAGGCGGTGTGAGTGGGGTCATGAGCTCGGCTCCGGATCGGGCGCTCTACCTTCTTCATGTCCGAGCTCGGCTCCGAGTTCCCGCAGACGTGCCCGCGCCCGCGATAGGCGCGAACGAACGGTTCCAACCGGCACGTCGAGCGCAAGAGCCGCCTCCTCGTAGCTCAGCCCGGACCAACCGCAGAGCCAGAGCACGTCCTGCTCCTCCCTGCGCAGCCGGCCGACGAGCTCCAGGGCGACCTGCTGCTGCATCTCGTCGTCCAGCCGGGATTCGACGTCGCCGCTGAAGTCGGGTGTCGGTTGCGGCGGCTGCATCCGCTGGAGCGCCCGCCGATAGCGCCTCTGCGACCGCGAGGTATTGCGACAGACGTTCGTCGCTATCCCGTAGAGCCACGGCAGCACCATCCCGTCTGCCAGTTCGACGTCTCGACGACGCCAGGCCTCCAGGAAAACGACCGAGACGAGATCCTCGGCAGCCGACCAGTTCCCGACCCGCCGGAAGCAGTAGTTGTAGATCGGTTTCGCATGCCGCTCGAACAGCACGCCGAACGCCGCGCGGTCGCCGGCGCGGGCGACCGTCCACAGCTCCGAGTCGGACTCCATCATTCCTTCATGTCCGGATCGCGTCTCGGGGTTCCCGTGGGTCACCAGACGAGCATCGTCGCAGCTGCGGGCTCACCCGGCCCTCGAGCCGTCACCCGGGCCGGGGGCGGAATCCGGGAGCCGGTAGCCTGCGTCGCGATGAGCAGTGACTACGTCTACACGATGTACCGCGTCGACAAGTTCTACGGCTCGGACCGGCAGGTGCTCGCGAACATCTCGCTGTCGTTCCTGCCGGGAGCGAAGATCGGCGTGCTCGGCCCGAACGGGGCCGGCAAGTCGACGCTGCTCCGGATCATGGCGGGGCTGGAGGAGCCGTCGTCCGGGGTCGCCGAGCTTCACCCGGGGGCGACCGTCGGCTTCCTCCAGCAGGAGCCCGAGCTCGACCCGGCCAAGGACGTGCGCGGCAACGTCGAGGACGGCGTGCGCGAGCTCCGCGACCTGCTCGACCGCTTCAACGCCGTCTCGGCCGCGTTCGCCGAGCCCGATGCCGACTTCGACGCCCTGCTGGCCGAGCAGGCGACCGTGCAGGAGCAGATCGACCGCCACGATGCCTGGGGCCTCGACGCCCAGCTCGACCGCGCCATGGACGCGCTGCGCTTGCCCGAGGGCGAGCGCGACGTGACGACGCTCTCCGGCGGCGAGCGCCGCCGGGTCGCGCTCTGCCGGCTGCTGCTCTCGTCGCCCGACCTGCTGCTGCTCGACGAGCCCACGAACCACCTCGACGCCGAGTCGGTCGCCTGGCTGGAGCGCTTCCTCGAGGACTACAAGGGCACCGTCATGGCCGTCACCCACGATCGCTACTTCCTCGACAATGTCGCCGGCTGGATTCTCGAGCTCGACCGCGGCAAGGGGTTGCCCTTCGAGGGCAACTACTCCTCGTGGCTCGAGCAGAAGCAGGCGCGCCTCGCCGTTGAGGAGAAGACCGAGTCGGCGCGGCGGCGCACGCTCGCGCGCGAGCTCGAGTGGGTGCGCATGAGCCCGCGGGCGCGCCACGCCAAGTCCAAGGCGCGCGTGACCGCGTACGAGAAGCTGCTCGCCGACGACGCCGACTTCAAGCTCGAAGGCGTCGAGATCCACATCCCGGCCGGCCCGCGGCTCGGCGACCTCGTCGTCGACGCAGAGCACGTCGTGAAGGGGTTCGACGACAGGTTGCTCGTCGAGGACATGACCTTCTCCCTGCCGCCCGGCGGCATCGTCGGCGTGATCGGGCCGAACGGCGCCGGCAAGACCACCCTCTTCAAGATGATCGCGGGCGAGGAGGAGCCGGACGGCGGCGAGCTCCGGATCGGCGAGACGGTACAGCTCGCCTACGTCGACCAGTCGCGCGGCGGCCTCAACCCGCAGAACACGGTCTGGAAGGAGATCTCCGAGAACCAGGACGTCGTCCTCCTCGGCAAGCGCGAGGTGAACTCGCGCCAGTACACCTCGTGGTTCAACTTCCGCGGCGGCGACCAGCAGAAGCTCGTCAAGGACCTCTCCGGCGGAGAGCGGAACCGTGTCCACCTCGCGAAGCTCCTCAAGTCGGGCGGGAACGTGCTGCTCCTCGACGAGCCGACCAACGACCTCGACGTCGACACGCTGCGCGCGCTCGAGGACGCCCTGCTCGACTTCGCCGGCTGCGCCGTCGTGATCACCCATGATCGCTGGTTCCTCGACCGGGTCGCGACGCACATCCTCGCGTTCGAGGGCGACTCGCAGGTGACGTGGTTCGAGGGCTCGTGGGGCGAGTACGCGGCCTGGGTGACCGAGACCCGCGGCCCCGAGGCGCTCGAGCCGCACCGCATCGCGTACAAGCCTCTCGTCCGGCCGTGATCGAGCTCCCGGTCGCCGACCCGGGGCGACCGGACACCCGCTCGCCCTTCCGGCTCCTCGTCTGGGTGGGGCGGCACCAGAAGGGGACGCTGTCGATCGCGATCGCCTTCGGCATCGTGTGGATGGTGGCGCAGGCCCTGATGCCGTACGCCATCGGCCAGGCGATCCAGCAGGGGATCGTGGACGGCAACCACGACGCGCTCGTCCGCTTCTGCACCCTGCTGGCCGTGCTCGGCGTCGTCCAGGCTGCGGCGGGTGTGATGCGCCACCGCTACGCGGTGCAGAACTGGTTGCAGGCGTCGTACCGCCTCGTCCAGCTCGTCGGCTACCACGTGGCGCACTCGGGCGACGCGGTGCGGGGGCAGCTCTCGACCGGCGAGGTCGTCGCGACCGTCTCGAACGACGCGCTCCGGGCCGGAGGGGCATTCGACATCCTCGCGAGGCTCTCCGGGGCGATCGTCTCGTACATCGTCGTCGCCGTCATCCTGCTCACCACCTCGACCACGCTCGGGCTCCTCGTGCTGCTCGGCGTGCCGTTGCTCACGCTCTCGCTCAGCGTCGTGATCAAGCCGCTGCAGCTCCGGCAGCGCGAGCAACGCGAGGAGGTCGGGCTCCTGACGGCCCTCGGCGCCGACACCGCCGCCGGACTGCGCGTGCTGCGCGGCGTCGGCGGGGAGCAGGCCTTCTTCGACCGCTACCGGCTCCGCTCCGAGAGCGTCCGCGTCGCCGGCGTCCGCGTCGCCACGCCGCAGTCGACGCTCGACGCCGCCCAGGTGCTGCTGCCCGGGTTGTTCATCGTCCTCGTCACCTGGGCCGGTGCGCATCTCGCCGCGTCGGGCGAGATCACCGCCGGTCAGCTCGTCGCGTTCTACGGCTACGCGGGGTTCCTCGTCATTCCGCTGCGGACGTCGGCCGAGGCGGTCGAGAAGTTCTCGCGCGCGCTGATCGGCGCGCGACGGATGCTGAGCGTGCTCGCCGTCGAGCGCACCGTGCGCGATCCTGCCGACCCGCTGCCCGAGCCACCGGCGGGCGTGCCGCTCACCGATCCTACGTCCGGGCTGACGATCGAGCCCGGCGGCATGACGTGCCTCGTGTCCGCCTCGCCCGACGAGACGAGCGCGCTCGCGGACCGGCTCGGCCGGCTCGTCGAGGCGACCGGCGTGATGCTCGGCGACACCGAGCTCGACCGGCTCCCGCTCGAGGCCGTGCGCCGGCGGATCCTCGTCAGCGAGCCCGACCCGCTGATCTTCTCGGGCACCCTCCGCAGCGAGCTCGACCCCTGGGCGCGCGCGAGCGACGACGAGATCACGGACGCAATCGAGGTCGCCGCCGCGGGGGACGTGCTCGTCGCCCTGCCCGCCGGGCTCGACGAGATCGTCGACGAGCGGGGCCGGTCGTTCTCGGGCGGGCAGCGGCAGCGGCTCGTGCTCGCCCGGGCGCTGCTGTCGAACGCCGAGATCCTCGTGCTCGTCGAGCCGACGAGCGCCGTCGACGCGCATACCGAGGCCGACATCGCCCGCCGGCTCCACGACTTCCGAGCCGGGCTGACGACGGTTGTCGTCTCCACGAGCCCGCTCGTGCTCGACCGGGCCGACACGGTGGTGCTCGTCGCGGATGGCGTCGTACAGGCCTCGGGAACGCACCGGGAGCTCCTCCGCACGCACCCTGCCTACCTCGACGTCGTGACCAGGGGTGAGGCGGCGTGAGCACGATCCTGCCGATCGCGGGTACGGCCGAGATGCGCCGTCAGGCCCTCGCGCTCGCCGGCCGCCACCGTCGCGCGATGGTCGGGGTCGTCGTCCTGCACGCCCTCGCTGCGGCCACGGGGCTCGTCGGGCCGCCCATCCTCGGATCGTTGGTCCAGGGGCTCCAGACCAGCATCGACACGGCGCAGATCGATCGGGTCGTCGGGATCCTCGCGGTCTTCCTCGTCGCGCAGACGATCCTCACATTCTTCGCCCGCCGCTCGTCCTTCGTCCTCTCCGAGCGGATGTTCGCGGAGCTCCGCGACGACTTCATGCGTCGCGTCCTCGCGCTGCCGTTGTCGACGGTCGAGCGGGCCGGGATCGGTGACCTCGTCTCGCGCACCACCGCCGACGTCGACGCCCTCGCCCGGACGATCCGGTTCGCGATCCCCGAGACGTCGATCGCCTGTGTGACCGCGCTCCTCGTCGTCGTGGCGGCCGTGTGGGTGAGCCCGATCGCTGCGCTCCCCTGCCTCGTCGGGGTGCCGATCCTGGTCATCGGGACGCGCTGGTATCTCCGGTACGCCCCGGGCGGGTACCTGTGGGAGCGCGCGGCCTATGCGTCGCTCGCGGGCACTGCGGGTGAGACCGTCGACGGAGGCCGCACGGTCGAGTCTCTCGGGCTTGCGTCGGAGCGGGCGCGCCGGATCGACGCCAACCTGGCCGATGCGTACGCGTCGGAGCGGTTCACGCTCCGGCTGCGCACGATCTGGTTCCCGACCGTCGACGTGGCCTATGTGCTGCCGGTCGTGGCCGCCCTCGCCTGGGGTGGCTGGCTCGTCTCGAACGGGCACGCGTCCGTCGGAGAGGTGACGACGGTCGTGCTCTACATCCAGCAGCTCGCCGACCCCGTCGACCGGTTGCTCTCGTGGCTCGACGAGGTGCAGGTCGGTGGTGCGTCGTTCGCCCGGCTCGTCGGGATCGCCGACGTTCCGCCCGACCGGACGGCGACCGGCGCGGAGCCGGAGGACGACTGGCTGCGCGCGCACGACGTGCGGTACGCCTACGTGCCGGGGCGCGACGTGCTGCACGGCATCGGCCTCGACCTCGAGCCCGGCGAGCGGATCGCGGTCGTCGGCCCTTCCGGCGCGGGCAAGTCGACGCTCGGGCGCCTGCTCGCCGGCATCCATCCGGCGAGGACCGGCTCGGTCGAGGTGGGAGGGGTGCCTCTCGTCGACCTCGAGCTGGAGACGCTCCGCCGTGAGGTCGCGCTCGTGACGCAGGAGCAGCACGTCTTCGTCGGCACCCTGGCGGACAACCTGCGCCTCGCGAGCGTCGACTCGTCGGACGCCGAGCTGCTCGCCGCGCTCGACGCGGTCGATGCGACCGTCTGGGTGGAGGGGCTGCCGGACGGGCTCGAGACGGTGGTCGGGGCAGGCGGCGCCCCGCTCACTCCGGCCCAGACACAGCAGCTCGCCCTCGCGCGCCTCGTGCTCGCGGACCCTCACACCCTCGTGCTGGACGAGGCGACCTCGCTGCTCGATCCGCGCGCCGCGCGACACCTCGAGCGCTCGCTCGCCTCGGTGCTCACCGGCCGCACCGTCGTCGCGATCGCCCATCGCCTCCACACCGCCCACGACGCCGATCGCGTCGCCGTCGTCGAGGACGGTCTCCTCCGGGAGCTCGGCACGCACGACGAGCTGATCGAGACCGACGGCGCCTACGCGGCCCTGTGGGAGTCCTGGCAGAGCTGAAGAAGACGAAAGAGCGGTCTCAGCCGCTCTTTCTCCCCTCCGGGGAGAGGCTTCAGCCTCTCCCAAGGGTCAAGCCGCCCGCACCTCTTCCCGCGCCCCGGCGAGCTCGAGTGCAGCTCCCTCGCGCAGGCCGCCCCGCCCGAGCTCGAAGGCCGTCCCGAGCACCCTGCTCGCGCCGGCGAGCAGAAGGGCGCCCGCGAGCAGCGTCTCGGCGCGCTCGGCGTCGATGCCGAACGGCCTCGCGGCCTTCGCCGCCGGGCGCCGCGAGAGGAGCTTCACGGCCCGGTCGAGGTCGTCCGCGTCGAAGCGGCGGCCGACGATCTTCGTCAGTGCCCGCGCGCTGCCGCCGACGGCCAGGGCGAGATCGGATGCCGGCGGGCGCATCGGCTCGAGCGCGCGGGCCACGGCCCCGGCCGCGGCGGCGACCTGGGCAGCGGCCGGTGGATCGTCGGTCAGATGGGCGCGCGTCAGGCGCAGGGACCCGAGGTCGGCCGAGCGGACCCATGCCGCGCCGAGGAGCGGCGTGCCGACGGCGATCTCCGTCGAGCCACCGCCGACGTCGACGACGGCGACGACCTCGGGCAGCTCACCGGACGCGCGGGCGACAGCGCCGTCGTAGGCGAGCCGGCCCTCGTCGTCGGCGCTCAACACGCGGACGGGGAGGGACGTCGCGCCGGCGAGCGCCGCGGTCAGCGCCGAGCGCGAGGCACCCTGGCGGCCGGGGGCGGTGACGATCACGGTCGAGCGCTCGGCCTCCAGCTCTCCAGCCCGGCGCGCGTACCTACCACAGGTCTCCGCCGCCACCGCGATCCTCTTCGCGCTCAGCGTCCCCGTCCGCTCGATCTCGGCCCCGAGCCGGAGGTAGTCCCGCTCCTCGGCCACCGGCACCACGGCACCCTCGGCCGTCACGCTCGCCACGAGCAGGCGCGCCGTGTTGGAGCCGACATCGATCACAGCGACGCGCATCCGGATCAGTCTGACGGCGACGCCGGACAGGCGGCAGGGCGCGCTTCTCTACAGGCTCTTGCCCCGCCCGCCGTCGGTCTGCCGTCGTGAGCGCAGCTGGGCCCGCCGCATCATCGCGGCCTGGTGGTCGACCCGCTTGCCTGCCTTCTGCGGCTCGGCCGGAGACCAGGCGCCGTCGCTCGCGAGGACCCACGTGTGCACGTCGTCGGCGAAGACGCTACCGAGGACGGCCTGGAGCTCCTGCCGCGACCGTGCGCTCTCGACCGGGACGAGCACCTCGACCCGGCGATCGAGGTTACGGGGCATCAGGTCGGCGCTGCCGATGAACAGCGACGCTTCGCTTCCCGCCTCGAAGGAGTAGATGCGGCTGTGCTCCAGGAATCGTCCCAGGATCGACCGCACCCGGATGTTGTCGGAGAGCCCCTCGACCCCCGGCCGCAGCATGCAGATCGAGCGGGCGCAGATGTCGACGCTCGCACCGGCAGCGGAGGCGGCGTAGAGCTCGTTGATCAGCGTCGGGTCGACGAGGTTGTTGAGCTTGAGGCGGATCCGCGCAGTCTCGCCGGCCTTGGCGGCCGCGGCAACGGCGCGGATCTCCTCGACCAGCCGCGTGCGCATCTCGAACGGCGCCACGAGCAGCTTGCGGAAGCGCTGGGGCCGGCCGAACCCGGTGACGTAGTTGAACACGTCGGCGACGTCGGCCGCGATCTCCTCGTCGGCGGTAAAGATCCCCACGTCCTCGTAGAGGCGGGCCGTTGAGGCGTGGTAGTTCCCGGTCCCGATGTGCACGTACCGCCGCAGGCCTCCGGCCTCGCGACGGACGATGAGGGTCATCTTGGCGTGGATCTTCATGTCCGGGAAGCCGTGGACGACGTGCACCCCCGCCTGCTCGAGCTCGCGCGACCACTCGATGTTGCGCCGCTCGTCGAAGCGCGCCTTCAGCTCGACGAGGCAGACGGCCTGCTTCCCGTCCTCGGCGCAGTCGATCAGGGCGGAGACGAGCGTGCTGTCGTCCGAGGTGCGGTAGACCGCCGTCTTCATGGCGATCACGTCGGGGTCGTCCGCGGCCGCGGCGGCGAAGGCCTCGAAGCTCGTCCGGAACGACTCGTAGGGCTGATGGACGAGCAGGTCGCCCCGGCGGATCTCGTCGAAGAGGCGTCCGGCGTCCTTCGCGCGCGCGAGGCGCGGCTGCGTGATCGGCACCCACGGCTCGGGCTTGAGGTCGGGCCGGTCGAGGCGGGTCAGCTGCATCAGGTCGGCCAGGTCGAGCAGGCCCTCGATCTCGTAGATCTGGTCGTCGCGGACGGCGAGCCCTTCGCGCAGGCGCTGGAGCATCGCGGCCGAGGCCGAGGCCGATGTCTCGACGCGGATGACGTCGCCGAACCGGCGTCGCCTCAGCTCGAGCTCGACCGCTTCGAGGAGGTCGTCGGCGTCGTCCGACACGTCGAAGTCGGCGTCGCGGGTGACGCGGAACAGCACGTGCTCCGCGATCTCCATGCCGGGGAAGAGCGACGGGAGGAAGTGGGAGATCACCGACTCGAGCGGCACGAGCCGCGTGCCGGCGTCGACGAACCGGTCGAGGCCCTCGGGCACCTTCACGCGGGCGAATCGCTCCTCGGCCGTGTCGGGGTCGACCGCCAGGACGCCGAGCGAGAGGGAGAGCCCGGAGATGTACGGGAACGGCTGCCCGGCACCGACGGCGAGCGGTGTCAGAACGGGATAGATGTCGCGCGTGAACACCGCCTCGAGCCGCTTCAGCTCCTTCGGCGTGCACTCCTCGATCGTGACGATCTCGATGCCCGCCGCGGCGAGGGCTGGCTGCAGCTGACGTTTCCAGAGCCTGGCCTGGCGGCTCGTCAGCTCCGTGACACGGGCCTTGAGCGACGCGAGCGCCTGGGTCGGGTTGAGGCCGTCGACGGACCGCACCGCCAGCCCCGCCGACTCCTGGCCCATCAGGCCGGCCACCCGGACCATGAAGAACTCGTCCAGGTTCGACGAGAAGATCGAGCAGAACTTGACGCGCTCGAGCAGCGGCTGCGTCTCCTCCTCCGCCAGGTCGAGGACGCGCGCGTTGAACTCGACCCACGAGAGCTCGCGGTTGAGGAGGTGGGCGTCGGCCGTGACGGTGCGGGTCGGCATCAGGTGGATCGTGCCAGAGCGGCCGGGATCGGACGTCTCGAAGTGGTGGCGGTGGCGCCCCGGAACGCGTCCGAGAGCCTCCCCGGGACGTCCGTAGTAGCCCGACGCCGGCGCGGGGGGCACTGCCGATGCGGTCGCGCGTCGATGGGAGCACACTAGTCGTAGGGCGATGTCCGTCGATCTCCAGCCCACCGTGCCACGGGATCCGCGCGAGCCGATCGAGAGGCTCCTGAGCGACCTCGGGGCGCGCGCTGACGGTCTGTCCGAGCGCGAGGCCTCCCGGCGCCTCCTCGCCTACGGGCCGAACGAGCTGCGGCGCGGCCGGGGCCGCGAATGGCCGCGCCAGGTCCTGAACCAGCTCATCCATCCGCTCGCCCTCCTGCTCTGGGTCGCGGCGGGTCTCGCCTTCGTCGCCGGGACGCCGGTGCTGTGCGTGGCCATCGTCGCGGTCATCGTGCTCAACGCCGCCTTCGCGTTCGCGCAGGAGCGCCAGGCGGGCCGCGCGGTCGAGGCACTGCAGCGCTATCTCCCCCAGCAGGCGACCGTCGTCCGCGAGGGTCATGTGGGCGTCGTCGACGCGGCGGCGCTCGTTCCCGGCGACGTCGTCGTCGTCAGCGAGGGCGACCGCGTCTCGGCAGACGCGCGCCTGCTCACGGGCGGGGTCGAGATCGACCTCTCGACCCTGACCGGCGAGTCGCAGCCCGTCTACCGGTCGGCCGACGCGGACGACGGGCACGGCGGCCCGGTCGTCGACTCACGCCGCCTCGTCTTCAGCGGCACGACGTGCGTCGGTGGTGAGGCCCGTGCCCTCGTCTACGCGACCGGCATGCACACCGAGCTCGGGCGGATCGCGGCCCTCTCCGAGGGCGTGAGGCAGGAGCCGAGCCCGATCGAGCGCCAGGTGCGCCGGGTGGCGTGGCTGATCTCCGGCGTCGCGGTGGCGGTCGGCGTCGCCTTCCTCCCGCTCGGCTGGCTCGTCGCAGGGCTGCCGCTGCACGACGCGGCAACCTTCGCGGTAGGCCTCATCGTCGCCAACGTGCCCGAGGGCCTGCTGCCGACGATCACCCTCGCTCTCGCCGTCGGCGTCGGCGCCCTCGCCCGCCGGGGCGCACTCGTGAAGCGTCTGAGCGCCGTCGAGACGCTCGGCTCGACGGCCGTGATCTGCACCGACAAGACCGGCACCCTGACCGAGAATCGGATGCGCCCCGTCCGCGTGTGGACCGCCGGCGGAGAGATCGACCTGGAGGCGGACGGCGATCCCTCGGCAGCCGTGACGGCCGATCCCGTGCTCGCCGAGCTCTCGTTCACGCTCGCCGCCTGCGCGACCGCGGACATCGACAGGCAGCAGTCGGGCAAGTCGCGCGGCGAGGCGACCGAGGTCGGGCTGCTCCAGGCGTCGGAGCTGCTCGGGGCGAACGTCACCGTCGCCCGCCGCGAGCGTCACCGGCGGCAGATCTTCCGGTTCGATCCGTCGTTGCGGCTGATGTCCACCGTCGACGACGATGCCGGCAGCCTCGTCGTCAACGCGAAGGGGGCGCCCGAGGCGGTGCTCGGCCGCTCCGTTGCGATCCTTCGCGCCGACGGGGGCGAGGAGCCGCTCGACGACGCACGACGGGCCGCGGTGCTCGAGCGCGTCGAGCTCTATGCCGCCACCGGGCTCCGCGTCCTCGCGGTCGCCCGCCGGGAGCTGGCGCCCGGCCACGACGCTCCCGCGGTGCGCGAGGAGGCCGAGCGAGAGCTCACCCTGCTCGGGCTCGTCGCGCTCTTCGACCCGCCCCGGCCCGAGGTGGCGGAGGCCGTCGCCCGCTGCCACGAGGCAGGAATCCGCATCGTCGTGATGACCGGGGACTACGGGCCGACGGCAGCCGAGATCGCCCGCCGGGTCGGCATCGCGCCACGTGGCGCGACCGTCGTCACCGGCGCCGAGCTCGAGCAGATGAGCGAGCGGGAGCTCGACCGGCTTCTGCTCCGGGGAGAGGAGCTCGTGTTCGCGCGCAGCTCGCCGGACGCCAAGTTACGGGTCGCCGACGCCCTGCGGGCCGAGGGCCAGGTCATCGCCATGACCGGCGACGGCGTCAACGACGCACCGGCGCTGCGTCGCGCCGACATTGGGGTCGCGATGGGGCTCGCGGGCACCGATGTCGCGCGCGAGGCCGCCACGATGGTGCTGACCGACGACAACTTCGCGACGATCGTGGTCGCCGTCGAGGCGGGCCGTCAGGTCTTCGACAACGTCCGCAAGTTCATCGTCTACATCTTCGCGCACGCGACGCCGGAGGTCGTCCCGTTCCTCGTCTTCGCTCTCTCGGGCGGTGCCGTGCCGCTGCCGATCACCGTGATGCAGATCCTGGCGATCGACCTCGGCACCGAGATCCTGCCCGCGCTCGCCCTCGGCCGCGAGGCCGCCGAGCCCGGGCTGATGGCGCGGCCGCCCCGGCCGGCGTCGGAGGGCGTGATCAGGCGGTCGATGCTCGTCCGGGCCTGGGTGTGGCTCGGCCTGATCGAGGCAGCGCTCGTCCTGGCCGCGTTCTTCGCCGTCCTGCGCCACGGCGGCTGGAGCCCGAGCGACCCCGTCGGCGCCGGCTCACCGCTCCACGAGACGTACCGGACGGCGACGACCATGACGTTCGCGGGCATCGTCGCGTGCCAGATCGGCACGGCCGTCGCGGCCCGCACGGAGCGCGTCTCGCTCCGGTCGATCGGCTTCTTCTCCAACCGCCTCCTGCTCTGGGGGATCGCGTCGGAGATCGTGTTCACGGCGGCGCTCGTCTACGCACCGCCGCTCCAACGCATCTTCGGCACCGCTGCGCTCAGCCCCGCCGAGCTGGCGCTGCTCCTGCCGATGCCGCTGATCGTGTGGGGCTCGGACGAGCTCCGGCGGGCAGTCGTCCGCCACCGTGCCCGGGCCGGGCCGGGCTCCGACTACGGGAGGTCGGTGCCGAGCGCGTCCACGAGCTGACGTTCGAAGTGGGCGATCAGGCGCTCCGACTCGGGCAGCAGGTAGCCCGCGTCGATGAGGCCGGAGCGCATCCCCACCTGCACTCGTTCGACGAGCACGCGATCCTCGGCCCCGACCTGGTCGTCGAGCTCGAGGTAGTCCGCGATCCATTGCTCGTCCGTGCCGGGCAGGAAGAAATAGTCGAGGAAGCGGTATGTGCGCTCTGCTCCGAGCGGCATGATCGGGCCGATCGAGAGGTTGCCGCGCCCGGGCATGACGTTGATCGCGGTCCCGGGAAAGAGAAGGTGGAACTGGCCACGCTCGATCTCACCGGCCGCGTCGTAGATGCCGCCGCCGCCGTTCTTCGCCGGCCCGAACTGGCTCGAGAACGTCGGCCGCTCCTCGAGGGCGTAGGTTCCCGGGGCGACGTCGATCGCCCTGGAGAAGCTCGGGTGCGCGACCGCGCAGTGGTAGCACTCGAGGTAGTTCTCGACGCAGACCTTCCAGTTCGCCTCGTACTCGGTCTCGGCCCGCTGGTGGAAGACGAGCGCGTCGACGTCGACGCCGCCCTCCGCGACGAGCCGCGGTAGATCGCCGAGGTGATCGGCCAGCGGCCCGGCCTCCGGGTCGGGGTTGACGAAGACGAACGGGCCCCAGGTGTCGACGGCGAGCGGGACGAGCCCGAGTCCCGAGCGGTTGAACCCGGGCTCGGCGTCCTCCCGTGGCGCCGTGCGCAACGAGCCGTCGAGATCGTAGGTCCACGCGTGGTAGGGGCACTGCAGCGTCTCGCGCCGGCCGTTTCCGTCGCAGAGGAGGTAGCCACGGTGGCGGCACACGTTGACGAACCCGCGCAGGACGTCGTCGCGGCCCCGGACGAGGACGACGGGCACGTCGCCGGCTCTCGAGGTGACGAACGACCCCGGCTCGCCCAGCTCGCCGGTGTGCCCCGCGTATTGCCAGGTGCGCCGGAAGATCAGCCGCTGCTCGAGCCGGGCCACCGACGGGTCCACATACCAGTCCCACGGGATCGTGCCGCTGCGGGCCGTAGCTGCCACGCGCGGGATGCTAGCCGGTGCGACCGCCGCTCCGCCCCGGGGTGCTCATTCCGTCTCGGTCGGTGCCGCGAGGTACGCGGCGCGAACCTCCGCGAACGGCCCGTCCGCGACGATCCGGCCGCGGTCGAGCCAGAGCGCCCGCGCCGAGAGCCGCTCGAGCAGAGGGTGGTCGTGGCCGGCGGCGACGACGATGCCGCCGGCGGCGAGGATCGCGCGGGCGCGCTCCTGCACGAGCGCCCGGTACTCGTGGTCGAGCGCCTCGTGCACCTCATCGAGCAGGAGGATCGTCGGGTTGGCCTCGTCGGCGGTCGCGAAGCCGAGCCGCGCCCGCATGCCCTGGGAGTAGCTCGAGACCGGCCGATCGAAGGAGCTCCCGAGGCCGCTCGCCGCCTGAACGCTGGGCGTCACCCGCCGTGCCTCCCGCACCGACAGCCCCGCGAGCACGCCGAGAAGGTGAGCGTTCTCGCGACCGGTGAGGGCGCTCATCACTCCTGCCCCGACCGAAAGCAGCGCGCCGATGCGACCCTCGACCCTGATCGTCCCGGCGTCGGGGGTGAACACCCCGGCGATCGTGCGCAGCAGCGTCGTCTTGCCGCCGCCGCTGCGACCGACCAGCGCCACCGCCTCGCCGGGATCGATCGTGAGGTCGATGTCGCGCAGCCCCCACGAGCTCGTGCCTGTCCGTCGCGCCCGCACCCGCGCGAGTGTCGGCGAGACGAGGCGCCGCTGGCGGTCGAAGAGGAACTCGACCCCGACCCCCTCGGCGACGATCTGGGCGCTCATCCTTCCACCAGCTTCGCGAACTGGCGCTGCTCGCGCCGGTAGAGCGGGATCACGAGCGCGAGCAGGACGGCGGCGAAGAGCGCCGGATAGAGGATCTCCCACGCGGGCGGGCGCTGGCCGTAAAGGAGTACCGAGCGGTATGACTGGAAGATCCCCGTCAGCGGGTTGAGCTTCAGCCACTTCTGGGCACCGGTGGGGACCTGGTCGAGTGCGACGAGGCCCGGTGCGACGAAGAAGAGCGTCCGGAAGGCCGAGACCACGAAGGTGTTGAGGTCGGAGTACCAGAGCCCCATCAGCGACGCGGGATACGCCATCGAGACCGCGAAGAGGATGGTGACGGCGATCACGAGGGGGAGCCAGAGGATCGCGACCGTGGGCGCGATGCCGTAGGCGGCCATCATCACCGCGAGCAGGATCAGGGCCGACCCGAAGGCGATCGTCTCGGTGATGACGCCCGCGAGCGGGATCAGGGTGCGATCGAATCGCGTGTTGAGCACGATCGAGTGGCGCAGCTGCACCGATCCGAGGCCGTTCACCACGCTCGCGATCACGAGCTGGAAGGGCACGGTGGCGCAGGCGATGCTGAGCCCGGGGGCGACGCCGGGGCGGTTGATCACGAAGGTGACGAGGATCAGGTAGATGCCGGTCGCGAAGAACGGGTCGAGGACCCACTTGACCGACTTCCACGAGCCGCGGCCGTAGCGGGCGCGGAGATCGGAGGACGAGAGGGCGACGAGGAGATCGATGCGCCTCGCGGTGTGGCGTATCGAGCGGGCCGCCTGATCGGCCTCGAGCATCGCCTCGGTCACTGCCGCAGGATACGGGCTGTCGGCGACCGGCGCGGTATCGTCGGGCGGATGCCCGAATTGCACCAGCGGATCGGCCACCGGATCGTCTGGGCGATCCACGAGCCGGCGCCCCGCGAGGTGCGGGCGAGCCGGGAGCCGATGGCCGACGCGGGCTGCCGATGCGTGAGCTGACCCTGGCTGTCCACGGGCTCGTGGTGGCGGCGTCGAGCGAATGGGACGAGGTGCTCGCCGCCGTCCGCGCCGACTTCGCGTGGTTCGAGGTACCGCCGGGGCCTGCTGCGACGGTCCGGGTCGAGATCGTCCGGGCGCAGCCCGACTACGACGCCCTCGGTGAGGCGGTCGCGTCCTTCGTGACGCCGCGAAACATCGTCTACCAGGTGGGTGGGCGGACCGTCGTCGACTACTTCGGCAAGGCCGTCTCGGTGCTCGACCGTGCGGCGGGATCGCTCACCGTCACCGGCGAGGAGGCCAACCTCGTCCACGAAGCCGTATACCTGTTCCTGCTCTCGCGGATCGGCGAGCATCTCGATCGGATCGGCCTGATCCGGCTCCACGCGCTCGCGCTCGCCGGCACCGCCGGCGCGATCGCCGTGATGCTGCCGTCGGGAGGTGGGAAGAGCACGCTCGCGCTCCGTGCCCTGGAGGACGACGCCGCCCGGCTCCTCGCCGAGGACACGCCGCTCCTCGATCGCCACGGGATCGTCCACCCGTTTCCGCTCCGGATCGGGATCAACGCGACCGATGCCGAGCGGCTCCCGACCGGGAACGTCCGGCGCATCGAGCGCATGGAGTTCCACCCGAAGCTCGTCCTCGATCTGGAGGCATTCAGTGACCGGATCGAGCCCGAACCGAGACCTCTCGCGCACATCGTCGTGGGCGTCAGGTCGCTGGGGCGAACGGCGTCGCTGGAGCCGCTCCCGCGGCGGGCGGCGGTCGGCCCGATGCTGCGGGAGGCAGTCGTCGGGGTGGGTGTGTACCAGGGGATGGAGTTCGTCCTCCAGCGGGGGCTCCGCGACGTCGCCGGAAAGGCGGGTATCGCTGCGATGCGCGCCCGCTGCTGTCGAGCGGGCCTGAGTCGCGCCAGGGTCTGGCGGTTGACGCTCGGGCGCGACCACGAGCGCAACTGGGATGCCCTGCGTCCGCTCCTCACGTGAACGACGCGCCGCTTCGATCGGGAACACCCCGGGCCCGTCTTGCCTCCTAGCGCCATCGGGACTGCGCGTCGCGCGGTGCTGGCGACCGCCTCGACCCCACTCGGCCGGGTGTGGCAACTCGCCTACGAGGTCGTCGCGCGGCTCGTCGCCGGCCGGCTGGCACGGCACTACCGCGCCGCCGTGGTCCTGCGGGGCTCGGGTGCGGAGGGGAGGTTCGTGCCGGGGCTGTCCGACATCGATCTCCTCGTCGTCGCTCCGGCGGGAGTGCATCTGCCGGACCCTCCGCGCGAGCGCCGTCTCGGCGGGCTCGTGCAGGCGGACATCTACCGCGGCGACGACCTCGCTGCCGTCGCCGGCTCCACCACCACCACGTTCGGCCTCGGCACCTTCGGCTCCGCCTACTACGGGGCGCGCGTCCCGCAGGATCCGACCGGCCTGCTCGAGCGGCCCGGCCTGCCGGCCGAGGTGACCCGGTGGCGGCAGCTCGCAGGCCCGCGCCTGCACCTGCCTCCACCCGTGGCCGACCGGCAGGCGACGAGGGAGGCAGCGTGGGGCGATCTCCTGACGTGGTGGCGCTTCGCGCTGGAGGCGGTGGTCGCCGCCACACCCCGGCCCACCGACGCCTACCTCTGCGTGAAGCTCGTCGCCGAGCCTCTGCGGGCGTTGCTCGCTCTCGACGGAAAGGAGGTCTCGGGACGGGCCGAAGCGCTCGCTCTCGGCCCCTCGGTCGCACCCGAGCTGGCCGACGAGATAGCACGCACTCGCACGCTGCTGCACACGTTGCACCGGAGCCCGGCGGCACCGCTCGCGGAGACGGTTCCGGTGCTCGTCTCCCTCTCGCGCCTGCTCGCGCGTCGGATCGCGGACGAGCTTCCCGACGGGGAGACCGTCCGGCTCGAGCGTGGCTCGGCCGCGGACGAGCTGCCTCTTGCGGACTGGCGCGCCCTCGTCGCGGAGGCACTGCCGGGGAAACGGCTCGTCGTCTGCGACGGGGATCCGGCGAGCGTCGGCGACCTCCGGCGGCTCGCTCTGACGCAGGGAGACGACGTCCCGGCCATGCACTCGGCGGAGCTCCTGGTGGAGCCATCTGGCAGCCCCTGGTTCGTCGGCCGCTTGCGGGTCCTGCAGGCGCGGTTCACGGATCCCGTGTCGTTCGGTCTTCTCACCGGATCGGCGAGCGCGGTCTTTCCCGGCGTGCGGGGCTGGTCGGCCACCGACTGGGGGCGCCGCGCCGTCGCCGAGCGCAGTGCCTGGCTCGACGCGGCCGGCGGCCCGCAGGCTCAGCCGGCCGGGTGGCCGCGCCCACCCGACGTGGCCGGCACGACGACGGAGGTGGCGGCTCTCCTGCTCGCCTCCGCGCGCTCTGCGCTCTTCTCACTCTCGCTCTCGGACGGCGAGCCGGTGCTGCTCCTCGACGCGAAGGACGTCGCCGCCGCCGCCGGTGGCGCGGCCGTCGAGGTCGCCAGGCTGCTCGGGGCCGGAGCGGCGCCGCGACCCGGGGACGTCGAGGCCCTCCGCGAGACCGTGCGTGCCCTGCTCGACCGGGCGAAGCAGCGGCACGTGCCGCCCTGAGCGAAGGTACCCTCGCCTCGATGCCAGCCTCGCGCCATCTGCACGCGGAGGTCGATGCGGGCGAGATCGCGGCCGCAGTCGCCGCCGAGGCCCCCTACATGGAGGACGTGCTGTCCCGCCTGATCGAGGCGCCCACGGTGCTCGGGAACGAGGAGCCGGGCCAGGAGGTGATGCGGGCGGCCCTGCGGGAGATCGGTCTCGAGCCGGTGGACATGCCGCTCGATGAGGCGATGCTGCGCTCGCACCCGGCCGCCTCGCCGTTCTCGTGGGACGTGTCCGGCAAGCGGAACGTCGTCGCCGACTGGCAGCCCGCAGGCGAAGGCGGCCGCTCGCTCGTCCTCAACGGCCACATCGACGTGGTCTCGGCGGCGGCGGAGAGCCTCTGGCGGACGGCGCCCTTCAGCGCCGTGCGTGACGGCGACTGGCTCTACGGCCGCGGGTCCGGCGACATGAAGGGCGGCCTCGCCGTGATCCTCGGCGCCGTCAAGGGCCTGCGCGCTCTCGGTCTCGCGCCACTCGCCCCGGTGCAGCTGCAGTCGGTCGTGGAGGAGGAGTGCACCGGCAGTGGTGCGCTGCAGTGCGCGGTGAGCGGCCTGCGCGCCGACGCCTGCGTCGTCACCGAGCCGTTCCCCGCCTCCGTGTCGATCTCCCAGGTCGGCGTGCTCTGGTTCCACGTCGACATCGCCGGCCTGCCGGCGCACGCGGGCGACGCCCAGGACGGGGCGAACGCGATCGAGGCGTCGTTCCCGATCGTGGCGGCGCTGCGCCGGCTCGAGGCGGAGCTGAACGAGAGCCGGCCGCCGCCCTACGACGTCTTCGACCATCCGATCAACCTCAACGTGGGCGTCCTCCGCGGCGGCGACTGGCCGTCGACCGTGGCCGCAGAGTGCACGCTCTCGTGCCGCCTCGCGCTGTACCCCGGCCAGCAGGTCGACTGGCTCCAGGCCAGGGTCGAGGAGGCCGTCGCCGGAGCCGCGGGCACGCATCCCTTCCTGGCCGCCCACCCACCGCGGGTGCGGTACGACGGATTCGCCTGCGCCGGCACCGAGATCGCCACCGATCACGCCCTCGTGACGACGTTGTCGGAGAGCTATGCACGGGTCGAGGGAGCCGCGCCCGAGCTCGTTGCGACGACGGCCACGAGCGATGCCCGGCTCTTCCTGCTCGAGGGCATTCCGGCCGTGTGCTTCGGCCCGTGGGCGGAGAACGTGCACGCGGTCGACGAACGCGTCAACATCCCCTCCATGATCTCCGCCGCGCAGGTGCTCGCCGTCTTCATCCGCGACTGGTGCGGAGTGTCGGCATGAGGGCGCGCACGGTCGCCCTGCCGGCGGCCGCCGTCGCGGTCGGCGCCGGCGTGCTCGCCCGGCTGCGCCGACGTCGCAAGGCCGGCGTGGCGCCGACGGCCGTCGAGCCTCCCGCCCCCGAGCCCGGTGCGCCGGCCGAGCCCGCGGCGCCCACGATCGTCGCCGAGCCGGTGGAGCCGGAGGAGCGCCCCCGGTACGAGCCTCCCGTCCGGGCATTCGCGGGAGGTGCCTCGCGGACGCCGCTGCGGGGCATCAGCGAGATCAGGCGCTTCTTCCGGACGAACGAGACGCCGATCTGGTTCGTCTCGGCGACACCCTTCAACCTCCTCGGGATCGATCGCTGGGTCCGCAACTTCGCCTACCTCAACTACTACGACTCCTTCGACGGCAGGCATCCCAACGTGTTCGTCCCGACGCACGTGACTCCGCCGACGTTCGACTCGATCGAGGAGATCTGCAACTACCTTCTCGCGCACAAGGAGGTCGTCGACCACGTCCGGGAGCGCGGGCCCGGCAAGGCGGTGTTCCTGATGTTCGACGAGGAGACGGAGCGGCTCGCAGCCGCGGCCGGGCTCGACGTGGCGTTTCCGCCGGCCGCGCTGCGGAAGAGGCTCGACTCGAAGATCGTCACGACCCGGCTCGGGAACGAGGCCGGAGTGCCGAGCGTCCCCAACACGCTCGGCCGCGCGTCGAGGTACGACGAGCTGCTGCGGCTCGCCGACGACCGCGGGATCGGCACCGACCTCGTCGTGCAGACGCCCTACGGCGACTCCGGCCAGACGACGTTCTTCATCGTCTCCCACGAGGACTGGCAGGAGCACGAGGAGCAGATCGTCGGCCAGGAGCTGAAGGTGATGAAGCGCATCAACTGTCGCGAGGCGGCGATCGAGGGCGTGATCACCCGACACGGTACGCTCGTCGGCCCGTTGATGACCGAGCTGACGGGCTACCCCGAGCTGACCCCCTACGGCGGTGGCTGGTGCGGCAACGACGTGTTCGCGGCCGCTCTCTCCGAGGAGCATCGGCGGCAGGCGCGGGCCTTCGCCCGGCAGATGGGCGAGCGGCTCCGGCAGGAGGGCTACCGCGGCTACTTCGAGCTCGACTTCCTCGCCGACATGGACACCGGCGAGATGTGGCTCGGCGAGCTGAACCCCCGCGTCACGGGGGCGAGCTCGATGACCAACGTGACCGCGGTCGCGTACGGCGATATGCCGCTGTTCCTCTTCCACCTGCTCGAGTTCCTCGACGTCGACTACGAGATCGACGTCGAGGAGCTGAACGCCGGCTGGGCGCAGCCGAGCGCGATCGACGAGTGGAGCCAGTTCATCCTCAAGGACACGGCCCACGTCGTGGAGCTGATCACCGAGGCTCCGAGCTCGGGGATCTGGAAGCTCGACCCCGCCGCGCACGGCGGCATCTCGTTCGTTCGCGGCGAGACCGACTGGCACTCGGTTGCCACGGAGGACGAGGCCTTCTACCTCCGGATCGCGCAGGCCGGCGGCTATCGCTATCCGGGCGCCGACATCGGCATCCTCGTCACCCGGGGCCGCCTGCAGACCGACGGCCACGAGCTCACCAACCGGGCGCGCAAGTGGATCAGCGGGATCAAGCGCCAGTTCCAGACGGCGCCGCTCGACGGTGACGCTCCGGCACCGCCGATCCGGGACCCGGAGCCCTTCTCGTTCAAGATGCTCTGATAGGCCCATGCTGAGCTTCGAGGCGATCGAGGAGTTCGAGCCGGGCCCGCGCTGGGCGATGCTGTTCGAACGCCACTGGCCGCGGTACCGGGCGTGGTTCCTGCACGAGGGCGAGGCGGCGCGCACGTCGTACGCGGCCTCGCTGCGCGCGCTGCAGGAGCACATGCCGGAGCTCCTGCCGACGTACGAGAAGGTCTGCGAGCTCGCCGGCGGCGGCGATCTCGAGGCGCGCTTCCTCGGCATGTGGGCGCCGCCGTCCTACCTCGCCGGCTGCTCACAGGCGGTCTGGCAGGTCGGCGATCCCGTGCTGGCGCGCAACTACGACTATGCGCCCGAACGGCTCGAGGGCACGATCCTCCACACCCGCTGGGTGCGGCCGGTGATCGGCTCGGGCGACTGCGCCTGGGGCCTGCTCGACGGCCTCAACGACGCGGGCCTCGCCGTCTCGCTCGCCTTCGGCGGCCGCAAGGTCGTCGGCAGCGGCTTCGGCGTGCCCCTCGTCGTGCGGTATCTCCTCGAGACGTGCGAGACGACCGGAGAGGCCCGGGCAACGCTGCGGCGATTGCCCTACCACCTCGCCCACACGCTCACCATCGTCGACGCGGGCGGCGACGTCTGCACGGCGTACATCGCGCCGGACCGCGACGTGATCCTGACCTCGGCCGTCGTCGCGACGAATCACCAGGGCCGGGTCGAGTGGCAGGAGCACGCGCGGGCGACGAAGAGCGTCGAGCGCGAGACCGAGCTGGAGCGGCTCGTCGCCGAGAGCCCGACCGCCGCCCGCTTCGTCGACGGCTTCCTGCAGCCGCCCCTCTTCGCCGTCGACGGCAACCGGCGCCTGGGCACGCTGTACACCGTCGCCTACCACGTTCGCGAGGCGCGGGCCGAGTTCCGCTGGCCGGACGGCACCTGGGAGCAGCGGTTCGGTGCTTTCTCGGAAGGAGTACGGGTGGTGGAGCTCGCGCGGGGCGAGGAAACCCTGGCCACCGGCTGAAGCCGGTGACCGCGGTGACCGGCTTCAACCGGTCACCAGGTTTGCGTCTCACACGACGCGTCCGCCGCGCGTTCCACCCACCATGATCACCCTCCACGACTACGCAGCCTCCGCCAACTGCTTCAAGGTCCGCATGCTGCTCTCGCAGCTCGCCCTTCCGTACGAGCGCGTCCCGGTCGACATCTTCGCCGGGGACGCGCAGACCGCCGCCTACCTCGCGCTCAACCCCGCCGGCCGCACGCCGATGCTCGAGACCGAGGACGGAGCCGCGATCCCGGAGTCGGGCGCCATCCTCCTCTACCTGGCCGAAGGGACGCCGTTCCTCCCCGATGACCGGGTCGAGCGCGCCCACGTCCACGCCTGGATGTTCTTCGAGCAGAACCTGCTCGAGCCGAACGTGGGCACGGCGCGCTTCTGGCGGCTGACCGGGCGCGAGCACGAGAGGCCCGAGGCATTCGCGCGCCACCTCGAGGCCGGCGCTGCGGCACTCGAGGTGCTCGAGCGCGGGCTCGGCGACAGAGACTTCCTCGTCGGGGGCCGCTACACGGTCGCCGACTGCGCGCTCTACGGGTACGCGCGCGTCGCCCACGAGGCGGGCTACGACATGTCCGCGTACCCGGGCGTCCTTGCCTGGCTCGGGCGCGTCGCTGCGACGCCGGGGGCGATCGACGACCTCGAGCCGTATCCGGCTGCCGCGCATGCCGGCGCGGGTGGGCGGTCGGCGCACGACCGACGGGGGGCGGCCGGGTGAGGTGGCTCGGTAGAGGGAGGACCCCAGGGGTGAGCGGCTTCGCCGCATTTTCCCTACGCGGTCAGGTCGTCGGCCATCTCCTCGAACGCTGCCACGAACGCGTTGCAGTCCTCGAGCGTGTGGGTGATCGAGAGCGTCCACTCCTCCTCGCGGCCGGGCGTCATGTAGATCCCGCGGTTCATGTTGTAGAGCCAGGCGAGCTCGCAGAGCTCCGCGTCCTGGTTCGCCTTGAACGAGGTGTAGTCGATGATCTTCTCCGGTGAGAACGTCACGCAGCCCTTCGAGCCGACGCCGACCGAGTAACCGGGGAACGAGTACTTCTCGATCACCATCTGGCAGCCCGCCAGCAGGTGCTCGTTGAGCGCGTCGAGATGGGCGTAGGCCGAGGGAGTCATCACCTCGAGGAGGTTGGCGCGCGCGGCCGCCATCGAGAGGGGGTTGCCGTTGTACGTGCCGACCTGCACGACCTTTCCGGACTCGACTAGCTCGAACGCCTCGTCGGTGCCGCCGATCGCGCCCGAGGGCAGCCCGCCGCCGAGCGCCTTGGCGAGCGTGACGAGATCGGGCGTGACCCCGAAGCGCTCCACCGCGCCGCCCGCTGCGATGCAGAGCCCCGTCTTGACCTCGTCGAAGATCAGCATGACGCCGTGCTTGCGCGTGATCTCCCGCACGGCCTCGAGGTAGCCGGGCTCGGGCAGCACGACGCCGAGGTTCATCATCGCCGGCTCCATGATCACGCAGGCGGGCGCCCGGCCCTCCTCGACTAGCCGCTCGATGCGGCGCTCCATCGCCTCGGCGTCGTTGAACGGAACCGCGATCGTCAGGTCCGAGACGACCTGCGGGATGCCGAGCCCGTAGGGCAGCGACTGGAGGTCGAAGCGGTCACCGATGAGGTCGTACTCGACGCCGATCGAGACCATCACGTAGTCGTGGTGGCCGTGGTAGGAGCCGAAGATCTTGACGATCGTGTCGCGGCCCGTCGCGGCCCGCGCGATCCGGATCGCGTCCATCGTCGCCTCGGAGCCCGAGTTGACGTAGCGCCACTTCGGCAGCCCCCAGCGGCGTGCGAGCTCCTCGCCGACGACGATTGCGTCCTCGGTGGGCGCCGCGAAGTGCGTGCCGAGGCCGATGCGGTCGTTCACGGCCTTCGAGATCGCGTCGTGCGCGTGCCCCTGCACCATCGAGCCGAAGCCGTTATGGAAGTCGAGGTACTCGGTCCCGTCGACGTCCCAGACGTGGGCGCCCTTCCCGCGCGAGAGGTAGATCGGCCACGGATCGCGCGTCTGGTACGAGGAGGCGACGCCGCCGACGAGGCTCCGCTCAGCCCTGGCGTAGAAGTCCCGCGAGCCGTGCGTCCGCTCGTCGAGCCGCGCCGCCTCACGCTCGGTCAGCTCCTTGATGCGGGTGCGGTCGATCTCGACGTGGGTGCTCGTAGCCATGGCGGTCGTGCTCCTTGATCGGGGATATCCCCATTCTGGCGGTTATCTCGCGCCGTTGCTCGTCGCGGCGGGGGTGGATTGACAGCCGTTCGATCCGTACACTGCCGCTGCCGTGACAGACGCAACCGCCGTTGCCGATCGGATCGAGAGCGAGCTTGCTCCTCTCCACGCGGAGGTAAGCCACGCGTGGTGGAACCTCAACGTCGTTGCGACCGAGGAGAACGAGCAGCGTCGCGTCGCGCTCGAGACGGCGCTCTCGGAGTTCCTCGCGGACGGCGAGCGGTTCGCGACGATCGAGACCGCTCGCGAGGCGGCCGTCGAGCAGGCGCGGCGCAGGCTCGATCTCCTCCACAACGTCTTCCTGCCCCAGCAGACGCCTGCCGAGCTACGGTCGCGCATCATCGAGCTCGAGGCATCCGTCGAGGTGCGCTTCTCGCAGCATCGCGGCGACATCGCGGGCCGCCCGGTCGACGACAACGAGATCCGGCGGATCCTGAAGGAGAGCGACGACGTCGAGGAGCGGCGCGCGGCCTGGGAGGCGTCGAAGACCGTCGGGGCCGCGGTGGCCGAGGATGTCCGCGAGCTCGCGCGGCTGCGCAATACCGCGGCTCACTCCCTCGGGTACCGGGACTGGTTCGCGCTCTCGGTGGCGACGTCCGAGATGGACGAGGACAAGCTGATGGCCACGCTCGACGAGGCCGACCGCGCCACGGCCGAGCCGTTCGCGCGCTGGAAGGCGGGGCTCGACGACCGCCTCGCGACGCGGTTCGGCTGCGCCGCCGGCGGCCTCCAGCCGTGGCACTACGCCGACGCGTTCTTCCAGGAGGTTCCCCCCGAGGGAGGCGTCGACCTCGACGAGTTCCTGGAGAACGAGGACCTCGTCGAGATCTCGCAGCGCACCTACGACGGGATCGGGCTCGAGACGCGCAGCGTGCTCGACCGCAGCGACCTCTTCCCGCGCGACGGCAAGTGCCAGCACGCGTTCTGCATCGACGTCGACCGCTCCGGCGACATCCGCGTGCTCGCGAACGTCGTGCCCGGGCAGCAGTGGGCGGACACGATGCTCCACGAGCTCGGCCACGCGACGTTCGACGCCGGCCTCGACCCGTCGCTGCCCTGGCTGCTGCGCGACACGCATCTCGTGATCACCGAGGGCATCGCGATCCTGATGGGCCGGCTCGCGAGCGATGCGGAGTGGTTGCAGCAGGTGGTCGGCGTCGACCCCGCCACGGTCGCCGGGCTCGCCGACTCGCTGCGCGCGTGGCGCGCCGCCGAGATGCTCGTCTTCACGCGCTGGGTGCTCGTGATGACGAACTTCGAGCGCTCGCTCTACGCCGACCCCGAGTCCGATCTCGACGCGCGCTGGTGGGAGCTCGTCGAGCGCTACCAGCTCGTCCGGCCCCCGGCGGGGCGCAGCGCTCCGGACTGGGCGGCGAAGATCCACGTCGCCTGCGCGCCGGTCTACTACCACACCTATCTCTTCGGCCACATCGTGGCGTCGCAGCTCGCGGCGACGCTCGAGCGCGAGTGCGGCGGGCTCGTCGGCCGCCCCGAGGCAGGCCGCCTGCTGGCCGAGCGCATCTTCGCGCCGGGCCTCTCCGTCCGCTGGGACCGGCTGATCGAGCAGGCGACCGGGGAGCCGCTGAGCACCGCGCACTTCGGCCGGGACATCGCCGCCGCCTGAGATTCGCGGCTGCTAGTTTTGTCTAGCGAATGTCTAGATTAGCCTCGCTCGTCTCCGGACGCCGCTCGAAGTTCGCCGTCCTCGGCGTGTGGCTGCTCGTCGTGGTCGCCCTCGGGCCGCTCGCCGGCAAGTTCGAATCCGCCCAGAAGAACGAGCCCTCGAGCTTCCTGCCGGGGAACGCGGAGTCGGTCAAGGTCCTCAACGCGTCCGACGGGTTCGGCTCGGGCGTCGCCACCCCTGCGATCGTCGTCTACAGCGCTCCGGGCGGCTTCGACCAGGCGAAGCGCACGGCGGTCTCGGAGCGTCGCGACGCGCTCCTCGCCGAGAACATCGAGGGCGTCGTGACGGTGACGCCGGCGAGATACTCGGAGGACGGGAAGGCGGCGCTCCTGTCGGCGCCGATCGTGGCGCGAGGCGACGACCAGGTCCTGACCGACGCAGTCGACGCGATCCGCCAGACGGCCGCGGAAGGCCTGCCGCCGGGCCTCGACGTGAAGGTGACCGGCCCGGCGGGCTTCTCGGCCGACGCGAGCGCCGCCTTCGACGGGATCAACTCGACGCTGCTCTTCTCGACGCTCGCGCTCGTGTTCGTCCTGCTCGTCCTGATCTACCGCAGCCCGATCTTCTGGATCCTGCCGCTCTTCGCGCTCGTCCTCGCCGAATCGGTCGTGCGCGGGCTCGGCTACCTCCTCGCGTCCTCGGGCGTCGTCATCAACGGCCAGGTTGGAGGGATCCTGCTCGTGCTCGTCTTCGGCGCGGGCACGGACTACGCGCTCCTGCTCACCGCGCGCTACCGCGAGGAGCTGCGCCTCGTGGAGGAGAAGCACGAGGCGATGCGGATCGCGGTGCGGCAGGCCGGGCCTGCCATCGCTGCCTCCGCAGGAACCGTCGTCGCCGCCCTCCTCTGCCTCTCGCTCGCGCAGCTGAACTCGACCGCGGGTCTCGGCCCTGTCGGGGCGATGGGGGTGGCGGTCGCTGCCGTCGCGATGCTGACCGTCCTTCCCGTGCTCCTCCTCCTCGGCGGCAGGAAGGCCTTCTGGCCGTTCGTGCCGCGCTTCGGCTCCGAGGAGGCATCCCACAAGGGCTTCTGGCGCCGGCTCGGGGAGCGGATCGAGCGGCGCCACCGTCCGGTCTGGATCGTGACCGCCATCGCGCTCGGGGCGGTCGCGCTCGGGACGCTGACGCTCGACGACAACCTGACGACCGCCAACATCTTCCGTGGCGACGTCGAGTCGGTGCAGGGGCAGAAGCTCGTGGACGCGTCGTTCCCGGCGGGGTCGAGCGCGCCTGCGGTGATCCTCGTCACCGACACGGCGAAGGTCGACGCGGTGCGCGCGGCCGCCGCGGCCTCGTCCGTCGTCTCGTCGATCGGTGAGCCCGAGTCGGGTGAGCCGGGGACGCGCTTCGGCGCGACCCTGAAGGCGGATCCCTACAGCAAGCCCGCGTATGCCGCGATCGCGACGCTCCGCAGCGAGCTGCGGGCCGTTGCAGGCGACGCGGTCCTGGTCGGCGGCCCGAGCGCGGAGGAGGCCGACGTCCGCTCCGCGACGAAGCGCGACACGAAGCTGCTGGTCCCACTCGTCCTGCTCGTCGTCTTCACGATCCTCGTGCTGCTCCTGCGGGCGGTCGTGGCGCCGGTGATGCTGATGGCCACGGTCGTGCTCTCGTTCTTCGCCGCGATCGGCCTCTCGTTGCTCGTCTTCGACGCCTTCGCGAGCTTCCCCGGTGAGGATTCCTCGTCGCCCTCGGGGTCGACTACAACATCTTCCTCATGGCCCGGGTGCGCGAGGAGGCACAGCGGCTGCCGACGCGGGACGCGATGCTGACCTCGCTCGCAGTTACCGGCGGTGTGATCACCTCGGCGGGCGTCGTGCTCGCCGGCACCTTCGCGGTGCTCGCGGTGCTGCCGCTCGTGGCGCTCACCCAGCTCGGCGTGACCGTGGCGCTCGGCGTCCTCCTCGACACGCTCGTCGTGCGCTCGATCCTCGTGCCCGCCCTCACCTTCGAGCTCGGCGAGCGGACGTGGTGGCCCGCGCGCTTCCGGCGGCCGGAGCCTCGCGAACCCGAGCCGGCGGCGGCCTCTGTCCCCGAGCCTTCGGCCTGAGACGCTCGCCCGCTGCGCTCGTTTGCGGCGTCCGAGTGGACCCGCGATGATGGCGGCATGACGCTCCAGCTGAACCACGTCAGCGTGATCGCCGAGGACCTCGAGGTCTCGCGCCGCTTCTACGTGGACGAGCTCGGCATGGAGGAGCTGCCCACGCCGAACTTCGGGTTCCCCGTCGCCTGGCTCCGCGCCGGTGACTGCCAGCTCCACCTCTTCGAGCGTCCCGGCGCGCCGCCGTCCCACGCCCACTTCGGCATCGAGATCGACGAGTTCATGCCTCTCTACCGGCGCCTGAAGGAGCTCGATGCGCTCGACCACGTCACGTTCGGCAATGCGATGTACGAGCTACCCGACGGCGGCATCCAGATGTACGCGCGCGACCCGGCCGGCAACCTCGTCGAGCTCGATCATCCGGACGCCTCTACGATCCCGCAGGACGAGGTCCCGGAGTACAAGCGGCTGGCCGACGTGAATCCGCAGGTCGGCGACGCCGCGCGCGCGACCCTCTGGCATTGAGTCAGGCCCAGAGGTCGACCCAGCGGGAGAAGAGGGTGCGACCGTCCGCCTGCATCTCGCCCATCGAGGCGCGGAAGTCGGCGAGCAGCCGGTCGAGCCCGCCCGGCCCGAGCACGGCGTCGGCCGAGGCGATGTATGCGGGTACCTGCGCCCATTCGTCTGCCATCCCCGCGTCGATCTCGACGTGGAACTGCACGCCGTAGGCGACGCGCCCGACGCGGAACGCCTGGTGCGGATAGGCCGGCGAGGTCGCGAGCAGAGTCGCCCCTTCGGGGAGGTCGAACGTGTCCTGGTGCCACTGCAGCGTCGGCCGCGGCCAGGAGAGGCCTGCGAAGACGGGGTCGGCCGCGGCGTCGGCCGTGGCGTGGACGGGCAGCACTCCCACCTCGGGCGCAGCCCCCTGGCGCACCTGCGCTCCGAGCGAGGAGGCGAGGAGCTGCACGCCGAGGCACGATCCCCAGAACGGGAGGCCGCCCCGCACCGCCTGTGCGATCAGGGACTTCTCGGCCACGAGCCAGGGGTGCTCGGCCTCGTCGTTGACGCTCATAGGGCCGCCCATCGCCACGATTGCGTCGACTCCGGCGAGACTCCCCGGCAGCGCCTCTCCCTCGTCCAGCTCGACGCGCTCGAGCTCGGCACCGCGCTCGAGCAGGACGTCCTCGAAGACGCCGGGCGGCTCGCAGGCGATGTGCTGAAGGACGAGGACCCTCATGCCATCGTGTCGAGAATCGTCGAGATGTCGGCCTCGGTGGTGCGCGGGTTGACGATCGCGAAGCGCGTGACCGTCTCGCCGCGATGTGTCGTGGGCGTCACGAAGGCGAGGTTAGCCCGCATCAGCCGCTCCGACCAGTCGTAGTACTGCTCGGGCTCCCACCCGAGCCGCCGGAACACGACGACGGAGAGATCGGGCTCGCGGAGCAGGTCGACGTACGTGCGCCCCGAGATCTCCTTCGCCGCATACCGTGCCACTGCGAGCGTGCGCTCGACCGCGGCCGCGTACGCCCGGGTGCCGTGAGCCGCGAGCGAGAACCAGAACGGGAGCCCGCGGGCCCTTCGGGTCAGGTTGATCGCGTAGTCCGACGGGTTCCAATCGTCGCCGCCCTGGAGCGGCTCGAGGTAGCCGGCGGTTTGCGTGTGCGCCGCGCGCGCGAGCTCGGGCTCGCGGTAGAGCAGCGCGCAGCAGTCATACGGCGCGAAGAGCCACTTGTGCGGATCGACGATGAACGAGTCGGCGCGCTCGATTCCGGTGAACAGCGGCCGGGCGCTCGCCGCGGCGAGCGCCG
>Ga0302299_10000171_pt1 | contig 30950 bp, 28 predicted proteins | sample III_Fen_N3_4_FD_198795 | JGI IMG/M metagenome (GOLD analysis project Ga0302299, IMG submission 198795) | Peat permafrost microbial communities from Stordalen Mire near Abisko, Sweden - III_Fen_N3_4 | ecosystem: Environmental > Terrestrial > Soil > Wetlands > Permafrost | place: Sweden: Abisko...
GGCACGACGGTCGTCGACGTGCAGCGCGGTTCGCTGACCGCGGCATCCGCGACCTCGATCACCGTGGTCAGCACCGACGGCTTCTCCGCGACGTACGCCGTGACCTCGGGCACGACCGTGCGCAAGGCGCGGCGGACCGTGCCGGCCTCGACGCTCGCCGTCGGCGACGAGGTGGTCGTCCGGGCGTCGGCCGGCACGGCCGTGGTCGTCCGCGCACGGTAGGGCAGACTCGCGGGGTGATCCCCCGACTCGGCACGCGTGGACAGGGCTGGGTGGCGCTGCAGATGTCGCTGCTCGCCGTCATCGCCCTCGTGGGCGTGCTCGGGCGTGGCGGCTGGGAGGGTCACGCGCAGGTAGCCGTGGCCCTGGTGGGGGCGCTCCTGCTGCTCGGCGGGCTGGTCCTCGCGGCGATGGCGCTGACCGGGCTCGGCTCGGCCCTCACCGCGATGCCGGCGCCCCTGAAGGGTCAGACGCTGCGCGCCGACGGCGTCTACGCCGTGGTCCGGCACCCGATCTACGGCGGGCTGATCCTCATGGCGCTCGGCTTCAGCCTCCAGACGACGCCGTGGGCGCTCGCGCCCACGGCCGCGCTCGCGGTGGTCCTCGACCTCAAGCGGCGCGTCGAGGAGGACTTCCTCACGGCGACCTACCGCGGCTATCCGGCGTACCGCCAGACCGTCCGGAAGGCCCTCATCCCGTACGTGTGGTGAAACCCCAGCCTCCATGACGCAGTCACGATGAAGGCCGCGTTTGTTGCGCTCTTAGCAACGAAGGCCACCTTCAGTGACTACGTCGGGGCCTGTCACGGCTCGGCTTCGAGCCATTCGGCGGCGGTGGGCTCGGCCTGACCGGGGCGGCCGGCCTCGGCCCAGCCCTTCTCGACGGCGGCGATGGCGTCGTCGACGTTCGAGGTCCAGACCAGCTGCGCCGCCGCGCTGTCGCGGACGAAGCCGGCCTCGACGAGCCCGCTCACGAGCAGGGCCAGGGGCTCGAGGTCGCCCCAGGGGTCGAGGACCACGATGGGCTTGTCGTGCATGCGCAGCGAGCGCGCGACCCAGATCTCGAGCAGCTCCTCGAGCGTGCCGATGCCGCCCGGCAGGGTGAGGAAGGCGTCGCTGCGCCGGTCCATCTCGCCCTTGCGCTCGCGCATGTCGTCGGTGACCACGAGCTCGTCGGCGCCGTGGTCGGCGACCTCGAGCTCGACGAGCGCGCGCGGGATCACGCCGATCGTGTGCGCCCCGCCGGCGCGGGCGGCACGTGCGACGGCACCCATGCAGCTGACCGAGCCGCCGCCGGTCACGAGGGTCCAGCCGCGTCGCGCGATCGCGAACCCGACCTCGCCCGCGAGCACGGCGTAGCGCTCGTCGATGTCCTCGCTCGAGGCGCAGAAGACGGCCACGGACGGCATGTCAGACCTCCACGGGCGGGTACCACTCGGCAGAGCCGCCGTTGTGGCCGTGGAAGCCGGCGTCGACGAGCCGCACCGCCTCGGCGACGTCGTCGGTGACGTGGAACCGGTCGAGGTCGCGCGGCGAGATCTTCCCCTCGGGCAGCACGGTCTCGCGCAGCCAGGCGACGAGCCCGCCCCAGTACGCCGACCCCATGAGCACCACGGGGAACGACGTCACCTTGCCGGTCTGGACCAGGGTGAGCGCCTCGAAGAGCTCGTCGAACGTGCCGAAGCCGCCCGGGAAGACGACGAACGCCTGGGCGTACTTCACGAACATCGTCTTGCGCGCGAAGAAGTAGCGGAAGTCCACGCCGATGTCGACCCAGTCGTTCATGCCCTGCTCGAACGGGAGCTCGATGCCGAGCCCGACCGACACCCCGCCCGCCTCGCACGCGCCGCGGTTGGCGGCCTCCATGATCCCCGGGCCGCCGCCGGTGATGACGGCGTAGCCGCCGCGCGCCAGCGCGGCCGCGACCTCCTGGGCAGCGGCGTACTCCGCGGAGTCGGGCTTCGTGCGCGCCGAGCCGAAGATGCTCACGGCCGGTCCGAGCCCCGCGAGGGCGCCGAACCCCTCGACGAACTCGGCCTGGATCCGCAGCACGCGCCACGGGTCCGTGTGCACCCAGTCGCTGGGACCGCGGGTGTCGAGGAGGCGCTGGTCGGTGGTGGTGCCCGTGACCTGCGAGCGCCGCAGGGTCACCGGGCCCTTGACCCGACGCGGCTCGGCGCCGCCGTCCGGACCGGGCTGGGAGGGAGTCGTCACCCCGCGACGCTAACCCCAACCCGGGCCGGAGGGGCACACCCGGGTGACCTGGAGACAGAAGTTCACCCGGATCCGCACCGCGCCGCGCACCGGATGCCGGTGGAGGTCCCTACGGGCTCGGGGGCCTGCGGCGGGCGGCGAGGTAGCCCATCGCGATGCAGCCGGCGAGCGTGACGCCGAAGACGACCAGGAGCACGAGCAGCAGCGGCGATATCGACACGCTGCTCTGGCTGTCGGCCGGGGCGAGCAGCTGCGACATCCAGACGGTCGACAGGAAGCACACGACTCCCGACACGATCGACCCGATCAGCAGCGCGCGGTAGCCCTGCGGCGGCGGGGCGTTGACGATCGCGTCGAGCTCGGCGTCGGTCGGGCGGTCCGACGCGCCGTCGGCGGGTCCGTCGGTCATTCCGTGAGCCACGTGCGCAGACCGGCCTCGACCGCGGCGAGGTCGGCGACCGGGACGTACTCGTCCTGGTGGTGCGCGAGCGACGGGTTGCCGGTGCCGTAGTTCACCGCCGGGACCCCGAGCGCGGTGAACCGGGCGACGTCGGTCCAGCCGAACTTCGGGCTCGGCGAGCCCCCTACCGCGGCGACGAACGCCACGGCCGCGGGGTGCGCGAGGCCGGGGAGGGCGCCGTCCACGGCGTCGACCACGGTCACGTCGTAGCCGGCGAAGACCTCGCGCACGTGCGCCTCGGCCTCGACCGCGGAGATGGACGGCGCGAAGCGGTAGTTCACCGACACGACGCACTCGTCCGGGATCACGTTGCCGGCCACTCCCCCGCGGATGGCCACGGCGTTGAGGCCCTCGCGGTAGGTGAGGCCGTCGATGTCCACGGTGCGCGGGTGGTACGCCTCGAGCCGGCGCAGGATCTCGCCGGCGTCGTGGATCGCGTTGTGCCCCATCCACGCCCGCGCGCTGTGCGCCCGAGTCCCCGTCGTACGCACCTCGACGCGCATCGTCCCCTGGCAGCCCGCCTCGACGACGGCGTTCGACGGCTCCATCAGGACGGCGAAGTCCGCGACGAGCAGCTCAGGGCGCTCGTCTGCCAGCCGGCGGAGACCGTTGAACTGCGAGTCGATCTCCTCGGCCTCGTAGTAGATCCAGGTGACGTCGCGCGTCGGTGCGGCCAGCGCCGCGGCGAGGCGCAGCGAGACGGCGACGCCGCCCTTCATGTCGCACGCACCGAGGCCGTAGACCCGGTCCTCGCCGTCGACGGTGACGCGACGCGACGGCATGTTCGCGTTCTCCGGCACCGTGTCGAGGTGACCGCCGATCACGACGCGCTCCGCGAGGCCGAGGTGCGTGCGGGCGACGATGGTGTGCCCGTCGCGCACGACGTCGAGGTGGGCGTACGCCCTCAGCGCGGCCTCCACCGCGTCGGCGATGGCTGCCTCCTGGCGCGACTCGCTCGGGACGTCGATGAGCGCCTGCAGCAGGTCGGCGGCGGCGCTCGACAGGTCCAGGCCAGCGGTCTGCTGTGGGGTCGCGGTCACGCCCGAAGCCTAGCCAGCGCCCCGTCTCGGTAGGTTGGGCGCATGACGCTGCTCTCCTCCGCCGCCTCCGCGATCGGCCTCGCGACCTACGCCGGCGACACGCTCCTCGAGGCCTGGTACCCCGCCCCGTCGCTGGACGCGACGCCGACCCACGTCAGCGGCCTCGGCGAGCACGACCGCAGCGACGACCTCCGTGGCGTGCGGACCGTGACGGTCACGACGTCCATCGCCGACCTGTCGGCCCCGCCGGTCGACGCCGCGGACGCGTGGCTCCGCCTGCACCTGCTCTCGCACCGTCTCGTGGCACCGCGCACGGTGAGCCTCGACGGCGTCTTCGGGCTGCTCGCGAACGTCGCCTGGACATCCGTCGGGCCGGTGCCGGTCGACCATCTCTCCGGCGTGCAGGCCTACTCCCGCAAGGACGGCCGGGTCGTCACCGTGCACGGCGTCGACAAGTTCCCACGGATGGTCGACTACGTCGTCCCCGCGGGAGTACGCATCGCCGACGCCGACCGTGTGCGCCTCGGCGCCCACCTCGCCGCGGGGACGACCGTCATGCACGAGGGCTTCGTGAACTTCAACGCCGGCACGCTCGGAGCGTCGATGGTCGAGGGCCGGATCTCGGCAGGAGTCGTCGTAGGCGACGGGTCGGACGTCGGCGGGGGGGCGTCGATCATGGGCACGCTGTCGGGCGGCGGCACCGAGGTCGTGACGATCGGTGCCCGCTGCCTGATCGGGGCCAACGCCGGCGTCGGCATCTCCCTCGGCGACGAGTGCGTGGTGGAGGCCGGCTGCTACGTCACGGGCGGGTCGAAGATCACGATGCCTGACGGCGAGGTGGTCAAAGGCCGTGACCTGTCCGGGATCGCGGGCCTGCAGTTCTGGCGCAACAGCGTGACCGGGGCGCTGGAGGCCCGCCCCCGCACGGGCACCTGGGGCGGCCTCAACACCGCCCTGCACACCCACGCCTGACGCGTGCCGAGACGCGACCTCACCCGGCCACGCGGCGAGCACGGCGTACCAAGATCACGACTTGCGGACGCTAAGCACCCCTTCAAGGGCGCTGATCATCCTTAGAGGTCAGAAAGCGATCTCGGGTGGGCCTCGTCAGCGGCGCTCGAGGGCTACGTAGTCTCGCGCGGGCTCGCCGATGTAGACCTGCCTCGGGCGGCCGATCTTGGTCTGCGGGTCGTCGATCATCTCGCGCCACTGGGCGATCCAGCCGGGGAGGCGGCCGAGGGCGAACATCACGGTGAACATCCGGGTCGGGAAGCCCATCGCCTTGTAGATCAGGCCGGTGTAGAAGTCGACGTTCGGGTAGAGCTTGCGCGAGATGAAGAAGTCGTCGTTGAGCGCGACCTCCTCGAGGCGCAGCGCGATGTCGAGCAGCGGGTCGCTCACGCCGAGGGCCTCGAAGACCTCGTACGCCGTGTCCTTGACGATCGCGGCGCGCGGGTCGTAGTTCTTGTAGACGCGGTGCCCGAAGCCCATGAGCTTCACGCCGTCCTCGCGGTTCTTCACCTGGCGGATGAAGGTGTTCACCCCGCCGCCGCTGCGGTGGATCTTCGAGAGCATCTCCAGCACTGCCTGGTTGGCACCGCCGTGCAGCGGTCCGAACAGCGCGTTGATGCCGGCCGACACCGAGGCGAAGAGGTTCGCGTGCGAGGAGCCGACGAGACGCACGGTCGAGGTCGAGCAGTTCTGCTCGTGGTCGGCGTGCAGGATGAGGAGCAGGTCGAGCGCCTTCGCGACGACCGGGTCCACGACGTAGTCCTCGGCAGGGACGCCGAACGTCATGCGCAGGAAGTTCTCGTTGAGGTCCAGCGAGTTGTCGGGGTAGAGATAGGGCTGCCCCACCGACTTCTTGTAGGCGTATGCCGCGATCGTCGGGACCTTCGCGAGCAGACGCACGGTCGAGAGGTCGACCTGGTCGTCGTCGAACGGGTCGAGCGAGTCCTGGTAGAAGGTCGAGAGCGCGGAGACGGCGCTCGACAGCACGGGCATCGGGTGCGCGTCGCGCGGGAAGCCGTCGAAGAAGCGGCGCAGGTCCTCGTGCAGCATCGTGTGCCGCTTGACCCGGCCCTCGTACTCGGCGAGCTCGGTCGGTGTCGGCAGCGAGCCGTAGATCAGCAGGTAGGACGTCTCGAGGAACGTCGAGTGCTTCGCGAGCTGCTCGATCGGGTAGCCGCGGTAGCGCAGGATGCCGGCGTCGCCGTCGATGAAGGTGATCGCCGACGTGCACGACGCGGTGTTCGTGAATCCGCTGTCCAGGGTCACCGCCCCGGTGGTCTTGAGCAGGGCCGACACGTCGAACCCGTCGTTGCCGACGGTCGCAGGCACTCGGGCCAGGGGGAGCTCTCCACCCGGGTAGGTCAGGGTCACGTCCGACACGTCGGCCTCCGCAAGCGCTCCAGGGCGGCCGGCGGTTCTCGCCCTGCGCCCGATGAACGAACGCTACCCACCGGTCGCACCCGTGTCCCAGGACGGGGGCAAGCGTGACCGGGACCACAGGCGACCGGGTGACACGCCCGAGGACGGAACGTGCGAAGCAGCCCCTCACGAGCCGTCGCGCTGCCTACCCTGGCGGCACGACCACAGCGGGTCCCATGACGATCAGTCCGGACATGCGGCAGAACGCCCGCGAGGCCAAGGCCTACGACAAGGCGTCCTCGGTGGCGGTCGCGGTGGCCGAGATCATGGGCGGCATCGCGTTCCTCGCGTGGGCCTACGTCATCTTCCAGGCCGGCGACCAGGCCCAGGAGTCCCCGGTGGCCGGCGCCGCCACGCTCGTCGTCGCCACCATGGCAACCGCCTTCTGCGCCGCGTTCGGCGCCGCGTGGCTCGTGCTCGACGCACTGCACCGGGCGCACACGGGCGAGTGACCCGTCAGGCCACCCGGGCCAGGCGGCGTACGGCGGTGGCGATGCGCTCGTCGGTCGCCGTGAGCGCGACCCGCACGTGCCGGGCGCCGGCCACGCCGTAGAACTCGCCCGGGGCGACCAGGATGCCGTGCTCGGCGAGCCACCCCACGGTGTCCCAGCACGACTCGTCGCGCGTCACCCACAGGTAGAGCCCGGCCTCGGAGTGCTCGACGGCGAAGCCGGCGTCGAGCAGGGCCGAGAGCAGGTGGTCGCGCCGCCGGGCGTAGCGGTGGCGCTGCTCGACGACGTGCAGGTCGTCGGAGAGCGCGGCGGTCGCGGCCGCCTGGACGGGCAGCGGCACCATGAGACCGAGGTTCTTCCGCGCCTCCAGCAGCGACCGGACCAGCTCGCCGTCGCCGAGCACGAGCCCGGCGCGGTAGCCCGCGAGGTTCGAGCGCTTCGACAGCGAGTGCACCGCGAGCAGGTTCTCGAACGTGCCGCCGCACACCCGCTCGTCGAGGATCGACACGGGCGCGGCGTCCCAGGCCAGCTCGAGGTAGCACTCGTCGCTCACCACGATCGCGTCGCGCTCGCGCGCCCACGCGACCACCTTGGCGAGGTGCTCGGCCGGGAGGACCCGCCCGGTGGGGTTGCTCGGGGAGTTCACCCACACGAGCGAGACGCGCTGCGGGCCGAGGGCGTGCGTGGAGTCGGACACGACGACCTGGCAGCCGGCGACCTGGGCACCCACGTCGTAGGTGGGATAGGCCAGCTCGGGGATGACGACGACGTCCTGCGGGCCGAGGCCCAGCAGGGTCGGCAGCAGGGCGACGAGCTCCTTGGAGCCGACGGTGGGCAGGATCGCGTCCGGGTCGACGGCGGCCCGCAGGGTGCGGGCGGCCCAGGCGCTGGCCGCCTCGCGCAGGGCGACCGTGCCTGCGGTGAGCGGATACCCCGGGCTGTCGGAGGCCGCGTCGAGAGCGTCGCGGATCACCTGCGGCACGGGGTCGACGGGTGTGCCGACCGAGAGGTCGACGATGCCGTCCGGGTGCTGTGCCGCGATCGCCTGGTAGGGGGCGAGCCGGTCCCAGGGGAAGTCGGGAAGGCGGTCGGCCAGTCGCGTCATGCGTCATCCCCTGGGTTCATGGCGACGCGCCGCCACCACGGAGGGCGACGGCGCGTCATGGTCAGGACACGGTGCGGGGGTCAGTGACCCTCGTGCTCCTGCGGCGCGAGCGCCGCGACGACCACGGCGTCCTTGGCGATGAGGCCGTGCTTGGCGGCTCCCCCCGGCGAGCCGAGGTCGTCGAAGAACTCCGCGTTGGCCGCGGTGTAGTCCTTCCACTGCTCGGGGACGTCGTCCTCGTAGAAGATCGCCTCCACGTGGCAGACGGGCTCACAGGCACCGCAGTCGACGCACTCGTCGGGGTGGATGTAGAGCATCCGCTCGCCCTCGTAGATGCAGTCGACGGGGCACTCCTCGACGCACGCCTTGTCCTTGAGGTCGACGCAGGGAAGGGCGATGACGTAGGTCACGGACGGATCCTCTCGATCCCGGGCTGGCAGGTGGTCGTCGACACCGTCCGAGGTCGGGGCCGATGGCGACACCGTAGCCTCGCACGAGCGCGCTGCGGGTGGCGACCCGGCAGTCGAGCCGACGGAAAGGTCTCGCATGCCCTCCACAGACACCCCGCGGCCGGGCCCCGGTCCGGGCGCGAGGCGTCCCGTGCGGCTCTCGCCGGCCGACGTCGGTCGCCGGGTGACCGTCCGGCACCGGCTCCCCGACGGCGTGCTCACCGACGTCGTCGGCACGCTCCGGTCGTGGTCGGGCGGCTGGACCGGCCGGCTGGAGGTCGAGCGGCGCGACGGTTCGGTGACGGCGGTGAGCGCGGCCGAGGTGGCCGCGGCCAAGGTGGTCCCGCCCGAGATGTCGGCCGAGGCCATGCAGGCCGTGGCCGAGTCCGGCTGGCCGCCCGAGGAGACTGCGACGCTCGGCGGCTGGGTGCTGCGCGCATCCGGCGGGGTCACCGGCCGGGCGAACTCCGTCCGCGTCGCCGGACGTCCAGGCGTGCCCCTCGACGACGCGCTCGAGCAGGTCTCGCAGTGGTACGTCGCGCGGGACCTGCCGCCGCTCGTGCAGGTGCCCGAGCCGTCGGCGTACGACGACGGCCTGGCCGCACGCGGCTGGGAGGTGGCTCGCCGCACGGCACTGCTCACCGCGGCGACCGCCCAGGTGCGCCGGCTGGCGACGACGGCACCGGGGGTGGCTCTCGAGCGGTCGGCCATCCCGTCGCCCGAGTGGCTCGCGCTCGTCGAGCCGGAGCTCGACCCCGAGGCCGTCGCCCGGATCCTCGTGCGCCCGACCGAGGCGGTGTTCGTGTCGGCACGTGACGCGTCGACCGGGGCGCTGCTCGGCACCGGGCGGGCCAGCGCGTCGGGGTCGCCGGTGGGGCGCTGGGCCGGCGTCACGAGCATCCTCACGGCACCCGAGGCACGCCGCCGGGGCGTGGCGAGCGCCGTGATGGGCGAGCTGGCCACGTGGGCCGAGGAGCACCGGTGCCCGCACACCTACCTCCAGGTGCTCGCCACCAACGCTGCAGCGCACGGGCTGTACGACGCGCTGGGCTACCGCAGGCACCACGCCTACGAGTACCGGTCGCCGCATCGGGCCTCACCGCGGTGACACGCCGGGGCGAGGTGACTCGCGCCCAGCCCGTCCATCCCGCACTATCGGCACTGTGAGTGCTGCCTCGCGCGAGCGCTTCGCCGACGTGGTCCGCGCCGGCGGTGCCGCCGGTGACCCGGACGACGTGCGGCTCGACCTCGCCCTCCTGCTGCTCTCCGCGGAGGCCCTCCCCGACGACGAGAGCACCGGTGCCGGTCTCGACTCGCTCGTCGCCGACGGTCTCGCGCAGCTCGACGCACTGGCCGCCCACGTGCCCGAGGAGGGCCGCGACGACCTGCGCCTGCGCACGGCGCTCGGGGAGTTCGCCGGCACGTCGTCGGACTACTCCCACCTCGAGTCGAGCCTGCTGCCGGACGTCCTGCGTCGCCGTCGCGGGCTGCCGATCCTGCTCTCGACCGTCTGGACCGAGGTGGCGCGTCGCGCCGGCGTTCCCGCCTACGGCGTGGGCCTGCCGGGCCACTTCGTCGTCGGCGTCGGCGATCCGGACGGCACCCGGGTGCTCGTCGACCCATTCACCGGCGGGCGCCTGCTGCCCTACGACCGGGCCCGCGACATCGCCGCGGAGACCGGGCGCTCGCTGCGCCCCGAGCACCTGCGCCCGCACGACCCGATCGACACCATCGACCGCGTCCTCGGCAACGTCCGCGCCTGGGCCACCACCCCCGAGCGCGCCCGCCACCGCCTCTGGGCCGCCGAGCTCGGCCTGCTCCTCCCCCGTCACGACCTCGGCCTGCGCCGCGACCACGGCGAGGCCCTCGTGGCCGTCGGCCGCTACGTGGAGGCCGCGAACGTCCTCGAGGACTACGCCGACACGATCTCGAGCCCCATGCCCCTCGAGGCCGAGCACGCGAGAAGGATCGCCCGCCAGGCACGAGCCCGCCTCAACTGAACGAGCCCCCCCCCGAAGCGAGCCCCGAGCGCGAGCCCTCGCAGCGGGCCCCGAGGCCGCCCACCCCGACCCGGCAGTCGGCCCACCACCGACGATCTCACCATCCGAAACGCCCTATCCCAACAGCCGAGACCCGCCTCATCATCGAGCCATGAGCGGCGACAGCACCAAGCCCTGGGACGCCACCGGCTACGACGCGTCCTTCTCGTTCGTCACGGCGTACGGCGCAGCGCTCCTCGACCTGCTCGACGCCCACGCCGGCGAGCGGGTCCTCGATGTCGGCTGCGGCACGGGTCACCAGGCAGCCGCCCTCGCCGAGGGAGGCGCCGACGTGGTCGGTGTCGACGGCGACGCCGCGATGCTCGAGATCTCCCGCGCCGAGCACCCGGAGGTCCGCGTCGTCCTCGCCGACGCGCAGGAGGCCTCGGCGCTGCGCGACGCGGCGGGCGGCCGCCCGTTCGACGCCGTGCTCTCCAACGCCGCGCTGCACTGGATGCCGCGGCAGGACGACGTCGTCGCCGGCGTCGCGTCGGTGCTGCGACCGGGCGGACGCTTCGTCGTCGAGATGGGCGGCATCGGCAACGTCGCACGGATCACCGCGGCGATCCGGTCCGCGCGCCGCGAGATCGGGCTGGACCCCGGCGTAGCGACGTCCTGGACCTTCCCCTCCCCCGGCGAGCAGGCCGCGCGCCTCGAGCGTCACGGCTACGTCGTACGGCTCGTTCAGCTCCTCGACCGACCGACCCCGCTCGAGCCCGGCAGCACCGCGGCGGACTGGGCCCGGATGTTCGGCGCCGCTCTCGTCGACGACATCCCGCGCAGCGCCCGCCTGTCCTTCGACCACGCCGTCGACAGCCACGCCCGCGAGCTCGGCCTCGACCACCGCCCCGACGGCGAGCCGGGCTGGTGGATCGACTACGTCCGTCTGAGGTTCCTCGCCGTCCGCAGCTGACGCGTCACACGCCCGAGCTGGCGAACTTCGGCTCGGCGACCGTCACGACGTCGGGGAGGTGGATCGTCACGGTCGTGCCCTCACCGGGGCTCGAGGAGACCTCGAGACGTCCGCCGTGCGCACTCACGATCGCGTCGACGATCGAGAGGCCGAGACCGCTCCCGCCGCCGTGGCGGCGGGTCCGCGACGGGTCGCCGCGGTAGAAGCGCTCGGTCGCGTGGGCGAGGTCGTCGGTCGTCATGCCCGGCCCGTGGTCGCGGATCACGAGCACGGCGCCGTCGGCGTCCTTCGCCGCGGTGAGCTCGATCGCGGTGCCCTCGGCGGTGTGCACGCGGGCGTTGGTCAGCAGGTTGTCGACCACCTGGCGCAGGCGAGCGGCGTCACCCAGGACGGCGAGCTCCTGCGGCAGCGTGGCCGTCACCTCGCGGCCGGGGGCGGCCGCACGCAGGGCGGCGACCGCGGAGTCGAGCAGGTCCACCAGGTCGACCTCGCGCCGCTCGAGCGGGCGCTGCTGGTCGAGCCGCGCGAGCAGGAGCAGGTCGTCGACGAGCACGCCCATCCGGACGGCCTCGGCCTCGATGCGGCCGATGGCGGCGCGGCGCTGCTCCTCGTCGGTGATGGCGCCGGACCGCGACAGCTCGGCGTAGCCCCGGATCGAGGTGAGCGGCGTGCGCAGCTCGTGGCTCGCGTCGGCCACGAAGCGGCGCAGCCGGTCCTCGCTCTCGGACCGCTCCTGGAACGCGGTCTCGATCTGCCCGAGCATGCCGTTGAGCGACGCCGAGAGGCGACCGATCTCGGTGCCCTCCGGCAGGTCCGGCACGCGCTGGGACAGGTCGCCCGCGGCGATCCGCTCGGCCGTCTCCTCCACGTCCTCGAGCGGCCTCAATCCCAGGCGGATCACGATGCCCGAGAGCAGGCCGACCAGTCCCAGGGTCAGGAGACCCACCGCGAGCGCCGCGAGCGCCGCACGCTGCACGGTCTCGTCGATCGACGCCGTGGAGATCGCCACGACGACGGTTCCGGAACCGTCGGCGAGCGGCACAGCGACCGCGCGGTAGTGGTAGCCGGCGTCGTCGACTCCGGTGACGTCGAACGGCTGCCCGTCGCGCGCCTGCGCGTCGGCGAGCGTCAGACCGGCGACGTCGGGTGCCGGGCTGGTGCTCGCCTGGCTGCCGCGGACGGTCTCCTCGACGACGCCGGTCGGCGAGAGCCGGGTCAGCACGAACGGGCTGGGGAACGCGCGCCCGCCGCCCTGGCTCGGAGCCGTCGTGGAGGTCGGCGGCGCGGGCAGGGCACCGTCGGCGAAGCGACCCGAGCCGGCGAGCTGGTGGTCGAGCTGGGTGACGAGGTAGGTGCGCAGCAGGAGCGTCCCGACGGTGGCGGAGACGACGAGGCCGAGCGCCGTGAGCAGCAGGACTCCGACGGCGAGCCGGGTGCGCAGCGATGCGCCGCGCCTCACGAGCCACCGGCCCGAGGGCTGCGCAGGGAGTAGCCGACACCGCGCACCGTGCGGATCAGCGGCACCTCGAACGGCGCGTCCACCTTGCGGCGCAGGTAGGAGATGTAGGACTCCACCACCGCGCCGTCGCCGCCGAAGTCGTAGTGCCACACGTGGTCGAGGATCTGCGACTTGGAGACGACGCGACCCGCGTTGAGCATGAGGTAGCGCATGAGCGAGAACTCGGTCGGCGTCAGGTCGATCGCGACGCCGGCCCGGTGGACCTCGTGCGCGTCCTCGTCGAGGACGAGGTCCTCGTAGCGCAGCAGCGGGTCGTCCTCCGGCAGCGCCGACCCGCGCCGACGCAGGAGCACGCGCACGCGCGCGACGACCTCCTCGAGGCTGAACGGCTTCGTGACGTAGTCGTCGCCGCCGATGGTGAGCCCGGCGACCTTGTCCTCGACGGAGTCGCGCGCGGTGAGGAAGAGCACCGGCGTGTCGCGACCGTCGGCGCGCATCCGGCGGGTGACCTCGAAACCGTCGACGTCGGGCATCATCACGTCGAGCACGAGCAGGTCGGGCTTCCACTCGCGCACCGACGTGAGCGCCTCGAGACCGCCGCCGGCCGTGCGCACGTCGAAGCCGACGAACCGCAGCCCGGTCGAGAGCAGGTCGGCGATGTAGGGCTCGTCGTCGACGACGAGCACCTTGGCCTCAGCGGTGCGCGTGTTCATGCGCCCAGTGGACCGCGTGAACCTGTGAGATTCCTGGGAGCCTGCTGACAGGCGACGACGGACGGGTCAGGTCGTCGACGGCGACGGCTTGGGCTTGGTGGCCGTCGGCGACGGCGACGGCTTGCCGGTCGTGGAGCCGCTCGGGCTCGGCGACGGGCTCACCTTGGCCGGGTCCTGCTTGCACAGCACCGTCGGGCTCGGGCGGTAGCGCGTCGTGATCTTCTCGCGCTTGACCTCCTTGCCTCCCGTGATGAACACGCGGTAGACGTCGATCGAGAAGCCCTCCATGCCGCCCTGCGCGTGACAGGTCGGCGTCGTGTCGTACTGCGTGCCGCCGGCGGGGACGACGTTGTAGCGGGGCCCGGAGACGGCCTTGATCTGGTCGTAGACCTTCGTTCCCCAGATCGACACGGTGATCGAGGTGTTCTTCATGATCGTCGTGACGAGCACCGCGTGCGGGGTGTCGTTCTTGAAGCTCATGTCGAAGCTGCCCCACGCCACCGTGGCCTCGAGTCCGGCGCGGTAGCGCGAGATCCAGATGGAGTGGGCCTGCGTGTGGACGCGCTGCAGCCCGGCGTAGAACGCGGCCGTCCAGGTGGCCGTCGCCGACGTCGAGACGCCGCCGCCGAGGTCCTCCTTGAACACGCCGCCCGGGCCGATGACGTAGCCCTTGGTGTAGCCGTTGGCGATCGTGCGCTCGCCGAGGGTCTTGTTCAGCGAGAACGTCTCGCCGGGCAGGAGGAGCGTGCCGTTGATGCTGCGCGCCGCCTGCCCGATGTTCTGCACGCGGTAGGCGGCGTAGGGGAAGTGCTGGGTGAACGTCGACATCCGCTCGGTGACGCCGAGGGCCTTGGCCTGCGCGGTCGTGAGCTTCGGCGCGATGGAGCCGATCTGGGCGTCGATGCTGCGCGAGGAGCCGGAGGCGACCGCCGCGAGCACGTCGGCGGCGAGGAGGTCGGCGTTGACGCCCTTGCCCACGCGCGAGGGCACCACGACCGGCTTGCCGTTCCTGATCGCGAAGGAGGCGTCACGCCCGGGCGTCTCCACGGACACGAGAGCGGGGGCCACCGCCGCGCGCAGGACGTCGCCCTGGAGCGACGGCACCAGCGCACCGTCCTTGGCCGTGAAGGACAGGGCCTCGCCCATCACCTCGGCCGGGATGGTGGCCGTGATGCCCTCGACGTGGACGGTGACCGGTCCCGAGACGGCGGCCTGGGCCGTCGCGAGCGCCTTCTGCGCGGCGTCGTCGCTGACGGTCGGCTGCGCGTCGACGACCGGCAGCGTGACCGGGTCCGACGAGACGAGGTAGGCGGCGGAGAGCGCGGCGGTCGACGCCGCCTGGTCGAGGACGTTGCCGCTCTTGCCGGGGTTGACCGACGCGGTCGTGCCGGTGACCTGGATCGTGGGCTCGACCGCCGGGCTGTCCGAGTCGGCGGCGAGGGACGCGACCTCGGTCGCGAGCTTGGCGTCGTCCACCGTGACCACCGGGTCGAGGGTGGGTCCGCCGGTGAACGACTGGACGAGCGTCGCCGGGTTCCAGACCCGGCCCGCGAGCCCGGCCACGGTCGCCGCGGCGTCGAACTGCAGGCCCGCGTCGGCCGGCACGAGGGACACGTGGTCGGTGCCGATCACGGCGTCGACCGGCGCGGCGGCGCGCGTGCCCAGCGCGGAGTCCAGCGTCGCGACTGCCTGGGCCTCCGACTGCCCCCCGACGTCGACGCCGAGGACCGTGGTGCCGCGCGGGAGGCCGTCGCCCGTGGTGGCCACGAGCCCGAGGTAGACCGCGGCCAGAGCACCGACGGCGACGCCACCGACGATCAGGCCCCGGCGGTGCCCGCCGCGGGGACGGCTCGCGTCGGCGAGGTCCTCGGCCAGCGAGGTCGGGGGGGACGTCGTCACGGGTGGTCCTCAGGAGAGCGGTGGCCCACGTGGTCGATCCGGGCACGTCGTCGTGCTCTCGCCGTCCGCGGGCACGAGCGGGGGAGGTCCCAGGGTACGGGGAACGGGGAAGTCCCGCGAAATCACGCGCCGGAGCGGCGTGGCGGCCCGCAGGGGATCACCCGGCGGGCGTCTCGGCCTCGCCGAGCGTGCGGAAGCCGCTGCGGAAGTAGAGGAGCGGCTCGCCGTCCGGGCGCAGCGTGCGCAGCCCCAAGACCTCGCCCACCACGATGTCGTGGTCGCCCGCGGGGTGGACCGCCGCCGTGCGGCACTCGAGCGTCACGAGCGCGCCGTCGAGCAGGAGGGACCCGGTGATCGGGGAGCGCGTGGTCGGGGTCGAGTCGAACTGGCCGACGAGGGGTCGGCCGCGGGTCGCGAACCAGCGGGCGCGGCCCTTCTGGCTCTCGTCGAGCACGCTGACCGCCCAGGTGCCGACCGCCGAGATGGCCTCGTGGAACCGCGAGTCGTTCTCGACGCAGACCAGCACGAGCGGCGGGTCGAGCGAGACCGACGTGAACGAGTTCGCCGTCATGGCGTGGTCGAAGCCGTCCTCCACGCACGTCACGACGACGACGCCGGTGGCGAAGCGGGCCATGACCGCGCGGAACTCGTCCGTCGCGATCTCGACCCGCCCGGCGGTCGCGTCAGTCATGGTGTGAGCCTACGTCGGCGCGACGGGCCCGACCGTCGGGACTCAGACCCGGACCCCGGACAGGCGCGCGTGGTCGATGACCACGGCCGCGGGGGGTGCCACGAGCCGCAGCGTCGTCAGCGCCGACTCGCCGAAGGCGTTCGACGTGCCGCTCGACAGCGCGAGCAGGCCGAGCAGCCGTCCGCCGGCCCGCAGCGGCATCGACAGGAACGTCGCCATCCCGGGGTTCTCGACGCCGTCGGGGTCCGCCGACCCGAGCCGTCCGTGCGCGTCGGCCAGCATCGGGGAGAGCTCGTGGATGGCCGTCGCTCCCCCGGTCGCCTGGTCGGAGGCGTCGGCCACGGCCTCGAGGAACTCGCGGTAGTGCAGGTCGGTCACCTCGCGCGCCACCGAGACGTACGTCGCCTCCGGGGCGAGACCGTCCGGCCCGAGCAGCATCACGCCGACGAGGTCGCAGTCGACGATGTTCTCCATCGACTCGAGCACGGCGGCGACCGTCTCCTCGAAGCCGTGCACGTCGGCGGCGATGGTCGTGACGTCCTGCGTGACCGAGGCCTCGAACAGGTTGCGGTCCAGCAGGTCGCAGACCCGGCCGAGCACGTCGTCGTCGCTCAGCTCCACGGGATCGGCCTTGAGCGCGGCACGCCCCCCACGGGCGAGCTGCGCAGCATCGAGCGCGGACAGCACCGCGTCGACGAGCTCGGGCGCCTCGAAGTCCTTCGTGAGGAAGCGCTCGGCCCCGGCCCGAGCACCCCAGTAGCGGTCGCTCGCGGCGTTGAGGGAGGTCAGGAACAGCACCGGGAGGTCCGCGGTCTGCCAGTCGTCCTTGAGCAGCCGCGCCGCGACGTAGCCCGAGACGCGCGGCATCTGGACGTCGAGCACCACCACGTCGGGCAGGCTGCGGAACGCGGCCTGCACGGCCTCCACGCCGTCCTCGGCGAGGACCACGTCGAACCCGGCGCCGGTGAGCACGCCGCTCACGATGCGGCGCATCGTCGGGCTGTCGTCGGCGACCAGCACGGTCACCCTGCTCTCGGTCATCTCGTCCTCCGGTCGTTCGGTCTCTCGGGCATGGCGGTGGGCGGTCAGCGGCCGACGAGTCGTCGGACGGTGTCCACGAGGGCGTGCTGGTCGAACTCGCTCTTGAGCAGGTAGGCGTCGCAGCCGGCGTCGAGTCCGGCGCGCTTGTCGGCGTCGTCGCCGCGGGAGGTCATGATCACGACGGGCACGTTCTCCCACCCGCGCGTCCTGCGGATCGTGCGGGTCAGGGTGAACCCGTCCATGCCCGGCATCTCCACGTCGGAGAGCACGAGGTCGACCGGCGCCTGGTCGAGACGGCCGGCGCCGTCGAGGCCGTCCACCGCCGTCACGACGTCGTAGCCCGCGCCCTCGAGGATGGTGCGCTGCAGCTCGCGGACCCCGATCGAGTCCTCGACGACGAGCACTCGCGGACGTCCTTCCCCGGCAGCGCGGCGCACGTCACGGGACGGCTCGGCGTCCACAGGCAGCGCCGCCGTCGCAACGGGGGCAGCCGCCCATCGGGCGGCCAGCTCGCGCAGGTCCACCAGGAGCAGCACGGAGCCGTCGTCGTCGATCGTCGCGCCGGAGGTCCCGGGGACCTGGCCGAGGAAGTCTCCGAGCGGCTTCACGACGACCTCGCGCTCGCCCTCGACCTCGTCGACCGACCACGCGACCGGCTCGCCGGTGAGACGGGCCAGCACGACCGCGCGCGGCGACCTCGCCCCCGCGACGCCGAGGACGTCGCCGAGGTCGGCGAGCGGGATCGTGTCGTCGTCGCGGGCGACGACGAGGGAGCCGGCGATCTCGTGCACGTCGAGGTCGGCCATCGACACGGTCTCGAGGACACCGCCGAGGGGCACGGCGTAGCGCTCCTGACCGAGGCGTACGACGAGGCAGCGCACGACGCCGAGGGTGACCGGCAGCGTGAGCCCGAACCGGGTGCCCGCGCCCGGTCGGCTCTCGACGTCGACCGAGCCGCCGAGTCCCTCGACCGCGGTGCGCACGACGTCGAGGCCGACCCCGCGCCCGGAGGTCTCGGTCACGTCGGTGCGGGTCGAGAAGCCGGGGGCGAAGAGCACACGGTGCAGGAGCGCGCCGGACAGGCTCGCGGAGTCGGCGCCGACGAGGCCCTGGCGCACGGCCGCGGTGCGCAGCGCGTCGTCGTCGATTCCCCAGCCGTCGTCGGCCACCTCGATGACGACCGTGGACCCGGCCTGCCGGGCGGCCACCGTCACGGTGGCGCGACGCGGCTTCCCTGCGGCCATCCGCTCCTCGGGCGGCTCGCACCCGTGGTCGACGGCGTTGGTCACGAGGTGACGCAGCGCGTCGGCGACGCCGTCGAGGACCCGCACGTCGAGCTCCACGTCGGCACCCTCGATGACGAGCGCGACGTCCTTGCCGGTGACCGTGGCGACCTCGCGCACCAGCGCAGGGAACCCGGCCACGACGCGGCGCACCGGCACCATCGCGAGACCCATGGCACCGTCTCGGACGCGGGCGAGCCGCGCCGCGGCGTCCTCGCCGCGCGATCGCAGGTCACGGGCACCCACCGCGAGCCGGTCCGCCACGGCGACCATCGCGGTCACGGTGTCGGCGACGTCGGCAGGTCCGGCCCCGCGCAGGGTCGCGGCACGCAGCCCCCGCAGCAGGACCTGGTGCTCGAGCAGCAGCGCGGACACGTCCTGCACCTGACGCTCGATGCGGCGGACCTCGAGCTCGGCCTCGCCGACCACGTCGAGGAGCCCGTGCACGCGGCGGGTCGGCACGCGGACGTGGTCGCCGGCGCGCGACACGGCGCCGGTGACCGCCAGGTCGTCGTGGTCGTCGAGGTCGGTCGCGATCCCGGCGCCGACCGCGAGCAGCCGCGGGACGGCCACGGGCTCGACGCCCGAGAGCGCCGAGTCGAGCGCGGTCAGCACCTCCGCGCGCGAACCCGACGGGAGCGGCCGGTCGGACCCGGGCACCGAGCGTCCGAGCGCCTCCGTCGTCACGAGAAGCAGGTCGACGAGGTCGGCGCGGACCTCGACCCGTCCGTCCTTCATCCGGGTGAGCAGGTCCTCGGCACGGTGGGCCAGCTCCACGACGTCGAGCAGCCCGAGCATGCGGGCCGACCCCTTGACGGTGTGCGCGTCCTGCATGATCTCGCGCACCGACCGTCGCGGCTCGCGGTCGCCCTCGAGGGCCATGAGCCGGTCGCGCATGGAGGCGAGCCGGTCGTCGACCTCGGCGGTGAAGGTCGCGATCAGCTCGGGGTTCTGGTCCCAGTCCATGCGTGTCCTACGCGACGCGGAAGCGCGAGATGGACTCGCGCAGCTCGGCCGACAGCACGTTGAGCTGAGCCGCCGCGGCAGCCGACTGCTTCGAGCCGACGGCGTACTGGCGGCTGACGTCGGACACCTGGGTCATCGCGGCGACCACCTGGTCGGACGCCGAGCGCTGCTGCTGGGTCGCGATGGAGATCTCCTTCGCGGCGGTCGTGGTCTCGTCGACCATGCCGGAGATCCGCTCGAGGGCGTCGACGACCTCGCGGGCGAGATCGGCGCCTGCATGGACCTCCTTCGCGCCGTCCTCGGTCGCGAGGATCGTCGCGTGGGTCTCGGTCTGGATCTGCGCGACGATCGCCTGGATCTGCCCGGCCGACTCCGACGAGCGCTCGGCGAGCTTGCGCACCTCCGACGCCACCACGGCGAAGCCACGACCGTGCTCGCCGGCGCGGGCCGCCTCGATCGCGGCGTTGAGCGCGAGCAGGTTGGTCTGGTCGGCGAGGTCGTCGATCACCTCGAGGATGCGGCCGATCTCCTGGCTCTTCTCGCCGAGGGACACCGCACGTGCCGCGATCGAGTCGACGCGGCCGGCGATCTGGTCCATGGAGCGCACCGACGCGGACACGGCCTGGCGGCCCTCCTCGGCGTGGCGCAGGGTCTCGGCCGCGTAGCGGGCGACGGCCTCGGCCGTGTCGGCGATCTGGGCGGCCGTGGCCGCGAGCTCCTCGATGGTCGACGTCGTCTCGGCGACGGCGGAGGACTGCTGGGTGGCGCTCGCCGCGTGCTCCTCCGCGGTGGCGAGCAGCTCGACGGCGCTGGCGGAGATCTGCTCGCCGCCGGCGCGGACCTGCTCGACGAGCGAGCGCAGGCTCTCGAGCGCCTGGTTCACCGACGTCGAGAGCACCACGACGGTGTCGTCGTCGACCGTGTCGTCCTCGTGCGGGAGCGCGGAGATGTCGACGGTGGCGGACAGGTCGCCGGCGGCCGCGCGCTCGAGCTGCTCGGTCAGGGCGTCGACCCGGGCGCTCAGCTCCTTGCGCTCACGCGTGGACTTGCTCTCGAACGCGAGGACGGCCTCGGACAGCTGGGCGTCGATGAGGGTCATGGCTGGAAGCGCGACGAGCGCCACGAGCCCGAGCGGCAGCGCCGAGCCGGTCCAGGTCTGCGTCACGGTGCCGGTGAAGGCGACGCTGACCGCCAGGGCCACGGCGAACGCGGCGAGCGACCAGCGGCGAAAGAGAAGCGACGCGAAGAGGACGTTGACGGCGAGGAGCACGGAGGCGCAGCCCAGCAGGCCGCCGCTGGCACAGGCCAGGCCGGTGATGTAGACGATGTTGGCGACGAGGATGACCCGGCCGACGTTGAGCGTCTGGGTCAGCGTGGAGCCGGCCCGCTGGGCGCGTACGGCGAGGACGGTCGTGATCGCGGCGAGGACGGCGCCGAAGGCGGTCCAGGCCCACACCCGGGCCATGTCCACGGGCGCGCCCGGGACGAACTCGACGGTGAGCACGGCCGCGACGACCCCGAGGACGACGCACCCCCAGGTGGCGACGCCCGCGATGACGGCGATGCGCTTGCTGAACTCCACGACTGCTCCCGGCTGTGACGCCCGTGGGGCCGCAACGACCCCCTTCTCCTGCTTCGGGAGGTCGGAGCATCACCTGAAGGGGTGAACCGGCACCGGCTTCCGCGTGCCGAGAGCGTTACGCCGTGCCCGCCCGGCCGTGCGACCGCGCGAGCCGGGAGCGCAGGCCCAGGACGGCGTCGGTCCGGAGCACGGCGACGGGACCGGCAGGGCCGCCATCCGTCAGCCCGGAGACGAGGTCCGCCGCGTCCCCGACGAGGGTCACGGGCGTCGCGTCGAGCCGGGCGGGGACCTCGACGAGGCCGGTGACGGCCTCGGCGACCAGCCCGACCTCGATGTCGTCCACGGACACGACGACCACGCGTGCGCTCGACGGCAGCGGGACGACCCCCGCGTGCAGCAGGGGCCGCAGATCGACCAGCGGGAGGACGTGCCCGCGCCAGTTGACGACGCCGACGACCCAGGAGGGCGTGCCGGGGACCCGGGTGAGGCGCGGGAGCGGGATGACCTCGGCGACGTCGGGTGCGCAGACGCCGTAGCGACCGCCGCCGAGGCGCACGACCACGTGGTCGACGCCGAGCACCTCGGGCTCGGCGACGTCGTCGTCGAACCAGGTGGGCAGCGAGATCGTCACCCCGGGATCATCGGCCGGGAACCGGCCCCCCTGAAGGCTCGGGGTCAGGACTCCTGGGCCGCCGCGGGCTCGACGACGGGCTCCTCAGGGACGTCGGCGCCGCGGTGGGCGCGGCTGTCGGCCGCTGCTGCGGCGGCGCCGCGCGGGAGCGGGAGCGCCACGGCGAGCACCACGAACAGCGCCGAGCCGACGAGGTAGACGTACGTGCGCGGCACGTCGGGGAGCAGGATGTCCCCGCCGGGGTTGGTCGTGGCGAAGGCGAGGGTCGGGAGGACCCAGCCGAGGCCCACGAGCGCCGCTCCCCGACGGGACCCGACCAGCCAGGCCGCACCGCGGACGCAGGCGAGGACGGCGAGCATCGACAGGATCAGCCCCCACGGCACCACGGTGCCGTGGACGGTCACGCGGGCGGCCATGAGCACCGTGCCGAAGAGCCCGAGCACGATGCCGCCGAGCGCCAGACCGGCGTAGGTCAGGATGCTCGTCGGGACGGCCTCGACCGTCGGCAGCACGGAGCCGTCGGTGTCGGCCGCGGGCACGACCTCGGCCGCGGGGTCCGCGGGCTCGGTCGCCTCGGGCGCGTCGTCAGGCACGTGCGGAGCCTACGTGGTCGGCGCAGCCGGCCCGCGCGACGGTCAGTGCGCGGAGCCGGGCAGGTCGGGCATGGGCGTCGACGGCGACACGAGAGCCGCGTCCGACCGGCTCGAGTCGCGCAGGTCGACGTCGTCGGTCCTCCGGTCGCCCTCGGCCTCCATGAGGATGTCGGTGATCTCGCGCCCGATGAGCTCGTGCCGCTCGATGAGCGCGTCGCGCAGCGCCTCCACGAGGTGGCGGTTCTCCGACAGCAGCGCGCGGGTGAACGACTTCTGCTCCTGGAGGATCTTCTCCACGCGGGCGCGGCCGTCGCTGTCGCCGAGGACGCGACCGACGATGTTCGTGTCGGCGAAGGCCCCCGCCTGGATCGCGGAGTAGGAGATCAGCGTGTCGGTCATGCCGGCGGCGCCGACCATCTGCGCAGCCACGTTCGTCGCGTAGAGCAGGTCGCCCGCGGGCCCGGTCGAGATGTCGTCGAAGAACAGCTCCTCGGCCGACTGACCGCCCATGGCGATGCGGATCAGGCCCATCATCTCCGACTTCGAGCGGGTGAAGACGTCGTCGGCGTCGCCGTGCGCGAGCATGCCGAGCGCGTCACGCCGCTTCACGATCGTGAGGACCTCGAGGCGTCGCTGCGGCGCGACGAGCCACGCCGTCACGGCGTGCCCGGCCTCGTGGGTCGCGATGAGACGCTGCTCGTGGTCGGTGTAGGCGACGGGCTGACCCATGCCCACCTCCTCGACGAGGCGGGCGCGCTCGACGTCGGCACGCGACATCGCGTGCTCCCCCCGGCGCAGCGCGTTGACGAGGCCCTCGTCGAAGAGGTGCTCGATCATCACCGGGGTGTAGCCCTGGGTCACCGACGCGAGGCTGTCGCGCGCGGCGTCGGTGTCGAGCTCGAGGTCGTGCGCCTTCTTCGCGAGGAAGAAGTCGATGAGGTCGCGGCGCCCGGCCTTGGTCGGCGTCTCGAAGGTGAGCCGACGGTCGAACCGGCCCGGACGCAGCAGCGCGGGGTCGAGGTTGTCGGCGCGGTTGGTCGCGGCGATGACGAGCACGTTGGTCGACGGCGGGGTCGGCCGGGTGAGCTGGCGGTTCGCCGGGAGGAAGAGGTTGACCTTGTCGATGAACCAGGTCTGGAACTTCTGCCAGCCCGTCGGGTCGTCGAAGGACTGCAGCTGCACGAGGAGCTCGTTGACGACCCCACCGACGCCCTCGCTCGTCATCGAGCGGTTGACGACGGTCCCGGACGCGGCGGAGGAGACCGCGGCGTTCGCGTAGGAGGACGGAAGTCCCTCGAGGCCGCCGCAGCACATCACGCCGGTGGAGGCCGAGACCGAACCGGTCGACGGGTACGCGGTCATCGACACGCCGCCGCGCGCCATGGCGATCGCGTCGATCTCCTCGATGAAGCCGATGGCCCCGCCCTCCTGGCGCGCGGCCTTTCGCAGCGCCTTGAAGTAGGACCGGATCTTGCGCGCGGTGGCGCCGTAGTACATCGACTGGAACGACGTCGCGGAGACGAACAGGAAGGGGACGCCCGCCTCACGGGCCATCGCCTTGGCGAGGTAGGTCTTGCCGGTGCCGGGCTGGCCCTCGAAGAGCAGGCCGCGGCGGGCGGTTCCGCCCATCTCGGCGGCGAAGGTCTTGTGCGCGAGGAAGAGGCTCAGCGACCGGGCGACGTCGTCCTTCACGTTGTCGATGCCGATGACGTCGTCGAGCGTGATGTCGATCTGCTCGGGACGGTAGGTCACGTGCGGCGAGCGACCTGCGCCGAACGTCGTCCCGACCATGATCCCGATGAGCGCGAGGAAGAACAGCGCTGGGATGAGGACCAGCGGGTCCAGGGTCGGCACCGTGATGTTGGTGACGTCGAACCCGTGACCGCCGATGACGCGGGACCAGAGGTAGACGGCGGGGACCATCAGGAGCAGGAAGAGGCCGAGCAGGCGGCGACGGCGCGATCGCTCGCGCGCGGCTCCGACATCGGCCTGGTTGGCGCGCAGGGTGCCGCTGCCGGCCTGCGAGAGCATCGACGAGGGCGCCTCCGACGGCGCCGGGGCCGTCGTGCTCGGGGTGGTCGTCGTGCTGCCGCCGTACCGACGCATCGTTCGCTCCGCTCGTCGAGAGCCCGTGAAGGACGCCCCGGTCGCGAGGCGCACACTCATCGTGAGCGACGAGGGGGTCCAACACCTCATCCGATCGGGCCAGGTCACCCGCACGGAGTACCCCGGGCGGTCCAACCGCGACGCAGCGTGACCGTCCGCTACCCCCGGACGGCCCAGCCTGAGGCGGTCAGACCCCGGCGAAGAGGTCGGTCTCGCGGCCGTCGGCGTCCAGCTCGCCCGCGACCCGTCCGCGCACGAGGCGGTAGAACTCGATCCCGAGCGCCTTGGACCCGAGGTTGTTCGACAGCGCGAAGAAGCCGTCCTCCACGCTGATCTGCGTCGCGTGGGCGCGCATCGCAGCCATCTTCTGCTCGAAGAAGTCCTCCGCGTTGACCGCGGTCGTCACCAGCTCGTCGTCGACGCCGAACGGGATGTCGTCGGGGTCCATCGCGGCGAAGCCGGTCGTCTCTCCGGCTGCGCGCAGCGACTCGATGCCCTGCCGGATGAAGGACTTCGGGAACGCCGTCCAGTAGATCTTCGCGATCTCCCACGCCGGGCCGAGGTCCGGGCGGTACGACGGCGCCGCGGCCAGGACGGCGGCGTACATCGCGACGCGGTGCGCCTGGACGTGGTCGGGGTGGCCGTAGCCGCCGAAGTCGTCGTAGGTCACGAGCACCTGCGGGCGGACCTCGCGGACCACGGCGACGAGGTCGGCGGCCGCCGCGAGCAGGTCGGCCCGCCAGAAGCAGGTCGGGTCGTCGTTGTCGGGCGTGCCGACCATCCCCGAGTCGCGGTACTTGCCGGGACGGCCGAGCTGACGGTGGTCGGCGACGCCGAGCGCGACCATCGCGTTTGCCAGCTCGATCGCGCGGTGCTCGCCGAGGGTGTCGTTCTGGTCGGCCGCGTGGTGGGCGTGGTCGTCGAGGATGATCTCGCCCTCCTCGCCGAGGGTGCAGGTCACGAGCGTCACGTGGACGCCCGCGGCGGCGTACTTCGCCATCGTGGCGCCGTTGCCGATCGTCTCGTCGTCGGGGTGCGCGTGGACGAGGAGGATCCGGCGGTCAGCGGTGGGAGAGGTCACGAAGCCGAGCCTAACCCGGCCGTGCGGACCGCGCGGCTGCTGACAGACTCGGCGCCATGGCGCACGAGTCCTTCCCCCGGCAGAACGCACGCACGCACCGCTTCACGGCCGGGGCACCCCGCGGCTTCACCCTCTCCCCCGACGGCTCCCGCGTGGTGTTCGTCCGCTCGACGTCCGGCACCGACGTCGTGGGGCGGCTCTGGTCGGTCGACGCCGCGACCGGCGCGGAGACCCTCCTCGCCGACCCGACGCTGCTGCACTCCGGTCCCGAGGAGCTCTCGGCCCAGGAGCGCGCTCGTCGCGAGCGCATGCGCGAGGGCAGCAGCGGCATCGTGGGATTCTCCACCGACGCGGCCGTGACGGTGGCCGCGTTCGCCCTGTCCGGCGGCCTCTACGCCGTCGAGCTCTCCGGCTCGGCTGAGGTGCACGCCCTCGACGTGCCGGGCCCGGTCGTCGACCCCCGGGTCTCCCCCGACGGCACGCACGTGGCCTACGTGTCGGGGCGCTCGCTGCGCGTCGCGCGCATCGACGGCAGCGACGACCGCGCCCTCGCGGAGCCGTCGCACGACGCGGAGACGTGCGGGCTCCCCGACTTCGTCGCTGCCGAGGAGCTGGAGCGGCAGCGCGGGTTCTGGTGGTCCCCCGACTCGAGCGCGGTGCTGGTCGAACGCGTCGACGAGTCACCGGTGCAGCAGTGGTGGATCGCCGACCCGGTGCAGCCGGACCGCACCCCCGAGCAGCACCGCTACCCCGCTGCCGGGACGCCGAATGCCCTGGTGTCACTGGAGATCGCGCGACTCGACGGAGACGTCACGGCCGTGGTGTGGGACTCCGCGGCGTATCCCTACCTCGCCGACGTGACCTGGCAGCCGGGTCGCGACGCGCTGCTCGTGGTGATGACGCGCGACCAGCGCGACGAGCAGGTGCTCGCGCTCCACCCCGTCACGGGCGCGACCTCGGCCGTCGCGGAGGTCCACGACGACGCCTGGATCGACGCCTCACCCGGCGCCACCCGGTGGTCGACGCACGGCCTGCTGCTCACGTTGCGGGCGGACCACGCCACGGACACCTACCGCCTCCACGCCGGCGACGGCTGGCTCAGCCCGGCGGGCCTGCAGGTGCGCGGCGTCGTCGACGTCGACGACGACGGCGTCGTCGCCTCGGTCGCGCCCGATCCCGTCCACGCCGCTGTCGTCCGCGTCGCGTGGGACGGCACCGTCACCCCGCTGACGCCGTCGACCGGCTGGCACGCGGCGCGATCCGCCGGGGGCACCGACGTCGTCGTCTCGCGGTCGCTGCAGAGCACCGAGGTCGCGATCACCCTGACCTCGGCCGCGGGCAGCCACCCGATCACGTCCTACGCCGAGCGCCCGGTCGTCTCGCCGCGGGTCACCCTGATGGAGGCGGGAGCGACGCGGCTGCGCACGGCCGTGCTGTTCCCGAGCCACCACATCCCGGGGTCGTCACGGCTGCCGGTGGTGCTGAGCCCCTACGGCGGGCCGCACCACCCGGAGGTCGTCGCCGCGGCGGGGGCGTTCGGCGAGGACCAGTGGCTGGCCGACCAGGGCTTCGTCGTCGTGGTCGCCGACGGCCGGGGGACGCCGGGCCGCGGTCCGGCGTGGGACCGCGCGGTGCGCCACGACCTCGCCACCCCGGCCCTCGAGGACCAGGTGGCGGCGCTGGCTGCCGTGGCCGAGGCCTGGCCCGACGACGTCGACACCGATCGCGTCGGCATCCGCGGGTGGTCGTTCGGCGGCTACCTCGCCGCCCTCGCCGTCCTGCGCCGCCCCGACGTCTTCCACGCCGCGGTGGCCGGTGCGCCGGTCACCGACTGGCGGCTCTACGACACCGCCTACACCGAGCGCTACCTCGGCGACCCGACCCAGGACCCCGCGCCCTACGACGCCTGCTCGCTCCTCCCGCTCGCGGGCGGCCTCACCCGGCCCCTGCTGCTCATCCACGGGCTCACCGACGACAACGTGGTCGTGGCCCACACGCTGCGGCTCTCGGGCGCGCTCACGGTCGCGGGACGCCCGCACGAGGTCCTGCCGCTCTCCGGCGTCACGCACATGACGCCGCAGGAGGAGGTCGCGGAGAACAAGCTCCTCCTCGAGCTGTCGTTCCTGCGCCGGTCGCTGGGGTCCTGACACCGACGACGACGAGGACCGGCCCCGAAGGACCGGTCCTCGTATCGTCGTGGGGTTCTAGCGGTCGAACTCCTCCGCGCGCGTGGGCTCGACGCTCTGCTTGTAGATCCCGCCGCCGAGCTCCTTCGACCCGCCGAACGTGTCGGCACGGTCGACCTCGTCCGGAAGGATCGGCGCGACGCCGCCGTCGGAGGGACCGACGATCGGGCCGGTGATCTTCTCGACCGGGAAGTGGCAGGCCACCTGGTGGCCCGGGCGCAGCTCGCGCAGCACCGGCTTCTCGACCCTGCACTGCTCCTGCGCCTGCCAGCAGCGGGTGTGGAACACGCAGCCGGTGGGCGGGTTGATCGGGCTGGGCAGGTCGCCCGAGAGCAGGATGCGGTCGCGCTTGGTGGAGGCGTCCGGGTCCGGCACGGGGACGGCCGAGAGCAGCGCGTGGGTGTAGGGGTGCAGCGGCTGCTCGTAGAGGCTGTCGCGGTCGGTCAGCTCCATGATGTGACCGAGGTACATGACCGCGACCCGGTCGGAGATGTGCCGGACCACCGACAGGTCGTGCGCCACGAAGATGTAGGCGATGTTGAACTCGTCCTGGATGTCCTCGAGCAGGTTGATGACCTGGGCCTGGATCGAGACGTCGAGGGCGGAGACCGGTTCGTCGCAGACGATCAGCTTCGGCCGGAGCGCGATCGCCCGGGCGATGCCGATGCGCTGGCGCTGGCCGCCGGAGAACTCGTTCGGGTAGCGGTTGTAGTGCTCGGGGTTGAGACCCACGCGCTCCATGAGGTTCTGGACCTCGGCCTTGACTCCCCCGGCCGGCTCGACGCCCTGCACCTTGAACGGCGCCGAGATGATCGTGCCGACGGTGTGCCGCGGGTTCAGCGAGTTGTACGGGTCCTGGAAGATCATCTGCGCCTCGCGGCGGAACGGCACCATCTGCTTGCGGGTCAGGCGGGTGATGTCCTCCCCCGCGAGCTCGACCTTGCCGTCCGTCGGCGTGAGCAGGCGCAGCATCGACCGTGCCGCCGTGGACTTGCCGCAGCCGGACTCGCCCACGAGCCCGAGGGTCTCGCCGGGGGCCACCTGCAGGTCGATGCCGTCGACGGCGCGGACGTACCCCACGACCTTCTTGCGGATCGCGCCCGACGTGATCGGGAAGTGCTGCTTGAGCCCCGTGACGCGCAGGACCGGCTCGACGCCGGTCGTGGTCGTGGCGGTCATGCGGTCTCCTCGATCCGGGCGCCGAGCCGCTCGACGGCGATCGCGCGACGGACGTCGGCCGTCATGTGGCAGCGGACCTCGTGGTTGGGCCCGGTGGTGATGAGCTCGGGGCGCTCGGTGTCGCACAGCCCGCCCGGCACCTTGTCGTGATAGGTGCAGCGCGGCCGGAACACACAGCCCTGCGGCAGCCTGATGAGCGACGGCGGCAGGCCGGGGATCGGGTCGAGGCGCGAGGAGCGACCGTGGTCGAGGCGCGGCATCGAGGCGAGCAGGCCCAGCGTGTAGGGCATCTCCGGGCGGTGGAAGATGTCGTGGACCGACCCGTGCTCGACGAGGCGACCGCCGTACATGACGACAACCTCGTCGGCCATGTCGGCCACGACCCCGAGGTCGTGGGTGATGACGATGATGGCGGTGTTGAAGTCGCGCTGCAGGTCCTTGAGCAGCTCGAGGATCTGCGCCTGCACGGTGACGTCGAGCGCCGTGGTGGGCTCGTCGGCGATGAGCAGGGTCGGGCTGTTGAGCAGCGCCATGGCGATCATGACGCGCTGACGCATGCCGCCCGAGAGCTGGTGGGGGTAGTCGTCGGCACGGCGGTCGGGGTTGGGGATGCCGACGCGGTCGAGCATCGCGATGGCCTGCTTGCGCGCCGCGTCCTTGCTGACGTCCTGGTGCACCCGCACGGCTTCCACGAGCTGCTTGCCCACCGTGTAGAACGGGTGGAGGCTCGACAGCGGGTCCTGGAAGATCATCGCCATCTTCTGCCCGCGCAGCTTGCGCACGCCCTCGTCGCTCATCGCGATGAGGTCCTCGCCCTCGAGGATCACCTGGCCGGAGATGTTGGCCGACTTGCGGTTGTGCAGGCCCATGATCGCCTGCGACGTCACGCTCTTGCCGGAGCCGGACTCGCCCACGATGGCGAGGGTCTGCCCGCGCTGCAGGCTGAAGGAGACTCCGTCGACCGCACGGACGAGACCGTCCTCGGTCGGGAACTCGACCCGGAGGTCGCGGACGTCGAGGTAGTTGCCTCCCGCGCCCGTGGAGCTGTTGGTGCTCATACCAGCCTCACCCGCGGGTCGATGACGGCGTACAGGAGGTCGACGATCAGGTTCGCCACGATGATGAACGTCGCAGTGACGAGCGTGATGCCGACGATCAGCGGCAGGTCGGCGTCGACGACGGAGTTGACGGCCAGCGAGCCGATGCCCGGCAGGCTGAAGATGCTCTCGGTGATGATCGCGCCGCCGAGGAGGCCGGCGAGGTCGAGGCCCGCGGCCGTCACGATCGGCGTCAGGCCGGCGCGCAGCCCGTGCTTGCGGATCACGATGCGCTCGGAGAGGCCCTTGGCCCGCGCGGTACGGATGTAGTCCTCGCCGAGCGTGTCGAGCATCTGGTTGCGCGTGAGACGCATGTAGAACGCGGCGTAGAGGATCGCGAGCACGATCCACGGCAGCAGCATGGTCTGGAAGAACGCGACCGGGTTCTCGAACGGCGAGACGTAGGACGGGTAGGGCAGCAGCTCCCACTTCAGGATGATGAAGTAGAGGAGCACGAGACCGATGAAGAACGACGGCAGCGAGTAGCCGATGAGCGAGATGCCCATGACGGTCTTGTCCTGCCACTTGCCGCGCCGCAGCGCGGCGTAGATGCCGACGGAGACGCCGACCGAGATCCACATGATGAAGGCGCCGACGGCGAGCCAGAAGGTGGCCGGGAAGCCCTGCTTGATCAGCGTCGTGACCTCCTCGCCGCGCTTGAACGAGTAGCCGAGGCACGGGGCGTCGCAGCTGTAGGTCTGGGTGCCGGAGCCGTAGGTGCGCCCGATGAACAGGCCCTTGAGGAACTCCCAGTACTGCTTCCACAACGGCAGGTCCAGGCCGAGGTTGTGCCGGTTCGCGGCCACGACCTCCGGCGTGCAGGCCTTGCCGCACGTCAGGCGCGCGGGGTCGGTCGGCAGCACGCTGAACAGGAGGAACACGACCAGGGTCAGCAGCAGCAGCATCAGCACCATGCTGATGAGGCGCCGGACGATGTACCCGCTCACGGGCGCAAGCCTTCCATGTGACGGACGAACTCAGGTCGCGGATCGACCGGTCGGGCCCCGCGAGTCGTGCGAGGGGACGGACATGGTCCAGGGACGGGGCGGATCGCGCCCCGTCCCTGGACCGTCACGTCACGACTTGACGTACATGTCTCCGTAAGGCCACGAACCGTAGGCCGGCCAGAGGTACGCGTTGCCGATCTTGGCGCCGGGCAGTCGCTGGTCGCGGCCGAACCGGGTCGGGATGATGAAGACCTGCTCCGAGGCCTTCTTGTTCAGGTCCTGCCACATCGTGGCCTGCTTGGCACGGTCGAGCTCGACCTTCGCAGCGGCAGAGGCGTCGTTGAACGCCTTGTCGTCGGCCTGCGAGAGGTTGAAGCCACCAGACGGGGTGAACA
>Ga0302299_10000172_pt1 | contig 30805 bp, 31 predicted proteins | sample III_Fen_N3_4_FD_198795 | JGI IMG/M metagenome (GOLD analysis project Ga0302299, IMG submission 198795) | Peat permafrost microbial communities from Stordalen Mire near Abisko, Sweden - III_Fen_N3_4 | ecosystem: Environmental > Terrestrial > Soil > Wetlands > Permafrost | place: Sweden: Abisko...
CTCCCAGCGGGATCGGCAGCCAGAACGCGGCGAGGCGGTAGGTGACCACGCCCACCGCGGCGACCGCCGCGTCGACGCCGAAGCCCACGAGCGTCGACGTGAGCACGGCCTCGACCACGCCCAGCCCGCCCGGGGTGAGCGGGATGGCGGCCAGCACGTTCGCCAGCCCGAAGGACACGAACAGGCTGTCGAGGGGCACGCGCGCCCCGAAGGCGGCGAGGAAGACCCACAGCGAGCCGGCGTCGAGCAGCCAGTTCAGGGTGGCCCAGCCGATGCCGCCGCGCACCAGGTCGGGTCGGTCGGCGAGCGCCTGCATCTGGTCGGCGATGCGGTGCAGCAGCGCCACCGCCTGGTCGGGCTGGACCCTGGGGATGTGGCGGGCGATGTTCCGGGTGATGCGCTCGGCCGGGTCGCGGCCCTTCATCAGCAGCACGACGAGGGCGGCGAACAGCGACAGCACGACCACGCCGACGATGGCGGCGGTGACGTAGAGGGGACGGAAGCCACCACGGGGGATCGACACCAGCAGCGCCAGCCACAGGAGCACGTTGAGGACCACGGCCGACGCGAGGCCGACCGTGGCGAGGGTGAACGCCGCGTCGGGCCCGGCGACCCCGGCGGCCACCAGCAGCCGGTAGCCGAGCGTGGAACCGGCCGCGGTGCCGCCCGGCACCAGGTTGGTCACCGACTTGGTCGAGAGCTGGATGCGCAGCAGCGTGAACATGCCCAGCTTCGACTCGCGCCACGAGGGCGCGGCCGACTCGAGGCCGTCGGCCGGTTCGCCCTCGTGGTGGCTCGGGTGCCGGGCCACCTCACCCGGCGGCAGCGTGACCCGCATGAACGCGGCGTAGGACACGAGGGCCCCCAGCTCGAGCCCCAGCGCCAGCACGAGCAGCCAGGGCTTCACCCCGGAGAGCGCGTCGAGGGCCCGCCTGGCGCCCGCCAGCTGCGGCAGGACCAGGTAGTTGAACACCAGGAACAGCACCAGCACCATGAGCGCGCGCCGGATCGCCTGCCGCCGGCGCGGCACGCTGGCCACGGGCTCGGCGGGCGAAGGAGTCGACACGACCCCTGATTGTGCCCGCTGGGACGTCGCAGCCGGTGCCCGGCGCCGGCCCGCGGGCTGGCCAGACGGGGTGCGCGGCCCCGGATCGGGACCTCGGGCGGGCCTCGGGGTCGAGCCGAGTCGCCCGAGGGTGTCGGAGGGCGCCGGTAGGGTTGGGGGTGATGTCGCCCTCCGCCGAGCCTGCTCCCGACCGACTCGAGGCGCTGCTCGAAGGGCTGAACCCGGTGCAGGCCGAAGCGGTGCTGCACACCGTCGGTCCGGCCCTGGTCATCGCCGGGGCCGGCTCGGGCAAGACCCGGGTGCTCACCCGCCGCATCGCCCACCTCATCGGCCACGAGGGCGTCTCGCCCTTCGAGATCCTGGCCATCACCTTCACCAACAAGGCCGCGGGCGAGATGAAGGAGCGCGTCGCCGAGCTGGTGGGGCCCGTGGCCCACAAGATGTGGGTGTCCACGTTCCACTCGGCGTGCGTGCGCATCCTGCGGCGCGAGGCGTCGCACCTCGACTTCCCGTCGAGCTTCACCATCTACGACCAGGCCGACGCGCTGCGGCTCACCAGCTACGTGCTGCGCGACCTCGACATCGATCCCAAGCGCTTCCCGCCGCGCTCGGTGCACGCCGCCATCAGCGCGGCCAAGAACGAGGGCATCGACGCCGACGCCTACGCCGCCTCGGCCTCGCAGATCTTCGAGCGCCGCATCGCCGACGCGTACCGTGAGTACCAGGCCCGGCTGCAGCGCGCCGGGGCCATGGACTTCGACGACCTGCTCTTGAACACCGTGTCGCTGTTCCGCCGCCACCCCGACGTGCTGGCCCAGTACCAGCGCCGCTTCACCCAGATCCTGGTCGACGAGTACCAGGACACCAACCACGTGCAGAACGACCTGGTCCTGCTCCTCGGCGCCGACCACCGCAACGTCTTCGTCGTGGGTGATTCAGACCAGTGCCTCCCGCCGGGCACGCTCGTGCAGACACCCCAGGGAGAGGTGCCCATCGAGCAGGCGGGGGTGGGCACCACGGTCGTGGGCGCCGGTGGCGACGGCCAGACCCACCGCGGCGAGGTCACCTTCGTGAAGGAGGGCCACTACGAAGGCCCCGTCGTCGAGGTGCGGGCGGGCGGCCGGGTGCTGCGCGGCACGCCCCACCACCTGGTGCTGGGCAGCGCCGCGATGCCGGCCGGTGACCACCTCGTGTACCTCATGTGGCGTGCCGACCGGGGCTATCGGGTCGGCCGCACCAGCACGGTTCGCCAGGACAGCCTGGGCCGGCCCGCGCCGGGCTTCGGCGTGCGGCTCGGTCAGGAGCACGGCGACAAGCTCTGGGTGCTGCGGGTCTGCTCATCGATCGGCGAGGCCGTCTACTGGGAGTCGTGGTTCGCGGCCACCTACGGCCTGCCCACCGCCTGCTTCCACGGCGTCGGGCGCGACCTGGCCATGGACGACGCGCTGTTGGCGAAGCTCTTCAGCGAGCTGAACACCGAGGTCGGGGCCAAGCAGCTCATGTCCGACCTGCTGCTCCATCCCGACTTCCCTCACGGCCGTCCCCACAACGGCGGCCGGCGTCAGTCGCTCAACCTCACGATGTTCAGCGACCGTCGCACCGGTGTCGGCTACCACCGGGTGCAATGGTCGTCGAACCGTGCCGACATCGCGGCTCGTCTGGTCGAGTCCGGCGTCAGCGTGCGCCCGGGCCGCCTTCCCGGCACCCACCGCTTCGAGACCAGCCGCAGCAGCTACCCCGAGGCCGTGGCGCTGGCACGCGCGGCCGCGCACGCGGGAGGCCTCGACATCCGGCGACGGGCGCAGATCGGCTCCACCACCTACGACTTCCTGCCGCTCTCCCACCTGCACGCGGGCATGCGCCTGCTCGTGCCGGGAGGCGACGGCTTCGAGGAGGTCGAGGTCGAGGCGGTCACCGTCGACGAGTACGACGGGCCGGTCTACGACCTCGAGGTGGCCCGCACCCACACCTACGTGGCCAACGGGCTGTTGGTGCACAACAGCATCTACAACTTCCGCGGCGCCGACATCCGCAACATCCTGGAGTTCGAGGACGCCTTCCCCGACGTCAGCGTGTTCGTGCTCGAGCAGAACTACCGGTCCACGCAGACCATCCTCGACGCGGCCAACGCGGTCATCGCCAACAACATGGGCCGCAAGCCCAAGGAGCTGTGGACCGACCAGGGCGAGGGCCAGGCCATCGTCCGCTACCACGCCGACGACGAGGGCGACGAGGCGCAGTGGATCGCCCACCAGATCAACCACCTCCACGACACCACGCCCAACCGCTGGGGCGACGTGGCCGTCTTCTACCGCACCAACGCGCAGAGCCGGGTGCTCGAAGAGGCGCTCTTCCGGGGCGGCGTGCCCTACAAGGTCATCGGCGGCACACGGTTCTACGACCGTCGCGAGATCAAGGACGCGCTGGCCTACCTCAAGGCCGTGGTGAACCCCTCCGACGAGGTGTCGATCAAGCGGGTCATCAACGTGCCCAAGCGGGGCGTGGGCGACACCACCGTCGGGCGGCTCGACGCCTGGGCGCGGGCGCACGGGGTGCCCTTCATCGACGCGCTGCGGCGTGCCGACGACGCGGGCGTCACCGGGCGTGCCGTGCGCGGCATCGAGAGCTTCGTGTCGCTGCTCGACGAGCTCACCGCCATGGTCGCCGACGGGCCCGCACCCCTGCTCGAGGCCGCCATGGAACGCTCGGGCTACGTCGCCGAGCTGCGCGCCGAGCACTCGGTCGAGGCCGACGGCCGCATCGAGAACCTGGCCGAGCTGGTGGGCGTGGCGCACGAGTTCGAGTCGGTCGACGAGTTCCTCGAGCAGGTGAGCCTGGTGGCCGACACCGACCAGCTGCCCGACGACGCCACCAGCCTCGACGACTCCAACGTCCTGCTCATGACGCTGCACGCCGCCAAGGGCCTCGAGTTCCCGGTGGTGTTCCTGCTCGGCATGGAGGACGGCGTCTTCCCGCACCTCCGCTCGCTCGGCGAGCCCGACCAGCTCGAGGAGGAGCGACGGCTCGCCTACGTGGGCATCACCCGGGCCCGCGACCGCCTGTACCTCACCCACGCCTGGTGCCGCACGCTCTACGGCTCCACGCAGTACAACCCGCCCAGCCGCTTCCTCGAGGAGATCCCCGAGCGGCTCGTCACGTCGGTCGAGGGCAACCGGCGCGCCTCCCGGGGTGGCACCTGGTCCGACTACGGGCGTGCCTCGTCGGGTGGCTCCTACCAGAGCGACTCCACGGGCGGCACGAGCGCCATCGAGCGCTCCCGCGAGCGCCGGGTCGAGCACGCGCTGCGGCCCTCGGGGCCCACGCCGAGCGGCGCCGAGGCGCTCGGCCTGCGCGTCGGCGACGACGTGAAGCACCCCACCTTCGGCGAGGGCGTGGTGCTCGACCTGTCCGGGGCCGGCGACAAGGCCGAGGCGCACGTGCGCTTCGCCGGGGTGGGGGAGAAGCACCTGCTGCTCGCCTGGGCACCCCTCGAGAAGGTGTGATGCGCCCACGTTCCGCACCTCCCGTGGCGCGGCGCGCCCCGCGCTCGCTGCTCCTCGGCGTGCTCCTCCTCGCTGGCGCGGCGTGCGCCTCGTCGTCGAGCGGGCTGTCGGTGGGCGACCTGCGCACCATCGCGCGGCGGGTGCAGGGCGGCGGCTCGGAGTGCCCCCTGTCGATCCCGAGCGCCGTGCTCCGACCCGGGACCGTCGCCCGCACGGTGCCGGTCCGCCCCGACGTCTCCAACCCCTCGCACGCCTCGGTGGGCACGCTCGGCAGCTCGTCGCCCGGGACGTCGCTCGCCAAGGACGACGGCGTGGTGCTGGTCTGCCGCTACCTGGCCGGCTCGGTGCGCGTCACGGTGCGCGTGGTGGGCGTGGCCAAGGGCCAGGCATCGGCCCACCTCTTCGGCACCATCCTGGCCCTCGGCAAGCTGAGCCGGGCGCAGGGCGCCACCTTCCTCGACACCGCGGTCCACCTGCCGAACGGTGCCGCGGCGCCGCTCCCGGGCCGGTCGAACGCCGCCTTCGCCGCGGTGGCCGGCGACCGCTCCAACGTGGCCCTGGTGCTCTCGGTCTCCGACGTGAACGGCGGCAGGGCGCCGCTGCCGACGTCGGCCGACCTGGTCGCCCCCGCGGCGGCCATCGCCCACCTGCTCGCCTCCTGACCGACCGTCAGGGGGCGGCGTCGGGCGCCGGGAGGAGCAGCGAGAAGCGGGGTCGCGGGCCGGCGTTGCGCAGCAGGAGCCGTCCACCCTCGGCCTCGGCGAGCGAACGGGCGAGCGGCAGGCCGATGCCGTGGTGCGAGCCCGACGGGCCGTCGTGCGCCGGCGACGGCGACGGCGACGGCGACGGGGGCGTGTCGCCGCGCCGGCCGAAGACGGCCTCCAGGTCGCCGGTGATGCCGTCGCCCTCGTCGACCACGTCGATGGCGATGCCACCGGGCGTCTCACCCACGTGCACCGTGACCTCGCCACGCCCGTGCACCAGGGCGTTGCTGACCAGCACCTCGAGCACCTGGCGGACCGCGGCGCCCGACACCCGCACGGGCGGGAGGCCGGGCTCGGCGCCGACCGCGAGCGGCCGGCCCTGGGCCTCGGCCACCACCCGCCAGCCCGGGGCGAGCTCGACGAGGAGCGCACCGATGTCGATCGGCTCCCGCGCAGGGCCGGTGTCGCGGGCCAGGGTGAGCAGGTCGGTGATGGTGGTCTCGAGGCGGTCGACCGCGGCCAGGGCGTCCTCCATCGACTCGGCGCGGTGCTCGTTGGGGGAGCTCATGGCGTTCTCGAGCTGGAGGCGCAGGCCGGTGAGCGGGGTGCGGAGCTGGTGCGAGGCGTCCGCGCTGAACGACCGCTCGCGCTCGATGAGGCGCCCCAGGCGCTCGGCGGTGGCGTCGAGCGCCGTGGCGGCCTCGTCGATCTCGGGCACGCCCGACCGGGTGGTGCGGCTGGTGAAGTCACCGTCGCCGAGGCGCGTCACGGCCACGGCCAACTGCTCCACGGGCTTGCTCAGACGTCGGGACTCGAGGCGCGCCACCACGGCCGCCGCCGCCAGGATCACCGCGGCCAGGCCCACCATCAGCAGCCAGGAGTGGGTGATGTCCTGGGTCACCCCCCTCGACGGGGTGGCGGCGCGCATGACCGCGAAGACCTTCTCGTTGTTGGTGATGGGGACCGCGACCACCAGCTGGCCCCGGTCGGTCCCTTCGCTGACCTGGCCCGTGAGCGCCCGGCGCACGACCTCGTCGGCGCGGCTCGGTCCCGCCCCGAGGCGCCGGACGCCATGGACGTCGTAGACGCCGAACGTGTGGTGCTCGGCGGTGTGGGCGAACGTGGCGCCGTCGTTGAGCGAGGCCGGCGAGGCGATCTCGATGCTGGCCCGGGCGGCCTCCCGCTCGAGCCGCACCACCGCCTCGTCGTGGTTGAGCTGGCGCACCACGACGGCCAGCGGCACGCCGAACGCCAGCAGGGCCATGGCGGTGACCACCAGGATCACCCGGTAGATCCGCCGGTTCACGGGGTCGGGGCCCGTTCCGTGCTCACGCCCGACCGCCCCGGCGTGGCACTACGGCTTCTCGAAGCGGTAGCCGATGCCGCGCAACGTGGTGATGAGGTCGCCGGTGGGCCCGAGGCGCTTGCGCAGCGACGAGATGTGCATGTCGAGCGTCTTGGTCGACCCGAACCAGTGCTCGTCCCACACCTCGTGCATGATGCGCTCCCGGGTGACGACCCGCCCGGCCTCCGACAGGAGCAGCGCCAGCAGGTCGAACTCCTTGGGGCGCAGCTCCAGCTCCTCGCCGTCGACGAAGACCCGGTGGGCGCCCATGTCCATCGAGAGCGCGCCCACGCTCACCGTCTCGAGGTCGGCGTCGGGCGAGCGGCGGCGGAGGTGCGCCCGGATCCGGGCCAGCAGCTCGGCGAGGCGGAAGGGCTTGACCAGGTAGTCGTCGGCGCCCGCGTCGAGCCCGATGACCACGTCGATCTCGTCGGAGCGGGCCGTGAGGATCACGATGGTGGCCTGGGGGTACAGGGCCCGCAGGCGCCGGCACACCTCCACGCCGTCGATGTCGGGGAGCCCCAGGTCGAGCAGCACCAGGTCGGGCGGGATGGGCCGCGGCACCAGCGCGCCGGCCCCGGTGTCGGCCCAGTCGGGCTCGTAGCCCTGGGCGCCGAGCGCCTGGTGCAGGCCGCGCCAGATGGTGGCGTCGTCTTCCACCACGAGGATGTTCCCGGCCATGGCCCCGCAGCGTAGAGGCCCGCCCGAAGGTGCAGGTCGCGGGCCGGGGCGCGGCCGCTCCCCGGGCTCAGCCGCCGTTGACGGTGGTGGTGGTCCGGGTGCGGAAGTCGATCCTGAGGTGGCCGTCGGACACCACCACGGGATACGTCTCGAGGCCGGCGCCGTCGGCCGGGGCGTGCCGGGTGTGGTCGCAGGAGGCGTCGAACTGCCGGGTGGTGGCGTTCCACTGCCACAGGCAGTCGTTGGCCGCGCCGGGCACCTGGGCGAGGAACGCGGTCCAGCCGGTGTCACGGTTGGTGCCACCGTGCGCCACGTACACCGAGCGCAGGTTGTTGCCCGAGGTGTCGGGGAAGAAGACCGGCTGGGCGCCGTCGGCGATCTCCTGGGCCAGGTGCTTGGTGGTGCCGAGCGACACGATGCCGCCGGCGGGCGCGGACTGGGCGCGGTCGTTGTGGCGGTTGGTGAGCAGCACGCTGGCGCCGTAGAGCGCGGCCATGCCCACCACGATCGCCCCCACGGCGAGCAGCAGCGCCTTGCTCGCGTGCCCCGACGAGGGCGCGACCGGGCTCACAGAAGGCGCAGGATTGGGGCGGTTTCGGGCATCTGCGTAGTATCGCCGCCGTGGACCGGCCTTACCGAGTCGTCGTGGCCAAGGCCGGCCTCGACGGGCACGACCGGGGGGTGAAGGTCATCGCGCGCGGGTTGCGCGACGCCGGCTTCGAGGTCATCTACACGGGGCTCTTCCAGACGCCCGACCAGGTGGCCGAAGCCGTGCTCCAGGAGGACGCCGACGCCGTGGGGCTCTCGGTGCTCTCCGGCGCCCACCTCACCCTGTTCGAGCGGGTCATCGCGGCCCTGCGCGAGCGGGGCCTCGACGACGTCGTGGTCTTCGGCGGGGGCATCGTCCCCGACGCCGACCGACCGGCCCTGGCGCACCTCGGCGTCGCCGAGGTCTTCACCCCCGGGGCCTCCCTGGGCTCCATCACCGACTGGCTCACCCGCACGCTCGACGCGCGGGACCGCCTCCACCACCCAACCTGACCCTTCGGAGGACCTTCCCTCGTGGACCTGTTCGAGTACCAAGGCAAGCAGTTCTTCGCCGGCTACGGCATCGCCGTGTCGCCCGGTGAGGTGGCCGACACCGTCGACGACGCGGTCGCGGCCGCCGACCGGCTCGGCTACCCCGTGGTCGTGAAGGCGCAGGTGATGGTCGGCGGGCGCGGCAAGGCCGGGGGCGTGAAGCTCGCGGCGAACACCGCCGAGGCCCGTGAGCACGCCGAGTTCATCCTCGGGCTCGACATCAAGGGCCACGTCGTGAAGCGCCTGTGGATCGAGAAGGCGTCCGACATCGCCGAGGAGTACTACGCCAGCTTCACGCTCGACCGGGCCGCCAAGAAGCACCTCGGCATGCTGTCGGCGCAGGGTGGCGTCGAGATCGAGACCGTGGCCGAGGAGGACCCCGACGCCATCGCCAAGATCTGGATCGACCCCGTCGAAGGGCTCACCGAGGCGGTGGCCCGCGCCTGGGTCGAGGAGGCGAAGCTCAACCCGCTCGCCAACGACGGTGCCGTCGAGCTGCTGCAGAAGCTCTACACCGCCTTCACCGACGGCGACGCCGACCTGGCCGAGGTCAACCCGCTGATCCTCACCCCCGAGGGCAAGGTGCACGCGCTCGACGCGAAGGTCACGCTCGACGACAACGCCTCGTACCGCCACGACTGGGCCGAGTACGAGGCCTCGCAGGTGCGCGACGAGCGCGAGCAGGCCGCGTACGACAAGGGCCTGCAGTACGTCGGCCTCGACGGCTACGTGGGGGTCATCGCGAACGGCGCCGGGCTCGCCATGAGCACGGTCGACATCGTGAACCAGGTCGGTGGCAAGCCCGCCAACTTCCTCGACATCGGCGGCGGTGCCAACGCGGAGGTCATGGCCGGCGCGCTCGAGGTCATCAACAACGACCCGAACGTCCGGGCCATCTTCATCAACATCTTCGGCGGCATCACCAAGGGTGAGGAGGTGGCGAACGGCATCGTCACCGCCCTCGGCCGCGTGAAGATCGACAGCCCCATCGTGATCCGCCTCGACGGCACCAACGCCGACCAGGGCCGTGCCATCCTCGCCGCCCACGAGTCGGAGTCGCTCGTCAGCAAGCCCACCATGCTCGAAGCCGCCCGCGCGGTGGTCGAGATCGCCGGCAAGCGCTGATCGCCCCGAGCTGAGAGAGAGAACGCAACCATGAGCATCTTCGTCGACGGGACCACCAAGGTCGTCTACCAGGGCCTCACCGGCTCCCAGGGCAGGTTCTACGGCCTCCGCAACCGCGAGTACGGCACGCAGGTCGTGGCCGGCACCAACCCCAAGAAGGCCGGCACCGACGTCGAGGGCATCCCGATCTTCGCGAACGTGGGCGAGGCCGTGGCCGCCACCGGCGCCAACGCCTCGTGCATCTTCATCCCCGCTCCCGGCGTGAAGGACGCGGTGCTCGACGCCGTGGACGGTGGGGTGGAGTTCATCGTGGTGATCACCGAGGGCGTGCCCGCGCAGGACGAGGCCTGGTTCTTCAACAAGGTCAAGCGCGACAACCCGAACGTGCGCATCCTCGGGCCCAACTGCCCCGGCATCATCAGCCCGGGCAAGGCCAACATCGGCATCACCGCCGGCGAGATCGCGCTGGCGCCTGAGCCCGGCAAGCCCGCCGTGGGCATCGTGAGCCGCTCCGGCACCCTCACCTACCAGGCGCTCTACGAGCTCAAGCTCCAGGGCATCGGCGTCACCACGTGCGTCGGCATCGGCGGCGACCCCGTCCCCGGTACGAGCTTCATCGACTGCCTCGAGGCGTTCGAGGCCGACCCCGAGACGCGGGCCGTGATGATGATCGGCGAGATCGGCGGGTCCGCCGAGGAGGAGGCCGCCGAGTTCATCGCCAACAAGATGAGCAAGCCGGTGTCGTCCTACATCGCCGGCGTCACCGCCCCCGCGGGCAAGAAGATGGGCCACGCGGGCGCCATCGTGTCCGGGGGCAAGGGCACGGCTGCCGCCAAGATGGAGGCCCTCCAGGCCGCCGGTGTGAAGGTGGGCAACAACCCCACCGAGGCCGGCGAGCTCATGGTGGAGATCGTGAAGGGCCTCGCCTGAGCGCACGGTCCGGCACCGCCCGATGAGCCCCACGGCCGTGCCGGCGACATGACCGACGGCTCGCTGGCGTCGTACGGGTGGGACGAGGGTTGGGCAGCTCGGCTCGCCGAGCTGCCCGACGGCCTCGTCCCCGGGCGGGTGGTCCGCCACGACGGGTCCGGCCTGCTCGTGTCGAGCGCCGACGGCGTCGTCGCCGTCCCGCTGGGGCCGCGCCTCGATCCCGAGCCGGTCGTCGGCGACTGGGTCGCCCTCGACCGTGACCACCCGGTGGCGGTGCTGCCCCGCCGGTCGCTGCTGCGGCGCCGGGCGGCCATCGGCGAGGGTCAGCAGTCGCTGGCAGCCAACATCGACGTGGTGCTGCTGGTGTGCGGTGTCGACCGCCCGGTGAAGGCGGGCCGGATCCAGCGCAGCGCGACGCTGGCGCGCGATGCGGGCGCCGAGCCGGTGGTCGTGCTCACCAAGGCGGCGCTCACCGACGACCCGGAGGCGCTGATCCGCACGGTCACCGAGGCGCAGCCGGGCATCGACGTGCTGGTCGTGTCCGTGAAGGAGGGGCGCGGGCTCGACGAGCTGCGGGCCCGGGTCGAGGGCCGCACCGTCACGCTGCTCGGCGAGTCCGGGGCCGGCAAGTCGAGCATCGTGAACGCCCTGCTGGGACGCGAGGCGGCCAGCACGGGGCGGGTGCGCACGGGCGACGCCAAGGGCCGCCACACCACCACCACGCGGGAGCTGCACGTGCTGCCGGGCGGTGGCGTGCTGGTCGACACGCCCGGCATCCGTGCCGTCGGCCTGCTCGACGACGTCGAGGCCGTCACCGAGACCTTCGCCGACGTCGACGAGGTGGCCGACGGCTGTCGCTTCACCGACTGCCGCCACGAGGGCGAGCCGGGGTGCCAGGTCGCCGAGGCACTCGCCGACGGCCGTCTCACCGAGGCCCGGATGGCGGGCTGGCGCGGCTTGCGCGACGAGGCCGAGGCCGCGGCGTTCCGGGCCAGCCCCCAGGAGCAGAAGCGGCGCGAGAAGGGCAGCACCCGCCACTCGCGCGACGCCTCGCGCCGCAAGCGCCGTTGACCTCGTCGCGATTGCGTGTCCGTAGGTGGTTGCTGAGCAACCATCCACGGACACGCAATCGGGCACGCCGCTCATCCGGACGCCTGCCGGCGCCGAACACCTCACGACGGACCACCCCCCACCCCCGCGGTGGAGCCGGCCGGTGCCGTCGGTAGCGTGGATTTAGCACTCAACTCGGATCAGGAGCCCCCGATGGCCCGCTACACCCGCACGATCGACGTCCCCGTGGCAGCTGACGAGGCGTTCGCGTACCTCAGCCGCTTCTCCAACACGGCCGAGTGGGACCCCGGGGTGGCCGCGGCCGAGCAGCTCACCCCCGACCCCGTCGGGCTGGGCTCGCGGTTCTCGGTCGAGGCGCGCTTCCTGGGGCGTACGGTTCCGCTGGTGTACGAGATCACCGCCTTCGAGCCTACGGGGCAGGTCACGCTCCGGGCCGAGAACGCCTTCACCGTCTCCGAGGACACCATCCAGGTGGCGGTCGCCGCGCCGACAGCGGCCCGCGTCACCTACGACGCCGACCTGCGCCTCCGTGGTGTCTGGCGCGTGTTCGGGCCCGTGCTCGAGGTGGCCTTCCGCCGGATCGGCGACGCTGCGCTCGAGGGCCTGGGCGCCACCTTCGCCCGCCGTGCGGCGGCGGCATGAGCACCTCGAGCCCTCGACCCGACGAGGCGCCCCTGACCCTGCACGAGGCGGCCGACGCGCTCGGTCTGCACTACATGACCGTCTACCGCTACGTGCGCACCGGAAAGCTCGCGGCGACGCGTGACGGGGGCCAGTGGCGCGTGACCCGGCCCCACGTCGAGGCCCTCCGTGCCCGTCCCCGTGCCGCCACCGGACGACGTCCGGCGGCAGGCACGACCGCGGACCGGAGCCGGAACCCGAACGGCCGGCGCGTCGAGCGCCTCGCCGAGCGGCTGGTGGCCGGCGACGGGGTCGGGTCCTGGACCATCGTGGAGCGCGCCCTGGCCTCCGGCGCCGAGCCCGGCGAGGTCCACCTCGACCTGCTCGGGCCTGCGCTGGAGCTGGTCGGGTACCGGTGGGCGAGCGGCCGGTGGAGCATCGCCCAGGAGCACCGGGCCACCGCCGAGTCGCTGCGCGTCGTCGGCCGCATGGGCCCGCTGTTCCGCCGTCCGGGCCGCAAGGCCGGCACCGTCGTGATCGGCGCCGCGCCCGGCGACCCGCACGCGCTGCCCGTCGCCCTCGCGGCCGACCTCCTGCGGGAGGCCCGGCTCGAGGTGATCGACCTCGGTGCAGACACACCCGGCGCGGCCTTCATCGAGGCGGCCCGGTCGGCCGACGACGTCGTCGCCGTGTGCGTCTGCGTCACCACCGAGGTGGAGGGTGAGGCCGCCGAGGCGCTCGCCCACGAGGTGCACCTGGTCGCGCAGGCGCTCGACGTGCCTGTGCTCATCGGCGGTCGGGCGGTGCCATCGCCCGAGGCCGCACTCGGTCTCGGCGGCGCGGCCTGGTCGGGCAGCGCACCCGAGCTGGTCGGCTGGTGCCGCGCCCAGGCCCGCACCACCGTCCCGCCACGCGCCCGGACGGGGACATGACCGCGCTGGTCCCGCGCGTGCTCGACGACATCGTCGAGGCGAGCGTCGTCGGCAGCTTCTCGCGGCTCGGACCCGCCATCCGGCGCCGGCTGTTCCGGTGGGACGACGCCCCACCGGGCGCGCTCGCCGGTCGCACCGCCGTGGTCACCGGGGCCACGTCGGGCCTCGGGCTGGCCATCGGCACCGAGCTGGCGGGCCTCGGTGCGCACGTGACCCTGGTGGGGCGCGACGCCGCCAAGCTCGTCGCCGCCGAGGACCAGGTCCGGGCCACCCACCCGGCCGCCGACGTGACCACCGAGCAGGCCGACCTCGCCCGCCTCTCCGACGTGCGCGCGCTCGCCGGGGCGCTCGGCAGCCGGCTGCCGAAGGTCGACGTGCTGGTCCACAACGCAGGCGCGCTCGTGCACGACCACCAGCTCACCGACGACCACCTCGAGCTCACGCTCCAGGTGCACGTGGTCGCCCCGTTCCTGCTCACCTCCGCGCTGCTGGCCCCGCTGCGCGCGGCCGGAGCGGCGCGGGTGCTGACGATGTCGTCGGGTGGCATGTACACCCAGCGCCTCGACGTGGAGCACCTCCAGTCGACCGCGGTCGACTTCGACGGCACCGTCGCCTACGCGAGAGCCAAGCGGGCCCAGGTCGAGCTCAACGCCTCCTGGGCGCAGCGCTTCCCCGACGCCGGCATCGGCTTCCACGCGCTGCACCCCGGCTGGGTCGACACGCCCGGCCTGCACTCGGGCCTGCCCGGCTTCACCCGGCTCGGCCCGCTGCTGCGTCCCATCCCCGAGGGCGCCGACACGGCCGTGTGGCTGGCGTGGACGCCGGAGGCCACGGCTCCGGGCGGCGACTTCTGGCTCGACCGCGCCCGCCGCGGCACCGTCCACCTGCCCTGGACCCGCACGCCCCCCGGCGAGGCCGATCGGCTGTGGGAGCGCGTCGTCGGCTGGGCCGGCATCGACCCGGAGGCGGGCGCATGAAGGTCGCCATCGTCGGCACCGGCGTCTCCGGCCTCGTCGCGGCCCACAAGCTGCACCCCGCCCACGACATCACGGTGTTCGAGGCCGACGACCGCATCGGTGGCCACACCAACACCGTCGACGTCGAGGTCGACGGCCTCGTGGTGCCGGTCGACACCGGCTTCATCGTGTGCAACGAGCGGACCTACCCCAACTTCCTGGCGCTCCTCGACGAGCTGGGGGTGGCGACGCAGCGCAGCGAGATGAGCTTCGCGGTGTCCGACCCCGCAGCGGGCCTCGAGTACCGGGCCACGAACCTCGACACGCTGTACGCGCAGCGGTCCAACCTGCTGCGGCCGTCGTTCCACCGCATGCTCGTCGACATCCTCCGCTTCAACCGCGCGATGCGGTCGCTGGGCTCGTCCGGTGGCGACGACGACCTCGACACCACGTTGCGCGACCTGGTGGCCCGCGGCCGCTACTCGCAGGCCTTCGTCGACCGCTTCCTCGTGCCGTTCGGCGCCTCGATCTGGTCCGCCGACCCCGCCACGTTCCTCGACTTCCCGGCCACGACGTACGCGCGGTTCGTGCTCAACCACGGGATGGTCGACACCCGGCGCCGCCCGCTGTGGCGCACGGTCACGGGTGGCTCCCGGTGCTACGTCGAGGCCCTGACCGCCCCGTTCCTCGACCGCATCCGCGTGGGTGAGCCGGTGCACAAGGTGGTGCGCGGGACGCCGGGCGCGGCGGGCGTCGAGATCGCCACCGACCGCGGTGTCGAGGCCTTCGACCACGTCGTGCTGGCGTGCCACAGCGACCAGGCGCTCGCCCTCCTGGCCGACCCCTCCCCGGCCGAGCGCGACGTGCTCGGAGCCATCCGCTACCAGCCCAACGTCGCCACGCTGCACTCCGACGAGCGCTTCCTGCCCCGCAACCCGCGCGCCCGGGCCTCGTGGAACTACCACGTCCCCGAGCACGGCACCGCCCGCCTCCCCGCGCTCACCTACTGGATGAACCGGCTGCAGTCCCTCCCCACGCCCACGCCGCTGCTGGTCACGCTCAACCGCCACGACGACATCGCACCCGGGCTGGTGCACCGGCGCATCGAGTACGCCCACCCCGTGTTCGACGCCGCCGCGATCCGCGCGCAGCGGCGCCGCGACGAGGTCCAGGGACGCAACGGCACCTGGTTCGCCGGGGCGTACTGGGGCTACGGCTTCCACGAGGACGGCGTGGTCAGTGCTCTCGACGTGGTCGAACGCCTCGGTGGTGCGTCGTGACGGCCGCGCTCTACGACGGCGTGGTGCGCCACCGTCGGTTCACGCCGGTCGCGCACGAGCTGCGCCAGGAGCTGCGCTACGTACTGGTCGACCTCGACGACTGGCCCGCCGCGATCGACGGGCACCGGGGCTGGTCGGCGCGCCGCCCCGCCCCCGTCTGGTTCCGTCGCACCGACTACCTCGACGGCACCGACCGGCCCTGGCGCGAGGTGCTGGCCGAGCTGGTCGGCGCGCGCCTGGGCCGGGTGCCTGCCGGGCCCGTGCGGCTCCTCACCCAGCCGCGGGTGCTGGGCTGGCTGTTCAACCCCATCAGCATCTACTACCTCTACGAGGCCGACGGCCACACGCTCGACGCGGTCGTCTTCGAGGTCACCAACACCCCCTGGCACGAGCGCCACTGGTACGTGCTCGACGCGGCGCAGGTGACGGGGCGCGGCGAGGCCTACCCCAAGGCCTTCCACGTGTCGCCGTTCCTCGGCCTCGACGTCACCTACCGGTCGCGGGTCACCACGCCCGGCGATCGTCTGGCCGTGCGCTTCGAGCTCGACCGGCCCGACGGCGCGGGCGGGTCGGTCCGGGTGTTCGACGCCGACCTCACCGCGTCGCGGGTGGCGGCCACCGCCGTCCACGGCGCCGGCTCGCTCCGGCGGGCCACGCAGACGCTCCGGGTCTCGCTGCTCATCTACACCCACGCCCTCCGCCTCTGGGCGAAGGGCGCCACCTTCCACCCCCACCCCGACGCGGTCGCCCTGCGCGACCGGGTCGCCGACGTCCTGGGCCGCCGATCGCGGCCTGAGCCGAGGAGCACCCCATGACCGACCTGCTCATCGACCAACCGACCGGGGACCTCGATCCCGGCGCGCCCGTCTCCCCACCGGTCGTGGCAGCCGTGCCGTCCCTGCCTGCCGTCGACCCCTCCCGGCTGCTCGACCACCGCCCGGCCGCCACCCGGCTCCCCGCGCTCGGCGTGCCGGTCGGCCGGGCGGTGATCGCCTGGCTGCTGTCGGGCGTCGAGGGTGGCGCGGTGACCCTGGTGGAGGACGGCGTGAGCCGCACCTTCCGCTCCACGGGGCCCGACCGCTACGGCCGGGCCGAGCTGCACGCCACGGTGCACGTGCACGACCCGAGGTTCCACACCGCCATCGTGGGCGGTGGCTCGTCGGGCATCGGCGAGGCCTACCTCCAGGGCTGGTTCGACGTCGACGACCTCACGGCCTTCCTGCGCCTCACGGCCCGCGCCTTCCGGCGCTTCGAGGCGACGCGGGTGCGCCTGCACGACGTCGTGGGGCCGGTCACCGACCGCCTGCGCCGGCTGCGACCCGCCAGCAAGGGTCGCGACCGTCGCAACATCGCGGCCCACTACGACCTCGGCAACGACTTCTTCGAGCTGTTCCTCGACCGCACCCTGACCTACAGCAGCGGCATCTTCGCCTCGCCCGACACGCCCCTGGCCGCGGCCCAGACGGAGAAGATCGACCGCCTCTGCCGCCGGCTCGGGCTGCAGCCCGGCGACCGGGTCGTCGAGATCGGGAGCGGGTGGGGCGCCTTCGCCGTGCACGCCGCCTCGCGCTACGGGGCGCACGTGGTCACCACCACCTTGTCGGCGGAGCAGTACGCGCACACCACCGGGCGGGTCCGGGCTGCCGGCCTGGCCGACCGCATCGAGGTGCGCCACGACGACTACCGCGACCTCACCGGTCGCTACGACGCCCTGGTGGCCGTGGAGATGATCGAGGCGGTCGACTGGCGTGAGCTCGACACCTTCCTGGGCCACGTCGGGCGGCTGCTCGAGCCCACCGGTGCCGCGGGGCTGCAGGCCATCGTCATGGCCGCGCCGCGCTACGAGGTCGCCCGCTCGTCGCGCGACTTCATCAAGACCCACGTCTTCCCGGGCAGCCACATCCCGTCGGTCGAGGCCATCCTGCGGGCGGCCGGGCGTCGCACCGACCTGGTCCTGACCGACCTCGAGGACTTCGGCCTCCACTACGCCGAGACCCTGCGCCGCTGGGCGGCCACGCTGCAGGGCGAGCGGTCCGCGGCGCTCGCCCTGGGCCTCGACGACCCGTTCCTGCGCCTGTGGGACTTCTACCTGCGCTACTGCGAGGCCGGCTTCGAGGAGCGCCAGGTCAGCGTGGTGCAGCTGGTGCTGGAGCGGCCGGGCCGGGCAGCGTCGCTCGACCGGGGCCACTGACCCCGCCCGAGCGGCGTGGACCTCAGAAGCTGCCGGTGGTGGGCGGCTCCGCCGGCGGCTGGTAGCCGGGAGGGGCGTAGCCCGGCTCGGGTGCCTGCGGCTGCTGCTGCGGCGGGTAGCCCGGAGGCGGGCCCTGCGGCGGCGCGGGCTGCTGCGCGGGCGGTGGCTGCTGGGGCGGGTAGCCGACCGGTGGGGCCTGCGGTGCGGGCGGCTGCTGCACGGGCTGCTGCGGCGGGGGTGCGTAGCCCTGCGGCGGCGGGGCGACGCCCGGCTGCGGGGCGCCTGCGGCGCCATCGGCGGGCGTGGTGCCGACGCCCTGGCGGTCGAGGAACCAGCCGACCACGATGGCCGCCGAGCCGAGGAAGCAGAAGATCAGGCCGATGCCCACGTCGAAGCCGTTGGGCGTGCCGATCATGAACCCGAGCGTGATCAAGGTGGCGAACACGCCCGCCACGAGCACCAGCTGGTCGATGGTGAACCCGAGGACGTCGTCGGGCAGCTTGACGTTGGCGAAGGCGGGGAGGGCGACGAGCAGCACCGCCACGAGGCCGAAGAGCGGCGCCCAGGTGGCGGGCCCGAAGAGGCCGTCGGACCAGGCCGAGTTGCCGTGGTTGTTGTAGGAGACGGTCCACCAGCTCAGGAAGCTGAACAGGAACGTCACGCCGCCACCGGCGATGATGGCGATCTTTCCCGGACTGACGTGGTTCATGGTCGGCCGCCTGTCTCGACTGGGTTTGCGTGGGCCCCCGAACCGTAATGCACCGTTCAGACGCCGCCGCGGCTCTCGATCGCGAGCCGGCCGGGCAGCCCCGGTCCGGGCGGCTGGTAGCGTCGCCCGCCGTGCGAGTGGCCGTGCTGGTGTCGGGTAGCGGGACGATCCTCGACGCCATCCTCGCCGCAGGCATCACCGTCGACCTGGTCGTCGCCGACCGGCCGTGCGCCGGTCTCGACAAGGCGGCCGCCGCCGGCATCGAGGCGGCGCTGGTGGAGCGCACCGACTTCTCGAAGTCGTTCGACCGCGACGCCTACAGCGACGAGGTCGCCACCCTGCTGCGCGACCGCGGCGTCGAGCTGGTGGCCATGGCCGGCTGGGGCACCGTCTTCAGCGAGCCGATGCACCGGGCCTTCGGCGGACGGATCCTCAACACGCACCCCGCGCTGCTCCCGGCGTTCCCCGGCTGGCACGCGGTGCGCGACGCCCTGGCCGCCGGGGTGAAGGTCACCGGGTGCACCGTGCACGTGGCGGGCCTCGAGGTCGACACCGGCCCGATCCTGGCCCAGGAGGCGGTGGAGGTGCGGCCCGACGACACCGAGGCCAGCCTCCACGAGCGCATCAAGGCCGTCGAGCGGCGCATCTACCCTGCCACCATCGGGGCCGTCGTCCGCGACCCCACCATCCTCGATACCCCACCATCCTGATGAAGAGAGAACCGTTGTGAGGGCACTGCTGTCCGTCTACGACAAGACCGACATCGTCGACCTGGCGCGCGGCCTGGCCGAGGCCGGCTGGGACCTGGTGTCGAGCGGCGGCACCGCCAAGGCGCTGGCCGAGGCCGGCCTCGCCGTCACCGACACCGCCGAGATCACCGGCTTCCCCGCCATCCTGGGGCACCGGGTGGTCACGCTGCACCCCAAGGTGCACGGCGGCATCCTGGCCGACCGCACCGATCCGGAGCACGTGGCCGACCTCGAGAAGTACGGCATCGAGCCCTTCGACCTCGTGGTGGTGAACCTCTACCCGTTCTCGTCCGACCCCGGCATCGAGCTCATCGACATCGGCGGCCCCGCCATGGTCCGGGCCGCGGCCAAGAACTTCTCCCAGCTCGGCGTCGTGGTCGACCCCGCCGACTACTCACTGGTGCTCGACGAGGTGCGGGGCGGGAGGGGGATCTCCCCGGCCACCCGCCGCTCGCTCGCCCGCAAGGCCTTCTCGGTGACCGCGGCGTACGACGCCGAGATCGTGGAGTGGCTCGACCGCACCGGGCCCGACGCCGGCGAGCTGCCGGCCACGCTGCACCTGTCGCTCGAACAGGTCCAGGTGACCCGCTACGGCGAGAACCCCCACCAGCGCGGCGCCCGCTACCGGCGCATGCACACCCGCTCGTGGTGGGACGACGTCGAGCAGCACTCCGGGCTCGCCATGAGCTACCTCAACCTCTACGACGCCGACGCCGCCTGGCGCTGCGTGCACGACCTCGGCGACCAGCCCGCGGTGGTCATCGTCAAGCACGCCAACCCCTGCGGCGTGGCCCTCGGCGACGACCTCGCCGACGCCTACCAGCGCGCCTACGACTGCGACAGCCGCTCCGCCTTCGGCGGCATCGTCGCCCTGAACAAGCCCGTCGACGCCGCCACCGTCGAGCGCATCGTGGGCGCCGCGCAGGCCGACCTCATCATCGCCCCGGGCTACGACGCGGGCGTCGTCGAGTCGCTCATCGGCCGCCGCAAGAACACCCGCGTGCTCTCCGCCCCGGCGCCCACCTCGGAGCCGCTCGAGCTGCGCCAGATCGGTGGGGGCTTCCTGGTCCAGGACGCGCACACCTTCGTGGCCACGCGGGCCGACTGGCGGGTCGTCACGCAGCGCCGGCCCACCGACGCCGAGTGGGCCGATGCCGAGCTGGCGTGGCGCCTCGTCGGCTGGGTGAAGTCGAACGCCATCGTCCTGGTGAAGGACCGCACCGCCTGGGGCATCGGGGCGGGGCAGCAGAACCGGGTCGAGTCAGGTCAGCTGGCCGCCACCAAGGCCGCGGGGCGCGCCGAGGGCGGCGCGTGCGCGTCGGACGCCTTCTACCCGTTCGCCGACGGCATCGAGGCCGCTGCCGCGGCCGGCGCCGCGGTGATCGTCCAACCGGGCGGGGCGATGCGCGACGAGGAGAACATCGCCAAGGCCGACGAGCTCGGCGTGGCGATGGTGTTCACCGGGGAACGCCACTTCCTGCACTGATCCACCCGTTGCCGAACCGGCACCCGTCGCGCCGCGACGGGAGCCGGTTCAGACAGCAGGTCTCGAGAGGTGGGTCAGGCGCCCTTGACCTTCTTGGCTGCAACGGTGCCGAGCGCGATCAGGACGAGGAGGATGAGCAGCTTCTTCATGGGCGCTCAGTGTAGGCACCCGGCGACCCGCCGTGCCCACGGGCCCATCGCCTACCGCCGGAGCCGGCGCCAGGCGAGGGCGCCCGCCACGCCGACCGCGCCGATGCCGACGCCCGTGGCGACGGCAACCGGCACCCCCGGAGCATCGGGCAGGCGGTCGCGCAGGCGCACCTGCCGGCCGAAGTACTGCACCTGCCACTCGCGCTCGCGGGCGGCCCGGAGCAGGTCGCGGTCGGGGTTCACCGCCACCGGGTGGCCCACCGCCTCGAGCATGGGCAGGTCGGTGGCCGAGTCGGAGTAGGCGTACGAGGCCGACAGGTCGATGCCCTGCTGGGCGGCGACGCGCCGCATGGCCTCCGCCTTGTGCGGGCCGTAGGAGTAGAACTCGACCTCGCCCGTGTAGCGGCCCTCGTCGTCGAGCAGCGCCCGGGTGGCGATGGCCTCGTCGACCCCGAGGTACTGCGACAGCGGCGCCACGATCTCCTCGGGCGACGCCGAGACGATGAACACCCGCCGTCCCTCGGCCTGGTGGAAGCGGATGAGGTCGAGCGCCTCGGCGTAGACGATGGGCTCGATGACCTCGTCGAGGGTCTCGCGGACGATCTGGGAGATGTGCGCCTGGTCCCAGCCGCGGCTCACGCGCAGCACCGCCTCGCGCATCTTGGCCATGCGCTGCTCGTCGGCGCCGAGGTACTGGAACACCAGCTGGGCGTAGAGCGCGCGCACCACGAGCCAGCGCGACAGCAACCCGGCGCGCTGGAACGGTCGCCCGAACGCCACCATCGAGGCCCGGGCGATCACCGTCTTGTCGAGGTCGAAGAAGGCGGCCTCCATGACGTCGAGCCTACGAGGGTCGGGCGCCGGCTCCCGCGCACGCCGATGAGGACCACGTCTTCCTGCATTTCTCGTTGCCTCTCGACGTCTGCCTGGCTACGGTGGCCACTTCCCTTCCCCCGGGTCGTCGTCACGCACTCCGGGGGCCGCCGTGCTCATCACCTGCTGGTCCGCCAAGGGCGGGTCGGGAACCACCACCGTGGCCTGCGCGCTGGCCACCCTGCTCGCGGCCCGCCATCCCGATGGCTGCCTGCTCGTCGACGGGTGTGGCGACGCGCCCGGCGCCCTCGGCCTCCCCGAGCCCGACGCCCCGGGCGTGGCGGGCTGGCTGGCCGGGGACGGCGGCGTCCGCGGCGCGTCGGTCGGCCCTGCGGGGCCCGAGGTGCCCGTGGCGGCCGGCGTGTCGCTCGTGCCGCGGGGCGTGGGAGCGCTCGGGCCACCGGCGCAGGTCGAGGCCCTCGCCGGGGCCCTGGCCGCCGAGGCGCGCCCGGTGGTGGTCGACGCCGGGGTGCTCGCCGGCGACCACGCGGAGCTGGGACCGCTCGCCGCCGGCGCGGCCCGGTCGCTGCTGATCACGCGGGCCTGCTACCTGTCGCTGCGGCGGGCCGTCCGGGCTCCCCTGCGGCCGTCGGGCGTGGTGCTCCTGGCCGAGCCGGGGCGGGCGCTCACCCGTGCCGACGTGGCCGAGGTGGTGGGCGTGCCCGTGGTGGCCGAGGTGGCCGTCGACCCGGCCGTGGCCCGTGCGGTCGACGCCGGCCTCCTGCCGGTGCGGCTGCCGCGGGGGCTCGCCCGCGCGCTGGCGCGCGTCGCCTGATGGGTGCCCGACCGTGAGCCGCGCCGACGGCTGGCTCACCACCCTGCTCGCCGACCCGGCTGTCACCGACGTGCTGGTCAACGGTCCCGGCGAGGTCTGGGTCGAGCGCCTCGGCGCGCTCCACCCCAGCGGCGTGGTCCTCGACCTCGACGCCATCGAGCTGTTCATCGAGCAGGCCCTCGCGCCCGTGGGCCGCCGTGTCGACCGCACCAGCCCCCTCGTCGACGCCCGGCTGCCCGACGGGTCCCGCGTCAACGTGGTGCTGGCGCCGCCCGCGCTCGAGGGCCCGTGCGTCACCGTCCGCCGCTTCAGCGCGCGGGAGCTGCCGCTGGCCGCGTTCGCCCCGCCCGACGTCGCCGCGCTGCTGGCCCGGGCCGTGCGCGAGCGCCGCAACGTGGTCGTCTCGGGAGGCACGGGGGCCGGCAAGACCACCCTGCTCAACGCCCTGGCCGCGCACATCGCCGCCGACGAGCGCGTCGTCACCATCGAGGACGCGGCCGAGCTGCGGCTGCCCGGTCGCCACGTGGTGCGGCTCGAGGCACGCCCCCCGAGCGCCGACGGCACCGCAGGGGTGAGCATCGGCGACCTGGTCCGCAACGTCCTGCGCATGCGCCCCGATCGCATCGTGGTGGGCGAGTGCCGCGGCGGCGAGGCGCACGACATGGTGCAGGCGCTGCACACCGGGCACCGGGGCGCGCTCACCACGTGCCACGCCAACGACCCCGCCGACGCGCTGCGCCGCCTCGAGACCATGGTGCTCGCAGCCGGTGCCGGGCTGCCGCTCGAGGCCGTCCGGGCGCAGGTCGCCTCGGCCCTCGACCTGGTGGTGCACGTGGCGCGCGGCGCGGGTGGCCGGCGCCGGGTGGCCGCGGTGTGCGAGGTGGTCGACACCGGGGCCCCCTCGGGGCCGGACTCGCTCCCCGGTGCCGGGCTGCGCCGGCTGGCCGACGCCCGCGGCGTGCACCGCGGCCACCGTCCGGTCGCATGAGCGGGCTGCGCCCGGTTGCGCGCACCGTGGCCGGGGCCGTGCTCGGATGGTGGGCGGCCGGTGCCGTGGGTGCACCGGTCGGAGCGGTGGCCGCGCTGCTCGTCGTGCCGTGGCGGGCGCGTCGACGCGCGGTGGCGCGCCGCGCGGCCCTGCCCGACGAGGTGGCCGACCTCGTCGAGCTGGCGGCCCGGGCCTCGCGCTCGGGTCTGTCGCTCCCGCAGGCGCTCGCCGACGCCGCAACATCGGTGGGTGGCCCTGCCGGAGGCCTCGTCGAGGAGCTGCTCACGGCCGCCCGCTCGGCCCCGCTCGGCACCGCGTGCCGCTCCTGGGCCGTGGACCACGCCGATCCGGCGGTCGCGCTGGTCGGGGCCGCCGTCGGCGTGGCCGCGGCCGGGTCGGGCAGCAGCGCCCGAGCGCTCGAGGCCGCGGCGCGCACCCTGCGCGACCGCCGGGCGAGCCAGTCCGAGGTGCACGCCTGGTCGACGCAGGCGCGCGCCTCGGCCGTGCTGCTCGCCCTCACGCCCCTGGGGTTCGCGGCGCTCACCGTGGTGGCCCGGCCGGGGGCGGTCGCCACGGTGCTGGCCCAGCCGGCTGCGGTCGCCTCGGTGGCCCTCGGCCTGCTCGCCGACGCCCTCGGTGGTTGGTGGATGCTGCGCCTCGTCGCCCGGGCCCAGGAGCTGGTGTAGTGCTCGGTGGGCGGCTCGTGGTGGCCGGGGAGGTGGTCGGCACCGGGGTCCTGGCCGCCGGCGCGGCAGGCGAGGCCCGGCGGCTGCTCCAGCGGCGCCGGGTCCGGTCCCGGCTGCGATCCGGCACGCCCCGCCGGTCGGCCGCGGCACGGGGAGGCCTGCTGGTCACGGTCGGTCAGTCGGCCGAGCGGCTCGCCCGCTGGCTGGGCGGCCCGACCGACGTTTGGTCACAAGGCGACCGTCACGGTCGCGTTCGGACCAGACCTCCGGGGTCGGGTTCGCCGGCCGACCGCCTCGATCCGGCCGAACGGTCCCGGCTGCGCTGGCGCGGCGCCGCGGTGCTGGCCGGCCTGGCCGCGGTCCCGGCGTCCCCGCCCGCGGCGGTGCTCCTCGTGGTGGCCGCCTGGTGGGCGCCATCGCGCCTCGCCCGCCGCCGCGCCGACCGGGCCACCGCCGAGCTGGTGCGCGACCTGCCGCTCGCCGTCGAGCTGCTTGCGGTCGCCGCGCACGCGGGCCTCACGGTGGCCGGCGCGCTCGCGGCCGTGGCACCCCACGTCGACGGCGTCCTCGGTCGGTCGCTCGGGCACGCCGCGGGGGCCGCCGGGCGGGGGCAGCGGCTCGCCGCGGCGTTGGCCGAGCTCGCCGACGACCTCGGGGCGCCCGTCCGCCCGCTCGCGGCGGTGCTCACCGCGGCGACCCGCGACGGCGACCCCCTGGCCCCTGCCCTCGACCGCCTCGCCGAGTCCCTCCGCCGGGCCCGTCAGCACCGTGCCGAGGTGGCGGCGCGCCGCCTCTCGGTGCAGCTGCTGCCGCCGCTGGTGCTGTGCGTGCTCCCGGCGTTCGCGCTGCTCACGGTCGTCCCGCTCCTGCTCGGGTCGCTCCACTCGCTCCCGCGATGAGGCCGCCTCGCACCCACCTTCCCCCGCCCGTCCGCCCGACTCCCCGGGAGCACCCATGCCGTCGAACCCGTCCACCCGTCTCGCCGCCTTCCTCGCCGCCCTCGGGTCATCCCGCCCCGCGCCCGACCGCGGTCAGACCACCGCCGAATACGCGCTCGTGCTGCTCGGCGCCGCGGCCATCGCGCTGCTCCTCGTGGCGTGGGCCACGGGCAGCGGCAAGATCGACCAGCTCTTCAACGCGGTGTTCGACCGCCTCATCAGCCACGCCCGGTGAGGCGGCCGCGCGGCAGCACCGGGCAGGCCACCGTCGAGCTGGCCCTGGCGCTGCCGGTCGTGCTGCTGCTCGCGCTGCTCCTGGTGCAGGTCGGCTTGGTGGTGCGCGACCAGGTGCTGGTGGTGCAGGCGGCGCGGGCCGGCGCCCGGGCCTCGGCGGTCGATCCCCGGCCCGAGGTCGCCACGGCGGCGGCCCGCGCGGCGGTGCCGGTCGCCGCCGCGCGGCTCTCGGTGTCGCTGCTCCGACTCGCCGGACCGCCTCCGCAGGTGCGGGTGGAGGTGCGCGAGCGGGTGGTCACCGACGTGCCCGTCGTGGGGCCGCTGCTCGGCGACGTCATCGTCAGCGCGTCGGCCACCATGGCCGTCGAGGGCTAGACAGCGGCCCGCAGCAACGCCACCGCCCCGGCCTTGTCGAGCGGCTCGTTGCCGTTGCCGCACTTGGGCGACTGCACGCACGACGGGCACCCCGCGAGGCAGCCGCACGCCTCGATGGCGGCCAGCGTCGCGGCGAGGTGGCGATCGGCCGCGTCGAACCCCAGCTCCGCCACCCCCGCGCCTCCCGGGTACCCGTCGTAGATGGCCACCGTGGGCGCGCCGGTGTCGCCGAGCCACACCGTGGAGATGCCGCCGACGTCCCAGCGGTCGCAGATGGTGAAGAGGGGGAGCAGCCCGATGGCGGCGTGCTCGAGGGCGTGCAGGGCGCCGGGCAGGCGCTCGGCCGACACCCCCGACGCGGCCACCACCCCGGCGTCGAACGTGTACCAGAACGACCGGGTGACGAGGGTGCTCGGGGGGAGCTCGAGGTCGACGTTCTCGATGACCTCCCCCGTGAACGAGTCGGTGCGTTGGTAGCCCACCACCTGCGAGCGCACCGCGACGGGACCGAGTGACAGCGACAGCGCGCCGACCTCCCGGGTGCGATCGGTGCCGAGGAGGTCGAGGTCCGACGAGCTGCGGGGCCGGGTGGTCGTGGCGCCGTTGTCGGGCTCCACGATGGCCGCCCGGTCGTCGTAGTCGAGCAGCTGCACGCGGTACGCCTGCCCCTGGTGCAGGTAGATCGCGCCGGGGTGCACCGTCGAGGCCGCCCGGGCCGCGTCGACGGTGCCCACCAGCACCCCCGAGGGCAGGGCGATGCGGATCTCGCCGCCCGACCCGCTGCGCAGGCCGATGTCGGGTGCCGGATCGCCGCGGCCGGACCACACCGCCGCCACCTTCGGCTCGTCGCCCTCGGACGTGGCGGCCCGGCGCGTGACGCGCACCGGGCGGAACCGCAGCCGGTCGGCGAGGACCAGCCGCCGCACCCCGTCGTCGAGCAGCTCGCCCCACCACGCCGCGTCGTCGGACGTGAGCGGTTGCTCGAACGCCGCGCACGCCAGCTGGGGGTCGAGCACGAAGGGGTTGGCCGGGTTCACCACCGCGGGCTCCGGCGGCCGCGTGAAGACCTCGTCGGGATGCGTCATCAGGTACTGGTCGAGCTGGTCGGTGCCTGCCACGAGGACGGCCAGCGAGGGTCCGGTGCGGCGCCCCGCGCGCCCGATCTGCTGCCACAGCGAGGCGATGGTGCCCGGGAACCCGCTCATCACGCAGGCGTCGAGCCCGCCGATGTCGACGCCCAGCTCGAGCGCGCTGGTGGCGACGACGCCCTTGAGGCGGCCGCTGAAGAGCTCGGCCTCGATGGCGCGCCGCTCGGTGGCGAGGTACCCGGCGCGGTAGGGCCGTACCAGGTCGGCATCGGCCGGGGGCAGGCGCCGGGCCACCTCGGCGGCAACGACCTCGGTGGCGCGGCGGCTGCGCGTGAACGCGATGGTGCGGTGGTCGGCGCCGACCAGGGCCGCGGTGATCGCCGCGGTGAGCCGGGTGGTCGACTCGCGGGCCCCGGTGCGCGCGTCGAGCAGGGGTGGGTTGAACAGCGCCACGTAGCGGTCGCCGCGCGGCGCCCCGTCGTCGACGATCTCGGTGACGTCGAGGCCGCTGAGCGCCGCGGCGAGGTGGGCGGGGCTGCCGATGGTGGCGGAGCAGAAGACGAACGTGGGGTCGGAGCCGTAGAACGCGCACAACCGCCGCAAGCGCCGCAGCACGTGCGCCACGTGGCTGCCGAAGATCCCCCGGAGCGTGTGGAGCTCGTCGACCACGACGTAGCGGAGGTTGCGCAGGAAGGTGGCCCAGCGCGCATGCGAGGGGAGCATGCCGACGTGGAGCATGTCGGGGTTGGTGAAGACCACCGTGGCGTTGCGGCGCACCCAGGTGCGCTCCTCGGGCGAGCTGTCGCCGTCGTACGCCGCGGCCACCACGCCCGGGAGGTCGAGCTCGGTGAGCGCCCGGAGCTGGTCGTGCGCGAGCGCCTTGGTGGGGAAGAGGAGCAGGGCGTTGGCGGGCGCGTCGGGTGCGTCACGTGCGGTGGCGGCCACGTGCGCGGCGTCGCCGATGGCGGCCTGGTACACCAGCGACTTGCCCGACGCGGTGCCCGTGGCCAGCGCCACCGAGTGGCCCCGGCGCACGAGGTCGAGCGCCTGCGCCTGGTGCGACCACAGGTCGGCGACGCCCAGCCGGTCGCGCACGGACGTTGGCAGGGGGAGCGCGGTGTCGGCGAGGCGGGCGGCGCGCGCCGGCAGGTGCTCGACCCGGATGAGGCCCTCGGCGTCGCCCGGCTCGCCGCCGCGCTCGGGCTCGCCGAGGCGCTCCAGCTCGGCCAGCACCGTGGCGAAGTGGCCGAGGCCGGCTCCGCTCATCGCAGGCACCCCAGGGTGGCGCCGCGGCCACGGTCGGTGCGGGTCGTTGCGCAGCGCACCCGATACCGGGAGTCCTTGCGTCCTGTAAGGTTCCTGTCGCTCTCTCGGCGGCAAGGAGCTCCCCCCATGGATCTCGGACTCGACGTCACGCAGCGTGACCGCTGGACCGTCCTCGCCGTCTCCGGTGAGGTCGACGTGGCCACCGCCCCCCGCCTGCGTGAGCAGCTGGTGCAGCTGGTCAACCAAGGCAACCACCACCTCGTGGTCGACCTCGAGGGAGTCGACTTCCTCGACTCCACCGGCCTGGGTGTGCTCGTCGGCGCGCTCAAGCGGGTGCGGCTGCAGGAGGGTGAGCTCACACTGGTGTGCACGCAACCACGGATCGTCAAGGTGTTCGACATCACCGGGCTGTCGAAGGTGTTCACGCTGCACGAGTCGGTCGACTCCGCTGTCGCGGCCTGACCGATGCCGGAGCAGCCTGGCGCCAGTGAGGTCCGCCTCACCATCCCGGCCCGTCCCGACTTCCTGGCGCTGGCCCGGCTGGTGGTGGGCGCGGCCGCGTCGGTCGGGCCCTCGCTCGACGACGGTCGCATCGCCGACCTGCGCCTGGTGGTGTCGGAGGTCTGCACCAATGCCATGGAGGCGAACTGGCGTGCCAGCGCGGCCCGGCTGGGCGCTTCGGTGAGCCACCTGGCCGAGAAGGCCGCCACGCGCATCGACTCGGCCGTCATCGAGGGCGCCGACGCGGTGCGCATCAACTGCACGGTCGCGCTGCACGAGGTCGTGGTGGCCGTGACCGACTGCGGTTCGGGCTTCGAGCCGCGCGCCGACCCCCACCCGCCGGTCACCGACCCCGCCCGCCTCGACTTCGAGCGGGGGCTCGGGCTGCCCCTCATCCAGTTCCTGGCCGACCGCGTCGAGTTCGACTCGGCTCCCACCGGGACCACGGTCACCGCCGTGGTCCGCGATCGCTAGTCGCCGCGGACCGGGCGTCACACCAGATAGCGGATCTGCCCTTCCGAGGCCTCGATCACGGCGTGCACGGCCTGGTGGAGGTAGCCGTGCAGCTGTTGGAAGCGCTCGGCCTCGGGGTCGGCGGCGGCGGTGTCGGCCGGGGCCTCGCTGCCCTCGGGGCCGTCGTCGTCGGCGAGCAGCTCGAAGGCCTCGTCCCAGTCGGTCTCGGCAGCCTGCACCCGCAGCCGCATGGTGGGCGCCTGGAGCAGCGCGCGGTCGAGGTCGCCCACGATGGTGACGACGACGTCGGTGGTGGTCATGACGCCCGGGGTCGAGAGCAGGTTGAGCGCCTGGAGCTTGCGCATGGCCATGGCGGCGATCAGCACCGGGTCGCCCAGCTCGGTGACGGCGGAGTCGACCTCGCGCAGGTCGAGGGTGACGTGGGGCGGCACGTCGAACCAGTTGCGGAGCGACTCGAACAGCTCGGCGGTCACCCCGTGCAGCGCCAGCAGCTCGTCGGGCTTGGCGATGGTGATGGTGGGGTCGTCGTCGGGGGAGTCAGGGTCCATGGCCCTCCCAGTCTGCCGCCTCGGCCGCCCGAAGCGTGTCGAGCCAGGCCTCGGCCTCGGCGTGGGAGCGCAGGCGCACGAAGCGGAGGTGCCCGAAGCGGGGATCGGTCATGGCGGCGCCGTAGCGCTCGACGTACGTGGCGTGCTGCGTCCAGGCCCAGGCGATGATCGAGCGCTGCGGGTCGAGGCGCCAGAGGTTGCCGAGCGGCTCGCGGTTGCCGTTCCACAGCTCCTGCCGCGTCGTGACCCGGCGCACGGTGCGCCGCACCACCTGGGTCATGACGGTGCGGCGGGGGAGGTCGAGCCACACCACCGTGTCGGCACGCGCCCACACGGGGCCGTCGAGCACCACGGTCCGGTAGTTGCCGTCGATGACCCAGCCGTCGGTCCGGGTGAGCGCGTCGACGACCTCGAGGAAGTCGTCGGTGGGCCGCTCGGTCCAGCCCGGCTGGTGGAAGTGGCCGTCGAGCTCCTCGAACGGCACGCCGAGGCGCGCCGCGAGGCGGCGGCCGAGCGTCGACTTGCCCGACCCCGCGTTGCCGACGAGCGAGATGCGGTGGGGCGCGCGACCGGGGTCGGGGCCTCCGTTCACCGGGCGGGTCGGTCGGGGGGCGCCGGGCGCATGGCGGCGTCGAGGACGGTGAGCACGCCGGCCGAGTACCCGGGGTCGGGGCGGCCACCCGTCTGGAGGATGGCGATGAGGAGCGCGATCACCACCGCCTCGAGGCCGCTGGCGAGGTCGTCGGGGTCGACGTCGGCGCGCACCGTGCCGTCGGCCTGCCCGCGCCGGATGGCCGTGGCGAGGCCGACGCGCAGCTGCACCTCGGTCGGGAGCATCGCGAGGCGCTCGGCGCCCGAGCCCTCCTCGCCGGCGAGGATGCGGCGGGCCAGCGGGTGGTGGTCGAGCGCGGCGAGCAGGCGGGCGAAGACGCCGGCGAAGTCCCGGTCGAAGCTGCCCTCGAGCACGTCGGGCAGGGCCTCGGCCACGAGCCCGGCCACGTCGGCGTCGACCGCGGCCTCGAACAGCCGCAGCTTGGTGGGGAAGTAGGCGTAGACCGCGCTGGCGCTGAGGCCCACCTCGCGGGCGACGGCGGGCACCGAGGTGCCGCGCAGCCCCGCGGCGGCGAGCTGGCGCACCGCCACGTCGAGGATGGCCTGACGGGTGCGGGCGCCCTTGGTGGGCTCGAGCTCGTCCGGGGCGACCGTCATCGGCGGACCGTACCACGAAGTGTTGGATTGACCGAATCCAACACTTCCTCTAGGGTGGACGCCATGACGCTCGCACCCCCCGTGACCGCTGCCCCCGTCGACGCCGACCGCGAGGCCCGCACCGTGCGGGTGCAGCGCCTCAACGCCGCGTCGCTCCGCAAGGTCATCGACCCCGACCTCGACCTGCCCGGCGAGGTCGGCCCCGGCGCGGTGCTGCCGCGCGAGCTCCTCACGGTGGCGGGCCTCGACCTCGACCTCACCGACGAGCAGTG
>Ga0302299_10000173_pt1 | contig 30765 bp, 21 predicted proteins | sample III_Fen_N3_4_FD_198795 | JGI IMG/M metagenome (GOLD analysis project Ga0302299, IMG submission 198795) | Peat permafrost microbial communities from Stordalen Mire near Abisko, Sweden - III_Fen_N3_4 | ecosystem: Environmental > Terrestrial > Soil > Wetlands > Permafrost | place: Sweden: Abisko...
GCGTGGAAGCGCAGGTTGCGCAGCCGGTGCAGCGAGGGGTGCAGTCGGCGGATCTCGTTGAGCTGCGTGAGGTACGGCGCGAGGGTGTGTCCGGACGCGTCGGCGGCTGCCCAGTCGCGCGGGCGGTACTGGTACTTCTCGGAGTCGAGGTACTCCTCGCTGCCGGGACGCACCGCCACGTGCTCGAACAGCTCGTAGCCCGAGTAGACGCCCCACGTGGGCGACAGCGTGGCCGCCAGCGTGGCGCGGATCGCGAACGCCGCGGGGCCGCCGTACTGCAGGTAGGCGTGAAGGATGTCCGGGGTGTTCACGAAGACGTTGGGTCGCATCGACACCGCGAGCGGACCGGCGAGCTCGCGGAAGTACTCCGTGAGGTCCCAGACGTCGTTCTTCCAGGTGAAGTACGTGTAGGACTGCTGGAAGCCGACCTCGCCGAGCAGCCGCATCATCGACGGCTTCGTGAAGGCCTCGGCCAGGAAGATGACGTCGGGATCGGTGGCGTTGACGGCGCCGATGAGCTGCTCCCAGAACGCGACCGGCTTGGTGTGCGGGTTGTCGACGCGGAAGATGCGGACGCCGGCGCCGATCCAGTGGCGCACGACGCGGAGCACCTCGACGAACAGCCCCTCCGGGTCGGTGTCGAAGTGGAGCGGGTAGATGTCCTGGTACTTCTTGGGCGGGTTCTCGGCGTAGGCGATCGTGCCGTCGGCGCGGTGCGCGAACCACTCCGGGTGCTCGGTCACCCACGGGTGGTCGGGCGAGCACTGCAGTGCGAGGTCGAGCGCGACCTCGAGACCGAGATCGTGGGCGCGCGCCACGAAGGCGCGGAAGTCGTCGAGCGTGCCGAGGTCGGGGTGCACGGCGTCGTGCCCACCTTCGTGCGACCCGATCGCCCACGGGACTCCGGGGTCGTCGGGCCCGGGCGTGAGGGTGTTGTTGGGCCCCTTGCGCGCGGTTCGCCCGATCGGGTGGATCGGTGGCAGGTAGACGACGTCGAAGCCCATCGCGGCCACCGCGGGCAGCCGGTCGGCGGCCGAGGCGAACGTGCCCGACCTCGGCGGGTCGACGCTCGCGCCCTCGCTGCGGGGGAAGAACTCGTACCAGGAGCCGTACAGGGCGCGTTCGCGCTCGACGCGCACCGGCACCGGCGCCGAGGCCGAGACGTTCTCGCGCAGCGGGTGCTCGAGGAGCACGTCGTGCACCTCGGGGTCGAGCGCGACCGCGAGGCGCGCCAGAGCCGGGCGGGCGGTGTCGCGCAGCGCGTGCACCGCGGTCTTGAGCGGGTCGCGCACCCTGCCGCGGGGGAGCCCCGCGATCGCGCGCTCGAGCACGTTCGATCCCTCGCGCAGCTCGAGCTCGGTGTCGAGGTCGGCCGGCACCTTGATCTCGGCGCGGTGCCGCCAGGTCTCGACCGGGTCGCCCCAGGCCTCGACGCAGTAGCTCCAGTCGCCCTCGGACCCGGGCGTGACGTCGGCGGCCCAGCGGTCCTGCTCGCCCGTCGGACGCATGAGCACCCGGGTCTCGACGCCGTCGGGGCTCCGGAGGACGACCGTGGCGTTGACGGCGTCGTGCCCCTCGCGGAACACGGTGGCCGTGACGGTGAACGTCTCGCCCACGACGCACTTCACCGGCCGCGTGCCGCAGGCCACCAGGGGGCCGACGTCCTCGATCGCGTAGCGGCCGGTCGACGGCGGGCGAGTCACAGGGGCGGCAGCGGAGGGTGCCGGCTCGACGGGTTCCGGCGTCGTCTGCGTCGGGGTGCGCGTTCGCGAGCGCGCGGGCTTGGTGGCGGCCGGTTCGGGCGCGGGCGACTCGGCCTTGCGACGGGGAGGCATCACCCCGAGCCTATCGACGCCGGGTCCTGCCAGCAGCGTGAAAGGCAGGTGAACCTGGTGATGCAATCCGTGCAAGGGCGGCGCAACGCCATGGAACTGCGTGGAAGTCTCGTGGAACGTCAGCGCCGCCGACGAAACGAGCCTGGAACAGGCCCGGAGCGGCCCACGCCGCGGGGCGTGTCATCCCGCCGTAACCCGACTGCCCCTAGGGTGTGCGGGTGAGAGCGATCCGACGATTCACCGTCCGTACCGTCCTGCCCGAGCCGCTGGAGCCCCTGGCCGAGGTGGCCACGAACCTGCGCTGGTCGTGGAACCCCGAGACTCAGGACCTGTTCGCGCGCATCGACCCCACCCTGTGGGACGAGGTCGGGCACGACCCGGTCAAGCTGCTCGGCGAGGTGTCGTCCCAGCGCTGGACTGAGCTGGCAGCCGACGCCGACTTCGTCGGGCACGTCCGGTGGATCTCCGACGGGCTGCGCCAGTACCTCGAGGGCGACCGCTGGTACCAGTCGCTCGGCGACGAGGCACCGCGCTGCATCGGCTACTTCTCACCCGAGTTCGGCATCACGGAGGTGCTGCCGCAGTACTCCGGCGGTCTCGGCATCCTGGCCGGCGACCACCTCAAGTCGGCCAGCGACCTCGGCGTCCCGATCATCGGCGTCGGCCTGTTCTACCGCTCCGGCTACTTCCGGCAGTCGCTGTCGCTCGACGGCTGGCAGCAGGAGACCTACCCGGTGCTCGACCCCGACGGCCTTCCCGTGTCGCTGCTGCGCGAGGACGACGGTGCGCCCGTGGTCGTGCGCGTGGGCCTGCCCGGCGGCCGCACCCTCGCGGCGCACGTGTGGCGCGCCGACGTCGGCCGCGTCCCGCTGCTCATGCTCGACTCCGACATCGAGGAGAACGACCCCACCGAGCGCGACGTCACCGACCGTCTGTACGGCGGCGGCGGCGAGCACCGGCTCCAGCAGGAGCTGCTCCTCGGCGTCGGCGGCGTCCGCGCCCTGCGCGCGTTCTGCCGCATCACCGGCGCAGCCGAGCCCGAGGTGTTCCACACCAACGAGGGTCACGCCGGATTCCTCGGCCTCGAGCGCATCCGCGAGCTGGTCACCACGCAGAAGCTCACGTTCGGCCAGGCGCTGCAGGCTGCGCGCGCCGGCACCGTGTTCACCACGCACACGCCGGTGCCCGCGGGCATCGACCGGTTCCCGCGCGAGCTCATCGAGCAGTACTTCGGCGGTGACAACTCCGAGCCGGGCGTGCACGTCGAGGAGATCCTCGCGCTCGGCGCCGAGGACTACGAGGGCGGCGACCCCACGGTCTTCAACATGGCCGTCATGGGCCTGCGCCTCGGCCAGCGCGCCAACGGCGTGAGCGTGCTGCACGGCGAGGTCAGCCGTGGCATGTTCGCCGGCCTGTGGCCGGGATTCGACGTCGACGAGGTGCCGATCTCGTCGATCACGAACGGCGTCCACGCGCCCACGTGGGTCGCGCGCGAGATCCGCGACCTGCTCATCGCGCAGGTCGGCGTCGAGAACGCCGAGGAGACGCCCGGGTGGCGGTCGGCGGGCAGCATCCCGGCGCAGGACCTCTGGTCGACCAAGCGCGTGCTGCGTCAGCACCTCGTGGCCGACGTCCGCAAGCGGCTGCGCGAGTCGTGGACCCAGCGTGGTGCGTCCGACGCCGAGCTCGGCTGGATCGACGACGTCCTCGACCCCGACATCCTCACGATCGGCTTCGCCCGTCGCGTGCCGTCGTACAAACGGCTCACGCTCATGCTGCGCGACCCCAAGCGGCTCAAGGCTCTTCTGCTCCACCCCGACCGGCCCGTGCAGCTGGTGATCGCCGGCAAGTCGCACCCCGCCGACGACGGCGGCAAGAAGCTGATCCAGAAGCTCGTGCACTTCGCCGACGACCCCGAGGTGCGTCACCGGATCGTCTTCCTGCCCGACTACGACATCGGCATGGCCAAGCTGCTCTACCCCGGCTGCGACGTCTGGCTCAACAACCCGCTGCGTCCGCTCGAGGCGTGCGGCACGTCGGGCATGAAGGCCGCGCTCAACGGCGGGCTCAACCTCTCCATCCTCGACGGCTGGTGGGACGAGTGGTACGACGGTGAGAACGGCTGGGCCATCCCCACCGCCGACGGCGTCGCGGACCCCGACCGTCGTGACGACCTCGAGGCCTCGGCGCTCTACGACCTCATCGAGAAGAGCGTGGCCTCGCGCTTCTACTCCCTCGACGCCTCGGGCCTGCCGATCCGCTGGATCACGATGCTCCAGCACACGCTCTCCGAGCTCGGCCCGAAGGTGCTGGCGTCGCGGATGGTGCGCGACTACGTCACCAAGCTCTACGCCCCGGCCGCCGAGTCGTCGCGCGACGTGCTCGCCGACGACGCCGGTCTGGCCAAGGAGCTCGCCGCGTTCGCCGCGCGTGCGCGCGCCGCATGGCCCGGCGTCCGTGTCGAGCACGTCGACGTCTCCGGCGTCGGCGACACCCCGCAGCGGGGCACCGAGGTGGGCGTGCGCGCCTACGTCGCGCTCGGCGACCTCGAACCGGCCGACGTCGTCGTCCAGCTCGTGAGCGGCCGGGTCGACCACAACGACCGCATCGTGTCGCCGCGGGTCACCGCGCTGGCGGCGGCGGAGTCCTACGAGGGCCACCGCTGGCGCTACGAGGCCACCGTGACGCTCGACGCCACCGGCCCGTTCGGCTACACGATCCGCGTGCTGCCGTACTACGCCGGGCTGTCCGACCCCGCCGAGCTCGGCCTGCAGGCCGTGCCGCGCACGGTCGGCAGCGAGGGCGACTCCGCCAGCCTCTACGCCCCGACGTACTAGATCGCCCGCGATCACGGCTCCGAGCGTCCGCCGACGGCGCACACATGGTCATCTCAGTCGCGGCCCGAGTGTCTGAGACGTGATCACATCTCGCACAGGTTGAGATGTGATCACGTCTCGCACGAGTTCCCGCGTGGCTTCGTTGGTTGAGACGTGATCACATCTTGCGCAACCACGTCACAACGGCGGGGCTAGTCGTCGACGCGGAAGAGGGCGACGCTGCGGCCTGACACGACCACCTGGCTGCCCTCGTGCACGGCGGGCGGCGCGGTGCCGGGGCGCTCGTCGGCGGTGTCGAGCAGGCGCCGGTAGGAGTCGCCGTACGGCGTGGGCGGCAAGGTGACGTCGACGTCGTCGTCGGACCGGTTGAGAACCAGCAGGAACGCCGAGTCGTGCAGCGGGTGCCCCTCGGCGTCGCGCTGGAACAGCTCGCCGGAGAACGCGAGCACGAGCGTGCTCGTCGCCGGGTCGTTCCACTCGACGTCGGTGAGCGGCGTGCCGGCCGGCGTGAGCCAGGCGAGGTCGCTCGGGCGACCGTCGGCGACGGGCCGGCCGTCGAAGAACTCGGTCTGACGCAGCGTCGGGTGCACGCGGCGGGCGTTGAGCAGCGCCGTGGTCCAGCGCAGCAGGTCGGCCTGCCAGCCCTGCAGGCTCCAGTCGACCCACGACGTCTCGTTGTCCTGGTTGTAGGGGTTGTTGTTGCCGCCCTGGGTGCGGCCGAGCTCGTCGCCCATGACGATCATCGGGGTACCCGTCGACAGCAGCAGGGTCGCGAGCATCGCGCGCATCGTGCGGCGGCGCATCGTCTCGATGTCGGCGTCGTCGGTCTCGCCCTCGACGCCGTGGTTCCACGAGTTGTTGCTGTCGTTGCCGTCGCGGTTGTCCTCGCCGTTGGCCTCGTTGTGCTTGCGGTCGTACGACACGAGGTCGCGCAACGTGAAGCCGTCGTGCGCGGTGAGGAAGTTGACCGTCGCGAGCGGCGAGCGGCCGTGGAAGATGTCCTGCGACCCGGTGAGCCGCCATCCCATCTCCGACGGCGCCTCGCGGCCCGACCCGCCGAGCAGCCAGAAGCGCCGGACGTCGTCGCGGAACTGGTCGTTCCACTCCGCCCACGGCGAGCCGAACCCGCCGACGCGGTAGCCGCCGGGGCCGAGGTCCCAGGGCTCGGCGACCAGCTTCACCTCGCGCAGGACCGGGTCCTGGTGCACGGCCGCGAGGAAGGGCGAGCGCTCGTCGACGTCGAGCCGCTCGCGGATCAGCGACGTGGCCAGGTCGAACCGGAAGCCGTCGACGTGCATCTCGGTGACCCAGTAGCGCAGTGAGTCCATCACCATGCGCAGCACGTCCAGGTCGCCGACGTCGAGGGTGTTGCCGCAGCCGGTGGTGTCGTAGTACCTGCCGCCGTCGAGCAGCTTGTAGTGGTCGCGCTCGCCGAGGCCGCGGAACGACAGCGACGGGCCGTCCTTGCCGCCCTCGCACGTGTGGTTGTAGACGACGTCGAGGATCACCTCGAGGCCGGCCGCGTGCAGCCCCCTCACCATCTCCTTGAACTCGCGCACCTGGTCGCCGGGGCGCGAGGTCGAGGCGTAGGCGGCGTGCGGCGCGAAGAAGCCGAGCGTCGAGTAGCCCCAGTAGTTGTGCGTGCGGCGCACGGCCAGCGGCGGCTCGGCGGCGTGCTGGTGCACGGGCAGCAGCTCGACCGACGTGACACCGAGCGATACGAGGTGGTCGATCGCCGCCGGGTGCGCGAGGCCGGCGTAGGTGCCGCGCAGCGCCTCGGGCACGAGCGGGTGGGTCTTCGTGTAGCCCTTGACGTGCATCTCGTAGAACACGGTCTCCGACCACGACGTGCCGGGACGGACGTCGCCACCCCAGTCGAACGCGTCGTCGACCACGATCGAGCGCGGCACCGACGCGGCCGAGTCGCGAGGGTCGGGCCGAGAGGCGTCGTCGGGGCTGCCGGGCAGGAGGACGTCGGACCACACGACGTCGCCGTTGATGGCGCGGGCGTAGGGGTCGACGAGCAGCTTGCTGGGGTTGAAGCGCAGCCCGGCCGAGGGATCCCACGGCCCGTGCGCCCGCAGGCCGTAGGCCGTCCCCACGGCGACGCCTGGGAGGAACCCGTGGTGGACTCCGTCGCTCACCGCCTCGAGCGGTACCCGCACCTCGTGACGGTCGGTGAACAGGCACGCCTCGATCAGCTCGGCCGACGGCGCGCGCACGGCGAGGTTGAGGCCCTCCGGCGTCCAGGTGGCCCCGAGAGGCGACGCGGCCCCAGGAGGTCGCACCACGGAATCGGCCGGCAGGCCTTCCTCGCGGGGGATCGCCATGCCGTCGAGCTCCTCGTGGTCGCGTGGCGGCCGCTCGCCGGTTGGGAAAGGCCAGAGGGACAGTAGCGCCCGGATCCTGCCGCGGCATCCGCTGGTGCTCTCGCTAGGCTCGCAGGCGCGGGCGGAGGCGCCCACGACGAGGAGGTCACCGTGAGCGAGTACGTGCGGTTCGAGGTCGAGGACGGCGTGGGCACGATCCTGCTGTCGCGCCCGCCGATGAACGCGCTGTCGGCCGAGGTGCAGCAGGACATCCGTGCTGCGGCCTTCGACGCCGCCCAGCGGGCCGACGTCCGCGCCGTGGTCGTCTACGGCGGCCCGAAGGTCTTCGCGGCCGGCGCCGACGTCAAGGAGATGGCCGGCTGGTCCTACCAGGAGATGGTCGACCGATCGGCCGCGCTGCAGGCCGCGTTCACCGCGGTCGCGCGCATCCCCAAGCCCACGGTGGCGGCGATCACCGGCTACGCCCTCGGCGGCGGTTGCGAGCTGGCCCTGTGCTGCGACCTGCGCGTCGCCGGCGACAACGCCAAGCTCGGCCAGCCCGAGATCCTGCTGGGCATCATCCCCGGCGCCGGCGGCACCCAGCGCCTCACCCGCCTGGTCGGACCGAGCCGCGCCAAGGAGCTGATCTTCACCGGCCGGTTCGTCGACGCCGAGGAGGCGCTGCGCATCGGCCTCGTCGACCGTGTCGTCGCGCCCGACGATGTCTACACCGAGGCGCTGGCCCTCGCCAAGCAGTTCGCCAACGGGCCCGCCTACGCGTTGCGCGCAGCGAAGGAGGCCATCGACCGCGGCCTCGAGGTCGATCTGGAGACGGGCCTGGAGATCGAGCGCGTTCAGTTCTCAGCGCTGTTCGCGACCGAGGACCGCACCATCGGCATGCAGACGTTCATCGAGAAGGGCCCCGGCCACGCCGAGTTCCTCGGCCGCTGACCGGCGAGCCCGCCAGGTGACGAGACACGTCGCAGACGACGCGAGATGACACCCAGCGGTCGGGGGACCGGCGCTCTCAGTACTTGGGGGCGGGCTTCTTCTGGAGCGACGCGAGCGTCTTGGGGTCCTGGGCGTCGAGCCACGTGGCCAGCCAGGCGAACGTGACGAACTGAAGGTTCGGGTACTTCGCGTGCGCGTCGGTCGCGAACTGCGTGAGCGCGTTGACGTAGGCGCCGCACACCCAGTCGTTGAAGTGGTTGCCGATGAAGAACGGCGCGTGGTTCGTGCGCTCGACCGCGTCGAGCGCCTGCATGTACGACTGGTACGTCGACTTCTGGATCTTGGCGCACGTCGCGGCAGGCGCGGTCTGCTTGGCCTTGTTCTGGACGTAGAGCAGGTTGTAGTCCATCGACAGGTTGGTCTTGTGGTAGCCGACGATGTTGATCCGCTGGAGCGGGAACTCCCACATGGTCGGGTATCCCGAGATGCGCTTGGGCCAGGTGAGGGCGCCCGAGCGCGACGCGTCGTAGGTGAAGCCCTCCTTCTTCCACACCGGGTACATCGCCGACGACTTGCCTGCGAGGCACGGGGTGCGCGCGCCCCTCCACACGCTCGAGTCGAACGGCAGCTTCAGCGAGGCGTCTGTGTTGCCGTTCACCTCGGCCCAGTGGTCGAGGAAGTAGCGCGCCTGGGTGATCTCACTCGACCAGTCGGCGCTGTTCCAGATGCCCACCCCCTTGGCGTCGCAGAAGTGGCCGAGGAAGTGCGTGCCGATCTCGTTGCCGTCGTCGTATGCCGTGGTGATGTCGCGGATCCGCTGCGGGATGAGCGAGGCCTGGCCGAAGCCGATGGCCGAGTAGCCCACCGGCTTGTGCGGCGGCTTGTAGAGGAAGCGCTGCCGGTCGGGCACCTCGCACAGGCCCGAGAGGAAGAACGTGAAGTGCCCACCGACCTGCTTGGCGAGCTGGAGGTAGTGCTGCCAGAGCTCGTCCTTGCACGCGCCGTCGAAGGAGAGCACGACGAACTGCGGCGGGGTCTCACCCTTCTTCAGCTTCGTGATCGGCGGAAGGCCGGTCTGGGGCGCGTCGGACGACGACACACCGCTGCCGTCGCCCGTCGCGCTGGTCGAGGGGGACCCGCTCACCGAGGTGGACGTCGACCCGGAGGCCGACGACGTCGCACCGGCGGAGGAGCTGCTGGTGTCGGCCGGACCGCGGAGGGCGAGGACGGCGCCGCCCGCGACCGCTACCGTGAGCATGGCGGCGGTGATGACCCGGCCCCGCATCCGTCCGCCTCTCCTCGTGGTCGGACCAGCGTACGTCGCCGGTACGCCGATCCCGGCGTGACACACTCCGGTTATGACGCACGACCAGGCGGCCGCGTTCCCGACGGCGCCCGAGGAGGTGACCGCCGACCACATCGCGGCGGCCTTCCACGATCCCAAGCTCGCGAACGTGCTCTACCACGACTGGGAGGCCGGCACCTACGACGAGAAGTGGTCGATCTCCTACGACGAGCGCTGCATCGACTACGCGCGCGGCCGGTTCGCCCACGTGGCCGGCACCGATGGGTGGCCGTACGCCTCGGCGCTCGAGATCGGATCCGGGACCGGGTTCTTCCTGCTGAACCTCAAGCAGGCCGGGGTGCTCGACCAGGGCCATGTGACCGACCTCTCGCCGGGGATGGTCGAGGTCGCGGTGCGCAACGCCCGCTCGCTCGGGTTCGACGTCGAGGGGCGCGTGGCCGACGCCGAGTCGCTTCCTTACGACGACGAGTCGTTCGACCTCGTCGTCGGGCACGCCGTGCTCCACCACATCCCCGACCTCGACCTGGCGCTCCGCGAGGTTCGCCGCGTGCTCAAGCCCGGCGGCCGCTTCGTCTTCGCCGGCGAGCCGACCCGCCGCGGCGACTGGGTGGCCCGTCGCCTGTCCGGGCTCACCTGGTGGACGGCGTCCCGCGTGACGCAGCTGCCCGCGCTCAAGGAGAAGTGGGCGCGCACCCGCGCCGAGCTCGACGAGTCGTCGCGCGCTGCGGCGCTCGAGGGCGTGGTCGACATCCACACCTTCGACCCCGACCGCCTCGCGGCGATGTGCCTGCGCGCCGGCGCCGTCGACGTGCGCACGGTGACCGAGGAGCTCACGGCGTCGTGGTTCGGCTGGCCGGTGCGCACGTTCGAGGCGGCGGTGAAGCCTGGCGCGCTCGGCTGGAACTGGGCGATGTTCGCCTACAAGGGCTGGCTGCGGCTGTCGTGGCTCGACGAGAACGTGCTCACGCACGTGGTGCCGCACGAGCTCTTCTACAACGTGTCCGTCACCGGCGTGAAGCCCGCCTGACCTGCGCGGTCGCCCTCGGCTCGGCGTAGCATGCGCCCGTGCTGCTGGAGGGAGTGGGGAGCGTCGCGCGCCGCGTGCGCGGGCTGCCTTCGCGCGACCCGCGGCAGGCCAAGTACGTCACCGGGGCCTCGCTGCGCTGGATGTGGCGCAACCGCACGTTCTCGGGCTGGTACCTGCTGCGCTACTGGCGGTTGATGCGGCTGCGCCTGATGCACCCCGACGTCATCACCGAGGGCATGGTGTTCATCGGCCGCCGCGTCGAACTGTACGCCCGCACCGGCTATGCGCGCCTGATCATCGGTCGCTGGGTGCACCTCGGCGACGAGAACCGGCTGCGGGCCCACGAGGGCACGCTGCGCGTGGGCGACAAGACGGTGTTCGGCCGCGACAACACCGTGAACTGCTACCTCGACGTCGAGGTGGGCGCGAAGACGATCCTCGCCGACTGGGTGTACGTCTGCGACTTCGACCACGTCTACGACGACGTTCACGTGCCGATCAAGGACCAGGGCATCGTGAAGAGCCCGGTGCGCATCGGCCCGGACTGCTGGGTCGGCACCAAGGTCACGGTGCTGCGCGGCGCGACGATCGGTCACGGCTGCGTGCTCGCCGCGCACACGGTGGTGCGGGGCGACGTCCCGCCCATGAGCGTGGTCGGGGGAGTGCCCGGTCGTGTGCTCAAGGACCGCGGCGAGGTGTACGCCGCGAAGGCCGCCACCCGCGCCGCGCTCGAGGACATCGCCCGCAAGACCGCGCGCGCCGCGCGCGGGGATGCTCATGCACCCGCCCGGGAGACCGTCGACGCCCCCACCGGCAGTCCCTGAGCCGATCTCGACCGAAGTCAGGAACGACGAAGGCCCGGGGCGGGCGCCCCGGGCCTTCGTTCGTGTGCGATCTGTCAAGAGCTCGCGGCGACGTCCTCGGCGAACTCGGTCGGAACCTCAGGGTCGACCACCAGGTTGCCGCGGGTCTTGCGGCCCAGCCAGTAGAACCAGAGCCCGACGATCGCGGTGACGACGATCGCGCCGAGCGCGAGCGAGGTGTAGTAGGAGCGGCTCACGCCGTCGGGGAGGGCGCTGTCGTCGAGGAGCATCCCGTTGGTGAAGATGCCGGGGAAGATGCCGGCGATGCTGGCGATGACGGCGAAGGCCGTCGTCAGGATGCCCGCGATCCAGACACCCGCCGTGCCGCCGGGGACCCGGTAGGGACGCGGCGCATGGGGGTGCGACTTCCGCAGCTTGATCACGGCCGGGAAGATCAGGATGTAGCTCAGCGTGGTGAAGATGAGCACGACACCGATCGTCACGTTGAAGGCCTTCGCCGCGTCGCCCTCACCGATCTTCGCGGCACCGATGAAGATGATCGTCGAGATGATGCCCGACACGAGGTTGACCGCGAGCGGGGTGCCGTACTTGTTGGAGAAGTAGCCGAACCAGCGCGGGCCGGTGCCGTCGACCGCGGCGATGGCCTGGTTGCGGTCGGAGCCCATGAGCCAGGCCGACGCGCTCGAGACCACAGCGAGGATGAACATGATCGCGGTGAGCTTGATCATGAGGTCGCTGGCGCCGCCCCAGACCTTGTAGGTCGTGTCGACGGCGTCGAGGAACGCCGAGACGCCGTTGCCCTTGATGTCGCTCGGGGGCAGGACGAACACGATCGCGAGGATCGGGAGGCCGTACAGCAGGATCGAGGCGCCGATGCCGCGGATGACCGCGACCGGCACGTCCTTCTGCGGGTTGGTCATCTCGTCGCCGGCGGCGCTGGGCTGCTCGAAGCCGACCAGGTTGAAGAACAGGACCGGGACGAGGGCGATGAAGGCCGCCCACGACGGCGTCCACTCCGAAGCCTCGGGGATGTGCAAGCCGTACTTGACGCCGTAGACGATCGTGGTGATGCCGAAGAGGATCACCAGCAGCATGCGGCACCAGGCTCCGACCGTGGGGATCCACTTGCCCACGCCGAACGACAGGATCGCCGACCACACCGAGAACCAGATGTAGACGAGCCCGACGATCCACCACATCAGGCTGCCGTTGTCGAACGAGAAGACGTAGTTCTGGACAGCGGCGATGGCCAGCAGCGCGAGCGTCGCGCCGATCCAGACCGGGTTGGAGAACCAGAAGAAGATCGAGTTGATGCCGGCCGTCAGGCGCCCCCACGCCATGCGGCTCCACACGTAGGGACCGCCCTCCTCAGGGAAGGCGGAGCCGAGCTCGGCCACGAGCAGGCCGTAGGGCACGAAGAAGAAGATGGCCAGGAAGATCAGCCAGACGAAGCCCTGAGGGCCGTTCGAGGCGACCTGGCCCAGCGTGTCGACGCCGACGATCGCGCAGATGAGGAAGAAGAAGATGTCGAACTGGCTGAAGTGCTTCTTCAGCTTCGCCTTCTCCTCGAGGGCGGCGGCGGTGATCAGGTCCTGGGACGCGAACTCCGTTGGGTCGTGCTGCGTCGACATGCATCCTCCAGTGGGGGCGTGGAACACGCGAAGTGAACCGGGTGAATCGGGCGTTGTCTAGCAGATCGGCATTTCCTGGACGTCACGATCTGGTTGCCCCCCTGACGCGTCCCGTTCAGCGGACCGAGCGCGATCCGCATCGTGCGACGGGGTACGGTGCCGCACCTCGTGACGCACCGCCCGACGGGAGCCCCGCCGATGACCGCCCACCCGCTCGACCCGCTGTCGCCCGACGAGCAGCGCGCCGTCGTGGCCGCCGCACGCACGGCCTGGTCGCTCGACCACCGGCACCTCGTCGCCATGCTGCAGCTGCACGAGCCCACCAAGGCGCAGCTGGCGGCGTGGCGCCCGGGCGACCCGGTCGACCGGGCGGCGCGGGTCACCGTGTGGGACCGGTCGACGGCCACGGTGAGCGAGGGCGTCGTCACCGTCGGTGGGCAGGTGCGCTCGTGGCGCGCCGTCCCCGGAGCGCAGTCGCCCGTGCTGGGCACCGAGGGCCTCGAGGCGCTCGACGCCGTGCGCGCCGACCCGCGCGTGCGTGACGCGCTCGCGCGGCGCGGGATCGACGTCGGCGACGTCCACCTCGAGACCTGGCCGTTCGGGGCCCACATCCCCGAGGCGATCGACGACGGTCGGCGCCTGGTGTGGACGCCGATGTGGCACCGCCCGCACGAGGGCGCCAACGTCTACGCGCACCCGATCGGCGGCCTGCGCGCCGTCGTCGCGCTCGACACCGGCGAGGTGGTGGCCGTCGAGGACGACGGGGAGATCCCGGTGCCGCAGGAGCCAGGGCTCTACCGCGAGGGCCAGACCGGCGCCGACGTCCACCTGAAGCCGCTCATGATCCACCAGGACGAGGGGCCGTCGTTCGAGGTCGACGGCTGGCAGATCCGCTGGGAGCGGTGGGCCCTGCGCGTGGGCATCGACCAGCGGGAGGGCCTCGTGCTGCACGAGGTGACGTTCCGCGACGGCGACGAGGTGCGTCCCGTCGCGAGTCGGATGTCGATCGCCGAGCTCGTGATCCCGTACGGAGACCCCACCGAGGGCGTCTACCGCAAGAACGCGTTCGACACCGGCGAGTTCGGCCTCGCGAACTTCACCAACTCGCTCACCCTCGGCTGCGACTGCCTCGGGGAGATCCGCTACCTCGACGCCGCCGTCACCGACGCCGACGGCACGGTGCGGGAGGTCCCGAACGCGATCTGCATGCATGAGGAGGACTTCGGCATCCTCTGGAAGCACACCGACGAGACCGGCCACGTCGAGGTGCGCCGCGGCAGGCGCTTCGTGGTGTCCTCGATCGTCACGGTGAACAACTACGAGTACGGCTACTTCTGGTACCTCTACCAGGACGGCACGATCGAGTTCGAGGCCAAGCTCACCGGCATCCTGCTCACGATGGCCAAGGACCCCGCGAGGACGTATCCGTCGTCGACCGAGATCGAGCCGGGCCTGCTCGCGCCGTACCACCAGCACATCTTCTGCGCGCGGCTCGACATGGACGTCGACGGCACCGGCAACACCGTCGTCGAGGTGGAGTCGCGGGCACATCCCACCGGGCCCGACAACCCGCACGGCGCGGCGTACCACACGGTCGAGACGGTGATCGAGCGCGAGAGCATGGGCCGCCGCACGGTCGACGCGCTCGCCAACCGCTACTGGAAGGTCGTCAACCCGAGCCGCACCAACCATGTCGGCAAGCCGGTGTCGTGGAAGCTGCTGGCCACGCATCCCACCGGCGCGATGGCGCAGCCCGACTCGGTGATCGGCCGGCGGGCGGAGTTCATGTACCACCAGGTGTGGGTGACGGCGTACGCCGACGACGAGCGCTACCCGGCCGGCGACTACCCGTTCCAGCACCCGGGTGGCGCCGGGCTGCCGGCGTGGACGCAGGCCGACCGGCCGCTCGTCGACACCGACGTCGTGCTCTGGCACGTGTTCGGCGTCAACCACATCCCGCGCGTGGAGGACTGGCCGGTGATGCCCGTCGAGCGCGTCGGCTTCCACCTCAAGCCGGTCGGCTTCTTCGGCCGCAGCCCCGGCATCGACGTCGCACCCCCCACCCCAGTCCACTGCCACTGACGCGGCGTCCGCGCACGCAACTGGCGATGTGCATCGTCCGGGGCCCGGTTTCGATGCACTTCACCGGTGACATCAGGTCGTGGCGGGCGCGGCGGGCTCGCGGCTGCGGGCCACGACGACGGCGACGACGAGGCAGACGATCACGAGGACGCCGAAGGCGGCGCGGTCGCCGGCCCACTCGGCGAAGGTGCCGCCCATGAACGGGCCGACCATCCCCGAGAGCGCCCAGATGATGTTCGACAGTGCCGACATCACCGGCACCGTCACGTGGCCGCGCGCCACGGCGAGCAGGCCGAAGGGGAAGGTCAGCGAGATGGTGACGCCGGTCGTGATGCTCGCGCCGACGAGGAACACCAGTGATGCCGGCACGCCGAGCAGCAGCGCGGGGATCGCGCAGAAGGCGGCCAGCAGGGCGGTCGCGACCGCCACGACCGAGTGGCGCGTGAGGCGGTCGGCGGCCCGCGCCGTCAGCGCGCTCGAGGCCACGAACACCAGGGACGACAGCGAGAAGACGACGCCGATCTGCGCGGCGTCGAAGCCCGCGTTCCCCATGCGCAGCGGCACGAGCAGGTCGGCGGTGAGCCACACCATCGACGCGGCAAGGGTGAGCAGGATCATCGTGCGCAGGTCGGCGTCGAGGCCGATGGAGGACCACAGCTCGCGCAGCGGGGGAGCGGGATCCTTGGTCATACCCGTGCCGGAGCTGTCGAGCACGAGCATGAGCAGCAGCACGAGCGTCACCGCGGCCAGCCCGATGAACGGGGCCGCGAGCCCGAACCTCTCGGCCACGAAGCCGGCGTAGCCGGGCCCGAGCAGCGCGCCCACGCCGACGACCGCGGTGGTCGAGGCGAGCACGCGCGGGCTGTCGTCGCCCGCGGCGTCGGCCAGCCACGCTGCCATCGACACCCACATGACGCCGAAACCGAGGCCGAACACCAGGCGCGCGAGCACGATCGTCTCGTAGCCGGGCGCGAGAACCATGAGGACGTCGGAGAGCGCGATCGTCGCCATCGCGATGATCGTGAGAGGTCGTGGCGGCACGTGCTTGGTGAGGTAGCCCGCTGGGAGCGACGCGACGAGGATGCCGAGGCTCGCGAGCGAGAGCACCCAGCCGCCCGAGGCGTCGCTGAGGTGGTAGGCCTCGATGTACGACGGGATCAGCGGCGCGACGCCCTGCCACGACAGCTCCGACACGAACAGAGCCAGGTAGACGAGCGGGACGACGCGCAGGCGCATGGGCGTCATCCTGCCGCACGCGTCCACCGTGCAGACTATCGACCGCTAGGCAGACGGGCTGCCGACGCCGGTCAGGCGGACCCGCGGATGCCGGCGAGGAGGTCGCCGTCGCGAGCGACGAAGCGTCGTCGCGGCAGGCGTGCGCCGCTGTCGCGCTCGGCCACGGCGTCGGCGTACACCTCGACGGTGCGCTCGGCGGCCGACGACCAGTCGTGCTCCGCGCCCAGCCGGCGGAACGCCGCGCGTGCCATCGCGGAGGCGTTGCGAGGGTCGTCGAGCACCTGCGTCACCACCTGGGCGAGGTCGCGCGGGTCGAGCGGCGCGAACGTTCGACCGGTGACGCCGTCGACGACGGTCTCGGCGAGCCCACCTGTGCGGGACACCGCGATCGGGGTGCCCTGCGCTGCGGTCTCGAGCGCGAGGAGCCCGAACGGCTCGTAGACGCTGGGCAGCACCACGAGGTCGGCGGCCGCGAGGGTGGCCGCGAGGGCATGCGCGTCGAGCCAGCCGGTGAAGTCGACGGCGCGCGAGAGCCGCGACGTGCGCGCCTGCTGCTCGAGGACCTCGCGCTGCGACCCGCGGCCGACCACCACGAGGCGCAGCCCCGGGAAGCGCCGGCGCAGCCGCGGCACCGCCTCGAGCAGCGTGTGCACACCCTTCTCGTACTCGAGTCGCGCCGCCGTCACGAGGAGCGGGCCCTCGCCGCGATGGCGTGCGCGCACCGCGGTGACGTCGCGCGGGCGCGCGCGCCAGGCCGCCACGTCGAGGCCGGGCCGCACCACCGCCACCCGTAGGGGGGCGGCGTCGAACAGCGCCAACACCTCGCGACGCATCGCGTCCGAGCTCGTGACCACCCGACGGGCGTCGCCCACCAGGCGCCACTCGGTGCGGTGGATCGCACGCGACAGGTCGCCGGGGAGCCAGCCCTGGTGGCGACCGGCCTCGGTCGCGTGCACCGTGACGACGAGCGGCGCCTCGAGGGCGTCGCGCAACGTGCGAGCCGCGTCGGCGACGACCCAGTCGTGCGCGTGCACGACGTCGGGCCGCCACGGCGTAGCCAGCGCCGTGCCGGTTCGCGCGAGCGCGCGGTTGAGCCCGGCGACCCAGCCGAGCAGCTCGCCGGCGCCGGTGCGGATCGGCTCGACGCCGGCCCGCGCCACGCGCACGCCGTTGACCACCTCGTCGGCCGCAGCGCCGTCGGCGAGCTGGGTCACGACGGCGACGTCGTGCCCTGCCGCGGCCTGCGCCTCGGCGAGCGCGTGCACGTGGTGCCCGAGACCGCCGTACACGAGAGGCGGGTACTCCCACGACACGTGCAGCACCCGCACGTCAGGCACCCGCCTCGAGCAGCCGGGCGTCGAGGTGGCCGAACGGCCCGTCGACCGCGCGAAGGCGGCGGGCGAGCGCTGTCGCCGCGCCGACGTCGCCGCGCTCGACGAGGTCGGCGAGCAGCCGGGCGTCTCGGTGATGGCGGTCGTGCCGGTCGCGCGCGTACTGGGCGGCGGAGTCCTTGGTGACCATGAACGCCCAGTCGCTGGCGAGCGCGAGCAGCGTCGAGCGCGCGAGCTGGTCGCGCACGCGGTCGCGGTCGGACGTGCGCACCGCGAGCACCTTGCTCACCCGCTGGCGCAGGCGCTCGTTGTCGTCGACGAGGTCGCGCACGGCCTCGCCGTCCCACACGCGCCAGTCCTTGCCCGAGCCCCACGACCCCTCGCCGAGGTGCAGCGCGCCGCCGACGTGCCCGGCCTCGATGGCGCCGCCCAGCGTCGTCACGCGCACGCCCGCCGCCGGCAGCGCGCGCAGCACCGCCTCGAGCCACTGCGGGCCCTCGTGCCACCAGTGCCCGAACAGCTCGGTGTCGTACGCCGCCACCACGACGCCGGGCCGGCCGTCGCGCTGCGCGGCGAGGTCGACGAGCCGCCGGCGTACGACGTCGACGAAGTCGGCGGCGTCGGCAGCGACCGCCTCCGCGGCCCGCTCGGGGTCATAGGGCGCCTTCTCGTGCGACGGCGTCGTGGTGCTGGTGACGCGCGACGCACGGAAGCCCGACTCCCAGTGCTGGTCGAAGGTGTGGAAGTCGCGGTACCAGCGGCCGCCCGGGTAGCCCTTGCGCGGCGACCACACGCGGTAGGTGACGTCGAGGTCGCGCGCGAACGCGACGACGTCGCTGTCGCCCACCGTCACGGCCTCCGCGGTGCTGCCGCCGGCGCCGAGCATCGTGGGGCCGTCGACGAGGAAGCGCCCGACCCCGAGGCCGGCGTACTCGCGCTCGAGCCCGGGCCGGTAGCCGCACTCAGGAGCCCAGATGCCGGCGGTCCGCGTACCGACGCGCAGCGCGGTGTCGTCGAGGCCGGTGCGCAGCGCGAACCGCGTCCACTCCGGGTCGAGCAAGGGCTGGAACGGATGGGTGGCCGGGCCGCCGAGCAGCTCGACGACGCCGCCGTCGACGAGCGGTCGCACGACGGGCGACAGACCGCCCGACCATCGACCGCCGAGATCCTCGAGCGCGCGCTGCGACGCGACGAACTCGCGCGACCCGAGAGTGCGCGCCGCCGGGTCGCGTCGCGAGCCGAGGCTCTCGGCGCGCACCTGCCAGAAGCCGAGCCAGGTGCTGAACTCGCGCAGGCACCAGGGGTCGTCGAGCTGCGCGTGCACGACGGGCGTGACCCCGAGGGTGAGGACGTCGTGCCGCCCCTCGTCGCCGAGGCGATGGAGCAGGTCGAGCACCGGCAGGTACGACGTGGCCCACGCCTGGTGCAGCCACTCCTCGCCCACCGGCCACGCGCCGTGGTGCGCGAGCCAGGGCAGGTGCGTGTGGAGGACGAGGCAGAAGCTGCCGACGGGCTCCTGCGTCATGGGCGAACCGCGGTGGCGATGAGGTCGTGCGCGCCTTCGGCCTCGGCCACCACGAAGTCGTCGGCGTTGATGGTCGCGACGAACTCCGCGAGGTCGTCGGGTACCGCGCCCTCGCCGGTGACGGCCGCGACCTGCGCCGCCACGAGGTCGACGCCGCGGCGCCGCTCCCACGCGGCCACGCGCGACCCGTGGTGAAGACCGAGCACGTGGACGGCGTCGAACCCTGCAGCGCGCAGCAGGTCGGCGAGCTGCTCGGCGTCGAGCTCCTCGACGTGGAAGGGGTTCACTGGCTTCTCCCCGCGGGCGAGGCCGGGGGAGAAGACGGGTCGGTTCGGGGTGCTCACGATCACGAGGCCGCCTGGGCGCACGAGACGCACCAGGTCGCCGAGGAACCCCCGCAGGTCCCAGAGGTGCTCGACCACCTGGAGGCAGACGACGACGTCGACCGAGCCGTCGGACAGGGGCGTGGTCGCGAGGTTGGCGCGCACGGTGGCGACGTCCGGGTAGGCGGCGGTCGCGTGGGCTGCTGCTGCGGCGTCGACCTCGAGGGCGACGACGAGGCGAGCGCCCGCGCCGCGCAGGATCTCCGCCCCGTAGCCCTCGCCGCTGCCGGCCTCGACGACGACGGCGTCGGCCAGGTGGTGCGCCTGAGCCGTTGCTATCCAGCGATAGGCGGCCTCGTGACGGGCGAACCAGTACTCCTCGCCGCGCACGCCGGGCAGCGTGCGCTCACCGGTGAGCGGGAGCGGGTGGGTCACGCCTCCAGCCTAGGCGGGGGCGTACGGTTCATTCGCGGGGAGTTCGCCCGTCGTGCACCGCGAGGCGGGCCTGAGCGGTTGCGCGTACGTCCGGCTCTGGGGGACTCGTGCGACGGTTGCTGGTACCTGTTCTCGCTGTGGTCGGCCTGCTGGCCGGCCTCGTGGCTCTGTCGGGCGGTACGGCGTCAGCTGTCGGCGCCACCGTTACCCATGTCGTGGTGACGCCGTCTGACGTCAGCCCCGACGGCTTGTCCGACGCCGCGGTGACGGTGCAGGTCGACCTCGACGAACCTCGCGGGACCCCTCAGGACAGCCCAGGCGAGGGCATCGTGTGCGGCGGTGTCTGCGTGACGCTCGTCCGGTCGACGACGTCGAACGCCTTCCCTCCTGTGAGGATCGGCCTCAGCGAGGTCCCCGGTACCAGGGTCGGAAGCACGGCGACCTACCGCGGAACGTGGTTGGTCACGTCGTCGCGGAGCGGCACGTGGCAGGTGGGGTGGTTGCTGTGGGCATACAGCCCCACGGCCTATGACACGGCGGACCTCCGGAGCACGACCCTCAGCGGTCGCGACGTGACGGTGACGTCGACGCGATCGACGAACGTCCGCATGACTCTCGTCCCCTCGGTCGTCGCCTACGGGGCGAGGCAGTGGGCGCGCTTCACCCTGCTGACCAGCACGGGCAGCCCCCTCGTTGGCCGCTACGTGTTCGTCGGGCGTGGTAGCGCGTGCGCAGGCGTTAGCCCGACCCCGAACGCGTTCACCGATGCGCATGGACGGCTCGCCGTCCGGTTGCAGCCGGGCGCTGGGCCGCCCTGCGTGCGCGTGATGCTGCCGTCGACGTCGTCGGCGGGTGCCCTTGCGACGGTGGTGACCGTTTCTCCGCATCGCTACGAGCACTACCAGGTGATGCGAGCTTCCGGACCCGCGGCGGTCAAGGTGGGGACGACGATCCTGATCTCGGGCCGTGTCTTCCCCAAGGTCGGACTCATCGCGCTGCAGCGACTGGTCGGGCGGACCTGGAAGACCGTGTCCACCAGCGCCGTGCGTCCGGTCGGTCTCTACACGGCGACGACGCGCTCGACCCGGATCGGCCGCCAGTACCTGCGCGTGGTGGTGCGGAACCAGTACAACGACTACGCACCCACGTTCTCGCGTGTGACCCTGGTGCTCGGTACTCGCTGATCGCACGCGGATCAGGACACCCAGCCTTTCTCGCCGCCCGGCCAGAGCGGGTCGGACGGGTTCCGCCCAGGCGCCAGCCCGGCGGGCCTCCGCTGAGCGGGCGTCGAGGTGCTTCGAGGCTGCGGGCCGGCCTACGGTCGAAGCGACGTCCGGGGGTGGACCGTGCGTGGCTTCCGGTGGGCCGTCACCGGCCTCGTGATCGCGGCGATCGCCGCGATCGGGTCGCCGACGGCTCCGGCTTCGGCGGCGACGGCGACCGTGCCGCACGTGTCGGTCACGCCGACGTCGGTGTCGGTCGACGGACTTGCCGACGTCGCCGTCACGGTCCAGGTCGACATCGACGATCCGCGCGGAACTCCCTACGGCGTCTCCGCGTTCATGGAAACGACCGAGCCGGCCACGGGTGAGGCGTGGGTCCCGCTGGTGGAGGTCGCCGGGTCGACGTCGGGGACCCGGACGACGTATCGCGGAACGTGGTTGGCCGGTTCCACACGGACTGGAACGTGGCTGCTGGCGCACGTGCAGCTGAACAACTCCACCGAGGACATCGACCTCCGGGCCACGCCGACCGCGGGCCGAACGGTCGTCATCACCGGCACGCACGTGCCGACCCTCTCGAGCACGCTCATCCCGACGGCCGTGCCCTACGGCGCGCGGCAGTGGGTGCAGTACACGCTCCGGCACAGCGACGGCACGCCGCTGGCCGGGGTGCACGTGAGGGTCGTGATCGACCTCGCCAACCTCGAGCTGTCGAACCTCTACCTGCGGACGGACTCGCACGGCCGCGTGACCGTGCGCATCCTCGCCGGATCGAGCACGCACAGCTGGTTCACGTGGGCGTCGACGGCGCAGCCCGGATCTCTGTTCGTCGTGACCGACGCGCAAGCCGCGCGCAACCAGTACTACGCCATGGTCCGCCGGCAGGCACCTCCCGCCGTGCGGTACGGGAGGACGTTCACCGTCGTCGCCACGGTGTCTCCGGCGAAGGGCACGGGCCAGCTCCAGCGGCTGTTCGGGCACACGTGGATGACCGTCCAGACCTCGAGGATCCGGCCCAGCGGTCACGCGACTTTCACGTACCCCACCGTGGCGATCGGCCCGTTGTACCTCCGCATCCGCGCCTCGGGCGGGGCGGAGATGGCGCCCACCACGTCGCGCGTGTTCGTGGTGCAGGGCGCGTACCGGTGATCCGCGAGCAGGCGACGGTGGAGAACGGGAGGGCCACCATGCGGGGACCACGTCCACGCCGGCTCCTGCTCGCGCTCCTGCTTCCGGCGAGCCTGATCGTCGCGGTCGTGGCTCCGGGAGCGGCGTCGGCGACCACAGCAACCGTGTCGCAGGTCGTCGTGACCCCGGCGGCCGTCGCGGTGGACGGGCTGTCGGACGCGCTCGTCACCGTGGAGGTCGTCATCGACGAGCCCTCGGGCACCCCCATGGGGAGCGCGCAGGACGACAACTCGTGCGGCGTCGGCTCGTGCGCGTTCGCATCCTGGTCCACCGCCTCGTTGCGTGGCGGCCTCCACCTCGCCGAGGTACCGGGCACGCGGTCGGGAAGCCAGGCCACGTATCGCGGCAACCTCCTGGTCACGTCGGTCGACAACGGGGTGTGGACGCTGGCGTCGGTCGGCTGGTACGTCGACGGCTCGAACCTGGCGTGGACGTCGGTGTCGCTGGCGTCGTCGCCCGTCGACGGGCGCAGCGTCACGATCACGGGCACCCACCCGCCGACCGTCACGAGCAGGTTGGTCCCGTCGGTCGTGCCGTACGGGGGGCGGCAGTGGGTCCAGTACACGTTCCGTCGCAGCGACGGGACACCGCTGGTGGGGCGCTACGTCTCGTGGTGCTACGGCGAGTCCTGCTTCTACTCCTGGTGGGCGCCGCGGGCGTCGACGGACTCCCACGGGCGGGCCGCCGTGCGCCTCCCGATCGGCGAGTGGGTCGAGGCGGCGATGGTGCTGCCGTCGACGTCTCGCCCGGGATCCTGGAACCAGGTCTTCGAGGACGCTCCCGACCGCTACGAGTACTTCCGCGACGTGACGCCGTCGGCCAAGCGGGCCGTGCGGGCCGGTCGGACGCTCACAGTCCGGGCGATCACGTACCCCGGGTACGGGGCGTCGACGGCACTCGAACGCCTGGTCGGGCGGCACTGGCGCACCGTGGCGACCGCGCCGGTGCGCGCCAGCGGCGCGGCTTTCCTGACCACGATCTCGGTGCTGGGACCGCAGTACTTCCGCGTGCGGGCCTACGGCGGGATGGCGCCGACGACGTCGCGGCCGTTCGTCGTGATCGGGACTCGCCGCTGAAACGCGGGCCGTGCCGCGTCGTGAGACGCCCGCGTCGTCGTCACGAAGCCGGATGACAGAGTGGGTGCCGCGGCGCTGACGTCGTCGCCGGATCGGGAGGATCGCCATGAGCGGGACGGCGCAGCAGGCCATCTCGGCGCTGCGGGAGTCGCACGAGCGGATCCGCGCGCTGGTCGAGCCGATGGACGAGGTGGCGTTGCGCGCACCCTCGGCCCACGTGTGGTCGATCGCCGAGGTGCTCTCGCACCTGGGCAGCCAGGCCGAGATCCTCGGGGCGTTCTCCGACGCGGTCATCGCAGGGGAGGAGCCGCCCGGCTTCGAGATCGCGCCACCGATCTTGGAGGCATGGAAGGCCAAGGGCCCGGTCGCCCAGCGCGACGACTCGATCGCCGCCAACGAGGCCCAGCTGCAGAAGCTCGAGAGCCTCGACGTCGCAGCGGCCGAGCGGTTCCGCCTACCGATGATGGGTCGTGAGTTCGACCTGGCCGGCTACGTGGCCCTCCGCCTCAACGAGCACGCCGTGCACGCCTGGGACGTCGAGGTCGCCGCCGACCCGACCGCCACGATCGCGCCCGGCGCCGTCGCCCTGCTGCTCGACGGGCTGGGCGCGGTTGCGGCTCGCGGCGGCAAGGGGAGCGTCGACCCCTTCTCCGTGCGCGTCGGAACCACCGACCCCGCGCGCGACCTCATCGTCACGGTCGGCGACGCGGTGTCGATCGAGGACGCCGACACCGAAGGTCGTTACGACGGCGCGGTCGACCTGCCCGCGGAGGCGTTCGTGCGACTCGTGTACGGCCGGCTCGACCCGGAGCGCACGCCGCCGTTCAGCGAGTCGGGCACGCGCGGCCTGGCCGATCTCCGCTCCGCCTTCCCCGGCTTCTGACCCCTGCGCACGGCGCCGTCCGGCGGCGACGTCGAGACGGGCGACGGCTGTGACGAGGGCCACTCCGCAGGGGCACCGGGGACGAGTTACCGACGGGTAACATCGGTGCGACCGCAACGGGCTGGAGAACCGTTCCTCGACTATCGTCCGATAGGCCGGGGTCGGTCATCGGACGTCACGATGATGCGATGTAATGAGCGCGACGGGTTCGAGCAGAGGGCGAGAGGTCTATGAAGATCGTCGTACTGGTCAAGCATGTGCCGGATGCTGCGGCTGACCGTGGCTTCGCGGCTGACCTGACCACGGACCGCGCTGCGGTCGACTGTCGGCTCTCCGAGCTCGACGAGTACGCCGTGGAGCAGGCGCTGGTGCTGGTGGAGAAGCAGGGCGAGGGTGAGATCACGTATCTCACGATGGGTCCTGAGTCGGCCGGCGAGGCGCTGCGCAAGGCGTTGAGCATGGGCGGCGACGCCGGGGTGCACGTGGTCGACGACGCGCTGCACGGCAGCGACGCGGTCGCCACGTCGCTGGTGCTCGCGGCCGCGCTGAAGAAGCTCGAGTGGGACCTCGTGATCACGGGCATGGCCTCGACCGACGGCACGATGGGCGTGGTGCCCGCGATGCTGGCCGAGCGCCTCGGCGTCCCGGGTCTGACGATGGCCGGCAAGCTCGACGTCGAGGGCACGAGCGTGACGATCCGTCGCGACTCCGACGACGCGTCGACCACGATCACCGGGTCGCTGCCGGCGCTGGTGGCGGTCACCGACCAGACCGGTGAGGCCCGTTACCCGTCGTTCAAGGGGATCATGGCGGCGAAGAAGAAGCCGGTCACGACCTTCACGCTGGCCGACCTCGGCGTCGACGCCGCGCAGGTCGGGCTCGCCGGTGCGTGGACCGCGGTCGAGACCGCGACCAAGCGCCCGCCGCGGCAGGCCGGCACGGTCATCACCGACGAGGGCGACGGCGGCGTGAAGCTGGCCGAGTTCCTCGCCACCGGCAAGTTCATCTGACGGCGACGAGAGACAAGGGAGAACGTCATGGCTGAGGTCCTCGTCGTCGTCGACCACGTCGACGGTGCGGTGCGCAAGCCCACGCTGGAGCTGCTCACGATCGCGCGCCGGCTCGGTGAGCCGTCCGCGGTGTTCCTGGGCACGGGTGTCGAGAACGCGACCGCGGTGCTGGCCGAGTACGGCGCCGCCAGGGTCTACGTCGTCGACGCCCCGGAGATCGACCAGTACCTGGTCACCCCCAAGGTCGACGCGCTGACCCAGATCGCCCAGGCCTCGAGCCCGGCCGCGATCCTGGTGACGTCGTCCGCGGAGGGCAAGGAGGTCGCGGCCCGCACCGCCGTGCGTCTGGGGTCCGGGCTGCTCACCGACGCCAACGACGTCGACGCCAGCGGCGTCGCGACGCAGTCGGTGTTCGCGGCGTCCTACATCATCAACGCGAAGGTCACCCACGGGTCGCCGATCATCACGGTGAAGCCGAACGCGGCCGCGCCCGAGGCCGCTCCGGCCGCCGGCACCGTGGAGAACGTGACCGTGGCGTACTCCGACCTGAGCAGCCAGCCGAAGATCACCGGCGTGCAGCCGCGGGAGAAGTCGGGGCGCCCGGAGCTCACCGAGGCCGCGATCGTGGTCTCCGGCGGTCGTGGCGTGGGCGGCGCCGAGGGCTTCGGCGTCATCGAGGCCCTGGCCGACGCCCTCGGCGCGGCGGTCGGCGCCTCGCGCGCCGCCACCGACGCCGGCTGGTACCCGCACGCGTTCCAGGTCGGCCAGACCGGCAAGACCGTGTCGCCGCAGCTCTACGTGGCCAACGGCATCTCCGGCGCGATCCAGCACCGCGCCGGTATGCAGACCTCGAAGACCATCGTCGCGGTCAACAAGGACTCCGAGGCCCCGATCTTCGAGCTCGCCGACTACGGCGTCGTCGGCGACCTGTTCAAGGTCGTCCCGCAGCTCACCGACGAGGTCGCCAAGCGCAAGGCCTGACCACCCGCACCTGGCGCACGTGACTGCCGTCCTGCACCGTCCCGAGCCTGGTGTCGGTGCAGGACGGCAGTCGCATGCGTTCGGGGTGCGGACGGCTGCGCCTAGACTCGTCGCGTGACGGAGCCGGCGTACCTCGACCACGCGGCGACCTCGCCCATCCGCCCCGAGGCTCTGGCGGCGATGACCGCCGAGCTCGCCCTCGTGGGCAACCCCTCGTCGCTGCACTCCGCCGGACGCCGTGCGCGCCGGGTCGTGGAGGAGTCGCGCGAGAGCATCGCGGCGGCGCTGGGTGTGCCTGCCGGTGACGTCGTGTTCACGAGCGGCGGCACCGAGGCCGACAACCTCGCGGTGAAGGGCCTCTACCGGTCGCGGAGGGTCGAGGACCCGCGGCGCACGCGCGTGCTCTCGAGCGCGATCGAGCACCACGCCGTGCTCGACCCGGTCGAGCACCTCGCCCGGCGCGAGGGCGCCGACGTCCGCTGGCTCGCCGCCGACGACCTCGGGCGCACGCGGCTCGACTGGTTCGAGCGCGAGCTCACGGCCGCCCCCGACGAGGTCGCGCTCGTCACGATGATGTGGGCCAACAACGAGGTCGGCACGGTGCAGCCGGTCGCCGAGGTCGCAGCGCTGTGCGCCGAGCACGGCATCCCGTTCCACACCGACGCCGTGCAGGCGCTGGGCGCCGTCGAGGTCGACGGCGCCGTGGCGAGCACCCTCGCGCTGTCGGCGCACAAGATCGGCGGCCCCCACGGGGTCGGCGCGCTCGTCGTCCGCAAGGGCGTCGCCCTCGAGCCGCTGCTCCACGGCGGCGGGCAGGAGCGCGACATCCGCTCGGGCACCCTCGACTCCGCCTCGATCGCGGGGTTCGCCGCCGCGGTCGTCGAGTCCGGCGCCGACCGCGAGGAGCGCGTGGCCCGGGTGCGCGGCCTGCGCGACCAGCTCGTGAAGCGCGTCGGCGACGAGATCGACGGCGTCACGCGCAACGGCGACCCCGACCACTGCCTGCCCGGCATCGCCCACCTCTCGTTCGAGGGGTGCGAGGGAGACGCCCTGCTCCTCCTCCTCGACGCCGCGGGCGTCGAGTGCTCGCGCGGCTCGGCGTGCTCGGCCGGCGTACCGCAGCCCAGCCACGTGCTCCTCGCGATGGGGCGCGACGCCGTCGAGGCGAGGTCGTCGCTGCGCTTCTCGCTGGGCTGGTCGTCGACGCAGAGCGACATCGACCGCGTGCTCGAGGTGCTGCCCGGTGCCGTCGCGCGGGCGCGCAGGGCGGGGCAGGCTCGATGAAGATCGTCGCCGCGCTCTCCGGCGGCGTCGACTCGGCGGTCGCCGCGGCTCGCGCCGTCGACGCCGGGCACGACGTCACCGGCGTCCACCTCGCGCTGTCGCGGTCGCCGCGCGCCACGCGCACCGGGTCGCGCGGCTGCTGCTCCCTCGAGGACGCACACGACGCGCGCCGCGTCGCCGACGTCCTCGGCCTCCCGTTCTACGTGTGGGACCTCTCCGAGCGCTTCGAGCACGACGTGGTCGACGACTTCGTCGCCGAGTACGCCGCCGGCCGCACGCCCAACCCGTGCCTGCGCTGCAACGAGCGCATCAAGTTCGCCGCCGTGCTCGACCGCGCTCTCGCGCTCGGCTTCGACGCCGTGGCCACCGGCCACTACGCGCTCGTGGCCGAGGGTCCGCAGGGGCTCGAGCTGCACCGCGCCGTCGACCCGGCCAAGGACCAGAGCTATGTCCTCGCCGTCCTCGACGCCGCGCAGCTCGCCGGCGCGATGTTCCCCCTCGGCGACACGGTGAAGGGCGAGGTGCGCGCCGAGGCCGCGCGCCGCGGTCTGCTCGTCGCCGACAAGCCCGACAGCCACGACATCTGCTTCATCCCCGACGGCGACACGGGTGCTTGGCTGCGCGACCACCTCGGCGAGGCGCCTGGCGACGTCGTCGACGCCGAGTCGGGTCAGGCGCTCGGCCGGCACCACGGCGCGTTCGCCTACACGGTGGGCCAGCGCCGCGGCCTCGGCATCGGGCGGCCCGCCGCCGACGGCGCGCGGCGCTACGTCGTCGGCGTCGACACGTCCACCTCGACGGTGCTCGTCGGCCCCCCGACCCTGCTCGAGGTCGACACCGTCGTCGGTGACCGGCCGCGCTGGTGCGGTCCCGCGCCCGACGGCCCGGTCGACGGGCTCGTGCAGCTGCGCGCGCACGGCGAGCCCGTGGAGGCCGTCGTCACCGTCGACGACGACGTGGTCACGGCGCACCTGCGCGCGTCGGTGCGCGGAGTGGCACCGGGCCAGGCGCTCGCCGTCTACGACGGCACACGCGTCGTGGGCAGCGCCACGATCACCCGCGCCACGAGCACGGCGAGGAGTGCACGCTGAGCGAGCACCCGGACCTGCCGGCCGAGCAGGCGCACCTCGACGTCGTCTACGGACGGCTCGACGAGGTGCGTGCCCTCTCGCGCCGGCGCATGGACGACGCCATGGCCCAGGGTGCCAGCGGCACGCACCAGAACCGCTCCGAGCGCGACTCGTTCGTGAGCCTCTACGCCGACCGCATCGCCGCGCTCGACGCCGTCGAGAACCGGCTGCTGTTCGGGCGCACAGACGACGACTCCGGGCCCACCTGGATCGGGCGCATCGGCCTCACCGACGACGATCAGCGCGTGCTGCAGATCGACTGGCGCGCGCCAGCGTCGGCGGCGTTCTACCAGGCCACCGCGGCCTCGCCGATGGGGCTGCTGCGACGTCGCCACATCAGCACCCAGGCGCGCAGCATCGTGGGGATCAGCGACGAGGTGTTCGACGGCGACGCCGACGTGGCGGGCTCGTCGTCGGTCTCGGGCAGCAGCGACAGCGCGCTGCTGTCGGCGTTGCGCGCAGTGCGCACCGGTCGCATGGGCGACATCGTCGCGACGATCCAGGGTGAGCAGGACCGCATCATCCGGTCCGACGTGCGCGGCGCCCTCGTGGTCCAGGGCGGCCCGGGCACCGGCAAGACCGCGGTCGCGCTGCACCGCGCGGCGTACCTCCTCTACACGCATCGCGACCGCTTCGAGCGCTCCGGCGTGCTCGTCGTCGGGCCCACCCCGGTGTTCCTGCGCTACGTCGAGGAGGTGCTGCCCTCGCTCGGCGAGACCGGCGTCGTCCTCACCTCGATCCCCGAGCTCGTGCCCGGTGTGGCGGCGAGCGGGCACGACGCGCCTGCCGTCGCGGAGGTGAAGGGCCGCCGCGAGATGGCCGAGGTGATGGCGCGCGCCGTCCGGGCGCGGCAGCGGGTGCCTGCTTCCGGCGTCACGATCATGGCCGGTGGGGCGCGGCTGCACCTCTCGCCGTCGGTCATCCGCCGCGCAGGGCACGACGCGCTGCGCGATCACGAGACGCACAACGCCGCGCGCCCGTTCGTGCTCACGCACCTGCTCAACCAGCTCGCCACCCGGCTGGCTCGCAAGCACAAGCTCGACCCCGGCGACGCGATGGTGCGCGAGGACCTGATCGCCGAGCTGCGCGAGGAGACCGCGGTGCGCCGCGAGCTCAACCTGCTCTGGATGCCGCTCACGCCGCAGCGCGTGCTCTCCGAGCTGCTCGCCCGCCCGGCCGACCTCGCGACCGCGGCGGCCGGACTGCTCGACCCGAGCGACCGCGACCTGCTGCTGCGCGCGCCCGGTGCTCCGTTCACCGTCGACGACGTCCCGCTGCTCGACGAGCTCGCCGAGCTGCTCGGCGACGACCCGAGCGCCGCGCGCGCCGACGCCGTGCGCCGTGAGGCCGAGGAGCGGCGTGCCGCCGCGTTCGCGTCGAGCGTGCTCGAGACCACCGAGGGCTTCGACGACGGCGGCCTCGACGCCTACGCCGCCCTCGTGTCGGGCGAGGCGCTCGCGGCGCGCTTCGCCGAGCAGGGCCCGGCGCGCACGCTGGCGGAGCGAGCGGGAGCCGACCGTGAGTGGGCGTACGCGCACGTCGTCGTCGACGAGGCGCAGGAGCTCTCGGCGATGGCGTGGCGCGCGATCGCGCGCCGTTGCCCGTCGCGCTCGATGACCGTGGTGGGCGACCTCGCGCAGACGGCCAGCGCGGCCGGTGCGTCCACGTGGCGGGCGGCCCTCGACGAGGTGACCCGCGGCGTGTGGCGCGTGGAGGAGCTGACGATCAACTACCGCACGCCGGCGCGCATCGCGGCGCTCGCCGACCGTGTGCTCGCGGCCATGGACCGTGGCCTCACCGCACCCCGCGCCGTGCGCGACGGCGAGCACGACCCCGTGGCGCACGCCACCGACGACGTCGTCGCGACCACGATCGACGTGATGCGCAGGATCAGCTCCGAGCCGGGCCGCGCCGTGGTCGTCGCCGTGCCCGAGGACGTCGTCGCCCTGGCCGAGTCGCTGCGCGCTGCAGGGGTGGATGCGGCTGCGGGTCTGCGCGGGCTCGACGCCCCCGTCGCCGTGATGGGGCCGGACGAGGTGAAGGGCCTCGAGTTCGACTCCGTCGTCCTCGTCGAGCCGGCCGCACTGCTCGCTCGGCCGACCGGCCTCGCCGACCTCTACGTCGCCCTCACGCGAGCGACGTCCCGCCTCGAGCTCGTGCACGCCCGTCCGCTGCCCGACGTCCTCGGCGCCCTCTGACCACGCCGCTGCATCGGTAGCAAGAACGCGCGCTCTGCCCCGCGTTCTCGCTACCGACCAGTGTCACGGGGCGGGATGCTCACCGCGTCGTGCCCGTGAGCAGCAGGACGCGCGACGTCGTCGGGGCGAGCGAGAGTCCG
>Ga0302299_10000175_pt1 | contig 30557 bp, 26 predicted proteins | sample III_Fen_N3_4_FD_198795 | JGI IMG/M metagenome (GOLD analysis project Ga0302299, IMG submission 198795) | Peat permafrost microbial communities from Stordalen Mire near Abisko, Sweden - III_Fen_N3_4 | ecosystem: Environmental > Terrestrial > Soil > Wetlands > Permafrost | place: Sweden: Abisko...
CTCGGCCGTAGCGCTCGGCTGCGTAGCGGATCATCTCGTCCCGGTAGCGGGAGTCGAAGTCCATGTCGATGTCGGGCATCGAGATGCGGGACGGGTTCAAGAAGCGCTCGAAGAGCAGGTCGTACTTGATGGGGTCGAGGTCGGTGATGCGCAGGCAGTAGGCCACCGCGCATCCGGCTGCGCTCCCCCGGCCGGGACCGACCCGGATCGAGCCGTCGCGGGCGTGCTTGATGAGGTCCCAGACGATGAGGAAGTACGACGAGAACCCCATGTCGCCGATGACCTTCAGCTCGAAGGCCAGGCGTTCGACCGCCGAGTCGGGGATGGTGTCGCCCCACCGCTCGCGGGCCCCGGCGAAGGTGAGGTGCTCGAGGTAGCCGGCATCGTCGGCGAAGCCCTCGGGAATGGGGAAGTTCGGCAGCTGCGGCTTGCCGAACTCGATCTCGACGTTGGCCCGCTCGGCGATCCAGAGGGTGTTGTCGCACGCCTCGGGCAACTCGCCGAACAGGCGGCGCATCTCGTCCGCGGTCTTCAGGTAGTGCTGGTCACCGGTGAACTTGAACCGGTCGGGGTCGCTCATGAGGGCGCCGGTCTGCACGCACAGCAGCGCGTCGTGGGCCTCGTGGTCCTCACGGTGGGTGTAGTGGCTGTCGTTGGTGGCCAGCAGCGGAGCACCGATCTTGCGGGCGATCTCGAGCAGCTGGGGGTTGGTGCGGTGCTGCTCGGGGATGCCCTGGTCCTGCAGCTCGATGAAGAGGTTGTCGCGCCCGAAGATGTCCTGCAGGCGGGCGGCCTTGGCCAGCGCGTCCTCGGGGTTGCCGTTGAGCAGGGCCTGCAGCACCTGCCCGCCGAGGCAGCCCGTGGTGGCGATGATGCCCTCGTGGTGCTGCTCGAGGATCTCCCAGTCGACCTTGGGCTTCATGTAGTAGCCCTCGAGGTACGCGCGGCTCGAGAGCTGGATCAGGTTCTTGTAGCCGATGGCGTTCTCGGCCAGCGCGGTGAGGTGGTAGTAGGCCTTGCGCCCGCCCTCGGCATCGCCACCGGAGTCGTCCATGCGGCCTCGGCGGGGCGGCCGCTCGGTGCGATGCTCGTATGCCATGTAGAGCTCGCTGCCGATGATCGGCTTCACGCCCTGCTTGCGACACTCCTGGTAGAAGTCCAGGACGCCGTACATGTTGCCGTGGTCGGTGATGCCCACCGCAGGCTGCCCGTCGGCCGCCGCCTTGGCCACCAGGTCACCGACTCGCGCCGCTCCGTCGAGCATCGAGAACTCGGTGTGCACGTGCAGATGGGTGAACGAGTTCGCCATCGGCGCGGTCCTGCTCTCCTGGTCGAGGTGGGTTCCGGGGTCGGGCGGAGCCACTGTCCACAGGGTTATCCCCTCGTTGTGGACGGCTTACACGCGTGTGATTCTCCGCCCGGCGACTCTAGCGCGCGATCCCTGCGAGTTCTCCGGGGCCGATCGGTGCCGACGGGCCCGATCGGCACGACGACGTGGGCATCGCCTACAGGTAGGTGCCCGGACGTTCCTCGGTCGGCGCCCCGCCGGGGGCGGCCCCTGGGGGTAGCTGGCCCCGCATGTTCTCGAGCTGCTGGCGAGCCGCCATCTGCTGGGCGAACAAGGTGGCCTGGATGCCGTGGAAGAGCCCTTCGAGCCAGCCCACGAGCTGGGCCTGGGCCAGCCGCAGCTCGACGTCGCTCGGCAGCGCGCCGACATCGAACGGCAGCGCCAGGCGGTTCAGCTCGTCGCGCAGGTCGGGCGACAGGGCCGAGCCCAGCTCGGTGATCGAGGTCTCGTAGATCGCCTTGAGGCGCTCACGACCCGGCTCGTCGAGCTCGGTGGTGCGCACCTCGTCGAGGAGCTGCTTGATCATCGAGCCGACCCGCATGACCTTGGCCGGTTCGGACACGAACTCGGTGTTCTCGTCGATCGCCTCGGCCGAGCCCTCGTCGGGGGCCTCGACCCGGTCCGGTCGGATCACCTCGACCTCGGGAGGGGCCTGGCCGTCAGGTGAGCGCTCGTCGTCTGCCATGCCGGGCATCATCCACCGATCCTCGGCGCCGTGCCAACCGTGGCCCTCGGCCGGGCCGACGCGACCGTCAGGCCCGATGGGCGAGGAGCGGCACCCGCATCTCCGCTGAGGTGGCCGAACCGTGGCGCGAGATGAGCTCGAACGGACCACCGTCGTCGGGATCGGAGAAGGCAACCGTGCCCTTGGCCACGAGCGCCACGTCGCCGAGCCGTGACCGCGCCGCATCGGTGACCTTCGGACCGAACCAGCCCTCGCCGATCATCTGCTCCTGGCTCAGCACCCACGCGTCGGAGCTGTGGTGCGCGGTGGCCGCCGCGAGCAGCGGGTCAGTGCGTCCCGGGCGGGCGTGCAGCCAACGGAAGCGACCCTCCCCCGATTGGAACGACACCTCGTCGAGCACGTCACGGTGCGGGGTGATCATGTTGTCGCCCACGTTGAGCTGGCCGTGATCGGAGGTCACCACCAGCACCGCGTTGCGGGGCAGCGCGGCGGTGAGGTCGCTGACGAGGCGATCGACGTAGGCCAGCTCGGCGTCGTAGTGGTCACCCAGGCCGTACTCGTGGGCGACCTTGTCGATGCCCTCGTAGTACGCGTACACGAACGGCTCACCGGCACGGAGCAGTCGGGCCGACTCGGCCATCAGGGTCGACGTGACGCGATAGCCGTTGAACCGCACGCCATCGAGGTGGGCGAGGGTGAAGCCGCTCGTGCGGAAGTCGGCCCGGGTGACGATGGCCGGGCGGTGGCCGAGGAAGGCGCTCACCTTCTGGAACTTGTCCGGCGGGATCGACGCACGGGCGTCACGCCCGTCGACGCCCCACCGCAGCACGTTGAGGACCCGACCGTCGACGGCCACCCGATAGCCGATGACCCCGTGCTCACCCGGGGTCAGCCCGGTGGTGATCGAGGTCATGGCCGTACCGGTGGTCGATGGCGCCACGGTGAGGATGTCACGACCCTGCATCGCCGCCAGGGCAGGGGCGACGGCGCGGCGCTCCTGGAGCTGGTCCCATCCGAGGCCGTCGAGCACGAGGAACAGCACCTGGTCGGCATCGGCCACGCACTCCGGGAACCAGGACGGCATCTCGTCGGGCGGCTCGAGCAGGGCCGGCATCACGTTGCACACGCACGGCCCGGCGTAGTCGGGCAGCAGCGGCTCGACCGAGTCGGGCGGCGCGTCAGGGTTGGATGGTTCGTCGCCCACGGGGGTCCTTTCGCGAACGCACCACGCTAGCTGGTGAGGCACCGGCACTAGCATGTCGGCGTGAAGGTCTCGACCAGAGGTGACTACGCCAGCCGCGCCCTGCTCTCGTTGGCGATGCACCTCGGCGAGGAAGGCCCCACCTCGGTGCGCGACATCGCCGAGCGCACCGGCCTCCCCCAGCCCTACCTCGAGCAGATCCTGCTGGCCCTCAAGGGGGCCGGGCTGGTGCGCTCGAAGCGGGGCGTCGGCGGTGGCTACGTGCTCGCCCGCGACCCGGCCGACATCCCCCTCAGCGCCATCGTGAGCGCCGTCGACGGCCCGATCGTGGCCGGGGACTTCGCCGAGCCGCACACCAACGGGGCGTGCGACCACGAGGGCCAGTGCGTGCTGCTCGCGGTGTGGGCCGATGTCGGCGAGCACATGCGCCACTACCTCGACGCCCTCAGCCTGGCCGACATCGTCACCATGGCCCGGGGCGATGCCACCTGGCCCGGCGAGCAGCCCGCCTAGGAGAGCAACCCGCCTAGGGGAGCAGCCAGCCTAGGAGAGCAGGTCGAGCGACTGCTTCAGGTCGGGGGGCAGCGGTGAGTCGAACGCCAGCGCCTCGCCGGTGACCGGATGGGCCAACCGCAGCGCGGCGGCGTGCAGCCACGGACGGTCGACCGGGAACGACGACCGGGCGCCGCCGTAGCGACCATCGCCGACGACGGGGTGGTCGATGGCGGTGAGGTGCACACGGATCTGATGGGTACGACCCGTCTCGAGCCGGCACTCGAGCAACGACACCGGCACCGGCTCGGTGAAGGTCGATACGACCTCGTAGCGCGTGCGGGCCTCCTTGCCTCGCATCGACACCACCATGCGGGTGGGCTCGCGGGTGGAGCGCCCGATCGGCGCATCGATCATGCCGTTCAGGGCTTCGAGCTCACCCCAGACCAGGGCGAGGTAGCGGCGCTCGACCTCGTGGGCCTGCAGTTGGGCGACCAGCGCCTCGTAGGCCCGCTGCGACCGGGCGACGAGCAGCAGCCCCGATGTCCCCTTGTCGAGGCGATGGACGATCCCAGGGCGATCGGGGTCGCCGCCGATGCCGACCAGCTCGGGATAGCGGGCCAGCAGGCCCTGCACGAGGGTGCCCTGACGGTTGCCGGCACCGGGGTGCACGACCAGGCCGGCCGGCTTGTCGACGACGATCAGGTCCTCGTCGTCGTAGACGACGGTGACGTCGACGTCGGGCTCGGCGTCCATGGCGTGCTCGGCCTCGGCCACCAGGTCGTCGAGGTCGGCGTGGACCCGTGCTCCTTCGACGACCCGCTGCGACCGGGATGCGACCACCTCGTCGTCGATGGTGACCTTGCCCTGCTTCACCAGGACGGCGACCTCGGACCGGCTGACCCCGCTGATCATGGCGACGATGCGGTCGACCCGCTCGCCGTCGAGCGCGGCCGGGACGATCTCGTCGACCTCACGCATCGGCGTCGGTTCCGTCGCCCGGCCCGAAGGCCAGCACGATCACCAACAGCACGGCACCGATCGACACGCCCATGTCGGCCACGTTCCACACCGGCCAGAACTGCACGTCGATGAAGTCGATCACCGCGCCCTGCATGAAGCCGGCATCGCCGCGGAACGCCCGATCGACCAGGTTGCCGATGGCTCCGCCGGCGATGAGCCCGAGGGCCACCAGGGCCCAACGCGACCGGACCCCGCGGCTGTACCAGAGCAGGCCGCCGACGACGGCGAGCGCGAGCAGCGTGATGAGCGGTCCACCGCTGGTGGTGAGGCTGAACGCCGTCCCCCGGTTCTCGACCAGGACCAGCCTCAGCTTCCAGACGACGTCGATGGTGCGGGTGCTGAGGGTGTCGACCGCCCACCACTTGGTGAGCTGATCGACGACCACGACCGCGGCGGCGATGGCGACGACCAGGCCGACCCGGCGTAGGCCGCGGTCCGAGGGTGCGACCTCGCTCGATGGGCCATCGGCGTCGGGTTCGGCGTCGGGGGCGGGGCCGCGTTCGGCGGACACGGTGGAACGGGACACGGTCCGGCTATCGCCGGCCGAAGCCGCCGACCTTGTACTCGACGCGCTCCCGCGCCCACGGAATGGCCTTGAGGCGCTCCTTGGGGATCGGCTGGCCCGACACCTCGCAGATGCCGTAGGTGCCGAGGTCGATCTTGGTGAGGGCGTGGTCGATCTCCTCGACCGCGGCCCGGGCCTGGTGGCTGAGCGCCAGATCGCGCTCACGCTCGACGGCGAGGGTGTCACCCTCGCCGGACTCCTCGTCGAACTGCACGTCGCCGGGCTCGCGGAGCTCGGCCAGCGAATCGGCCTCGGCCTTCAGCGAGTCGGCCTGGCGCAGGTAGGTGGCCCGCTCCTTGAGCAGCAGCTCGTGCTGGCTCTCGATGAACTTGAGCTCGGTTGCGGAGAGCTTCCGCTTGGCCGGAGCGGCCTTCTTGGCCACGGGGGCGGCGGTCTTCTTGACCGGGGCGGCCTTCTTGGCCGGAGCGGCTTTCTTGGCGGTCGTCACGTTCGGGGCAGTCGCTTTCGGTGGAGCCTTGGCCACGGAGGTGGCCTTCTTGGCGGTGGGGGTCGCCTTCTTCGCCGGAGCAGCCTTCTTGGCTGTCGCGGGCGCGGTCTCGGCCTTCTTGGCCGGGACCTTCTTGGCCGGGACCTTCTTGGCCGTGGTGCTGCTGGTCGCTCTGGGCATTCGATTCTCCCCATCCCCGCCGCAAAGGTGCCGGACCCTACGACACGTGAGGGTCAAACGTCAAGGCCCAACTTCCCTCGGACCCTCCCACTCGGCCGTCGTTCGTCGTCGGGACCCATGCGGGTGGCCGCGTAGGCTGCCGCCATGGCTTTTGGTCCCGTTGATGCCGATTTCGATCTGGTCGCCCTCGAAGAGCAGGTGCTCGAGCGATGGAACGAGCGTGACGTGATCGCCGAGGCCCGACGTCTCCGCAAGGACTCGACGCCGTGGATCTTCTACGAGGGGCCACCCACCGCCAACGGCCGACCCGGCCTGCACCACGTCTGGGCCCGCGTCTTCAAGGACCTCTACCCCCGCTTCCAGACGATGCGTGGCCACAACGTGCCCCGCAAGGGCGGATGGGACTGCCACGGGCTCCCCGTCGAGCTCGAGGTCGAAAAGGCGCTCGGGCTGCACTCCAAGCACGAGATCGAGGCCTACGGCGTCGAGAACTTCAACCAGCACTGCCGCGACTCGGTGCTGCGGTACGTGGAGGACTGGTCGGCGCTCACCACCCGATCCGGCACCTGGATCGACACCGCCGACGCCTACTGGACGATGTCGAACGACTACGTCGAATCGGTCTGGTGGTTGCTCTCCCAGCTGTGGCAGAAGGGCCTGCTCTACGAAGGCCACAAGGTCAGCCCCTACTGCGCCCGCTGCGGCACCGCGCTGTCGTCGCACGAGATGGGCCAACCCGATGTCTACCGGGACGTCACCGATCCGTCCGTCTACGTGCGGTTCCCCCTCACGGACGGCCCCGCCGCCGACGCCGACCTGCTCGTCTGGACCACCACCCCGTGGACGCTGATCTCCAACGTGGCCGCCGCGGTCGGCCCCGACATCGACTACGCCCGCGTGCCGGCCGAGGCCTTCGGCAGCACCGGACGCGACCTCGTCGTGGCCGTCCCCCGCCTGCCTGAGGGGGTCGAGCCGCTCGCCACCTGGAAGGGCCACGAGCTGTCGGGATGGCACTACACCCGGCCGTTCGACCAACTCGACCCGCCGGCTGGTGCCCACGCGTGGCGGGTCGTCGTCGCCGACTACGTCACCACCGACGACGGCTCGGGCATCGTGCACATCGCGCCGGCCTTCGGCGAGGAGGACGCCTCGATCGCCCGGGCCGAGGACCTCCCCGTGCTCAACCCGGTCGACGCCGACGGCGCCTTCGACCACCAGGTCCCCGAGTGGCAGGGGCTGTTCGTCAAGGACGCCGACGCCGGCATCATCGACGACCTGTCCGCCCGCGGTCTGCTCGTGCGCCGCCAGGACTACGAGCACAGCTACCCGCACTGCTGGCGTTGCAGCACCCCGCTCATCTACTGGGCCAAGACGTCGTGGTTCGTGAAGACCTCAACAATGCGCGACGAGCTGCTGCGCGAGAACGAGACCGTCAACTGGCAGCCGCCCAACATCAAGAACGGGCGCTTCGGCAAGTGGCTCGAGGGCAACGTCGACTGGGCCCTGTCTCGGGATCGCTACTGGGGCACTCCCCTGCCGATCTGGCGCTGCACCGGGTGCGGCCACGACCGCTGCTTCGGCTCGGTCGCCGATCTGGCGGCGGCGGCCGGCCGGGACCTCTCCGAGCTCGACCTCCACCGCCCCTACGTCGATGACATCACCCTGCCCTGCGAGTCCTGCGGCGGCACCGCCCGACGGGTCGCCCCGGTGCTCGACGCCTGGTTCGACTCGGGTTCGATGCCCTCGGCCCAGCACCACTACCCGTTCGAGAACGCTGACCTGTTCAACGAGTCGTTCCCGGCCGACTTCATCTGCGAGGCCATCGACCAGACCCGCGGGTGGTTCTACTCCCTGCTCGCAGTCAACGCCCTCGTGTTCGAGCGGTCGCCGTATCGCAACGTCGTCTGCCTCAACCTGATCGTCGATGAGAACGGTCAGAAGATGTCGAAGTCGCGGGGCAACATCATCCCGCCGTGGGACATCTTCTCCACCCAGGGCGCCGATGCCCTCCGTTGGTACTTCTTCTCCTCGGGTCAACCCTGGACGCCGCGCCGGGTCTTCCCCGAGGGCATCCGCGAGTCCACCCGCCAGACGCTGCTCACCCTGTGGAACGTCACCGCGTTCTTCGCGACCTACGCCGACCTCGACGGCTGGCAGCCCGACCCGTCGACGCCGACCACCGGGGCCACCCATGTGCTCGACCGGTGGGTGCTGGGCGAGCTCGACGACACCGTCGCCGCCGTCACCGAGGCGCTCGACGGCTTCGATGCCCTGGCCGGCGCCTCCCGGCTCGCGACCTTCATCGATGACCTCTCGAACTGGTACGTCCGGCGCTCACGCCCCCGCTTCTGGAAGAGCAGCGACCCGGCCGCCCACGCCACCCTCTACGAGTGCCTCGTCACGACCTCGCAGCTGCTGGCGCCGTTCTGCCCCTTCCTCGCCGACGCGATCTACACCCGGCTCACCGACGAGCCGTCCGTGCACCTCACCGACTGGCCCGAGCCGGCCGGCCGCCACGACGCTGGCCTCGCCGCCCAGGTCGACGCCTCCCGGCGCCTCGTGGCCCTGGGCCGGGCCGCCCGCACCGACGCCAAGGTCCGGGTGCGCCAGCCCCTTGCCCGGGCGCTGCTGTTGCATCCGGGCATCGAGCTCGACCCGGCCATCGAGGCCGAGATCATGACCGAGCTCAACGTCCGCTCGCTCGAGCGCATCGACACGCTGTCGGGGCTCATGAGCTGGACCGTGGTGCCCAACTTCCGCACCCTCGGACCCCGGCTGGGACCGCGGGTGAACGAGGTCAAGGCCGCCCTGGCCTCGGCAGACGGGTCCGCCCTCCAGCAGGCCCTCGAGCGAGACGGCTTCGTCGAGATCGCCGGCGAGCGGCTCGAGCCGGGCGATGTCGACGTGCGAGCCGAACGCCACGCCGACTTCGCGCTGGCCGACGACGACGGCTGGGCCGTCGCCCTCGACCTCGAGATCGATGACGGCCTGCGCCGTGAGGGTCAGGCCCGCGAGCTGGTCCGGGCCCTGAACGACCGTCGCAAGGAGCTCGGCTTCGCCATCGCCGATCGGGTCTCGGTCACCATCGACGCTCCCGACGACCTTGCGCCCGCGGTCGACGCCCACCGCGACTGGATCGCCGCCGAGGTGCTGGCCGTCGAGCTCGTGGATGCCACCGGCGCCGACACCGACCTGCCGACCATCGACGTCGACGGGCACACGGTCGGCCTGGCGATGCGCCAGGTCTGACCGCTCAGGCGAGCTCGCTCAGCGGCGTCGGCCGAAGCGGGAGCTCTTGGCGTCGGCATCCTCGTCGAGATCACGCTCGAAGAACGCCCGCATCGCCGCATCGGCCGCGGCATCGGGCTCGCCCAGTGGTGAGGGGGCGACGTCGCCCACCGTGTCGAACAGCTCGGTGGGCGGGCCGTCGTCGGCGCTCGACTTCTCGTCGCCGAAGAGGCGCTCCGAGGTGAGGTCGATGGGATCCGACGGAGCGGCGGCAGCGGTCGGAGCAACCGGCAACGACTCATCGATGCCTTCGGTGCCCGCATAGGCCGAGCCCGGGGCGACCGAGGCATCGGTCGACGCCACCACGGTCTCGTTGATGTCGGCGGATTCGCCGGCCTCGACGGGTGCGCCGGTCGAACCGGTGGCCGCATCGGTCGTGTCGGCCAGATCGGCGAGATCTGCGAGATCGGCCCCATCGGCGACCGGCGCGTCGACTGAGGTCCCGCTCGGCCCCTCCTGCAGGTCGGCCAGTGCGGAGCCGGTGACCGGCGCATCCTCGCTGGACGCGACCGGTACGGGCTCCGGTTCGGGCTCGGGCTCGATGGCCAGCTCGGGCACCTCGGTGCCTCGCAGCTCGGGACCGGCGAGCAGGGCCAGCGCGGCCGGATCCTCGACCACCCGGGTCAGCTCGCCGAGCTGGGTGCGCAGGCGGTCACGTTCGCCGTCGAGGTACCTGCTCAGCGCGTCGACATCGGCTCGAAGGTCGGCACGGGCGGCATCGAGCACGGTGACCTGCTCGTGCAGCTCACGGGCCCGTTCCTCCGCCGCGGCGTCGGCCTTCTTGCGGGCCTTGGCCAGCATGCGGTCTCGCTCCTGCTCGGCCTCGGCCAGCAGGTTCACGGCCTTGGCCCGGGCATCGGCCACGGTGCGGGTGGCGGTGGAGTTGGCTTCCTCGACGGCCTGGTCGGCCGCTCGCTGGGCCAGCACCAGCACCTTCTTGAGCTCCTCGTCGCCGTCGGTGGCGGCGACCGGTGCGCCGGCCGACGACGGTGCGCCCGCCCGGGCCTGCTCGGCGGCAGCCTCGGCCTCGGCCTGCAGGCGGCGCGCCTCGGCCAGTTGGGCATCGGCCGCCTCGGCCCGTTCGGTGGCCTGGCGCAGCTTGTCCTGCAGTTGGGCCACCGCCGCGCTCACCCGCTCGAGGAAGTTGTCGACCTCATCGGGGTCGTACCCCTTCCGATGGGTCGAGAACTTCACGTCGGTGAGCAACTGGGGGTTTCCATCCATGACATCGGATGGTACCCACACCACGACGACACACGGGTCGATGCCCCGCACGCGTCCCCGGGTCAGGCCCCCGGATCAGGCGACCGTCAGCCGAGGAAGCCGATCAGCACGAAGATGGCCAGGATCAGCACCGTGGGCGACAGATCGAGGGCCATGCCGCCCATCCGCACCGGGGGCAGGATCGCCCGGAGCGGAGCCAGGACCGGCTCGGTGACCGCGAAGAGGAATCGTTGGAGCGACACCATGAACCCGCTCTGGGGCGGGGGGAACCAGCTCAGGAGGATGCGCCCGAACAGGAACAGCAGGTAGATCTGCAGGACGGTGACGATCAGATGGAGCACGGGAGCCTGTCAGGAAGAGGGTGAGCGGGGCGGGTCAGGCGTCGTGGAGGCCGCGCTCGGACAGGCGGCGCCGCTCGTCGGGGGACACCTCGACGTTGGCCGGGGTGAGCAGGTACACCTGGTGGGCGACCTTCTCCATCTGGCCCCCCAGGCCGTAGCACATGCCGCTCGAGAAATCGATGAGTCGGCGTGAGAGGTCACGATCGACCCCTTGCAGGTTCAGGATCACCGGCTGGGAGTTCTTGAACTTGTCCGCCACGTCCTGGGCCTGGTTGAACGAGGCCGGGGCCACCACGTGGGGCTTGGCCGAGGCCAGGGCCGGCACCGGGCGCACCACGCTCTGGGGCTTCGGGCGATCCATGCCCGACGGCGACGGCAGCGGCCGCACCGCAGACTGCTCGTGCAGGTCGGCGGTCGGCGGCTGGCTCGGCGGTACCGAGCGGGGTCGGCCCGCGGGGTTGGCGGGCCGGGGGCTCACCTGCGAGGGCTCGCGGGTGGGCACGGCGGACCGGGTGCCCTGCTGCGCTTGGGGAGCACGATCGTCGACCTGGTCGAAGTCGTCGTAGTCGTCGTCCGGCCCCAGGCCCAGATAGTGCATCGCCGATCGAAACAGAGCCATCGAGAATCCTCCTGAGCCGGTCTGTTCCCTGGTCGGGATCCATCCGGGCATCAAAGTACCGCGCAACTCTAGTGACTTCGGAGCGGCCCGACGAAGGCCAGGGTCGACTCGTGGGTCAGGGCGAGGGTCAGGTCGAGGGTCGGGGCGGTCGTTCACCGAAGAGGTCACGGCCGACGCGCACCATGGTCGAGCCTTCCTGCACGGCCACCTCGAGATCGGCGCTCATCCCGATCGAGCGCACCGGGAGGTCGAGCCGGTCGGCCAACTCGACGAGCTGGCGGAAGCCGGGGCGGGCCTGCTCGGGCGGTCCGGCGGGCGCCACCCCCATGAGGCCCCGCACGTCGAGGCCGAGCTCGACGGCCCGAGCCACCAACGTCGGCGCCTCGGTCGGCGGGCATCCGCCCTTCTGGGCCTCGCCCGACAGGTTGAGCTGCACCAGCACGGCAGCACCCGGGGCCCGTTTGGCGATCTCGGCGGCCAACTCGGCCCGGTCGACGGTCTGCCAGAGCGCCACCACGGCCGCCAGGTGGCGCACCTTGTTGCGCTGGAGCCGACCGATGAAGTGCCAGGCCACCTCGACCCGGTGTCCGTCGATCGGACCGGCACCGAGCTCGACCACCTTGTCGAGCAGCTCCTGGGCGTAGTTCTCCCCCACCTCCACCAACCCGGCCGACCAGGCGGCAGCCACCGCGTCCACGCCGAAGCCCTTGGTGACGGCCAGGAGCTGGACGTCGGAACCACCGCCGGCCGAGGCGATCCGGTCGCGCACCGTGGCGGCACGGGCCGCGACCACCGCAGGATCGATCACGGGGACGACCGCTCCGGGGCGTCGCGCCAGATGACGGTGGCCATCCGCTGAGGCTCGGCCCGGGCCCGGTGGGAGTACCAGCGCTCCGGATGGCACGCCGTGCACGACGCATCGGTGCCCCAACTCGCCACGCCGGCCCGGCGGGCCACGGTGGCGAACGCCCGGTGCAGGTCGAGTGCGGGGGTGCCGGCCGCGGTGCGACCGCGCACGTCGTCGCCGAGCCGGGTCGCCACCTCGTCGAGGTCGGACGGGCCGAACTCGTAGCACTCCTCGGCGATGCAAGGCCCGATGCGGGCGTCGATCACCGTGGCGCCGAGCTCGCGCATGGCCGCCGCGGTGGCCTCGACCACACCGGCATCGAGGCCCCGCCAGCCGGCATGAGCGGCCCCGATGACGCCCTCGGGGCTCCAGAGCATGACGGGGAGGCAGTCGGCGGTCTGGATGGCCAGCACGATGCCGGCGTCAGCGGTGACCAGGGCGTCGGCCTCCGACCCGGCGATCGCGCCGACCGTGGACCGCGTGACCGACCGCACCTCGCCGCCGTGCACCTGGCGGAGCCAGACCCAGGGCAGGTCGACGATGTCGCGGCGTCGAGAGGCCAGCGCCCCGGGCTCGGCGTCGATGGCGAAGTCACCCTGGTCGCGGGTGGTGGACACGACATGGATCGCGCCGCCCTCCCGATCGAGCTGCCAGGCCACGGGCCCGATGGTGGGCCGGCTACTTCAGGAACGACGGGACGTCGAAGTCGTCGCCGCCACCGTCGATGTCGAGATCGTCGTCGTCATCGGTGCCGAAGACGTCGGTGACCGGCTCGAGATCGGCTCGGCGGGCCCGTCCGGCCGCAGCCGTCTCACCGGGGCGGTCGGCCTTGGGGTCGTCCCAGCGGTCGAAGCCGGCGGCGATGACCGTGACCCGGACCTCGTCGCCCATCTCGTCGTCGATGACCGTGCCGAAGATGATGTTGGCATCGGGGTGGGCGACGCCGTGGATGACCTCGGCGGCCTCGTTGACCTCGAACAGGCCGAGGTCGCTGCCACCGGCGATGGTGAGCAGGATGCCGCGCGCGCCCTCGATGGAGGCCTCGAGCAGGGGGCTCGAGATGGCGGCGCGGGCCGCGTTGAGCGCCCGACCCTCACCCGAGCCGTAGCCGATGCCCATCAGGGCCGACCCTGCGTCGCTCATGATCATCTTCACGTCGGCGAAGTCGGTGTTGATGAGGCCCGGCGTGGTGATCAGGTCGGTGATGCCCTGCACACCCTGCAACAGGACCTCGTCGGCCATCTTGAACGCGTTGAGCACCGAGGTCTTCTCGTTGGAGACGGTGAGCAGGCGGTCGTTGGGGATGACGATGAGGGTGTCGACCTTCTCCTTCAGCTTCTGGATGCCGGTCTCGGCCTGCACCGAGCGACGGCGGCCCTCGAAGCCGAACGGCCGCGTGACCACACCGATGGTCAGCGCGCCGATGCTCTTGGCGATCTCGGCGATGACCGGGGCTGCACCGGTGCCGGTGCCCCCGCCCTTGCCGGCGGTGATGAAGACCATGTCGGCGCCCTTGAGCACCTCTTCGATCTCGTCACGGTGCTCCTCGGCGGCCTGCTGGCCGACCTCGGGATCAGACCCGGCGCCGAGGCCGCGGGTGAGCTCCCGGCCGATGTCGAGCTTGACGTCGGCGTCGCTCATCAGCAGGGCCTGCGCGTCGGTGTTGACGGCGATGAACTCAACGCCCTTGAGGCCAGCATCGATCATGCGGTTGACGGCGTTGACACCGCCACCGCCGATGCCGACGACCTTGATGACCGCCAGGTAGTTCTGTGGGTTGCCGGCCATAGCTCTCGCTACCTCCAAGGGGGCCACATCGGGTGATGCGGCGGATGGTGTGGGTGAAGTCGGTGGTGCAGGGACTGGTGCAGGAACGTCGTGAGGCTCGAGCTCGGGCTCGTCGGGCCCGGGTTCTTCGAGGTCGAAGAGCCGAGCCATCCGGGCTTTGCGAGCCGATCGGTTGCTGTGACGGTCAGCCATGACCACCCGCCCCGAGAAGTCTCGACCTGTGCTTGAGGGTTATGTCAACCTCAGGTCGCGCGTGAAAGGCTACGTGCAAGCCCGACAGGCGGTCAACACCTCGGGTCGCCCGGCACCAGATCGTGGACCAGGTCATGGCGGCGGCTGCCGGGTGGCGACGGGCGAATCGGGGATGCACACCGACAGGGTGGCCAGGCCGGTGTCGTCCACATCGGCGAACCAGGTCGTGGCACTGGCCAGCTTCTCGGTGAGGCGATCGGGCTGGCACAGATCGACCACGCCCGACGGCAGGACCTTCATCTGCAAGGAGCCGTCGGTGCCCGCCACCACCGCGAAGACCCGGGAGCGCAGGCCCGGCGAGAGCCCGGCGATCACCTCGAGCGGGGCCAGCACCCCGGGCCCGAAGTCGGAGCCCGGCTCGACCGGGGCCACGTTCTCGATGGCGGCCAGCCCCGGGATGCCCGGGGGCAACGCGGCCACGGCGCGCCCGGTGGCATCGGAGAGCACCCAGCCGCCGACACCGTCGGCGACAGCCGCAACCGGCACCCGCTCGGTGATGACGACCTTCACCGCTCCGCTCCACCAGTCGAGGTCGACCGAGGCGTCGGCCACCCATGGCAGGCTGCGCAGCCTCGACCGGACGGCGTCGGCATCGACGTCGACGAGGTGCTGGCCCACCGTCAGGCCGCTGACCTGCATCACCTGGTCGGTGCTCACGTGGTCGGTGCTGGCGACGTCGACCTGGTCGACATCGAACATCGGGCTGTGGGTGATGCCGAAGACCAGGGCGATCACCCCCACCACGGCGGCCACCGCCACGAGACGGCGCCGACGGCGCCGCAGCTGATCCCGGTTGACCTCGTCACGCCGGGCCTGGATGCGGGGATCGACCGAAGCGGCTTCTGCGTCCGGCTCGGGCGCGGACCGATCGAGCAGCCGGAGGCTCATGAACCCTCGACTTCAAGTCGAGGGTCTGGGAGCGGATCGGCGAAGCCGACCAGGCGGGTCTCCACCTCGAGGTGCACGCCCGAGCTCGCCTCCACCCGGCGCTGCACCTCGGCCATCACGGCGACGATGTCGGCGGCGCGTCCGCCCTCGTCGGCCTGGATGAAGTTGGCATGCTTCGGCGAGACCTGGGCCGAGCCGATGCGGAGGCCCTTGGCCCCGGCGACATCGATGAGACGGCCGGCGGAGTCGCCCGGCGGGTTGGTGAACACCGATCCGGCGTTGGCACCGCCCGGTTGGTGCGCTCGCCGCCATCGCACGATCTCGGCGATGGTGGCCTCCGATGCGGCTCGATCGCCGGTGGCGAGCTGCAACTCGGCCGTCAGGACCAGCTGCGAGGGGCCGATCGCCGAATGGCGGTAGCCAAGGTCGAGATCGGCGGCAGGCACCTGTACATCCTCGCCGGTGGCCAGGTCGAGCACGCGGACCCCCAGCAGCGTCTGGGCCATGTCCGAGCCGTGTCCGCCGGCGTTCATCCGCACCGCGCCGCCGATCGAGCCCGGCACACCGACGGCCCACTCGAACCCGGTCAGCCCGACGGCCGCGGTGCGCCGGGCCACCACCGGCAGGCTGGCCGCTCCCCCGGCGACGACCCGATCGCCGTTGATGTCGACCGTGGCGAACCGCTCGCCCAGCGTGACGGCCACCCCCGCGAACCCGGAGTCGGCCACGAGGAGGTTCGACCCCCGGCCGACGACCAGGACCGCCACGCCGGTCACCCGCACCGTCTCGGCCAGCACCGCCAGCGAGCCCTCGCCGTCGACCTCGACGAACAGCGCGGCGGGACCACCCACCCGGTAGGTGGTCGACGGGCCGAGCGGGACATCTCTCCGGGCCAGATCGCCGAGGTGGCCCGCGGCACGTTCGACCGCGTCAGCAGAGGTGGGCACGGCCGCGCAACTCCCCCTGCACCTCTTCGGGGAGCGAGGTCAGGTCCCCGGCCCCGAGCGTGAGGCAGAGGTCGCCGGGACGCAGCTCATGGGCGAGGTAGCCCACCACATCGGTGCGGCGAGGCAGATAGGCCAGCCGACGCCACGGGTGCTTGTCGAGCACGGCCTGGGCCACGAGCTTGCCGGAGATGCCGGGTCGGGGAGCCTCCCCCGAGGGGTAGATGTCGGTGACCACCACGACATCGGCCTGGCCGAACGCATCGGCGAAGTCGGGCCACAGGGCGGCGGTGCGGCTGTAGCGGTGAGGCTGGAACACGCACACCACCCGCCCCCAGTCGCCCTGGTCGGTGGCCGAGAGCACGCTGGCGACCTCGCTGGGCAGGTGGGCGTAGTCGTCGATGAACGTGACGCCGTCGACCTCGCCCCGGTGCTCGAAGCGACGGGCGACCCCGGCGAAGTGGCCGAGCGCGGCCCGTCCGGCCTCGAACGAGGCACCCAGTTCGAGGCCCGTCACCAGTGCCGCGGCGGCGTTTCGGGCGTTGTAGGCCCCCGCGATGGGCAGCTGCACCTCGCCCAGCGTGTTGCCGTCGTGCTCGATCGAGAAGGTGGACCCGGCCCGACCGCCCTGGAGGTCGATCATCCGGTAGTCGGCGCCCTCGCTGGTGCCGTAGGTGACGGCGCCCGCAGCGGTGCCGAGCTGGGCCGCCAGCGGATCGTCGAGGCACACGACACACGGCCCCGGCGTCTCCTCGATGAAGCGCACGAAGGCGGCCTTCAACGCGTCGAACCCACCGTAGAACTCGAGGTGGTCGGGCTCGACGTTGGTGACGATGGCCGCGTGGCGGGGCAGCTCGAGGAAGGTGCCGTCGCTCTCGTCGGCCTCGACGACGAGCCACTCGCCCTCGTCCCAGACCGCACCGGTGCCGATCTCGTTGACGTCACCGCCGATGATGAACGAGGGCCGCAGGCCCGCCTCGACGAGGACCAGGGCCAGCATCGACGAGGTGGTGGTCTTGCCGTGGGTGCCGGCCACGGCGATGCCCCGTCGGGTCGCGGCGATGGCGGCCAAGGCCTCGGCCCGACGCAGCACGGGGATGCCGCGCTCGTGAGCGGCGACGACTTCAGGGTTGCGAGCGGGGATGGCCGTCGAGATGGTGACGGCATCGAGCTCGGTCGGGAGGTTGGCCGCATCGTGGCCGACCGAGACGGCGACGCCGAGCGCCCGCAGCCGCTCGAGACCGGCCGACTCCTTGAGGTCGCTGCCCGACACCTGGTGACCCATGGCGGCCAGCACGGCGGCGATGGCGCTCATGCCGGCACCCCCGATGCCCACCACGTGCACCCGGGCCGGCTGGGTGAGGTCGAGCGACCGGGGATCAGGCATGTCGGGCGTGCTCCTCGACCAGGTCGGCGACGCGCTCAGCCGCGTCGGGGGTGGCGAGGGTTCGAGCAGCAGCGGCCATGGCGTCCAGTCTGCCCGGCTCGCTCAGCAGCGGGGTCAACACCGCTTCGAGGCGGTCGACGTCGAGCTCGTCGTCGGCCACGACCACCGCGGCGCCGGCGCGCACGAGCGGGGCCGCGTTGGCGGTCTGGTGGTCGCGGGTGGCGATGGGCAGGGGGACGAGCACCGCGCCGAGTCCCACCACGGCCAATTCGGCGACGGTGGAGCCCCCCGCCCGGCAGATCGCCACGTCAGCGGCGCTCAGCAGCAGGGGCATGCGGTCCTCGTAGCGCACCCGGCGGTAGTCGAGGCCGACCCCGGCCGGAGCACCCGTATCGAGGGTCGGGGTCGTGCTCATGCTGGGGTCGGCCAGCTCGGCATCCCAGTCGCGGGCCCCCACCACGTGGTGGATGGCCAGGTCGGAGCGGCCGGCCCACCGTTCGCTGAGCAGGCGGACCGCGGTGTTGATCCGCCGGGAGCCGAGCGATCCGCTGAACACGGCGAGCACCACCCGGTCGCTCGGCAGGTCGAGCTCGTCACGGGCGGTCGCCCGGTCCCGTTGGCGATCGACCGCCAGGATCTCCGGGCGCACCGGGTTGCCGGTGAGCACCCGTCGGGGCAGGTCGGTGTCGTCGAACGGGACGGCGGCGGCCTTGGCGAACCGGCCGGCGAGACGATTGGCGGCCCCCGCCCGGGCGTTCTGTTCCATCACCACGATGGGGACGCGCCAGAGGATCGCGCCGATCGTGCAGGGCACGGCCGCGTAGCCACCGAGCACGACGACGACCTGGGGTCGCAGTCGGCGGATCAGCCCGATGCCCGACACCACGCCGCGGGCCACCCCGAACGCGGCCGCCAGGCTGGCGAAGGAGACCTTCCGGGTGATGCCCCGACCGGCGAGCGCGGTGAGCGGGAACCCCGCCTCGGGCACCAGCGTGGTCTCCGGCCCCCGCGACCCGCCGACGAAGTGGATCGTCGAGCGGTCGTGACCACGGGCGACCAGCGCCTCGGCGACCGCCATGCCGGGAAGGAGGTGTCCGGCGGTGCCGCCCCCGGCGATGCACGCGAACGTGCCACGCGAGACGCTCGGGGCGCTCGACATCAGCGCGCCTGTCGGGCGACGCTCAGCAGCAGTCCGACGCTCGCCATCGTGACCACCAGCGAGGAGCCGCCGAACGAGACGAACGGCAGCGGCACGCCGGTGATCGGCAGCACGCCCACGACGGCGCCGATGTTCACGAAGGCCTGGATGAGGATCCACGAGGTGATGCCGGTGGCGAGCAGCATGCCGTAGTGGTCCGGGGCCCGCAGCGCCGTGCGGATGCCGGCCACCCCGAGGGCCACGAACAGCGCGACCACGAGCACGGCGCCGATGAGCCCGAGCTCCTCGGAGATGATGGCGAAGATGAAGTCGGTGTGGGCGAACGGCAGGAACCCCCACTTGGCCCGGCTCTGCCCGAGCCCGCTGCCGGTGATGCCGCCCCGGGCGATGCCGACCTGTGACTGGATGGTCTGGTACCCGGTGTTCTGGGAGTCCTTCCAGGGGTTGATGAACCCGAGCAGCCGGCGACGGCGGTAGGGCTCGAGCGTGGCGGCCAGGGTGGCCAGCACGCCGCCCACGGCGAAGGTCAGCACGAGCGGCTTGATCTCGACCCCGCTCACGAACAACATCACGAACACGATGGCGGCGAGGATGATCGTGGTGCCGAGGTTGGGCTGCAGCATCAGCATCGCCGCGAAGGCCCCGAACACGACCAGCACCGGCTGCAGGGTCACCCGCCAGTTGCCGACCTTGTCCGACCGACGGGCCAGGAGGTCGGCCACGAACAGGAGCACGGCGAGCTTGGCGAACTCCGACGGCTGGATGCGGGCGAAGCCGTAGCCCAGCCAGCGCGATGACCCGTTGACGTTGACGCCGAGGCCGGGAACCATCACCAGCACCATCAGCAGGCCCGACCCGAGCACCAGGGCCTTGGTGTAGCGGCGCCACCGGTGGTAGTCGACACGCATCACGATGACCATGGCCACGGTGCCGATCGTGACCCAGATCAGCTGGCGCTTGAAGTGGTACCAGCTGGAGCCGTACTCGTAGAGCGCGGTCACCGATGACGCCGACAGCACCATCACGAGGCCGATCAGCGACAGCACCGCCACGAGGGCGAGCAACAGCACGAACGTCGGCGATCGGCGACCGACCGGCTTGCCCCCGAGGCGGCGACCCTTGCGTGCCGGCTGGGCCGGGGCGCGTCGCTTCGTCGGCGAGCCACTGGCCTTCTTGGTGGTGCTCGCGCTCCTGGCAGGGGCCGGGCGCTTCGTCTGGATCGCGGCCTTCGGGCGCGCCGGGGCCTTCGCTCGGCTCGTCGTCGACCGGGACGCCCCTCCCACCGGGCGCAGGGGGCGCACCGGCCGCACGGGTCGGATCGTGTCGCTCATCGCGCGCCACCCCCGACCAGCGCCACGACCTCGGCGGCGAAGTCGTCGCCCCGCTCGCCGTAGCTGCCGTACCAGTCGAACGACGCGCACCCGGGCGACAGCAGCACGACATCACCGCGCTCGGCCAACCGATGGGCCGCCTGCACGGCTTCGGCCATCGACGTAGCGATCTCGACGGGTCGGAGGTCGTGGAAGGCCCGGCTCACGTCGTCGGCCGCCTCGCCGATGGCCACCACCGCCCGAACGTGATCGGCCGCGGAGGCGAGGCCGGAGAGATCGAGTCCCTTGTTGCGGCCGCCGGCGATGAGCACCACCGAGTCGAAGCCGCGGACGGCGGCGAGGGTGGCGTGGGGGGCCGTGGCCTTCGAGTCGTCGTACCAGGAGACGTCGTCGGCCGTGGCCACGAGGCTCACCCGATGAGCGAGACCGGAGAAGGTGCGCAGCACATGGCGGACCCCGTCGATCGTGGCCCCGCCCTCGAGCGCGGTGGCCGAGGCGGCAAGAGCGTTGCTGACGTCGTGGGGCAGGTCGCGCCACATCTCGCCCCGCTCGACGATCGTGTCACCGGACGGGCCGACGAGGGCGTCACCCTCGAGGTGGTAGTCGGCCGGCTGATCGAGGCCGAAGGTGACCGTGCGGCAGGCCGGGTTGCGCCCGGCCATGACGACCGGGTCATCGGCGTTGGCCACCGCGACACCCCGGTCGGGCCCCAGGTCGGCCCAGATGCGGGCCTTGGCATCGCGGTAGCCCTCGAGGGTGTCGTGGACGTCGAGGTGGTCCTCGGCGAAGTTCAACCAGGTGGCGACCGCGGGCTCGAAGTGTCGGGTGTGGCCGAGCCGGAACGATGACGCCTCCACCACGAACACGTCGAGATCGTCGCGGTCGATGGCCTCGACCAGCGGCACATCGGTGTTCCCGACGGCCAGCGCCGGTCGGCCAGAGGCGTCGAGCATCTCGGTGACGAGCGTGGTCACCGTCGTCTTGCCGTCGGTGCCGGTGATGGCCAGCAACGGGCGGTCGTCCCATGCCGCGGCCAGATCGAACTCGCTGAGCACGGGCACGCCGGCGTCGCGAGCGGCGGCGAACACCGGGTGGCGATCGGGCACGCCGGGGCTCGGCAGCACCGCGTCGCTCGCCGCGACGAGCCTTGCGAGCTCATGAGTCGGAGGCGCCTCGACCAGTTCCACGGCTGCCAATTCTGCAACCCGTCGCGCGGACGGGGCGGGATGGTCGTCGACCACGGTGACCGCTGCGCCGTGGGCGGCGAGCGCTCGGGTCATGGCCTGTCCGGTGATGGCGAACCCCACCACGAGGGGTCGACTCGGTGACCAGCTCAATCGAGCACGCCCAGGCGGACGAAGTCGGCGTAGTAGATGCCGAGGGCCAGCGCCGTGCAGAGGCCCGCGAGGATCCAGAAGCGGATGATGACCGTGGTCTCGGGCCATCCACCCAGCTCGAAGTGGTGATGGATCGGGGCCATGCGGAAGATGCGGTTGCCGGTGAGCTTGAAGCTGCCGACCTGCAGGATGACCGAGATCGTCTCGATGACGTTGAGCCCGCAGATGAGCACGAGCAGGAGCCCGGTGTTGGTGCTGAGGGCGAGGCAGGCCAGCGACGCGCCGATGGCCAGCGCGCCGGTGTCGCCCATGAAGATCTTGGCCGGCGCCGCGTTCCACCAGAGGAACCCGGTGCAGGCCCCCAGCATGGCCGCAGCCACGATGGCGAGGTCGAGGAAGCTCTGGTCGCCGTAGACGAGCGGGTGGCGGAACCCCCAGAAGCCGATGACGACGAAGGCCGCGAACCCGAAGATCGCCGAGCCCGCGGCCAGACCGTCGAGCCCGTCGGTGAGGTTGACCCCGTTGGTGGTGGCCAGGATCAGGAAGACGGCCCAGCCGACCCACACGAGGTTGCCGATCTCGATGCCGGGCCAGTCGTAGCGGGTGAACGACAACGTCGTGGCCACGTTGGTGAACATGAGCGCGCCGACGGCGAAGCCGATCGACACCGCGAGCAGCCCCAGGATCTTGGCCCGCTTGTTCAGCCCGAGGTTGCGCTCCTTGGAGACCTTGAGCCAGTCGTCGAGCAGACCGACGAGCCCGGCCCCGATCATGGCGCCGATGACGAGGATGCCGCGGCGGGTGAAGGTGCCGTCGAACAGGTCGCTGAACAGCCAGCCGATGGTCGCGGCGATGACGATGGCGATGCCGCCCATGGTGGGCGTGCCGGCCTTGGTCATGTGGCCGGCCGGACCATCCTCACGTATCGGCTGGCCGACGCGGCGGCGGGTGAGCCACCCGATCAGGAACCGGGTGCCCACGATGGACACGGCGAGGGCGATGCCGGCGGCGACGAGGAGGCGGATCACGAGGCTCCACCCTCCTCCATGAGCCGGGCCAGTTCGGCGCGGGCGACCTCTCGGTCGTCGAACGGCACGACGGTGTCACCGATGGTGAGGGTCGTCTCGTGCCCCTTGCCGGCGATCACCACGGAGTCCCCGGCCCGGGCCGAGGACAGGGCGAGGGCGATGGCCCGGTGGCGATCGGGCTCGACCACCAGCTCGGTGGCCCGTCGATCGGTGCTGCGGTCGTATCCCATGCTCACGGCGTCGATGATGGCTCCAGTGTCCTCCCCCCTCGAGTTGTCGGCGGTCAGGACTACACGATCGGCCAGCGTGGCCGCCACCTCACCCATCGCCGGTCGTTTGGTGGCATCGCGCTCGCCGCCGCACCCGAACACGACGGTGACCGCACCGCCGGCGCTGACGTCGCGCACCGCCGACAGCAGCTGCTCGAGGCCGTCGGGGGTGTGGGCGTAGTCGATGACGACGCGGAACGGCTGGCCGGCATCGACCACCTCGAAGCGTCCCGGCACGTGGATCGGCCGACTGAGCCCCGCGGCCACGACCTCAGGACTGAGCCCGACCGCCACGGCGGCCTCGGCCGCGGCCAGGGCGTTGCTGACGTTGAACCGCCCACCGAGCCCGAAGTCGATCGATTGGCCCCGCCAGGTGAAACGGCTCCCGGACGCGCCGACCTCGAGGTCGGTCACATCGTCGAGCGAGTAGCCGGTGGTGGGGATCTTGGCCGCGTCGAGCAGCAGCCGACCGTACGGGCTGTCCAGGTTGACCACGGCCCGCTCGGCGAAGTCGGGGCCGAACAAGCGGGCCTTGGCCTCGAAGTAGGACTCCATGGTCTCGTGGAAGTCGAGGTGGTCGCGACTCAGGTTGGTGAACACGACGGCGGCGAATCGGGTGCCATCGACGCGGTGCATGGCCAGGGCGTGCGACGACACCTCCATGGCGACGACGTCCACCCCCCGGTCGCGCATGGCGGCGAGCCGGGCTTGCAGCTCGGGGGCCTCGGGAGTCGTGCGGGCGCCCGACAGCGTGCCGACGACCTCGGTCGAGCGGCCGGCGGCTTCGAAGATGGCCTGGAGGAGATAGGTGGTCGTGGTCTTGCCATTGGTGCCGGTGATGCCGAACACGGCCATCGACGACGCGGGATCACCGTTGAAGCGCACCGCCAGGTCGGCCATCGCGGTGCGGGTGTCGGGCACCACCAGGCACGGCACGCCCACTTGGAGCGGGTGGTCGGCCAGCACCGCGACCGCCCCCAGGTCCACCGCGGCACGGGCGTGCTGGTGGCCATCGGTGTGGGCGCCGCGGATGCAGCAGAAGAGGCTCCCGGGGCGCACCGCACGTGAGTCGAGCTCGATCGAGGTGACCTCGACATCGAGCTCGCCGTGGAGCCCGTCGGACGCGCCAGAGGCGCTCCCGAGGGTGAGATCAGGAACGCCCAGGATCAGGTCGGCGAGGAGCACAGCCGCCCCTACGGCTTCTTGGTGGTGGGCGGACTGGTCCCCGACGTCGGCGTCGTCGACTTCGTCGTCTTCTTCTTGGCCGTCGATCCGGTGCCGGTCGACGCCGCCGCAGAGGTCGGCGGGGTGGTGGCCAGTGTGGCGTCGGCACCAGCAGCGACGCCCCGGACCTTGCCGTCGGGGAGGATCGTGGAAGCGCCGTGCCCGGCCTGCAACGGGGCGACCGCAGCGCCACCGGCCGCAAGGTCGGCGACGGGTGGCGGCACCGAGAACTGGCGAAGCCCGAAGGCGGCGATCTTGGAGAAGGCCGGCGCGGCGACCGCGCCACCGGTGTAGTTGCCCCCCGCGGGCTCGTCGATCACGACGATGACCGACAGGGCCGGTGCCTCGGCCGGCACCACCCCGACGAACGTCGATTCGTACTTCACGCCACCGGCCGCATCGGTGTAGCCACCGCCGGCCTGGGGCTTCCGGGCCGTGCCGGTCTTGCCCATCACCGAGTAGCCGTTCACCGCGGCAGTCAGGCCGGTGCCGTCGGTGACCACCCCTCGGAGCATGAGGTTCATCTTGTCCGCGGTGGCCGCCGACATGACGCGATGCCCGGCGTCGGACTCGATCGGGTGCTCCTGACCATCGGCATCGATCGTGCTGTCGACCAGGTGCGGGGCGACGTAGGTGCCCCGGTTGGCGATCGTGTTGTACGCCGACAGCACCTGCATCGGCGTGGCCGACACGCCCTGGCCGATCGGGATCGTGCCCATCGACGTCGTCCACCAGGTGTCGGGCGCCGGAACGGTGCCGTGGGACTCGTCGGGGAAGTCCAGCGCGGTCTTCTGCCCGAAGCCGAAGTTCATCAGCTGGTCGTAGAGCGACTGCTTGCCGATCTTCTGGGCGATCTTGATGGTGCCGATGTTCGACGACTTGGCCAGGATCTGGGCGACGGTCATCGTCTCGGTGCCGTGGACCTCGGCATCGGTGAAGGAGTGATCGCCGACCTGCAGGCTGCCCGGCACCTCGATCGGTGTGTCCGGCTTGACCAGCCCCTGCTCGAGCGCCGCCGAGACGGTGACGATCTTCATGACCGAGCCCGGTTCGTACACCGACGTGACCGGCGCGTTGTTGCCCGACACCGAGATGGCACCGGTCTTCTCGTCACGGATCACCGTGGCCATGGCCAGGATCTCCCCGGTGTCGGGCTTGGTGACGATGGCCATGCCGCCCTTGGCCTGGGTGGCCCCCACCTGTTCGGTGAGGACGCTCTCGGTCTCGTACTGCATGGACTGGTCGAGGGTGAGGACGAGGTCGTCGCCCTTCACCGCGGGGGTGAGCTGGTGCTCGCCGACCGGGATGGTGCGCCCCTGCGGGTTGCGCTCGAGCGTGAGCGACCCGGGGGTGCCGGTCATCTCGGCGTTGTACTGCTTCTCCAGCCCGGACACCCCGTTGTTGTCGACGTCGACGGTTCCGAGGAGGTTGCGGGCGAGGTCCCCGCTCGGATTGGCCACCACGCTCTCGTCGATGAAGCTGATGCCCGGAAGCTTCAGGGCCTTCACCTGATCGGCCACGTCGACCGGCACCTTGCGGGCCACGTAGACGAACCGATCGGGCACCATCGCTCCGGAGTCGTCGGCGTGGCGCTGGCTCAGCTTGGTCTGCAGGGCGGTGGCATCGAGCTTCAGTAGGGGCGCGAGCTTGGCCGCCTCCCCCGCGGCGTCGTTCACGAGCTTGTCGTCGACGAAGATCGTCTTCATCGGCACCGACATGGCCAGCTCGGTGTGGTTGCGGTCATAGATCGTGCCCCGCTCGGCCGCCAGCGTCTGTGACCGCAGGGTCTGCGATTCGCCGGTGGTCAGGTAGCGCGTCGGGTTGAGCACCTGGAGGTCGGCGACCTTCGCGGCGACGAGGACGAACATCGACGCCAACGCGCAGAGCAGGATCAGCAGCCGCTTGCGGGTGTCGGCCGGCCGAGCCGTCCGGGACCGGTCGGCTGGTCGACCCGCGGCCCTGCCAGATGATCGAGCCGACGATCGAGCCGACGATCGAGCCGAGGATCGACCCGCCGGGCGAGCCGCTGGTCGGGCCGAGGATCGCGCCGGTGCCTTCGTGGTGGGGGTTCGGCGTGCCGAGGACGGGCCGGTCGAACGCGTTCCCGTCGCTCGGGTACTCGTCGAGCGGGTACTCGTCGAACGGGTACTGGTCGAACGGGTACTGGACGCCGGCGTGGAGCGGGGTCGAGGGGTGCCGCGGCCCGATCGCGCCGGCGGCGTCACGGGGTGGTGCCCTTCGACGGCTTCGTCGTCGTGGTCGTCTTGGACGCGGGCGCCTTCGTGGTGGTCGTCGACTTCTTGGGACTGGTGCTCGGCGTGGTCGTCGACTTCTTGGTGGCGCTGGATGTGGTCGTCGACTTGGCCGCCGGCGGCGTGGTCGGCGGCGGTGCGACGTAGGTGCTCTTGTCGCCGTCGGCGCCGGTCGGGCTCAGGTAGACGACCGAGCCCGGCGCCACCATGCCGAGCTTGTCCTTGGCCGCGCCGATGATGCGCGAGGGCGCCTCGAGGTCGGCCACCTGCTGGTGCAGGTCACGGCTGCGCTGCTGCTCGACCGCGGCCTGCGAGTTGAGGTTGTCGAGGCGGGCCTGCCCCTGCACGATCAGCGTCTGGAAGATCACCACGCCGAACACCGACAGGAAGAGGGCGGCGGCCGCCAGCGTGCCGATGCGACCGAGCTGGCTCCCGAGCTTGAGCGACCCCACCAGGCGGGAGATGCGTCCCTTGGAGACCTCCGCCTCGCGGACCGGGACGACCTTGGGGCGGCGAGGGCCCGGGGCCTTGGACGGAACGGCCGCGTTGCGGACCGCGGCGGCGGCCTGGGCCGGGCTCATCGCGACACCTCGCGGGCGGCGTCGCCGGGCGCGAGCCGCTCAGCGGCGCGCAGCCGAGCGCTCTCCGACCGGGGGTTCGCCTCGAGCTCGGGCGCGCCCGGCGTCCACCCCCCACGCTTCAAGAGGCGGACCTCGGGCTCGGCTCCGCACACGCAGGGCAGCCCTGGCGGGCAGGTGCAACCGCCCGTCTCGGCCTGGCGCAGGCGATCCTTCACGATGCGGTCCTCGCCCGAGTGGTAGCTGAGCACGGCGATTCGCCCACCCGGCGCCAGCGCGTCGATCGCGGCATCGATGGCGCCGGGAAGGACGTCGAGCTCGCGGTTGACCTCGATGCGGATCGCCTGGAACGTGCGCTTGGCCGGGTGGCCCCCGGTGCGGCGGGCCGCGGCCGGGATGGCGGTGCGGACGATCTCGGCCAACTCGACGGTGGTGGTGATCGGCCGGGCCGCGACGATGGCCCGGGCGATGCGCCCGGCGAAGCGCTCGTCGCCGAACTCGCGCAGCACGCCGGCCAGCTCACCCTCGTCGTAGGTGTTCACCACGTCGGCGGCGGTCGCGCCGGATCGTCGATCCATGCGCATGTCGAGGGGCGCGTCCTGGCGGTAGCTGAAGCCGCGGTCGGCCCGATCGAGTTGCGGTGAGCTGACTCCGAGGTCGAAGAGGACGCCGACGATGTCGTCACCAGCATCGGCGGCGATCTCGGGCAGGCGATCGAACCGCGACCGCACCGAGGCGAACCGGCCGGGGAAGGCGTCGACGAGCGGGGCCGAGGCAGCCAGCGCGGCGTCGTCCTGGTCGATGCCGACGACGCGGAGCTGCGGGTGGGCGGCGAGGAGCGCCCGGGTGTGGCCACCGCCTCCGAGCGTCGCGTCGAGCAGCACGCCCGCTGGCACGGGGGCGAAGAGGTCGACGATCTCCTCGACCATCACCGGTCGGTGCGTGAAACCAGGATCGAAGGTCGGATCCTCCGCCATGTTGCTGCTCTCTGGATCGTGGCAGCTGCCGGATCGCTCATCGGCAGCCCTTCGGCCAGCGGTCGCCCGTCGGGATGTCTCCCCGATCGGACTGGATGGGAAGCGGGCGGAGTAGGGGCCTTCCATCGTGCCGGCCGAAAGGCTGCGAATGAGCGATCCGGTTGCTGCGGTGCTGCGTGGCCTCGAAGGGCAACGGTGCCTCGAGGGTGCCTGCATGGTGTGGTCGGTGTCGGTGTGGTGAGTGCCGCCCATGTCGCCCGAGGGTCCTCAGATCCCCAGGGCGGTCACGGCGTGGATGAGGCTCTCGTCGGCGCGAGCGCTGACGGCGCCCCACCGGCTGGAGTCCCAGATCTCGATTCGGTCGATGGCCCCGATCACGACGACGTCGCGCTCGAGGCCGGCGAACTCCCGCAGGCGCTGCGGGAGCAGGATGCGACCCTGGCTGTCGGGCTTCACCTCGGCGGCGTTGGCCGAGAAGGCACGCATGGCGTCCTGAGGAGCGAGCCCCTCGCGGATCTTCTCGGTCAGTCGCTTGGCCACGTCGGCGAACCCCTCTTCGGTCCAGACGCCGAGGCAGTTGTCGAACTGCGAGACGAAGCCGCGTTCGGCGAGATGGCTCCGGAACATCGCGGGCAGGACGACCCTGCCCTTGTCATCGAGCGAATGCTCGAAGGTTCCGACGAACACGTGTGCCTCTCCACCGGACGACCTGCCCCCCGGTCCTGCTTCCTGCTCCGGACGTTCCCTACTGCTGCGTTTCTGGTGCGTTCTCGGTGCTCAGGGCCACCCCTGTGCTCCACTGCGCCCCACCCTATGCCATTTCCCCCCACTCGGTCAACACTTTCCCCACCACGCCTCCCGCACCCTCCATCTGACCGAGCGCGTTCGAGCCCCCGCGTACAGCGCGCATCTGCCCGACCTCAGGCCTCGAACTCGTCTCTGAAGGACCGGGCTGGCGGAAAGCGACAGCCGGGTCCTTCAGAGTGGAGAGATCAGTCGAGGTGGGTGAGGAGGGCCGACTCGATGGCGGGGCTCAGCGCACCGACGATCGCGACGGGGGGGAGCTCGTCGGGCTCGACGCCGGCGATGGCGGCGTAGGGCTCAGGGGTCCACGACAGGTGGACCACGCACTGGAAGCGGGCGCCCGCCCGGGTCCGCCGTTGCGAGAGGCCGACGACCTTCACGCCGTCGATGGTGACCTCCCCCGGTCCGATGCCGGCGAAGCACACCTGCTTGCCGAACCGGCCGCACTGGAGCGCTCCGGCGTGCACCTCGGCCCCCGCGACGCCCAGGTCGGCCAACGCGGCGACCCACGCCTGACCGAGCCACGCGAACGACCGACCGACGTCGTCGACCCAGCGAGGGTCCTCACGCGGGACCAGGATGTCGACCCAGACCGAGCCCTCCGGCTCGAGCAGCACCGCTCCCCCGCCGCTGCGTCGTCGGGCCAGCTCGATGCCACGGGCATCGAGCGCGGCGTGGTCGACCATGTCCGCCGATTGCGTTGAGCCGAGCACGAGCGCGGCCGACGCGACCTCGAGCACCCAGACGGTCGGCACCACCGGCTCGGGCCACTCGAGCGCGTGCAGGTCCGCCGGCGAACCCCGGTGACGCTCGACCACCCAGCTGGTCATGGCCGAGCCCTCATGAACGGATCGTGCAACGGTCGACGGTGACCTCGGCCAGCCGTTCAGGTCGCGGCACCACGCCGATGCCCGGTCCGGTCGGCGCGTGCATCAGGCCGTCGGCCCCGAGCTCGATCGGCTCGGTGATGTCGTCGTCGAAGTACCAGGAGCTGGGCCCGAGGTCGGTGTGGTCGAGCCGGAGCACCGCCCCCACGGCCAGCGCGGTGGCCCGGCCGATGCCGGTCTCGACCATGCCGCCGAGGAACGCCGCCGGTCCGACCCACGGGTGAAGGGCGATGTCGGGGTCCGGGTAAGGCGTCGGGGCCGGACCATCACCTGCCCGCACCCGCACCGGCGTCGCCCGGGGATCGAGGAACCCGAGAGCGGCGATCACCCCACCGGCTCGGGCCGGCTTCACGTTGACCAGCGCCGCCGCCCCGAGGGCCCACGCCGTCGCCACGTCCCCTGACCTCGTCACGGACTCGTCGAGGGCGACCGGCACCGCGAGCTTCGCGGCCAGATCGGCGGTGCCCACGAGGTCATCGGCCGGCAGCGGTTGCTCGATGTACACCCGGCGCTCGCCCGGGTCGATGCCCAGCGCGGCGAGCTGCTCGGCCAGGTCGATCAGCTCGGGCTCGTTGCCACGGAAGGAGCCGTTGGCGTCGAGCGCGACCGGGAGCCCGGCCCGCAGGCCACCCGGCCTCGCCCTGCCGTCGCGTCCTCCCGCCGGCCGCACCTTCAGCTTGAGCCCGGTTGCCCCTGCCGCTCGAGCTTCGTCGGCCCGCTGATCGACAGCCCTCGCCTCGTCGATGCCCAGCACCGCCGTCCATGCGAGGCCCGCGGCCGGGTCGGCCCCGAACGATCCGGCGAGCGATCGGCCCGAGCGCCGCAGGCGAACGTCGAGCTCAGCATCGGCCAACGCGGCTGACGCGAACGGGTGACCCACGACGATCCCTCCTGGCCCACCGCGACCGAAGACGCTCGGCACCAGCACGTCGCGCAGGATCGCCCAGGCGCCGTCGGTGAACTCGGCCGTGTAGGTCGGTGACTCGAGCGCGCTGCACTCCCCCCAGCCCTCCACGCCGTCCGCCGCGATCATGTGGACCAGTACGACCTCGCGGACCTCCTCCACCCCGTGCGCCGATCGCAGTGCTCGGCGCAGCGGCAACCGCACGCGCACGAGCTCGACCGCATCGAGCGGTATCGGCTCACCCGTCAACCCTCCGGATCGCGCGTCGGTCACGCGGGGATGGCGGC
>Ga0302299_10000177_pt1 | contig 30432 bp, 29 predicted proteins | sample III_Fen_N3_4_FD_198795 | JGI IMG/M metagenome (GOLD analysis project Ga0302299, IMG submission 198795) | Peat permafrost microbial communities from Stordalen Mire near Abisko, Sweden - III_Fen_N3_4 | ecosystem: Environmental > Terrestrial > Soil > Wetlands > Permafrost | place: Sweden: Abisko...
CCGCGCGACCGCTCCTGCGGTGACCAGCACGCCGCTCGCGAGGATCCCGCCGACGACGGCGCCCGCGGCGGTCACGACAGCACCCGCTCGTCGCCGGGCAGCCGGCCGATCCGCTTCATCAGCGCGTAGGCCAGCGCGCTCGTCCCACCCGCGACCGCCAGCACGAGCACGCCACCGGTGGAGTCGTACGCCGCGAGCGCTCCGGGGCGCAACGACAGGAATGCGAGCGTGGCCCACGGCGCAGCGACGGCGAGGCGTGCGGCGCTGACGGCCCAGCCCTGGCGCGCCTCGAGCTCGGAGCGGGTGCGCGCGTCCTCGCGAAGCACCGACGACAGCGTGCGCAGCAGACGGCCGAGCTCCGTGCCACCGACGTCGCGCGCGAGCCGCAGCGCCTCGACCACGCGGTCCCCCGCCGGGTCGGCGAGGTCGGCCTTGAGCCGGTCGAGGCAGGTGCCGAAGGAGCCGGTCACGCGATGGTCCGCGGCGAAGCGGGCGAACGACGGGCGGAGCGGGGCAGGCCCGCGATCCGCAAGCGCCGCAACGGCGTCCGGCAGCGACATCCCTGCGCGGACGGCCGACGCGAGATCGTCGACGGCGTCGGGCCACGACGCGACGAGCGACCTGCGACGCGTGGCGGCGCGACGACCGAGCGCACCGAGCGGGAGCCACCCGGCGAGGCAGCCGAAGACCAGCGCGACGGTCGGCGTCCCCGACACCACGAGCATGACGGCCGCCCCGGCGACGCCGGCCCCGAGACAGCTGCCGACGACGCGCGCTGTGGACAGGTCGCCGAGGCCAGCTGCGTCGAGCCGACGGCGTACGCCGCTGCTCCGGTGCGGCACGGGCGCGCGCGCCGGCGACGTCCGCGCGTCGAGGACGAGCAGCAGGCCGAGGCCGAGGAGCAGCCCGAGGAGGGCACCCATCACGCACCCCGGAGGATCGCGGCGAGGTCGAGGCCGTGCGCCTCGAACCGCTCGGCGTGCGGCGGGAAGCCGAGGGCGCGCACGAGCTCGCCGCCCCGCGTCACGAACACGTCGGAGGTCTCGACCACGCCGTCCTCGACGCGACCCGAGACACCGACGATCTCGCGGATCCGGCGCCGGCCGTCGGGTCCCGTCGTGGCGTGCACGACGAGGTCGACCGCGGAGGCGACGGTCGGCACGATGTAGGACGCCGTGACGTTCTCGCCGGCCAGCATGGGCAGGACGCAGAGCTTGGTGACGGCGTCGCGCGCGGAGTTCGCGTGCACGCTCGTCATGCCGGGCATCCCGGAGTTCAACGCCACCAGCAGGTCCAGCGCCTCGGCCTGACGTACCTCGCCGACCACCAGCCGGTGCGGACGCATCCGCAGCGCCTCGACGACGAGGCGCCGCAGGGAGATCTCGCCGGTGCCCTCGAGCCCGACCTGCCGCGTCTGCATCGCGACCCAGTCGGGCCTGTCGAGCCGGACCTCGAACACCTCTTCGCACGTCACCACCCGCTCGTGCGCGGGCACGGCGTTGAGCAGACAGCTGAGCAGGGTCGTCTTGCCGGCCTGAGTTCCTCCGGCGACCACGATGTTGAGCCCCGCGACGACGGCGGCCGAGAGGAAGCGCGCGGCCGCCGCCGTCAGGGACCCGAGCTCGACGAGGTCGTCGAGCCGAGCAGCGGGCAGGACGTGGCGGCGGATGTTGACCGCCCAGTGCCTGCGGGTCACGTCGGGGATCACCACGTGGAGGCGGGATCCGTCAGGGAGCAGCGCGTCGACGAACGGCTGGCTGACGTCGACCCGCCGCCCGCTCGTGCGCAGCATCCGCTCCACGAGGTCGTGCACCTGCACCTCGGACAGCACGACGGTCGTGAGCTCGCTGCGTCCACGCCGCGCACAGAACACGCGTGTCGGCTCGTTCCACCAGATCTCCTCGACGTCGATGTCGTCGAAGAGCCGCTGGAGCGGGCCGTAGCCCGCGACCGCGTCGTGCAGCTCCTGCGCCCACGCCTCGACATCGACGTACGACGACTCCGCGTGCTCGCCGGCCGCGAGAGTGTCGAGCACGTCGAGGATCGCGGCGCGGACCCCGCGCGGGTCGGTCAGCGGGTCGGTGCCGCGGTCGCGCACGAGGGCACGGACCCGGTCGACGACAGGAGCGTCCGGCGTACCCGTGGGGGCGGGTGACGCGGACAAGGCGAGCGGCGTGGGCGAGACCACGAGGGACCCCTGGCACGGCAGGAGGCGCGAGCGCCTCGATCGGGATCGGGACGTGACGCAGACCCGGGGGCGTCCCAGCCGGAGGTCGTTCAGCGCGTCACGACGAGGCTAGGCCGCCCGGCCCTGGGGACGACAGCCCCGATCCCCCTCTGTGGATCGACCCCGGAGCGACCCGAGAGGATGCTCACCCACACGGCGGTGGGTGAACACCTCGGGGCGATCCGTCCACTGCCCGGGCGCGCGCGGTGAGGCTTGGCTACGCTTCGCGCACCACAACGACCCGAGGGGGCCGCGATGCCGAAGGACAAGCCGAACATCCTGGTGATCTGGGGTGACGACATCGGGATCTCGAACCTCAGCTGCTACAGCGACGGGCTGATGGGCTACCGGACGCCGAACATCGACCGGATCGCCGACGAGGGCGCCCGCTTCACCGACTACTACGGCGAGCAGAGCTGCACCGCGGGGCGCGCGGCCTTCATCTGCGGCCAGAACCCGGCGCGGACCGGGCTCACCAAGGTGGGCCTCCCCGGCGCCGAGCTCGGCCTCAAGGCCGAGGACCCCACCATCGCGACGGCGCTGCAGGCGCACGGCTACGCGACCGGGCAGTTCGGCAAGAACCACCTCGGCGACCGCGACGAGCACCTGCCGACGATGCACGGGTTCGACGAGTTCTTCGGCAACCTCTACCACCTCAACGCGGAGGAGGAGCCCGAGCTCGACGACTACCCGCAGCCCGAGGACTTCCCGAACTTCCGCAAGAACTTCGGCCCCCGCGGCGTGCTGCACACCTGGGCGAACGGCGACGGCACGCAGCGCATCGAGGACACCGGCCCGCTGACCAAGAAGCGGATGGAGACGATCGACGGCGAGTTCCGCGACGCCGCCGCGGAGTTCATCAAGGACAAGGCGGAGTCGGACACGCCGTTCTTCGTGTGGTTCAACGCGACCCACATGCACTTCCGCACCCACGTGCAGCCGGAGAGCAAGGGCCAGGCCGGGCGCTGGCAGTCGGACTACCACGACGTGATGATCGACCACGACCGGCTCGTGGGGTCGCTGCTCGACCTGCTCGACGAGCTCGGCCTCGCCGAGGACACGATCGTCATCTACTCCACGGACAACGGCCCGCACATGAACTCGTGGCCGGACTCGGGCACGACGCCGTTCCGCGGGGAGAAGAACACGAACTGGGAGGGCGCCTACCGGGTGCCGTCCGTGGTGCGCTGGCCCGGCCACATCCCCGAGCGCACGGTGCTCAACGGGATCATGTGCCACAACGACTGGTTCCCGACCCTGCTGGCCGCGGCCGGCGTCACCGACATCGCCGAGCAGCTGCGCGCAGGCGCCGACCTCAGCGGCACGACGTACCGGGTCCACCTCGACGGGCACAACCAGCTGCCCTACCTCACCGGCGAGGCCGAGAACAGCCCGCGCAACTTCTTCTTCTACGTCAACGACGACGGCGACCTCGTCGCGGTGCGCTACGACAACTGGAAGATGGTCTTCCTCGAGCAGCGCGTCAACGGCACGCTGCAGGTCTGGGCCGAGCCGTTCGTGCAGCTGCGCGTGCCGAAGATCTTCAACCTGCGCACCGATCCCTTCGAGCGCGCGGACTTCACGTCGAACACCTACTGGGACTGGATGCTCGACCACGCCTTCCTGCTCGTCCCGGCGCAGGCGTTCGTCGCGCAGATGGTGGCGTCGTTCCTGGAGTTCCCGCCCCGTCAGGAGTCGGCGACGTTCAGCGTCACGGACGCGCTGAACAAGCTGAAGGCTGGTCTTCCGAGCGCATGAGCGACCCGCACGTCGAGGCGCCCGCCGGTGATCCACCGGCGGGCGATCTCGTGTGGATCCCCTCCGGGACCTTCCGGATGGGCTCGGACTCGCACTACCCGGAGGAGGCCCCGGCCCGCGCGGTCGAGGTCAGCGGCTTCTGGATCGGCCGCACCACCGTGACGAACGCGGACTACTCCGCGTTCGTCGAGGCGACCGACTACGCCACCGTCGCCGAGCGCCCGCTCGATCCGGCGGACTTCCCCGGGGCGCCGCCGGAGAACCTCGTGGCCGGCTCGATGGTGTTCACCAGGACCCCGGGCCCGGTGGACCTGCGCCATCTCAGCCAGTGGTGGACCTGGACCCCAGGCGCCTCCTGGCGCCACCCCGAAGGTCCGGAGAGCCACCTGCAAGGCCGAGGCGCCCACCCCGTCGTCCACGTCGCCCACGAGGACGCCCTGGCCTACGCCACGTGGGCGGGGCTCGCGCTCCCGACCGAGGCGCAGTGGGAGCGGGCCGCGCGCGGCGGCCTCGACGGCACCACCTACACCTGGGGCGACGAGCCCGAGCAGCCGGGCGAGCGCCGCGCGCACTACTGGCACGGTGACTTCCCGTGGCGCGCCGACCCCGGCTACGGCCGGACCGCGCCGGTCGGCAGCTACCCCGCCAACGGCTTCGGCCTGCTCGACATGGCCGGCAACGTCTGGGAGTGGACCGACGACTGGTACGCCGAGGCGCGCTTCGCCGACACCGCGCCGTGCTGCGCGCCGCGGGACCCGCGCGGCGGCACGCCCGAGGACAGCCTCGATCCGCGGCAGCCGCAGTTCCGCATGCCCCGCAAGGTGATCAAGGGCGGCTCGTTCCTCTGCGCCGACTCCTACTGCCTGCGCTACCGCCCTGCCGCACGGCGACCGCAGATGATCGACACGGGCATGAGCCACATCGGCTTCCGCGTCGCGTCGATGCCCGCCTGAGCGCGCCCGGCGACCGTGGTCAGGCTCCTTGCTGGACGAGGGTGCGGATCGTGCGCAGGGCGACCGAGAGCGTGGCGAGGTCGAACTGGTCGCCGGCGCTGATCTCGTCGAGGGTGGCCCGCGCACGCGCGAGACCCTCCGCCTGCTGCTCCTCCCAGGACGCGACGCGGTCGAGCGGTTCGGAGATGCCGCGCGTGGTCTCGATGACGCGGCGCGTCATGCCCGTGAGAGCGCCGTAGAGGTCGGACCGCAGGGCGGCGCGGGCGAGCGCGGCCCACCGGTCGTCGCGCGGGAGGCGGGTGATGCGGGTGAGCATCCGGTCGACCTCGTAGCGCTCGGACAGGATGAAGTAGATCCGCGCGACCTCGAGCGCGTCGGCGCCCGTCGCCTGCGCGACCTCGACGACGTCGAGGGCACCGAAGACGTCGAGGTGCGCGCTGCTGATGAGCGCGAGGTCCTCGGGGGCACCGAGGGCGACGAGCTCGTCGGCCCGCTCGTGCAGCCGCTCCTTCTCGACCCCGACGAGCATCTCCGGCACGAGCGGGGCGATCCGCGCGACGTCGCCGCGGAAGCGCGCGATCTCGGCGTCGACATCGACTCGACCGCCGCGCGACTGCAGCACCCAGCGGGTGGCGCGGTCGAGCAGGCGGCGCGACTCGAGCAGCAGCGCGCACTGCGCGAGGGTCGGCACCTCGTTGTCGAGCGACTCGACGCGGGCCCAGAACTCCGGCAGCGCGAAGGACTCCCGGGCCACGGAGTAGGCACGGGCTATCTCGACCGGACCAGCACCGGTCTCCTCGCCCGCGCGGAAGGCGAACGAGCTGCCTCCGCGGTTGACCATGTCGTTCACGACGACGGTCGTGATGATCTGGCGGCGCAGCGGGTGGGTGTCGAGGATGGCGTCGTAGCGCTTCTCGATCGCGCCCGGGAAGTAGTCGCGCAGGACACCGCGGAAGAACGGCTCGTCGGCGATCGCGGAGTCGAGGAGGTCGTCGGTGAGCGTGATCTTCGCGTAGGCGAGGAGTACGGCGAACTCCGGTGACGACAGCCCGTCGCCGGCGGCGTAGCGCGCGTCGATCTCCGCGTCGGTCGGGAGGAACTCCAGCGCGCGGTCGAGGTCGCCGCGCGCCTCGAGCGCACGGATGAACCGCTGGTGGACGGTGAGCATCTGGTGCGCCTGCACGCGGGCGTTGCCGAGCACGATGTTCTGCTCGTAGTTGTCGCGCAGCACGAGCTGGCCGACCTCGTCGGTCATCTCGGCGAGGAGGCTGTTGCGCTGCTTTGCCGTGAGGTCGCCGTCGCGCACCACCTGGTCGAGCAGGATCTTGATGTTGACCTCGTGGTCGGAGGTGTCGACGCCGGCGGAGTTGTCGATCGCGTCGGTGTTGATCCGGACACCGGCACGTGCGGCCTCGATGCGGCCGAGCTGGGTGAAGCCGAGGTTGCCGCCCTCGCCGACGACCCGGCAGCGCAGCGCGTCGCCGTCGATGCGGATCGCGTCGTTGCCCTTGTCGCCGACCTCCACGTTCGTCTCGCTCGAGGACTTGACGTAGGTGCCGATGCCGCCGTTCCAGACGAGGTCGACCGGCGCGGTGAGGATCGCGCGCATGAGCTCGGCGGGGGTGAGGCGGTCGACGTTGGGGCCGAGACCGAGGACCTCGCGCACCTGCGGGCTCACCGGGATCGACTTCGCCGAGCGGGAGTAGATCCCGCCGCCGTCGCTGATGAGGTCCTGGTTGTAGTCGGCCCAGCTCGAGCGCGGCAGGTCGAAGAGCCGTCGGCGCTCGGTGTAGGACGCCGCGGAGTCGGGAGCGGGATCGAGGAAGACGTGGCGGTGGTCGAAGGCCGCGACGAGGCGGATGTGCTCGGAGAGCAGCATGCCGTTGCCGAAGACGTCGCCGCTCATGTCGCCGACGCCGACGACGGTGAAGTCCTCGGTCTGGGTGTCGTGACCGAGCTCGCGGAAGTGCCGCTTCACCGACTCCCACGCGCCGCGGGCCGTGATGCCCATCGCCTTGTGGTCGTAGCCGACCGAGCCGCCGGAGGCGAACGCGTCGCCGAGCCAGAAGCCGTAGGAGATGGCGACCTCGTTGGCGATGTCGCTGAACGTGGCCGTGCCCTTGTCGGCGGCCACGACGAGATAGGTGTCGTCGGCGTCGTAGCGCACGACGTCGACGGGCGGCACGACCACGCCGCCGACGAGGTTGTCGGTCACGTCGAGGAGCGCGGAGATGAACGTGCGGTAGCAGGCGATTCCCTCGGCGAGCCAGGCGTCGCGGTCGACGCTCGGGTCCGGGGATCGCTTGACGTAGAAGCCGCCCTTCGCGCCGACCGGCACGATGACGGCGTTCTTGACCATCTGCGCCTTGACCAGACCGAGGACCTCGGTGCGGAAGTCCTCACGCCGGTCGGACCAGCGCAGGCCACCGCGCGCGACCATGCCGAAGCGCAGGTGCACGCCCTCGACCCGCGGGCTGTAGACCCAGATCTCGAACTTCGGCCGCGGGGCCGGGAGGTCGGGCACCTGGACCGGGTCGAGCTTCATGCTGACGTAGGACTTGGGCGAGCCGTCGGCCTGCGGCTGGTAGAAGTTCGTGCGCAGCGTGGCCCCGACCAGCGCGAGGAACGAGCGCAGGATGCGGTCCTGGTCGAGGCTCTGCACGGAGTCGAGGGCACGCTCGATCTCCAGGCGCAGCACGGCGACCGACTCGTCGCGGTCCTCCACGTGGCGCGGGTCGAAGCGGGCCTCGAAGAGCCGGACGAGCAGACGCGTGATCGGCACGTTGGCGACGAGGCACTGCTCGAGGTAGAGCTGGCTGAACGCGGTGCCGGCCTGGCGCAGGTAGCGGGAGTAGGCGCGCAGGATCACGGCCTGGCGCCAGGTGAGACCGGCCGCCACCACGAGCCCGTTGAGACCGTCGGACTCGGCCCGGTCGCCCCACGCGGCGAGGAACGCGTCCTGGAAGCGGGCCTTGAGGCTGCCGAGCTCGAACGCGTGGCCGTCGAGGCGCAGGCCGAAGTCGTAGACCCACATGTGCTGGCCCGCGGACTCGATCTCGTACGGCCGCTCGTCGACGACCTCCACGCCCATCTGCTGGAGCACGGGCAGCACGGTCGCGAGCGAGATGGCCGGACCGCGGCGGTAGATCTTGAAACGACGCTCCCCCGCGTCGGCGGCGTGCGGCTCGTAGAGGTTGAGCGCGACGGCGCCGTCGGCCGTGAGGGACTCGAGCTGGCGCACGTCCGAGACGCCGGTGCGCGCGGGGAAGTCCTCCTTGTAGGCCTCGGGGAAGGCGTCGGCGTAGGACCTGACGAGGCTCGCGGCCTCCTCCTCGCCGCACTGGTCGACGAGCGCGTCGGCGAAGTCGTCGTCCCAGGAGCGCGTGGCCTCGACGAGGCGCGCCTCGAGCGGTCCGTGCTCGACGACCGGCAGGTGCTCGCCGCGCTTGGAGCGCACCACGAAGTGCAGCCGGGCGAGCATCGACTCCGACACCCGTGCGGTGTAGTCGATGAGGCCGGAGCCGAACTCCTCGACGAGCACGTCGGCCATCCGCAGGCGGACCGTCGTCGTGTAGCGGTCGCGCGGGAGGTAGACCAGGCAGGAGACGAAGCGGCCGTAGCGGTCGCGGCGCATGAACAGACGGGTCTGGCGCCGCTCCTGCATGTGCAGGACCGCGAGCGCCATCTCGGTGAGCTCGTCGGCGTCGACCTGGAAGAGCTCGTCGCGCGGGTAGGTCTCGAGGACCTGGAGCAGGTCCTTGTAGGAGTGGCCGTCGACGCGGAAGCCGGAGCGGTCGAGGACCTGCTGCGCGACGCGGCGCAGGAAGGGGACGGCAGTGACGGAGGCGACGTAGGCGCTCGAGGTGTAGAGGCCCAGGAAGCGACGCTCGCCGGTGACGTTGCCCTCGGCGTCGAACACCTTGATGCCGACGTAGTCGAGGTAGGCGGCGCGGTGCACGGTCGACCGGCTGTTGGCCTTGGTGAGCACCATGATGTGCGGGTCGCGCGCGTGCTCGCGGACCTCGCTGGTGAGCTGCGTGTAGCCCTGCGCCATCGTGCGGTCGTTGCGCATGATGCCGAGCCCGGTGCCGGCGATCGGCTCGAGGTGCGAGCCGTCGCCGCTGAGGGAGTACTCGCGGTAGCCGAGGAACGTGAAGTGCTCGTCGGCGAGCCAGCGGAGCAGGTCGACCGACTCGGCGACCTCGCCCGCCTCCACCGTCGCCGGCGGGTGGTGCTCGAGCTCGTCGGCCAGCGCGCTCGCCCGCACGACCATCCGCGGCCAGTCCTCGACGGCCTCGCGCACGTCGCGCAGGACGTGCAGGATCTCCTGCTCGATGTGCGCGAGGTCGGCGTCGTCGGTCTCGCGGTCGATCTCGACGTGCATCCACGACTCGACGATCGCGCCCTCGGGGACGACCACCTCCTCGTCGTCGACGGCCACGACGTCGAGCAGCGTGCCCAGGACGTCGCGGTTCACGACGAACTGCGGGTGGATCACGAGGTGCATGTTGCGGCCCTGGACGCCCAGCGACGCGGTCACGGAGTCGACGAGGAACGGCATGTCGTCGGTGACGATCTCGATGACCGTGTGACCGGCCGACCAGCCGTGGCCCTCGACGCTCGGGGTGAAGGCGTGGACCACAGCGGTGCCCTGCGGGCGGGTGGCGGCGGTGCGGCGGTGGCTGACGACGGCACCGAGCACGTCGACGGGGTTGCGGCCGAGCAGGTCCTCGGGCGCTGTGTGGCGGTAGTAGCGCCGCACGAGGGTCTCGAGGCCGGGATCGTGGGCGGTGCCCTTGGCCGTGTCGAGGGCACGGCCCAGGAGGTCGGCCTTGGCCTCCTCGAGGCGCCGGGCGTTGACGCCCGCGGAGGTCGAGGCCGACGCCTCGCCTGTGGTCGGGGTGTCGGTGGTCGTGACACTCACGCTGTCGGGCACGCCTGGTCGCCTCTTCGCACGCTCGTCGGCCGCACGCCGTTGTGCGGACCGGATCACCCTAGACCGGTGTCGAGCCCTCCGGCGCGGTGCGCGACACTCCGTTACGGCATCTTGGCAGTCCCGAACCGTCCCACCCGGAGGTCTTCCCCGTGGCCACGCACCTCTCCGCCCACCTGGCGCTCCCTGCCGACCCCGAGGGCGCCTTCGCCCTGCTCACCGACCAGGCCTACGTCGAGGAGGTCGCGACGGCCACCGGTGGGCACGACGTCGCGGTCACCATCACCGAGTCGGACGACGGCGGCGCCACCGTGGTGAGCGCCCGGGTCCTGCCGGCGAACCTGCCGTCCTACGCCAAGGCCTTCGTGGGCGAGAACCTCGAGCTCACCGAGACCCGCGTCTACGGCCCGGCCGCGGCCGACGGCAGCCGCGAGGGCACCTTCACGGTGGACTTCGGCACCACCCCGATCACGATCGCCGGCACCCTGCGCCTGCAGCCCGAGGACGCGACCAGCGGCCTGGCCATCGAGATCGATATCAGGGCCTCCGTGCCGTTCGTCGGCGGCAAGGTCGAGGGAGTCGCCTCGGGCTGGATCGAGAAGTTCGTGGCCAAGGAGGAGAAGGTCGCGGCGACCTACGAGGTCTGACTGCGCGGCGGCCGCCCTCGGGGCGGCCATGATGTGGCCGTGACCAGAACTGTGCTCGAGATCATCGGCTGGATCGGCTCGGCGCTCGTCATCGTGTCGCTCGCGCAGGCGCGCGTGCTGCGCTTCCGCTGGCTCAACCTCGCGGGCGCCGTCCTCGCGGTGGTGTACAACGTGGCGCTGGCGATCTGGCCGTTCTTCGCGATGAACCTGATCATCGCCGTGATCGACGTCTACTGGCTGCGTCGCCTGCTCGCCGCGCGGCACGACCCGGATGCCTACTCCGTCGTCGAGGTCGGGCCGCACGACGCCTACCTCGGCCACGTCATCGGCGTGCACCTCGACGACATCCGCACGTTCCAGCCGACCTACGCCGCTCCCTCGGGCGGCGACGCCACCCGGTGGGCCTTCCTCGTGCAGCGCGACGCGGAGACCGTGGGTGCCGTCGTCGTGCGCGACGAGGGGCACGGCGACGCGGTCGTCGAGCTCGACTACGTCACCGAGCGGTTCCGCGACTGCACCCCGGGCGAGTTCGTCTATGCCCACTCGGGAGTCTTCGCGGAGCACGGCGTACGACGGCTCCGCGCCGGGGACGAGCTCGCGACGCAGACCGACTACCTGCGCCGGGTGGGCTTCCGCGACGAGGCCGGCGCGTGGGTGCGCGAGGTCGGCACCGCCGCCTGACCCGTCCGACCGGCGACGGAACCGGTCGCCGGTGGGCCGCGTCACAGCGGCATGACCCTCACCGTGACCCGTCGCTCGATCGCGATCACCGTCGTCGCCGCCCTGGCGATCCTCGCGGCCTACCTCGTCGGCTCGGCGCGCCCGAGCGTCGCCGGTGCCGCCACCTCGACCGTCGTGCGCACCGCCACCGGCGGCGCGAACCCCGCCGACACCGGCATCACCGTGACCGGCACCGGCAAGGTCACAGGTACGCCGGACACCTTGCGCATCTCGCTGACCGTGAGCGCGACCAGCCCGGACGTCGACAGCGCCCTGCGCGGCGCCAACAAGTCCGCGAAGGCCGTCCAGGACGCGCTGCTCGCGAAGGGCGTCGCCACGAAGGACCTGCAGACGTCGAACGTGTCGATCCAGCCCAACTACACCCAGAAGGGCCAGCCCGACGGCTACGTCGTCACCGAGTCCCTGACCGCCGCGGTGCGCGACCTGGCGAGGGCGGGCGCCACGATCTCCGCCGCGGTCGCCGCGGGAGGGGACGCCGTACGCATCGACGGCGTGAGCTTCGCGCTCGAGGACACGAGCGGGCTGATCTCCGGTGCGCGCACCGGTGCGGTCGACGACGCGAGGACGAAGGCCGAGCAGTACGCCAAGGCCGCGGGGAAGTCCCTCGGCGACGTGCAGAGCATCAGCGAGGTCGTCACGTCGCCGACCCCGCAGTACTACGACAGCCGAGGACTCGCCTACGCAGCGCAGGCGTCGTCCCCGGTCCCGCTGCAGACCGGCAGCCAGGACGTCACAGTGCAGGTGACCGTCGTCTACGCGCTGGCGTAGGAGTCCCCCGTCCAGAAGCGCCGCTGCCCGGGCTGCTCGGGATCCGCGTACCAGCCAGGAGGCAGCTGCCACGCAGAGCCGTCCCAGCTCCTCAGCCGCCCAGGATCGTCCGGGTCCGGATACCAGCCCGGCGCCCGACCGTGCGGCACGCGACCGTCGTCGGGAGGGTCAGGCAGTGGTGGCGTCATCATGGCGACCATCTCCCGACGTGCCAGGAGCGCGAACCCGTGCCGAGCGGCTCGGCAGCTCACCTCGACGCTAGCGGCGGACCGGCGGCGAAGGCCGCCGAACGGCAGCGGCGCAACGCCTTCCTGTCGCCGCCGCGCACCTCACCGGGCGTGCGGCCCCGTGCCCGCGCGGGTGCGTGGCACCGTGACGACCACGATCGCCGGCCACAAGGCCTGCGCGCCGGCGGCGAGCCGTTCGGTCAAGCCGACGTCGTTGCCGCCCGCGAGCACGGTGACGAAGAACCAGACGGTGAGCGCGCCCAGGACGCCGCCGGAGACGAGGGTGACGGCGTGGCGCAGACCCCACGGCGCCGAGGGATCACGGAGTCCGGCGTACGGCGCCCACACGGTGAGCAGCACGAACGAGGCGACGGCGGCCACGGAGTGCATCGCCGACGAGCCGCCCGCCGGGAGCGGGAACAGGGCGACGAGCAGGGTCGCAGCGCCGCCGAGGGCGAGCAGGATCCGACCGGGTCGCGCTGCGGGGCGCAGGCCGAGCGCGGTCACGAGGTGGCACACGCCGGTGCCGGCGATGGCGAGCGTCATCACCCAGCGGTCGGTCGCGTCGAGCGCCGCGAGCTCGCTGATGGTCCGCACCCGCGGATCGAACCCGCCCGCCTGACGCGCTGCCGCAAGCGTCCATCCGCCGATCAGCAGCACCGGCGCGAGGACGGACGACACCCGCGCCCACCACGGCACGGGGGTGACGATCAGGTCCCCCGCTTGTCTCGCACGAGGACGATGCCGTTCTGCCTCTTCACCTCGAACAGCCCGCTGGCCTCGACCAGGTCGCTGAGCTTGGCGTAGCCGTGGTTGCGCGGATCGAACGACGCCTGGTTCGCGATCTGGCTGCCGACCCCGCCGAGGTTCGCCCACCCGTCGTCCCCGCTGGCGGAGTCGACGGCACTGCGCAGCATGTTCACCAGCCGCGTGTCACCGCGGAGCTTCGCGGCGTCACTCCGCTTCGGCGCAGGAGCGCCCGGTCCCCCGGAGGGTTCGACCAGCGCGTCGACGAACACGAACTGGGAGCAGGCGTTGACGAACGGCTCCGGCGTCTTCCGCTCGCCGAAGCCGTAGACCTTCGCACCGTGGTTCAGGATGCGCATGACGAGGGGCGTGAAGTCGGCGTCGCTGCTCACGATCGCGAACGCATCGACCGTGCCGGAGTAGAGCAGGTCCATGGCGTCGATCACCATCGCCATGTCCGAGGCGTTCTTCCCCTTGCTGTAGGCGAACTGCTGCATCGGCCTGATGGCGTACGGGTGCAGCGTGTCCTCCCACGGCTTGAGGTTCGGGCTCTTCCAGTTGCCGTAGGCCCGCCGCACGTTGGCAGCGCCGTGCCGGGCCACCTCGGCGAGGATCATGTCGATCTTCGCGGCCGGGGCGTTGTCGGCGTCGATCAGGAGGGCGATCCGGCGCTCGCTCTGGTCCACAGGTCCCCCTCGGTCGTTGCTGTCGAGACTACGCGGGCGCCCGCTCGGCCGTCGGCATCCGGTGACCGCTCACCGCGTGTCAGGGCGATCGAAGAGGGCCAGCTCCTCCGCGGTCGGGGGTTCGAAGTAGTCGAGCCACGCGAGGAGCTCGCTGTCGGTGAGCGGGTACGTCGCAGGCGCGTCGTCGGCCGTCCTGCGGCGGGCACGCTCGAGGAGCACGTCGACCGGCACATCGAGGTGGTGCAGCTCGACGCGCGCGCCGATCTGTCGTGCCCACCGGCGCTTCTCGTCGCGCTCGGCGCGCATCCAGTGGCCGGACTCGATGATCACGTCGACGCCGGACGTGACCAGCTGCTGGGCGAGCTCCCACTGCAACGCGTCGACGTTGTCGCGCAGCGGCGTGCGCTGGTCGAGCCCGAGGACGGCGATCCACTCGTCCGGAGCCAGCCGGACAGCGCCGATGTCGAGCGCCAGCGCCGTAGCGACGGTCGTCTTCCCGGAGCACGGTGGACCGCACAGGAGGATGAGGGTTCCGCGGTCGACGGTCACTGTCGGGTTGCCTGTGACACCTGAGTCATGAGCGTGTGGTCGGCGCCGTGTCTCGGCGGAGCTCGGTCAGCCGCTCGGCGTCGCGTCGGTGCTCGGGCGGCAGGTCGTAGCCGGTGTGCATCTGGAGCTGGGTCTCGGCGGACACGCAACGGACCTCGGTTCCGTCGATCACGCCGACCGCGCTCAGGGACTCGTCGTCGAAGAGCCACGGGACGTCGCACAGTGGGGCCGGTCGTCCGTCGTCGTGCAGCTCGATGACGTGGACGTCGAGCGCACGACCGGCTGGGTCGACCTGGACGAACGCCGTGGGGCACGGCAGCCCATGGACATCGACCCACCGGCTCTCCTCCCACACCAGCGTCTCGACGAAGCCCCGCTCGGCCAGCAGGTCGAGGAGATCACCGAGATCCGTCAGCGACACCAGCACGTCGAGATCGTGGTGCGGGCGCGAGTCGGCGCCGAGCAGCGCGTCGACCCCCCAGCCGCCCATCACCCAGCAGCCGATGCCGCGCTCCGCGATGGACCCATACAGCGCCAGGGCGTCGTGAGCCGACAAGGACGGCCCGGCACGCTCGTCGTCGACCACACGCGTGATCCTGTCGGATCCTTGCGAGCGGTGCTGGCGAGTAATCGACCACGAGGCTGGCTCGAGACACGGGTGGTGCGCCCTGCTGGTCAGGGCCGACGTGATCGTGCGGGCGGGGTGAGCTCACAGCGGACCCGGTCCCGCCCGGTGGGATCCCCGCGGTGCGGGTGATGCGCCAGCGGCCGTCGTGGACGGCGTGGAGATGACGCACGCAGGGCTCGGCATGGTGTCGAGGTCGGTGCGGCCGTCGCGCTCCCGCTCGTTCACGTGGTGGGCGTGGCAGCGGTGTACAGAGGCGCGGCAGCCGGGGAACGCGCAGTGCCGGTCCCGTGCCTCGAGCGCTCGACGTAGCCGCGGCGGGACGACCCGCTGCGTGCGTCCGACGTAGTGGACCTCCCGGGAGGCCTCGAGCAGGAGGTCCCCGAGCCGTCGCGGGCACCGCTCGGGGCCGCAAGCGGGGGCGTCAGCGGCAGCGGCAGTCGCCATGGCCGCGGCAGGGGTATGCGCTGTGGCAGCGTCGGTCTGGTCTGCGTCGGTGCTGGTGAGCGGCCGGGTGATGATCGTCGTGACGTCGGTGTCACAGAGGATCCGCTCGACCGTCGCGTTCGGCACCAGGACCGTGAGGTCGGACCCGGGCAGCGTGAGGTCATCGCCGAGGCCGGCCTCGAACCTCGCCGCGTCCACCGTCAGGGTCGCATGCGGCCCACCCGAGAACCGTTGGTGGACACCATGTCTCACCGATCAGCTGTGGACGACCGACACCATCGATGAGGGGAAGATCAGGTGCCTCTTACGCACTCTGGGGCACCTTCAGCCGGATCGCGCCCCTCGTGCTCCGTCCCGCTGCCAACCGCGGCGCAGCACAGCCGGTCAGCTTCGCCCAGCACATGGCCGACCTGTACCGCTTCTGACGCGCGACCAGCGAGCCACCCGAGGTGTGATCAGCGCCGGCTCTGACGTCCCCTCATCACACATCTCCCAGCCGGTCGCCCCTACGGCCTCGGGAACTCGTCGGGCTTGGGGTAGCCCCAGCCGTGGAAGTCGCCGTCGACGGCGACCTTCGGGGGCACGAAGGACTCCTTGATCGACCGGGTCGAGGTCCAGCGCAGCAGGTTCTGCGGTGCACCGGCCTTGTCGTTGGTGCCCGACGCTCGCGCACCGCCGAAGGGCTGCTGGCCGACGACGGCGCCGGTGCTCTTGTCGTTGATGTAGAAGTTCCCGGCCGCGAAGCGGAGCGCGTGCATCGCGTGCGCGATGGCCGCGCGGTCCTGGGCGATGATCGACCCGGTGAGGGCGTACGACGCCACCGACTCCATCTGCGCGAGAGTCTCGTCGTACCTGTCGTCCTCGTAGACGTGGACGGCGAGGACGGGGCCGAAGTACTCGTCGACGAAGTACTCCGCGGTCGGGTCGGTGCACTCGAGGACGGTCGGGCGGATGAAGTAGCCCTCGGAGTCGTCGTAGGTGCCGCCGGCGATCACGGTGACGTCCGGGTCGGCCTGCGCGCGGTCGATCGCGCTCGTGACGCGGGCGAAGGCGCGCTCGTCGATCACCGCCCCCATGAAGTTCGCGAAGTCGGTGACCGGACCCATCGCGAGCCCGTCGACGGTGGACGCGAGCTCGTCGCGCAGCCTCGTCCAGATCGAGCGCGGCACGTAGGCGCGCGAGGAGGCCGAGCACTTCTGGCCCTGGTACTCGAACGACCCGCGGACCAGAGCAGTGCGCAGCACGTCGATGTCGGCGCTCGGGTGCGCGAAGACGAAGTCCTTGCCGCCGGTCTCGCCGACGATGCGCGGGTAGGAGCGGTAGCTCGCGATGGTCTCGCCGACGGTCTTCCACAGCTGCTGGAAGACCCGGGTCGAGCCGGTGAAGTGCAGGCCGGCGAAGTCGGGGTCGGAGAGCACGACGTCGCTGGTCTCGACGCCGTGGCCGGTCACCATGTTGATGACGCCGGCGGGGAGGCCGGCCTCCTCGAAGATCCGCATGAGGTAGTGCGCGGCGAGCTGCTGGCCGTGGGCCGGCTTCCACACGACGACGTTGCCCATGAGCGCGGGCGCCGTCGGCAGATTGCCGGCGATCGCGGTGAAGTTGAACGGCGTCACGGCGTAGACGACGCCCTCGAGCGGGCGGTGGTCGAGCCGGTTCCATACGCCGGTCGAGGAGATCGGCTGCTCCTCGATGAGCTTGCGGCCGAAGCCGACGTTGAACCGCCAGAAGTCGATGAGCTCGCACGCGGAGTCGATCTCCGCCTGGTAGGCGGTCTTCGACTGGCCGAGCATCGTCGCGGCGTTGAGGGTGTCGCGCCAGGGGCCGGAGAGCAGGTCGGCCGCCTTGAGGAAGATCGCGGCGCGGTCGTCGTAGGACAGGTCGCGCCAGCCGGGTGCCGCGGCCTTCGCTGCGGCCATCGCGGCGACCGCGTCGTCGTGGGTGGTGCCGCCCAGGGTGCCGAGGACGTGGTGGCGCGCGTGCGGCTGCACGACGTCGATGCGCTCGCCGCCACCCATCCGCGAGACTCCGCCGATCGTCGACGGCAGGTCGATGCGCTCCGCCGCGAGCTCGCCGAGGCGCTTCTCCAAGCCGGCCCGCTCGGCGGAACCGGGCGCGTACGAGCGGATCGGCTCGTTGACGGCGACGGGCGTACGGGTCACGGCGTCCATGACGGCTCCTCGACGGCGATCGTTCGGTGGCGCCTGTGCCACCGCCCGCCCATCCTGCCCCCTCGCGCGGCCGGACGCCGCACGTCGCGGAGAGCCGTCAGCCGTCAGGACCCGCCCTCGACCCAGCGGGTCTGGCCGAGCACGTCGGGGATCTCCTGGGTCGCGAACCACATCAGCTCGTGCTCCACGAGCGAGACGTCGGCCAGCGCGCGCTCGTCGCCGGACGCGGCTGCGGGGAGGCGGTCGAGCGCGAGCACGATCTCGCCCTCGGCGTCGGCGTCGTCGACATGGACGGCGCTGCAGCGCGAGAGCGGGACCTCCCCGGCGACGACGACCGCCGTGTCCTCGGTGCCGGGCTGCGTGCCGACGTCGTCGACGTCGGCGACGACGACCACGCGGCGGGGCTCGCCCGACGTCGCCGCGATGAGCTGCAGCGAGTCGAACGCCGCGGCCATGAGCACGGCGTACTCCAGCTCCTCGTCGTCGGCACCGACCCACGACGCGCGCAGCGCGGACGTCACGGCGTGCGCGGCGAGCGGGGCAGGGGCGAGGCGACCCGTGGTGTGGAGGGCCGCGAGGCCGGCGACCGTGGTCGGCACGTAGATGCGCACGGGCCCAGCATGCCGTAGGCGCAGGTCGCACCCCGCCACCGCGGTCGACGCCGTGCTCCGGCCCTACTCCGCCGGGCGCTTCGCGGCGCCGCGCGGGCGCGACACGAGACCACGCGACGCGGCAGACGAGACCTGTGCGGGACGGACCGCGCTGGGCTCGACGGCAGCTGCGGCCGGCTTCGCGGGCGCGTCGACCGCTGCCGGCTTCGGCTTGCGCGGAGCGGCCTTGCGCGGCCTGGGGTTCGCGGCGCGCTCGACCGAGGGCGAGACGAGCGGCTCGGTGCGCGAGCGGCGACGGTTGGCCGGCACGGTGTCGAGCAGCTCGGCGAGCGCGGCCTGAAGGCACTCGGCCAGGACGTCGACGTCGGTCATCGCGTCACGGTCGGCGTTGAGGCCGAAGTAGACCCCGCCGTCGTAGGACGTGAGGCCGATGGAGACGGCCTGGCCCTTCGCGAGCGGCACCACGGGATACGCGCCGAGCATCAGCGCACCCGCGGCGTAGAGCGGGAACTGCGGGCCGGGCACGTTGGTGACGACGAGGTTGAACATCCGGCGCGACCAGTCGTTGGCCGTGCGCGCGGCGGCCGCGTGCAGGGTCGGCGGCGTGAAGCCCGCGACGCCGACGAGGGCCTGCGCCCCGACCATCTGCCCGGTCGACTTCAGCTGTTCCATCTCATACGAGATCCGGTGCAGGCGTACGACGGCCTGCGGCTCCCCGACGGGCAGGTCGACCAGGAACGCCGCGATGTGGTTGCCCGCGTCCTCGTCGCCGGCGCGCACGCTGACGGGCACGAGCGCGCGGACGGCGGACCGCGAGGACACCGACTCGCCGCGCGTCATCATCCACTCGCGCAGCGCACCGGACACGACCGCGAGCACGACGTCGTTGATCGTGCCGCCGTGCACCTTGCGGATGGCCTTGAAGTCGTCGAGGTGCATCGTCGACATGCCGAAGCGGCGCGCCTCGCCGATCGGCGCGTTGAGCGGGTTCGCCGAGGGCGGGCGCGCCATCGTGAGCACCGCGGAGCCGAGCCCGACTGCCAGCCGACCCAACCGCTCGACGGTCTCCCTGACCTCGACGGCGCCGGAGCGCACAGCATCGACGGCCGCCCCGGGGCTGCGCAGGACCTCGGAGACCGCGGCGGCGACGAGGTCGACGTCGCTCGGCTCGGCTCGCGGCGCCCAGTGCGTGCCGGCGTGGCGCTGCGGCTCGGGCGAGATGTCGAGGATGACCTGGCCGATGTCGAGGGCGCCCGCGCCGTCGACCATCGCGTGGTGGGTCTTGGTGAGGATCGCGAAGCGGCCGTCGGCGAGACCTTCGACGAGGTACATCTCCCACAGCGGCCGGTTGCGGTCCAGCGGTCGCGACATGATGCGGCCGACGAGGTCGCGCAGCTGCGCGTCCGTGCCCGGACGCGGGAGCGCGGACCGGCGTACGTGGTAAGCGACGTCGAACTCCTCGTCGTCGACCCACACCGGGTTCGCGATGCGTCCGGGGACCCAGCGCACCTTCTGGCGGTAGCGCGGCACGAGGCCGATGCGGTCCTCGATGAGGTGCACGAGCCGGTCGTGGTCGAAGCCGCCCTCGGGCACCTGGAAGAGCACGACGCCGCCGATGTGCATCGGCGTGGTGGGCTCCTCGAGGTAGAGGAACGAGACGTCGAGCGGGCTCAGCCGGTCGACCATCGCACCTCCCCGGTGGGCGGGCCGGCCGACGCGACCGGACCCGGCGCTCATGCTGCCACGACTCCCGCGCCTGCGCCGGGCTGTGCAGCCGCTGGCGGACGCCGACCGCTCCTGCCGCACCGGTGGCGGGTCAGGACAGCGGGATGCCGAACAGCGCCTCGAGCTCGAGCAGCGACGCGTCGTAGGAGACGTGGTGGACGCCCACCATGCCGAGGGCGACCGCGGCGTCGACGTTGTGCCGGATGTCGTCGACGAACACCGCCTCCGGGGCCTGCAGCCCGAGCAGCTCCAGGGTGCGCTCGAAGATCTCCGGCTCGGGCTTGCGCATCCCGACCTCGCCGGAGATGACGACCACGTCGAACATCGAGTCCCACCCGTCGCGCGGGTAGTCGTTGCCCCAGGAGTTCGAGAGCAGCGCCGTACGGAGTCCCGCGGCACGGGCCCGGCGTACCAGTCCGGACATGTCCGGTGCGTGCTCGAAGTGGCCGAAGAGGCGGTCGAGCAGGCCGTCGGCGTCGAACGGGCGACCGGTCCGCACCGTGAGCGCCTCGGCGAGCCGGGACTCGAAGTCGGGCACGGTCATCTCGCCGCGCTCGAGGGCGTGGATCGGGTTCAGCCGCGCCTCGACGCCGTAGGGCTCCCCCATCCAGTCGCGCATCGTGGCGACGTAGGAGTCCAGGGGTACGCCGTCGGCCTCGGCCCAGCTCTGTACGGCCGTGCGCAGGTCGCCCGTGAGGACGCCGCCCCAGTCCACGACCAGACCGCGCAGGGTCACGGGCTCAGGTGCCGCGTCTCCCTTCGGCGCAGAGTCAGTGAACGGCGCGAAGTCATTGAACGGCCCTGTGTCATTCACCGACGACCTCGCGGGCACGGGCGAGCAGCAGCGGGACGCCCTCGTCCAGCCGGGCGAAGAACGGGTCGTCGGCAAGTCCGGCGAGCCAGCGGTGATAGCTGGCCTCGAGCAGGATCGCGAGCTTCCACACCGCGAGCGCGACGAACCAGCGGGTGTCGCCGGCGACGCGGCCCGTCGACTCCTCCCAGATCGCGACGACCTCGTCTCGGCGCGGGAAGCCGTCGTGGCTCGTGACGAGGTCGGCGAGCGGGACGGTCTCGCCCGGCTCCGGCCAGAACGACAGCAGGTAGCCGAGGTCCGCGCGCGGGTCGCCGACCGTCGCCATCTCCCAGTCGACCACGGCGGTGATGCGCGCGCCGGTCTCGTGCGACGGCGCGACGATCACGTTGTCGAGCTTGTAGTCGCCATGCACCACAGCGGGCTCCGACTCGGCGGGCAGGTGCTCGCGCAGCCAGTCCCGGAGCACGTCGTAGTCCGGCAGCTCGCGAGCCTGACCGCCGGCGGCCGCGACGGCCGCCTGGATGCCCTCGCGCTGCCCCGACCAACGGCGCAGCTGGCGCTCGAGGTAGCCCGCGGGCCTGCCGATGCCGGCGTCGACGAACGGACGCCAGTCGACCCGGTGGATCGCGCCGAGGACGCGCGGCAGCTCGGTGCCGACCTCGCGCCGCGCGGCATAGCCCTCGGGTCCGGTCATGAAGTCGGGCAGGGAGTCGCGGACCACGACGCCCTCGGAGCGGTCCATGACGTAGAAGGGCGCGCCGATCACGTCGAGGTCCTCGCAGACGCCGCGCACCGGCGGCACGAGCACGGACTCGCCCGATGCGGAGAGCAGCTCGAGCACCTTCGCCTCGCGCACCACGTCGTGGGCGGTGGGGAGCAGCGGACCGCGCGGCGGGCGACGCAGCACCAGGACGTCGCCGCCGCGCTCGACGAGGAAGGTCAGGTTGCTGTGGCCCTCCCCCAGCGCCGAGACGGTCGGGGCGCCCGCCCCGGGGAGCAGCCCGCCGGCGTCGAGCCAGCGGCCGAGGGCGGTCGGGTCGGCGAGGTCGCTCACCCGACCGACCCTAGCGACCTGGCTCCCGGGAGACCGACGTGGTGGGATCGGGGCATGGACCTCACCCCGTCTGCGAAGGCGCAGGAGCTGCGCGGCGTGCTCGACGGCTTCATGGCGTCGCACGTGTTCCCCGCCGAGCCGGTCTACGCCGAGCAGCGCGCGAAGCTCGCCGCGCAGGGCCGCGACCACGACCTCCCGCCCGTGGTCGAGGACCTCAAGCACGCTGCCCGCCACCTCGGGCTGTGGAACCTCTTCCTGCCCGACGGCTCCGGCCTGTCGGTGCTCGACTACGCCGGTCTGGCGGAGGTCACCGGCTGGTCGCCGGAGATCGCACCGGAGGCGCTCAACTGCGCCGCGCCCGACACCGGCAACATGGAGGTGCTGCACATCTTCGGCACCGAGGAGCAGAAGCAGCGCTGGCTCCTGCCGCTGCTGGCCGGGGAGATCCGCTCCGGCTTCGCGATGACCGAGCCCGACGTCGCGAGCAGCGACGCGATGAACATCGCGACCTCGATCGTGCTCGACGGCGACGACTACGTCATCAACGGCCGCAAGTGGTGGACCACCGGGGCGCTCGACCCGCGCTGCCAGATCCTTGTCCTCATGGGCCGCACCGATCCCGACGCCGAGCCCTACCGCCAGCAGTCGATGATCCTCGTGCCGATGGACACCCCCGGCGTCACCGTCGTGCGCGACCTCACGGTGTTCGGCTACCACGACCAGCACGGCCACGGCGAGCTGCTCTTCGAGCAGGTGCGCGTGCCCGCGACCAACATGCTCGCGACCGAGGGCGACGGCTTCATGATCGCCCAGGTGCGCCTCGGCCCCGGCCGCGTGCACCACTGCATGCGCGCGATCGGGATGGCCGAGCGTGCCCTCGACCTGATGATCCGTCGCGCCGGCGAGCGCGTCGCGTTCGGCAAGCCGATCGCCGCGCAGGGCGTGTTCCAGGACCGGGTCGCCGAGTCGCGGATGGCGATCGACCAGGCGCGTCTCCTCGTGCTGCAGGCGGCGTGGCTCATCGACAACAAGGGGATCGCCGACGCGGAGACGCGCCGTCAGGTCGCGGCCATCAAGGTGATCGCGCCACGTGTCGCCTGCGAGGTCATCGACCGCGCGATCCAGGTGCACGGCGGTGCCGGCGTCAGCGGCGACACCCCGCTCGCCGCGATGTACGCCGGTGCGCGCACGCTGCGCATCGCCGACGGCCCCGACGACGTGCACGTCCGCTCCGTCGCGCGCTCCGTCCTCAAGCCCTACCGCAAGCCCTGACGACTCACGTCAGGACGTGCGGGGTGGGCGGCGGTGCTTGCCGGTCGCGGTCTGCGGCAACGACTCGACCACGTGCACGGCTCGGGGCTGCTTGAAGCGCGCGAGGCGCGCGACGGCGTGCGCCCGGAGCGACTCGACGAGCTCGTCCGCGGTGACGCCGGCCGCGGGCACGGCGTAGGCCTCGAGGCGAACGCCGTACTCCTCGTCCGGGACGCCGTCGACGCGGACGTCGAGCACGCCCGGGTGCGCGAGCAGGACGTTCTCGACCTCGGTGAGGAAGACGTTCTCGCCGCCCGTGACGACCAAGTCGTCGGCACGGCCGTCGACGAAGAGCAGCCCGGACGCGTCGCGGTGGCCGAGGTCGCCGGAGTCGGGGAGCCCGGCGAGGCGGACGCGACGCCCGCCGCCGGTGTAGTGCGCGAACTCGAGGCGGCTGCTCACGCAGAGGTGGCCGACCGCGCCGTCCGCCACCGGTGAGCCGTCGTCGTCGAGCACCTCGATCCGGATGCCTGCGGCGGGACGTCCGATCGTGCCGGGTGCCGCGACCAGGTCGGCCGGCGTCGCGAGGGTCGACCAGCCCTCCTCGCTCGAGCCGTACATGTTGAACAGCACCGGGCCGAACGCGTCCATCACGCGCGAGGCCACCGACGGGTGCAGCAGACCCGCGCCGCTGATCACCGCAGCCGGCGCCGCCCGCCCGACGGACGCGAGGCGCGAGAGGACCGGCGGCACACCCACCAGGACGCACCCGGGCGAGCATGCGACGGTGCGCGCGACGCCGTCGGCGTCGAACCGGCGGCTCATCACCACGGGCAGCCCGAGCGCGAGACCGAGCGCGAGGAAGCCGAGCGCGAACCCGTGGAACAGCGGCGACGTCACGACGAGCGGCGCGCCCTTCCGCCACGGGACCCGGCTCACGAGCGTCGTGACCGGCACGGCCTGCCCGACGCGGATCGCGCTGAGGTGCGCGCCCTTCGCCGGCCCGGTCGTGCCCGAGGTGAGCACCACGATCCGGCCGCGGCGCCGCGTGCCGCGCGCGGCTCCCCCGCTCGACACCCCCGCGGCGACGACAGCCAGGGAGCGCAGGTCGCGCACCTCGACGCCGGTCGTCGGGCGCGGCACGTCGTCGCCGTCGACGAGCACGAGGTCGACGCGCTCCGCTGCGACGACCACGTCGACCTCGGGCGCGGCGAGGTCGCTGTTGAGCAGCACGACGTCGGCACCCGCGCGCGAGACGGCCACGACCGCGACGACGAACGCGCGTCCGTTGCGGCACAGGAGCCCGACGCGCCGCGCGTCGCGCGGCAGCGTGGCAGCGAGCGCGTCGGCGCGGCGGTCGAGCTCGGCATAGGTCATCGGGCCGTCGTCGTCGACGAGGGCCACGGCGTCGGGATCGCGGGCGGCGGCGAGGGAGGCGAGCGCGGCGTAGGTCAGCCCGTGGCGTCGAGCCGCGAGCAGCGTCGACGGCATCCACGGCCGAGCGGCGACGAGGAGCCGTGACGCACCGGCGACGACGTCACCGAGATCCCCCCGACGCAGCACCGGTCACCGACCTCGATGCGCTCGACCGTGGGCGACCCGGTCGCGCAGCCGCAGCACACCGACGGTGGCGGCGTCGTACGTCCCAGGTGCTGCCGCCGCGATCGGTGCGGAGGCGCGAACCCACCACGGCACCATCAGCCGCGGCCGCGTCACGAGCGCGTGCGCGATGGCCTGGGACGCCTGCTCCGCGGTGAGCCCGGGCAGCGCCGCGCTGTAGGTCGGGGCGCTCATCGCCGTGTGCACCAAGGGGAACCGGACCGTCGTGGTGGCCACGCCGTCGGCGCGGATCTCCGGCGCGACGCAGCGCAGCCAGGCGTCGAACGCCGTCTTCGAGGCGGTGTAGACCGCCCAGTGCGCAGCGGGGAGGTCGACGCCGACCGTGCTCACATCGACGACGTGCCCCGATCCGCGTTCACGCATGTGCGGGAGCAGGCCCGAGAGGAGGCGCACGGGCCCGAGGTAGTTGATCGAGTTCGTCCGTGTCACGTCGTGGAAGCGGTCCTCCGTGTCGGTGAGCGACCGTCGGATCGACTTGCCCGCGTTGGAGATCACGACATCGACCCGTCCGTGGTCGGCGAGCAGGTCCGCGACGAGCCGGTCGACAGCGTCGAGGTCGGCCAGGTTCACGGCGTACGCCGAGGCCTTCCCGCCACCCGCCGTGATGCGCGACGCCACCTCGTCCAGCAGCTCCGCTCGCCGCGCGGCGAGCAGCACCGTGGCGCCCGCGGCGCCGAGCAGCTCGGCCGTCGCCGCACCGATCCCCGACGATGCGCCCGTCACGAGAACGACGCGACCACCGACCGCGCGACGCAGCCGCGCAGGCTCGACCGGCGACCAGGCGGGGCCGAGCAGGCGGCGGTAGGACTCGTGGACGAGGCTCATGTCCCGTCCAGTATGGCGGCGCGACGTCCCCGCGGTCGGGTCAGACGGAGGCCTCCCACCCGTCGTTCCGTCGGGGCGCGGCGCCAGGGTCGCCGCAGCTTCCCCTGCTGAATCCGCTGCTTCCGGGCCTGAATCCGCGGTTTGGGGCGGTGAAGCCGGTGCTGGAGCCTCAGACTGCCGTCTGCGATCGACCTCTCCGCCCTGTCGCCGACTCCCCCAGACCCAGGTCGCGGAGCAGCTCGACAGCCACCCCGCGCAGCGCGAGCCGGGCCGGCGACGACGGCGCGACCTCGGCGAGCGTCGAGCCTCCTCGCAGCGCCGTGTCGTACGCCGCGCGGTCGTCGGGGATGCACCAGACGTGGTCGACGCCCGCGTGCCGGTGCAGCGCCTCGGCCACGCCGGCCTTGCCGCGCTTGCCGACGAGCGACTCGCGCACCTTCGTCGCGACCACGCGCACGTCGGCACCGGGGACGACGTCGGACAGGTCGGACAGCCCGCCGACGATCCGCACGAGTCCCACCGGGTCGGCGCTGCCCACGGCGACGACGAGGTCGGCCGACTCGAGCGCGGCGAAGGTCGCGGCGTTGCGCCGCGGCGCCTCGGTGTCGAACACGAGTTCCTCGTCCGCCTCCAGCGAGAAGCCGCAGTCGACGACCACGAGGTCCACGACCGACCGCGCGACCGCGATCACGTCCACCAGCGCCGCACCACGCACCTCGTTCCACCGACCCGCGCGCGGAAGACCAGGAAGCACAAGGAATCCCGGACGGACCTCGCGCGCGAGAGCAGCCAGCGCCTCGCCGCCGAGACCACCACCGAGGGAACGCCGGCACGCCGACGCGAGACCTGCACCGTCGTCGACGAGCCCGAGCACGACCGACACCGAGGGCGCCCACGTGTCCGCGTCGACCAGCAGTACGCCGACCCCGGCGCGCGACGCCTCGTCGGCGATCGCCACCGCCACCGACGTACGCCCTGGCGCTCCTGCCGGACCCCACACGGCGACGACCTGCCCGCGATGGTCGTCGGCCGCGGCCTCGAGCGGGTCACCCGCGTCGGTCGCCGGCTCCACGCCGGCAGCGCCGACCGCCGATGCGACCGCACGCACGGCGACGCCGAGGTCGTCGCGGTCGACCGTCACGACGGCCGCGGCACCCCATCGTTCGAGCCGCCTGGCGCCGTCGTGGTCCTCCGCGGAGACGACACCGACCACCGCGATGCTCAGCAGCCGCAGCCGATCCAGCACGTCGGCGTCGAGCCGTGGTGCGTCCGCGCCCACGACGGCGACGTTGCCGAGCCCTGCCGCGGCCGACGCGAGCAGGTCGGCCGTGTCGAGGCAGCGCCGCGCGATCACGACGCGGCTGGCCGGGTGCGCGAGACCCGCGACGAGGGGGCCCTCCCACGGGGTCGGGCCGAGCAGCACGAGGACGGGTCCGGGCACGTCAGCCCCCCGTGCCGACCCGCACGAGATCGACGTCGCCGCCACGTGCTGCGGCCACGGCACGGTCCGCGTCCTTCGCCGCGACGTCGAGCACGACGCCGATCTGCGACGACGTCCCGGCCGTGTCGACCGAGCCGGGATCCGCGACGAGCGCGCCTGCGAGGACCAGCGTCGGCAGCACCGTGACGCCGTCCTGACCGACCGAGGCGCCGTCCTTCGGCGAGACGTAGACGTCGACCCGCTCGCCGCGCGCGAGACCCGGCGGGGCGTGCAGCGGGTCGACCGGCACGGTGACGAGGCGCCGCGCGCCGGTCGCGGAGTCGGTGAGCGCCGCAGTCGGCACGAGCTCGCCCGCACCGACGTCGCGGGCGAGGACCTTGCCGGTCACGTCGCTCGACTGCGGGAGGTAGGAGGCGAGGTTGTCCGCCGCGACCGAGACGGCGACGACGTCGTCGGCGCGCAGCGTGGTCCCGGCGGCGAGCGCCTGCTTCGCGGTCCAGACCGGCACCCGGTCGCCGGCCGTCGACAGCAGCTTCGCGCCGAGGACGACCGACACCACGACGAGCCCGACCCCGATCGCCAGCCGGAGGTCGCGACGCTCGGTGCGGATGCGGCGGGCCTGCGGGCTCGTGACGACGGCCATGCACCGAGGGTGCTCGCGCATGTCGTCCACATGCTCGGCCTGGTCCCCCACACGGGCGTCGGCCGATGCGAGGATGCGGGGGTGCCCCCTCGGTTCCTCACCCTCGCCGACGTCGCGGAGACGCTGAACATCTCCGCGTCGCAGACCTACGCCCTCGTGCGCAGCGGTGACCTGCCCGCCATCAAGGTCGGCGGCCGCGGCCAGTGGCGCGTCGAGGCGACCGAGCTCGAGTCCTACATCGCCCGGCTCTACTCCGAGACCGCCGACTTCGTGCGCACCCACCCGCTCGGCGGCGACGGAGAGAGCCCCGACGACGCTCACAGCGCCGGGGCCTGACCGGACCTCGGCGTACGCCGGAGCCTCAGCGGCTCGGCCTCAGCCGCCCGCCCTCACCGGCTCACCACGGCGATGGCCGTGATCGGCACCACGACGGTGCCGCCGCCGCCGGTCGACAGCTCGAGATGGTCGGCGAAGGTCGCCGAGGCCAGCCCCGGCAGCACTCCCCCGTCGGTCGTGAGCACCGACACCTCGGACCGGTCGCGGCACCAGTCGCGCAGCACCGCCGTCAGCGTGCGCGGGCGCAGGCGGCCGGTCGGCGCGACGGCGCGGCCGAGGCCGCGGACCGTGACGACGGAGGCGAGCACCACGAGGTGCTCGGCCGTCGCCGCACGTCCTCCGGCGGGGACGCGCCCGAGCAGCAGCCAGCCGTCACCGACGTCGACCACCCGTCCTGCGTGGCGACCGCCACCGAGGGTCGACACCTCCACCGGCCCGCGCGCTGCGCGCAGCCGGTCGACGAGCGCGATCGACGTCCGCTCGATGCGGGTGCGCTCGGCGACCTCGGCATCGCGCTCGAGGTCGGCCTCCGCCGCCGCGAACGCGACGAGGTCGGCCTCCAGCGCGGCCACCAGGTCGTCGGGCCGCTCGGTCCCGGTCACCAGGAGGAGCAGCCGACGTCGCTGCCGGCGAGGTCGACGCCGATGACCGTGCCGCCGCGCTGCTCGGGGAGCTCCTTCGTCGCCGTGCCGATTCCCGACGCTGCTCCGGTCACCACGTTCGTGCGTGCCATGACGTCCCTCTTCCCGGTCGACGCGGACGAGCGCTGTCACGCTAGCCGCGGGCGGACCGGGACGCAGGTCAGTCGTCGTAGACCACCGGCTTGCCCACGGAGGGGCTCGTCGTCGGCGGCTGGGTGCGCGGGTGGTGGTGACCGCCGTGGTGACCGCCGTGGTGGTCGCCGTGGTCGTCGTCGCCCGTCGGCGACGGGGTCGGGGTCGGCGTGCGCGTCGGGGTCGGGGTGCGCGACGGCGTCGGCGAGGGCGAGGTGTGCACCGGCGAGGGCGTCAGCGTCGGTGTCGGCGTGGGGGTGTCCGACGGCTCGGGCGAGCTCGAGGTGGGGGCCGGCGAGCTCGACGAGGGCTCCGGCGTCCGCGACGACGGGCTCGGGGCGTCGACCGGGCTGGCGGCGTAGACCCGGGTCGGTCCGGCCGACGGCGCGGAGCCGACCGACGTGGCGGTCGGGGACGTCGTGGCACCGGGCGTCGGGGACAGCGCCGGCGATGGGCTCGACCCCGGTGATCCGCTCCCGCCGGGAGACCCGGACGGGCTCGGGGCGTCGAGGGCCTGCGCCGAGCCGATGATGTCGGAGGCGGGCGTGATGCCGGGCGGCCCGTTCTGGATCGAGGCGAACGCCGCGGTCGTGCCGAGGACGGCGACGACAGCAACGAGCGGGACGACGAGCCGGAGCTCCACGCTAACGCCTTCCGGGACACGGTCGTCGGCGACGACCTACAAGGGACGTCGGCAGCCCGGGGGGGTCGGCTGATCCAAGGAACGTCCAAGAAACGCCCGCCCTTCGGCGCCAGCGTGCAGCTCGCTGGGCCGATCGGGTGACGGCCTCCGGTGACGCTGCGTCGTCCCCAGCCCCGGCACCTTCTTGACTTCGCAGCGATCCCACGCTGTCATAGGCAAACACACGTAAACGACATCAAAGGAGCACCCCGTGCCGGCCGATCTCGACACGCTGGTCGTGGGCGACGCGCTCGTGCGCGCCGTCCTCGCGCTGGCGGTGCTCGTGGGGGTCCGATGGCTCGTCCCGGTGGTCCTGCGCGCCGCTCGTCGGCTGCCCGGCCGCCTCGGCGCGGCCGCCGCCGGTGCGGGTCGCGCCGTGCGCCCGGGGCTCACCCGGCGGCTCGTGGCCGCTGTCGTCGGCCTCGGCGTCCCCACCGTCGCGGCCCTCGCCGAGCTCCCGCCCGCCACGGCGGTGGCCGTCGACCGCCCGGCCACCGGCCTGGTCGGCCGACCGGTGCTCCCGCGTCCGGAGGCACGCGCTGCCACGACCGGAGCCGACGCCAGCCCGGCCGTCGAGGTCGTCGTCGTGCGGCACGGCGACACGCTCTGGGACATCGCCCGACGGCACCTGCCCGGCTCGGCGTCGTCCGCCGAGATCGCGGCCGCCTGGCCGCGCTGGTACGCCGCCAACCGCGCCACGATCGGCGCCGATCCGGCCCTCCTCCGTCCCGGGACGCGGCTGCGCTCCCCGGACCGTCGCCCGGCAGGGACGCCGGCGTCGTCGCACCACCGACCCCCCGCCACCCGCACCGACACCGGTGCCGTGGCGCGTTCCCTGGACCCCGACCGACGGTGACCCATGTCAGACTCGCTGCCCGCGAACCGCGACTCGTCCCCCGCCCCGCTCCTGCGACCGACCTACGCCCTCACCCGCACGATCCGCACGAGGGCACCTGCCGTGCAGGGCACGCTCGCCCTCGACTGGCAGCTGCCCGGCGAGGTCGACGCCGTCCCGACGCCCGCACCCTCGCTGCGTCTGGTGACCCGGGAGCCGGCGCTCGACGCCGACACCGACCCGGCCGTCGCCGTCGTCGCCACGTCGCGCGTCGACCTCCCCGACCCGGGGCCGTGGACCGCGCAGCTCGTCCAGGCCGTGCTCGAGGTGCTCGCGCACGAGC
>Ga0302299_10000179_pt1 | contig 30220 bp, 19 predicted proteins | sample III_Fen_N3_4_FD_198795 | JGI IMG/M metagenome (GOLD analysis project Ga0302299, IMG submission 198795) | Peat permafrost microbial communities from Stordalen Mire near Abisko, Sweden - III_Fen_N3_4 | ecosystem: Environmental > Terrestrial > Soil > Wetlands > Permafrost | place: Sweden: Abisko...
CCAAGGCGCAGAAGTGGATCGAGTGGACGCTCGCCAGCCAGAAGCCCGACGGCTCGTTCGGTCCGTCGACGAACAACGACTGGTGGCCGCGCATGGTGATGCTGTACGCGCTCAAGGACTACTACGAGGCGACCCACGATGGCCGGGTCATCGCGTTTTTGACCAGCTATTTCAGCTTCGAGGCCGCCAACCTGCCGAGCAATCCATTGCAGTCGTGGGGCAAGTCGCGGGCGGGCGATAACATCGACATCGTGCTGTGGCTCTACAACCGCACCGGCACCCCGGCGCTGCTCGCGCTGGCCGACACGCTGCGCAGCCAGGCGTACGACTGGACGTCCGTGTTCACGAACAACACGTTCGGCGCGTTCGGCGACGACTTCCAGCCCAAGCACAACGTCAACGTGTCGCAGGCGATGAAGCTGCCCGCGGTGGTCTTTCAGCGATCGAAGGCGGCGGCCGACCGCGACGCGTTCGCGGCCGGCGACGCCAACCTGCTGAGCCACCACGGTCAGGTCACCGGGATGTCGTCGGGGACCGAGATGCTCGCCGGCACGTCGTCGATCCAGGGGGCCGAGACCTGCGCGATCGTCGAGCGCATGCAGAGCAACGAGGAGGCCCTGGCGATCCTGGGCGATCCGCGGATCGGCGACGAGCTCGAGACCATCGCGTTCAACGCCCTGCCCGCGCAGTTCGACAAGGCGGGCATCCACGTCCACCAGTACTACTCGCTGCCCAATCAGGTCCAGAGCGTGCCCGGCGATCACAACTACGAGCAGGAGTACGCCAATGGCCTCATGCCGAGTCCGTTCTCCGGGTTTCCGTGCTGCCGCTTCAACATGCACATGGGCTGGCCGTACTTCGTGAAGAACCTGTGGGCGGCGACCTCGGATCACGGCCTCGCGGTGCTCGCCTATGGCCCGAGCCACCTGACCACCACCGTCGGCGACAGCGTCCCCGTGACGGTCACCGAGACCACCAGCTATCCGTTCGAGGAGCAGGTCAGCTTCACGGTCCAGACCGCCGGGGCGGTCGGGTTTCCGCTGAAGCTGCGAATCCCGGCCTGGTCACCCAACCCCACGGTGCTGGTCAATGGCACCGCGCAGCCCGGCGTCACGCCAGGTACGTTCTATACCGTGTCGCGGACCTGGAGCAACGGCGACGCGGTCACCGTCAACCTGCCGATGGTGATCAAGACGGTGCCGCGGATCAACAACTCGGTCGCCGTGACCCGCGGCCCGCTCGTCTACTCGCTCCAGATCGGCGAGCAGTGGACGGCGACGTCACACTCCGCGGTGGCGGGCTACGACGAGAGCACGGTCACCCCGACGACGCCGTGGAACTACGGCCTCGTGATCGATCCGGCGAACCCGGCCGCGTCGATCCGCGTGAACCAGCGCGCGATGCCCGCGGACAATAACCCGTTCCTCCAGCAGACGACCCCGGTCACGCTGACCGCGACCGCCAGGCGGCTCCCGGCCTGGGGGCTCACCGGCGTCAGCGCGACCGAGGTGCCGACCAGCCCGATCTACGCGACCGCCGCGGCCGAGCAGGTCACGCTGGTGCCGTTCGGCGCCGAGAACCTCCGCGTGACCTACTTCCCGGTGATCGGCAATGGCACGGGTGCGCTGCAGCCATACTTCATGATCGTCAATCAGAACAGCGGGAAGTGCCTCGACCTGATCGGCGGCGATGGTGGCAACGGCGCGCGGATCAACCAGTGGACCTGCGATACCGGCAGCGGCAACCAGCGCTGGGCGATCCTCCCCACGGAGAACCAGGATCACTTCCGGCTGATCTCGTACGTCACCGGCAAGGCGGCCTGCATCGACGCGGACTCGCTGGATCGCGGGGCGCAGCTCCACGACTGGCGCTACACCGGCAACAATCCCGCGCAGCAGTTCGATCTGATCGATGCCGGCAATGGCTGGTTCAAGATCAAGAATGTGCACAGCGGCAAGGTGCTCGACGTCAACGCGTTCAGCCAGGACAACGACGCCAAGGTCCAGCAGTGGGACGATAACGGGGGCCTCGGCAACCAGCTGTGGCGGCTGCAGCCGTGGGGCGACTACTTCATCGGCGCGACCGGCGGCAACTACGTGGCCGTCCAGCAGATGGCCACCGCCAGTGGCTCCCGGATCGTCCAGGCGGCGTTCCAGCCCGATCCGTCGTTCCAGTGGCGGTTCGAGTCGGTCGGCGACGGCTTCTTGAAGGTGTCGAATCTGCGCGCGCTGACCAAGGTGCTGTGCGTCGAAGCCGCGGCCACGGCGCCGGGCCACTGGTGCCACCTGTGGGATTACAACACCGCCAATATCGGCGATCAGAAGGTCAAGATCGTCCCGAAGCCAGACGGCAGGTTCAAGTTCTACTTCGCGTTCGACGGCCAGGCCTGGGACATCCCGGGCGGGCAAACCGGCAGTGGCGTGGAGCTCGATCAGTATCCGGACAACGCGAACCCCTGGCAGGAGTTCAGCCTCGAGCGCGTGCCCGAGTAACCGCGGCCGCGACCGGACGCCAGGCCGGTGCGACGGTCCTGTCGGCGAGCCGGCGCGGCCGTCCCCGCGTTGCGCGCGGCATCGCCCGGTGCAATGGTTCTGCCGTGTCCACGCTGCCCACGGTGCTCGCGATTCACAGCGGCGGCTTCAGCTCGCGGCAGTGGAAGCGGCTCGGCAAGCTGCTCGAGCCTGGCTACCACGTGGTCGCACCCGACCTGATCGGCTACGGCGCCGAGCGCTGGCCGATCGGCAAGCCGTTTCACTTTCGCGAGGACGTCGCGCGGCTCGCACAGCTGCTGCCCGGGCCGGCCCACCTCGTCGGTCACTCCTACGGCGGCTTCCTCGCCGCCCAGCTCGCGCTCGAACGGCCCGAGCTCGTGCGATCGCTCGCGCTCTACGAGCCGGTGACGTTCGGCGTGCTCGACGAGCCGGCCGACGCCGAGGCCCGCGCGGAGCTCGACCAGCTGCCGGCCTACCAGCCCGATGCCCGTGGCGTCGACGAGGCGTGGCTTGGCCGGTTCGTCGATTGGTGGCAGGGCGCCGGCGCGTGGAGCAGCCTCGCCGAACCGACCCGGCAGGCGTTTCGCGACACCGGCTGGAAGCTGTCCGAGGAGGTCGCGTCGCTGACCGCCGATCGGACCGGCCGCGCGCGCTACGCGACGATCACCGCGCCGACCTTGGTGCTCGGTGGTGAGCGCTCGCCCGCCGCCGAGCTCCACGTGCTGGCCAGGCTCGCCGCCACCCTGCCGCGCGCGACGCTCCGGCTGTTCCCCGCGCTCGGTCACATGGGGCCGGTGACCGCGCCCGACGTGGTCAACGCGGCGATCGTGGCGCACCTCGCGGCGCAGCCGGCGTAGCCGCCGGTCACTGCAGCCGGACGATCTCGCGCGCGTGGGTCGCCGCGAGCTCGGCGAACGCCGCGGGGTGCACGCAGGCCGCCATGATCTCGAGCGATTCGACGAGCCGCGGCCCCGGACGATTGAAGAACGCATTGCCATCGGTGACGTAGACGCGCGTCGCCGGGCCGACCGCTGCCAGCACCAGGCGCTCGATCACGCCGCGCTCGGCGAGCGTCCGGTCGATCGGAAACCCGCACGGCTTGATCACCACCACGTCCGGGGCCAGCGCCGCGAGCGCGGCCGGATCGACCGTGGGCGCCGGCGCACCGGCGACCGCGCCGCTCGCCACGCCGCCCGCGAGCTCGATCAGCTCCGGCATCCACGTGCCGCCGATCATCAGCGGGTCGATCCACTCGAGGCTGACCACGCGAGGCCGGCTGCCCGCGCGCGCGGCGATCGCGGCGATCGCCCGGATCCGCCGGTCCAGCGCCGCCCGCAGCTCGGCGCCCCGCGCCCGGCAGTCGAGCGCCTCGGCGACCCGCTCGACGTCGCCCAGCACGTGGTCGAGCCGGGTCGGCGTGAGGCTCACGATCTGCACGTCGTCGCGGTGCGCGTTCCGGGAGACCGCGGCGCGAACATCGTCGAGCGAGACCGCGCAGACCTCGCAGAGATCCTGGGTCACGATGACGTCGGGCGCGAGCGCGGCGAGCGCTTCGTCGTCGACCGCGTAGATGCTGAGCGCGTCGCGGATCACGCCGCGCACCCGCTCGTCGATCGCGCGGCTCGTGCCCGACGTATCGATCCGCGATCGGGTCAGCACGCGGCGATCGCGGATCGCCTCGGGAAAATCGCACTCGTGCGAGATGCCCACGAGCTGATCCGCCAGGCCCAGCGCGCACACGATTTCGGTCGCCGATGGCAGCAACGAGACGATCCGCAGGGTCATGGCACCGTCGTGTATAGCGCAGGATCGCGGCGCCGATCAGTCGCGTGGCGCGCCGCTGCCGAACGCGGCGAGCAGCTCGTCCGCCGCCGCGGTCGAGGTGATCGCCCCGGCTTGCACGGCGGCCTCGAGCCGCGCCACGGCGCCGACCACCCCGGGGTGCCGGCGAAACGCCGCCTCGAGGCGCTCGCGGATCAGCGACCACATCCACGTCCGCTGCTGCTCGGCGCGCAGCTGGGCCAGCTCGCCCGAGGCCGCGAGCACGCGGCGATGGTCCTCGATCGCAGCCCACAGCTCGCCCAGCCCCGCGCCGGTCCGCCCCGAGACCGCGAGCGCCTGGGTCTGCCAGCTCGCGCGGCGCCGCGGCAGGTAGCGCAGCGCGCTGCGCAGGTCGCCAAGCGCGATCCGGGCGCGGCCCGCGCCGTCGCCATCGGCCTTGTTGACCGCGAGCACGTCGGCGAGCTCGAACACGCCCTTCTTGATGCCCTGCAGCTCGTCGCCGGCGCCCGGCAGGACCAGCACGAGGAAGCAATCGACCATGTCGGCGACGGCGGTCTCGCCCTGCCCCACGCCCACGGTCTCGACGAGCACGACGTCGAAGCCGGCGGCCTCGCACAGCAGCATGGTCTCGCGGGTCCGCCGCGCGACGCCCCCTGGCGACAGCCCGCTGGGCGATGGCCGGATGAACGCGCCGGGTTCGAGCGCGAGCCGCGCCATCCGGGTCTTGTCGCCGAGGATCGAGCCGCCCGAGACCTGGCTCGACGGATCGATCGCGAGCACCGCGACGCGCTTGCCGGCGGCGACGAGGCGCATGCCGAGCTCGTCGACGAACGTGCTCTTGCCGACCCCCGGCACGCCGGTGATGCCGACCCGATGCGCGTCGCCGGCCGCGGGCAACAGCCGGCCGAGCAGCGCCTGCGCGAGCGCCGCGTCGTCGGCATCGCGGCTCTCGATCAGCGTGACCGCCTGGGCGAGCACGCCGCGATCGCAGGCCCGCACGCCGCGCTCGTAAGCATCGACCGAGAGCCGCGGTCGCCGCCAGGTCATGGCGCCGGCTGCTCGTTCGGGCCGTGCGGGTCGTGGCGTTCCAGGCGATCGATGAGCGCGATCGCGGCGTCCGCGATCACCGTGCCGGGTCCGAAGATCTCGGCCGCGCCGGCGGCGCGCAGCGCGGCGTAGTCGTCGGGCGGCACGACGCCACCGACGACGATCAGGATGTCCGGCCGGCCCAGCGCCGCCAGCTGCGCACGCAGCGCCGGGACCAAGGTCAGGTGACCGGCCGCCAGCGAGCTCGCGCCGATCACGTGGACGTCGCTCTCGACCGCGGCGCGCGCGGTCTCCTCGGGGGTCTGGAACAGCGGGCCGATGTCGACGTCGAAGCCGAGATCGGCGAACGCCGACGCGATCACCTTCTGGCCGCGATCGTGGCCATCCTGGCCCATCTTGGCGATCAGGATGCGCGGCCGGCGGCCCTCGCGCTCGAGGAAGCCCTGGGTGCGGCCGCGCACGCGCGTGATCTGCTCCGAGGTCTCGCCCACCTCGCCACTGTACACGCCCGAGATCGCGTGGATCTCGGCGCGGTGGCGGCCCCAGACCTTCTCGAGCGCCCACGAGATCTCGCCGACCGAGGCGCGCGCCCGCGCCGCGTCGATCGCGGCCGCGAGCAGGTTGCCCTCGCCGCGCTCGGCGCACGCCGTCAGCGCGTCGAGCGCGCGGGTGCACGCCGCGGCGTCGCGGCCCTGGCGCAGGAGCTCGAGCCGCTCGATCTGGGTCTTGCGCACGGCGGCGTTGTCGACCTTGAGCACCGGCACGGTCTCGGCCTGGGTCGGCTTCCAGCAGTTGACGCCGACGATGCGCTGGCGGCCGCCGTCGATCCGCGCCTGGGTGCGCGCCGCGGCCTCCTCGATCCGCAGCTTCGGCACGCCGGCCTCGATCGCCTTGACCATGCCGCCCAGCGCTTCGACCTCGGCCAGGTGGGTGCGCGCGCGCGCCGCCAGCTGATCGGTGAGCCACTCCACGTAATAGCTGCCGCCCCACGGATCGACCGGCCGCGTGGTGCCGGACTCGAGCTGGAGCTGGAGCTGGGTGTTGCGCGCGATCCGCGCCGAGAAATCGGTCGGCAGCGCGAGCGCCTCGTCGAGCGAGTTGGTGTGCAGGCTCTGGGTGTGGCCCTGGGTCGCGGCCATCGCCTCGATGCAGGTGCGGATGACGTTGTTGTAGACGTCCTGCGCGGTGAGCGACCACCCCGAGGTCTGGCAGTGCGTGCGCAGCGCCAGGCTCCTCGCGCTGCTCGGCGAGAACCCCGCCATCAGCTCCGCCCACAACAGCCGCGCGGCGCGCAGCTTGGCGACCTCCATGAAGAAGTGCATGCCGGTCGCGAAGAAGAACGACAGCCGCGGCGCGAACGCATCGACCGACATCCCCGAGGCGACGCCGGTGCGCACGTACGCCAGGCCATCGGCGAGCGTGTAGGCCAGCTCGAGGTCCGCCGTCGCGCCGGCCTCCTGCATGTGATAGCCCGAGATCGAGATCGAGTTGAACTTCGGCATGTTCCGCGCGGTGAACGCGAAGATGTCGGCGATCAGCTTCATCGAGGGTGCGGGCGGATAGATGTACGTATTCCGCACCATGTATTCTTTGAGGATGTCGTTCTGGATCGTTCCGGACAGCCTCGCGGGCGGCACGCCCTGCTCCTCGGCGGCGACCACGTAGAGCGCGAGGATCGGCAGCACGGCGCCGTTCATCGTCATCGACACGCTCATCCGGTCGAGCGGGATCCGATCGAACAGGATCCGCATGTCGAGGATCGAGTCGATCGCGACGCCCGCCATGCCGACGTCGCCGACCACGCGCGGGTGATCGCTGTCATAGCCGCGGTGGGTCGCCAGGTCGAACGCGATCGACAGGCCCATCTGGCCGGCCGCCAGGTTGCGCCGGTAGAACGCGTTGGAGTCCTCGGCGGTCGAGAACCCGGCGTACTGCCGCACCGTCCACGGCTTCTGGACGTACATCGTCGGGTACGGCCCGCGCACGAACGGCGCGAACCCGGGCAACGAGCCGAGGTGCGCGACGCCGGCCAGGTCGGCGGCGGTGTAGAGCCCGCGATGCGGGATGCCCTCGGGGGTGTCCCAGGTCGCCGAAGCCGCGGCGCCATCGTCGGCGACGGGCGCCGCGATGTCGTCGAACCCGAGCGTGGCATAATCGGGGAGCTTCACGAGGCACCGCCGAGCGCGACCGGCGCCGCCACGAGCTCGACCAGATCGGCGAGCGCGGCGACCACGTCGCAGCCGACGAAGAGGAAGCTGTCGACCCCGGCGGCGCGCAGCGCCGGCTCGAGCGGCCCCGGCCTCCCGGCGACCACGATCCGGCGGCAGCCCACCGCGCGCAGCGCGCGCGCGCAGCCCACGGCCTCGGCGGCGTAGCGCTCGTCGCTGCCGCAGATGCACGCGATGTCCGCGGCGACCGGCTCGGCGACCTCGCGCACCGCGAGCCCCGCGGTCGCGAACAGCGCGGTCGCGTAGCCGGTGCGGCCGCGATGCTCCGCCGGCGGGCCGAGCGCGATCAGCGCGACGTCGGGCACCGCGCCCGCCGCGACGCGCGCGCGCAGCGCCTCGAACGCCTCGCCATCGCGATGCGCCGCGAGCACTGGCGGTGCCACCGCGGGCGACGGCGGCGGCACCGCCGAGGGCAGCCGCTCGCCGAGGTTGGCGAACTCCGACACGCCGAGCACCGGCTCCTTGCGGCGCGCGATCGCGTCCTGGCGCTGGCGCCACGCGGCGTCGAGCCGGCGGCGCAGCGCCCCCGAGCCCAAGGCCACGACGATGCCGCCGTCGCGCTCGATCGCCTGGAACCGCGACCACGCCTCGCGCGCCAGCGCGTCGGTCCGCGACTCGAGGTAGTACGAGCCGCCGCCGGCGTCGAGCACGCGGCCGAGGTGGCTCTCCTCGCGCAGCACCAGCGCCGTGTTGCGCGCGACCCGCTGGCCGTGCGACGAGGCCGGCCCGAGCGCCTCATCGAACGCGATCGGCGTGATCAGCTCGGCGCCGCCGAGCGCGGCGGCGAACACCTCGGTGGTCACCCGCAGCATGTTGACCCACGGATCGCGCTGGGCCTGCGTGCGCGACGAGCAGATCGCATGGACCGGCGGCGGCGGCACCAAAGCGGCCCCCATGGCGACGAAGATCTTGTGCCAGCAGCGCCGCAGCGCGCGCAGCTTGCAGAGCTCGCCGAACGTATCGCGGCCGACCGCGACCTGGACCGCGAGCTGGCTCGCCGCGGCCAGCGCATCGAGCCCGCCCGCGACCATCGCGCCGAGCACCGCCACCCCCGACGCCAGCACCAGCGCCAGCTCGTCGGCGGCGTCGGCCCCGGCGTCGTGGAACGCCACGCTCGACACGCGCGCGACCCGGAGCTCCGGCCACGCCTCGCCGGCGACGCGCCGCGCGACGCGGGCGAGCTCCTCGAGCTGCCCCGGCAGCTGCGCCGCGTCGAGCGCGCCGCGCGCCGCCGCGGTGATCGGGTCGCAGGCCAGCACGCCCCGCGGCGCCGCGATCTCGCGCGAGCCGTACCACACGAGCGCCTCGGCGGGCGGCTGGGCGCCGACGTCGATCACGACCGCGAGCCGCCGCGCGAGCACGGCGTCGAGCGCCGCGTCGTCGCCGGTCGCGATCCAGAGCGCGTCCGCGCCGCCCTCGAGCTGGTCCTCGAGCTCGCCGGCGCGCCGCCGCCCCGGCGGCGGGATCCGCATGCAGATCGCGAACGGCCGCGGCTCGGCGGCGCTGCCGCGCGTGAACGGCGCGCGCCCCGGCGACCCTGGATCGGCAGCCGCCTGGGTGTACAGCGGCTGCACCGCGAGGCCCTCGGCGGTGATCTGGACGAGCTTGTCGAACGGCGCGCCCGCGAGCTCGGCCTCGACCAGCGCGCGCCAGTCGGCGGGCGTGACGTCGGCGAACTTGCCGCCCATCACATGTTCCGCCGGTACTGCCCGCCGACCTCGTACAGCGCGCGCGACAGCTGGCCGAGCGTGCACACCTTGCACGCCTCCATGAGCGCCTCGAACAGGTTGCCGCCGTCGAGCGCGGCGCGCTGGACCTGCGCGAGCGCGGCCGGCCGGGCCTTGGCGTTGCGGGCCCAGAACGCGTCGCGCGCCGCGATCGCGCCCTGCTTCTCCTCGGCGGTCGCGCGGATCACCTCGGGGGGCGACGCCGTGGGGCTGCCCCTCGGATCGAGGAACGTGTTGACGCCGATGATCGGCAGCGTGCCGTCGTGCTTCTGCATCTCGTAGTACAGCGACTCCTCCTGGATCTTCGAGCGCTGGTACATCCGCTCCATCGCGCCGAGCACGCCGCCGCGCTCCGAGATCGAGCGAAACTCGGCGAGCACCGCGGCCTCGACCAGGTCGGTCAGCTGCTCGATGATGAACGAGCCCTGGTTGGGATTCTCGTTCTTGGCCAGGCCAAACTCCTTGTTGATCACGAGCTGGATCGCCAGCGCCCGCCGCACGCTCTCCTCGGTCGGCGTGGTGATCGCCTCGTCATAGGCGTTGGTGTGGAGCGAGTTGCAGTTGTCGTTGAGCGCGAGCAGCGCCTGCAGCGTGGTGCGGATATCGTTGAACGCGATCTCCTGGGCGTGGAGCGACCGGCCCGACGTCTGGATATGATACTTCAGCTTCTGCGAGCGGTCGTTGCCGCCGTACTTGTCGCGAATGGCCCGCGCCCAGATCCGCCGCGCGACCCGGCCGAGCACGGCGTACTCCGGATCCATGCCGTTCGAGAAGAAGAACGACAGGTTCGGCGCGAACTCGTCGATGTGCATCCCGCGCGACAGGTAGTACTCGACGAACGTGAAGCCATTGGCGAGCGTGAACGCGAGCTGCGAGATCGGGTTCGCGCCGGCCTCGGCGATGTGATAGCCGCTGATCGAGACCGAGTAGAAGTTCCGCACCTGGTGGTCGATGAAGTACTGCTGGATATCGCCCATCAGGCGCAGCGCGAACTCGGTCGAGAAGATGCAGGTGTTCTGCGCCTGGTCCTCTTTCAGGATATCGGCCTGCACGGTGCCGCGGACCTGCGCGAGCGTGGCCGCGCGCAGCCGGTCGTAGACCTCGCGCGGCAGCACCTCGTCCCCGGACACCCCGAGAAGCAGGAGGCCCAGGCCGTCGTTGCCGTCGGGCAGCTCGCCCTGGTAGCGCGGCCGCGGCACGCCGCGCGCGGCGTACAGCTCGTCGATCTTGCGCGCGGTCTCGGCCTCGAGCCCGTGGTTGCGGATGTACTTCTCGCAGCTCTGATCGATCGCCGCGTTCAGGAAGAACCCGAGCAGCATCGGCGCCGGGCCGTTGATCGTCATCGACACCGAGGTCTGTGGATCGGCCAGATCGAAGCCGGAGTACAGCTTCTTGGCGTCATCGACGCTGGCGATCGAGACACCGGAGTTGCCGACCTTGCCGTAGATATCCGGCCGGGGGTCCGGATCCTCGCCGTACAGCGTGACCGAGTCGAACGCGGTGGACAGCCGCTTGGCGGGCAGGCCGCGCGACACGTAGTGAAACCGCTTGTTGGTGCGCTCGGGGCCGCCCTCGCCGGCGAACATCCGCGCCGGATCCTCGCCCTCGCGCTTGAGCGGGAACACGCCGGCGGTGAACGGGAACTGGCCGGGCGGCGCCTCGCGCAGCAGCCAGGTCAGGAGATCGCCCCAGTCTTCATAGCGCGGCAGCGTGACCTTGGGGATCTTCAGGTGCGACAGCGACTCGTAGGTCAGATCGAGCTCGATCACCTTGTCGCGGACCTGGAACTGGTACTTGGCCGCGGCGTAGCGCCGCTTCATCGCCGGCCAGTCGGCCAGGAGCTGGCGGCACGTCGGGTCGAGCCGGCCCTCGAGATCCTTGTACAGCGCGACCAGCTCGGCGAGGTACGCCGGCTCGCCGGCCACCGTCTCGGTGACCTGGACCACGTCGTCCGCGCCGCGCGGCTCGACGATCTCGAGCCGGCGCTTGCCGACGTTGGCGCGCAGCGCTTCGATCGTGCCGTGCAGCTGGTACATCCGGCGGGCGACCGCGGCCTGGGCGCGCACGAACGCGTCCGCGGCCGCGCACGCCTCGGCGATCTCGGCGAGGTAGCGCGTGCGCTCGGGCGGGATGATCCACTTCTTCTCGGTCATGCCGCCGGTGAGCTCGAGGCGCGGCGTCAGCGGCGCGCCGGTGCGCGCGGCGACCAGCGCCATGAGCGCGCGGTACAGCGTGTTCATCCCCGGGTCGTTGAACTGCGACGCCATGGTGCCGTAGACCGGCAGCTCGTCGTCGGGCGTGGCGAACGCGTTGTGGTTGCGCTTGTACTGCTTGCGGACGTCGCGCAGCGCGTCGAGCGAGCCGCGCTTGTCGAACTTGTTGATCGCGATCGCGTCGGCGAAGTCGAGCATGTCGATCTTCTCGAGCTGGGTCGCGGCGCCGTACTCGGCGGTCATCACGTAGAGCGAGACGTCGGCGTGCTCGGTGATCTCGGTGTCGCTCTGGCCGATGCCCGAGGTCTCGACGATCACGAGGTCGAACCCGGCGGCGCGGCAGATCTCGATCGACTCGCGCACGTGCTTGGACAGCGCGAGGTTCGACTGCCGGGTCGCCAGCGACCGCATGTACACCCGCGGGTCGTCGATCGCGTTCATCCGGATGCGGTCGCCGAGCAGCGCGCCGCCCGACTTGCGCTTCGACGGATCGACCGAGATCACCGCGAGGGTCTTGTCGGCGAAGTCGGCGAGGAAGCGCCGGACCAGCTCGTCGACCAGGCTCGACTTGCCGGCGCCGCCGGTGCCGGTGACGCCCAGCACCGGCACCCGCGCGCCGGCCCCGAGCCTGGGCGCGAGCGCCGCGCGCAGCTCGTCGCCCGCCGCGGGATCAGTCTCCGCCGCCGTGATGAGGCCGCCGACCGTGGCCGGCGCGCGCTCGGCCAGCGCCTCGATCGCCTGGGCGATCACCGGCGTCGGCTTGGGGAAGTCGCACTGGCGCAAGAGGTCGCTGATCATCCCCGCCAGGCCCATCGCGCGGCCGTCGTCGGGCGAGTAGATCCGCGAGACCCCGTAGGCGTGGAGCTCGGCGGCCTCGGCGGGCAGGATCGTCCCGCCGCCGCCGCCGAACACCTTGATCGCGGCGCCGCGCTGGCGCAGCAGATCGAGCATGTACTTGAAGTACTCGACGTGGCCGCCCTGGTACGAGGTGACCGCGATGCCCTGGACATCCTCCTGGATCGCGCAGTCGACGATCTCGGCGACCGAGCGGTTGTGGCCGAGGTGGATGACCTCGGCGCCGGCAGCCTGCATCAGCCGGCGCATGACGTTGATCGCGGCGTCGTGACCATCGAACAGCGACGCCGCGGTGACGATCCGGACGTGATGCTTCGGCCGGTAAGGCGCAGTCACTGCGGGGAGGTTCACCACCCCGGCAGCCTAGCATCGTCCACCGGCGCCGCGCATCGCAGGGAGCCGCCGCCGGTAAGCCGCGCCGCGTCGGCGCCACGTCCTCGCGTGGCTCGAGCGGCCTCGGCACGCCGCGACTACCGGGCCGCGCGGCGCCTCCGGTGCTTGGGCGGGAACTTGATCGTCAGAAATGCGACCGCGAGATCGACGACGTCGTCGCTGATCTCGAGCAGGCTGTCCGGTCCGTGCGCGTGGAGGTGGGCGTAGATCAGCTGGTGGATCGCGCCGACCACGCCGAGCGCGTGGAGCTCGGTGAGCTCGTGGCCCTTGCCCTCGACCGACCGGCTCATCGCCACGATGTGGCGGGCGAACTTGAGCTGCACGTCGTTGCGGCGGGTCACCGCCTCGGGGCCGGCGGCGATCGCCTCGAGATAGAACACCTTGGCGGTGTCCGGCATCGAGACCAGCAGCGCCAGGTAGCCGCGCAGCGAGTACTCGCAGCGCTCGCGCACGCCACCGGAGACCGAGAACGTCATCCGGCCCGAGGCGACCAGCGTGTCGGTGATGACGTCGAGCGCCGCGAGGAAGCACTGCAGCTTGTCGGTGAAGTGGTCGTAGAAGGTGCGCTTGGCGGTCCCGGCGCGCCGGACGATGTCGCCGATCGTGACCGCGCCGTACCCCTTCTCGGCGACCAGGCCCGTCATCGCCTCGAGCAAGCGCTGGCGCTGCGACGCGGCGACGAGATCCGGATCCAGGTTGTGGCGACCGCGCGGGAGGATCCGCGGCACGATCGTCGCCTTGCTGGCCAGCTTCTTCACGGGCGCCCTCACGCGGATCCAGGATAGCCCGATCGCGCACTTGGTGTCTGGCCGCAGCTCGACCTGCGTGGTGTCATCGCGGCGTGACTGCCTCCGAGACGCACCGCGCGATCGACGCCGTCTGGCGGATCGAATCTCCCCGCCTGATCGCCGGTCTTGCACGGATCGTGCGAGATCTCGGGCTCGCCGAGGAGCTCGCGCAGGACGCGCTGGTCGTCGCGCTCGAGCGCTGGCCCGACGCCGGGGTCCCTGACAATCCCGGCGCCTGGCTCATGGCCACGGCCAAGAACCGCGCGATCGACCGGCTGCGCAGAGCGCGTGTGGTCGAACGCAAGCACGCGGAGATCGGCAGCCGCGACGAGGTCGACCACGACCTCGTGCCGCGAATCGAGGCCGCGATCGACGGCGAACCCGGTGATGACCTGCTGCGCCTCGTGTTCACGGCGTGCCACCCGGTGCTGCCGCCGGAGAGCCGGGTCGCCTTGACGCTGCGCCTGCTCGGCGGCCTGACCACCGCCGAGATCGCGCGCGCGTTCCTGGTCGCCGAGCCGACGATCGCCCAGCGCATCGTCCGCGCCAAGCGCGCGCTGGCCGACGCGCAGGTCGGCTTCGAGGTGCCGCGCGGCCCCGAGCTCTACGGCCGGCTGGCCTCGGTCCTCGAGGTGATCTACCTGATCTTCAACGAGGGCTATGCGGCGACCACGGGCGGCGACTGGATGCGCCCGGCGCTCTGCGAGGACGCGCTGCGGCTCGGGCGCATCCTGGCCCAGCTGGTGCCCGCGGCGCCGGAGGCCCACGGACTGATCGCGCTGATGGAGCTCCAGGCCTCGCGGACGCGCGCGCGCACCGGCCCCGCGGGTGAGCCTGTGCTGCTGCTCGACCAGAACCGCGCGCGCTGGGACCACGTGCTGATCCGGCGCGGCCTGGCGGCGCTCGCGCGCGCCGAGTCGCTCGGCGGCGCCGGTGGACCGTACGCCCTGCAGGCCGCGATCGCCGCCTGCCACGCCCGCGCGGCCACCCCCGGCGAGACCGACTGGGTCCGGATCGCCGCCCTGTACGCCGCGCTCGCCGCGCTCGCGCCATCGCCGGTCGTCGAGCTCAACCGCGCGGTCGCGGTCGCGATGGCGCTGGGGCCCGCCGCAGGACTTGCGATCGTCGATGCGCTGGCCGGCGAGCCCGCGCTCTCCGGATATCACCTGCTCCCGAGCGTGCGCGGCGACCTGCTCACCAAGCTCGGCCGGTGGACCGAGGCCCGCGCCGAGTTCGAGCGCGCCGCTGCGCTGACCCGCAATGGCCGCGAGCGCGACCTGCTGCTCGAGCGCGCCGCACGGTGCGCCCGCCAGGCCGCCGGCTCGCCGTAGGGTCACCGCGGACGCCCGGCCGGAGAGTAGACCGATAGCAGACCGATCGCTAAACCGATCGCGGACCGATCGCAGACCGCGACCTCGACAGACCGCCAGGGCGGCCGATGGTCTAGGGGTGCGGAAACTCAGTCGCGATTTCACCCTGCTGATCGGAGCCTTGCTGGTGGGGAGCGTCGTGACCTGCGGCGCGGGCGTGTTCGGCCTCGACCGCCTCGACGGCTCGCTGGAGGACGTCGTGTCCGTGGACATGCCGCGGCTCATGACGATCACCGACCTGCGGCGCCGGATCCGGACCCTCGTGGTCGCCGAGAACGACCACATTCTCGAGGCCGATCCGGCCAAGGCCGCGGCGATCGCCAAGGATCTCCAGACCGGCGCGAAGACCACCTACGAGCTGTTCGCCAAGTACCAGCCGTTGCTCCTGCCTGAGGACGCCGGCACGTGGAACCAGCTGCGCGGCGACGTCGATGCCTGGTACGCGCTCGACGCGCGGGTGCTCAAGCTATCGCAGGCGCGCCAGGTCGCCGAGGCGACCGCGCTGTCGCGGACCCACAGCAAGAAGTGGGAGGCGCTGATCAAGGCGCTGATCGCCAGCGCCGATAAGCACCTGCAGGCGGCCACCGGCGAGAGCCGCCGGGTCTCGCAGACCTCGCGGGTCACCGTCGTCGTGGTGTTCGCGGTGTCCGCGCTGCTCGGCCTGATCGCGGGCCTGTTCATCTACCGCGCGATCCGCCGGATGCTCGGCAAGGTCGTCGAGCTGAAGGATCGGCTGGTCGCCGCCAACGAGGGCCTCGAGCGCACCGTCGACGAGCGCACCCAGACGATCCGGGCGATCCTCGACCACGTCCACTTCGGGTTCTTCCTGGTCGGCCCCGAGCTGCGGATCACCGACGGGTACACCCGGTCGCTGTCGGCGCTGCTCGGCAAGGACCAGCTCGCCGGCGAGCTCGCCAGCGCGTGCCTCGGGTTCGAGGGCGACCGCGGCGCCGACTTCGATATGCGGGTCACCCAGATCTTCGACGACCTGCTGCCCGAGGAGCTCAACTGCGATCAGATCCCGGCGCGCGTGGTCCGCGGCAGCCAGATCCTGCGGATCCAGGCGAGCGCGGTGCGCGGCGCCGCCGGCCAGGTCGTCCAGGTGCTGTTCGGGATCTCCGACGTCACCGACCTCGAGTCCGCCGAGCGCGAGAACCGCGACAACCGGACCCTCTTGCGCGCGCTCAAGGCGCCCGAGCCGTTCCGCCGGTTCGTCGCCGACCTCAGCAGCCGGTTCGGCTCGGTGCGCGACGCCGTGCAATCGGCCGACGAGCCCCGCGCGCGCCGCGAGCTCCACACGATCAAGGGCAACGCCAGCCTCCACGGCCTCGCCGACATCGCGAGCAAGACCCACCTGATCGAGGAGCACGACAAGATCGAGCTCTTGCCGGTGCTCGACCTCGAGCAGGCGTTCCAGAGCTTCCTCGAGTCCAACCTCGACGTCCTGGGCATCGAACGCAACGGCGCCGAGCGCGAGGTGTTCCGGATCGACAGCGCGGCGCTGGTCGAGCTCGAGCAGGCGGTGCGCGACGCCACCGACCTGGACACCCTGCGCCGCACGATGAGCCACCGGCTCGATCTGCTGCGCTGGCAGCCGGTGTCGCGCCTGCTCGGGCCGATCGACGAGCAGGTCGAGTCCCTGGCCGCCCGGCTCGGCAAGGACGTCACGCTCCGGGTCAGCGGCGGCGACGTCACCGTGGTGCCGTCGCAGATCGCGCCGGTGCTGGCGATGCTGCCGCATATGCTGCGCAACGCGCTCGATCACGGCGTCGAGCCGCGCGGCGCCCGCGGCGACAAGCCGGCGCAGGCGACGCTCGGGCTCGCGTTCCACGACACCGGCGACGCGTGGCAGATCGAGGTCAGCGACGACGGCCGCGGCATCGACGTCGCCCGGCTGCAGGAGCGCGCGGTCGCGCTGGGCATCCTCCAGCCCGGCGCCCAGCTCAGCCACGAACAGCTGTGCACGCTGATCCTCGCCCCCAAGCTGAGCACCGCCGAGCAGGTCTCGGAGGTCTCGGGCCGCGGCGAAGGCATGGCCGCGGTCGCCGACGCGGTGAAGCGCACCGGCGGCACGCTCAGCATCCGGTCGGTCCGCGGCGCGGGCACCACGGTCTCGATCAGTCTGCCGAAGCGGACCGCGGCGCGCGCCGCCGCCTGAGAGGGTCGATCAGCACAAGCGCCCGGGGCCGGTGCCAGCCTCGCGAGCATCCGGACTGGGACCGTCGCCCGCGCGGCCGAACGTATTCTGGTCGACCCTGTGAGCCTCACCTGAATTGAGAGGGTCGATCAGAACAAGCGCCCGGGGCCGGTGCCAGCCTGGCAAGCATCCGGAATGGGACCGTCACCCGCGCGGCCGAACGTATTCTGGTCGACCCTGTGAGTTCGGAGCGCGCCGGAGCGCGTCAGAACGGCAGGTCGTCGTTATCGCGGCCGTGCTCGTCGCGCGGCCGGGGCTCGTCGTTGCGCGGCGGCGCGTCGTCGTAGGCCGGCGGCCGCCCGCGCGGCGCCTCGTCGTACGACCCGCGACCGCGCGAATCGCGCCGCGCGTTGTTCTGCGCCAGCTCGACCTTCCAGCAGTCGAGGCTGTTGAAGTACTTCACCTCGCCCTGCGGGTTGCGCCACTCCCGGCCGCGCAGGCTGAAATCGATGCGGACCGGATCGCCGACGCGGAGCTCGTCGAGCTGCGCGCAGCGATCGCCGGTCAGCTGGAACAGCACCATCTGCGGATACTTTGGATTGTCCGCCAGCTCGATGACGAACTCGCGCTTGGTGAACCGCTCGGACACCTGCTTCGTGTCGAAGATGGTGTGCAGCTTGCCGGTCACTTCGATGCCCATGGCACGCAGGATAGGCCCCCGGGCTGACATGCACACCGGGTATTTGCGAGTTCGCCTGTGATTTCGGCGATCCACCTGCGGTCAATCACCGCGGGTCAGCTCGTCGACCAGCAGCGCGACCAGCGCCGCGGTCTGGGCGATCATCTGGCGATCGGCGCGCCCCATCGCGCGGCGCACCGCCGCCTCGACCGTGCCCTTGCGCTCGCGGTCGACCTTGCGACCGGCGGCGGTGAGCCGGAACCGGACCCGGCGGCGGTCGGCGCGGTCGGTCTGGCGCCGGATCATGTCCTGGCGCTCGAGCCGGGCCAGCACCCCGGTCAGCGTGCTGGGATGGATCCCCAGGATGTCCGAGATCTGCTTGGCCGTGGCGTCGGGCGACTGGCCGACCACGCGGATCACCAGCCGCTGCGGGCCGGTCACGCCCATCGTGCGCGCCATCCGCTTGGACCGCACCGCGAGCGCGTGCACGAGCTCCCACAGCCCCTGCATGAACTGCAGGGTCTCGCCGGTCGGGCGCGGGCGCGTGGCAGGCAGCATCGGCTCCGGGCGACTACGCCGCGATCGGCGACTCGGGGGCGCGCAGCCGCGCCGCGTGGACGATCGCCATGCTGATCGCGGTCTCGATGTCGGGCGCGTAGGCGAGCCGCCCGGGCTCGCGCTTGATGCCCGCGCGATCGAGCAGATCGGCGACCTCGGGCGTGAGCCCCGCGAAGATGACCTTGATCCGGATCCGGAACAGCCGATCGAGCATCGACTCGAGCGCGACCAGGCCGGTGACGTCGATCGTCGGCACGTGCTGCATGTTCAGCACGAACGTGTGGTCGTTGCCGACGCCGACCCGCGCGATCGCCTCCATCGCCGACTTCGCGGCGCCAAAGAACATCGGGCCGGCGATCTCGTACAGCCGCACGCCGGGCGGCAGCTCGACGGCGATCCCGAGCTCGGCCGGCTGCTCGAGCACGACCGTGGTCGTCATCGCCATCCGCCGCATGAACAGCAGCGCCGCGAGCACCACGCCGACGCTCACCGCGATCACCATGTCGAACACCACGGTCAGCGTGAAGCAGGTGACCATCACCAGGACGTCGTTGCTCGGCGCGATCCGCAGCAGCCGCGCGAAGTGGCGGGCCTCGGACATGTTGCGCGCGACGATGATGAGCAGCGCCGCGAGCGCCGCCATCGGCAGGTAGGCGACCAGGGGCGCGAGCACGATCGTGCACGCCAGGATGAAGATCGAGTGCATCGCGGCCGCGAACGGCGAGCGCGCGCCGGCGCGGATATTGGTGGCCGTGCGCGCGAGCGCCCCGGTCGCGGCGATGCCGCCGAACAGCGGGCACAGCAGGTTGCCGATGCCGAGCGCGATCAGCTCGGCGTTGGGATCGTGGCGCGTGCCGCTCATGCCATCGGCGACCACCGCGGCCATCAGCGACTCGATCGCGCCGAGCATCGCGATCGCGAACGCCGAGGGCAAGAGCTCGCGGACGGTGTGGTAGTCGAGCGCGAAGCCGCCGACGTGCCACGGGACGATCGGGATCGGCGGCAGCGGCGGGATGCCGTGGCGCACCTCGTTGCCGAGCTTGAACGTGAACTTCGCGATCGTCGACGCGTGGAACCCCGGCCACCAGCGCTGGCAGGCCACGACGATGAGCGACACCACGACGAGCGCGACCAGCGGCGCGGGCACCCGCTTGAGCACGCGCGGCAGCCCGAGCAACAGCCCCAGCGTCACGACGGCGATCCCGACGTCGTAGGGGTTGATCTCCCGGCGCGCGTCCCACAGCGCGCCGAGGTATTCGAAGATGCCCTCGGTGTGCGGCAGCGCGACCCCGAACACGTCCTTGAGCTGGAGCGCGCCGATCACCACGGCGATCCCCATCGTGAACCCGGTGGTCACCGGGTGCGGCACGAACTGCATCAGCCGGCCGAGCCGCAACAGCCCCATCGCGACCAGCAGCGCCCCCGCCAGCATGCCGGCCACGAGCAGGCCGCCGAGCCCGTACTTGTGGACGATCGGCACGAGGATCACGACGAACGCGGCCGTCGGCCCGGTGACCTGCAGCCGGGTGCCGCCGAGCAGCGAGCACACGATGCCGGCGACGATCGCGGTGTACAGCCCGTGCTGCGGCGGCACCCCGCACGCGATCGCGAGCGCCATCGACAGCGGCAGCGCGACCACGCCGACCACCAGCGCGGCGGCCAGGTCGGCGCGAAAATCTTTGACCGAATATCCCTCGCGGAGCCGGCTGCGCAGCCCGAACGCCAGCAGGTCCTTGGCGCGAAACGCCAGCGCGAGCTGGTGCTGCAACGCCTCCGGTAGCTCGTTCACGTAGCGGAGTGACCGGCGGATCACCGGGGTAGTATCAACCGCGCCGCGGCGTCTTGTCACCAGCGCCCGGCACCTACACCGGCGCAACCGGCCCGACCACCAGGAGGCCGCCGCCTGCCCCGCCAGCGCGGGCGCGGGCCCGCGGCCGCGTCCCACGCAGATGCTTTGAGGTCAAATGAATTTGCGCTATGCCATCTGGGCGCCACCGACAGCGCCGGCACCTCCGCATGCATCGCACGCCCGCCTCGCAGCTCCCGCAGCCCACCGGCGCGCCGGTACCACGATGACGCTCGTCGAGCGCGCCCGCCGGCTCTACCGCGGCGGCCATCAGTCCTGGCGGGTCGCCAAGCAGCGGTTGGTCCCGACCGAGCGCCAGCGCTTGTTCGGGCTCACGATCGCGATCGGCGGCGTGTGCGGCCTGGCGGCGGTCGCGTTCCACCTCGCGATCCAGGTGGTCGCCGCCGCCACGATCGAGCGCGGCATGGTCGCCGGCGGCGATCGCTGGATCGGCTGGACCCTGGTGATCCCGACGGCCGGCGGGCTCGCGGCCGGCATCCTGCTGTATTTCGTCGTCCCCAACGCGCGCGGCAGCGGCGTGCCACAGGTCAAGGTCGCCTACGCGACCAATAGCCCCCGGCTGCGCGTGCGCGACTCGCTGGGCAAGTTCTGCATCGGCACGCTGCAGATCGGATCGGGCTCGTCGCTCGGCCGCGAGGGGCCCACGGTGCAGATCTGCGCAGGCGTGGCGACGGGGCTGGGCCGGATCGCGGGGATGTCGCCGCGCAACCTGAAGCGCCTGATCCCGGTCGGCACCGCCGCGGGGATCGCCGCCGCGTTCAACGCGCCGATCGCCGCGGTCACGTTCACGATCGAGGAGATCGTCGGCACGCTCGACCAGACCCTGCTCTCGGGCGTGATCGTCGCCGCCGCGCTGGCGGCCGTGGTCGAGCGCATGGTGCTCGGAGGCCACCCGGTGTTCGACGTCAAGCAGGCGTTCGGGCTCGACTCCGCGGCGTCGCTCTCGCTCTACGCCGTGCTCGGCGTCGCCGCGGCGGTGGTCTCGGTCGGGTTCACCGCGTCGCTGCTCGGGCTGCGCCGGTGGTTCGCCGGGCTGCGCGCGCTGCCGCGCTGGGCCCACCCGGCGGCCGGTGGCCTCATCACCGGCGCGCTCGCGGTCGCCGCGCTCGCGGTGCTCCACTCGCAGGGCATCACCGGCGGCGGCTACCACCAGCTCGCCGACGCGCTGTCCGGCAACCTCCCGCTCGACGTGCTGCTCGGCCTGGGCCTGCTGAAGTTCATCGCGACGATCGGCGCGTACGGCAGCGGCGGCGCCGGCGGCATCTTCGCGCCGGCGCTGTTCATCGGCGGCATGCTCGGCGGCGCGATCGGCGTGCTCGACGTCGCGCTGCTCGGCGATCCGCCCCAGGCGATCGGCGCGTTCGCGCTGGTCGGCATGGGCGCGGTGTTCGCCGGCGTGATCCGCGCGCCGATCACCTCGGTCTTGATCATCATCGAGATGACCAATGGCTACTCGCTGATCCTGCCGCTCATGATCGCCAACATGTCGGCCTACGCCCTCGCCCGCCGCCTGCGGCCGACGCCGATCTACGAGGCGCTGCTCGCCCAGGACGGCGTCCACCTCGGGCACGGCGCCCCGGCCGCAGCGGCGGATCCCGCCGATGCCGTGCTGCTCGCCCAGCTGCCGGCGCTCGATCGCCACTTCCTGGCGTTCCCGCCCGGGCGGCCCGCGGCCGCGCTGCTGGCCGACGCCGCCGCCGCCGGCCGCCAGGAGGTGTTCCCGGTCGTCGATCCCCAGGCCCAGCTGATCGGCGTGATCACGCTGGACGATCTGACGAGCCTCGCCGACGAGCCGCGCGACGGCCTGGGCAACGCCGCCGACATCATGCGGCCCCAGGTCTCGCTGACCGAGACCGACACCGTGCGCGCCGCCTACGACCTGATGCTGTCGTCGGGCCTTGGCGAGCTGCCGGTCATCGGTCCGGACCGCCGCGTGATCGGCATGGTCAACGAGGTCGCGGTCGCGCACGCCTACCTCCAGGCCAGGCGCGCGCAGCTGCCGCCCGGCTGACGGTTCGCTACGCCCGCCGCGACCTGGGCTGGCGGATCCACAGCGCGAGCTCGCCGTGGTCGATCGCCTCGCTGAACGTCAGCGCGAAGCTCGACGGCAGCTCGCCGCCGAACCCGTGGAACGTCACGACGCGGGTCCCGGTCGACAGCGCCGACAGCCGCTCCTCGACGTGCGCCACCTGATCGGCAAACGCGGTCCAGCCGGCGTGATCGGGGCGCCCGGCGCCGAACAGGTCGGCCTCGAACGGATTGTAGAGATACAGGCTATCGAACCGGTCCCAGTCGAGCTCCATCATGTCGGCCGCGACGAACCGCGCCGTGGCCACCTCGAGCCGCGCGGCGAGCCCCTCGGCCGCCGCGACCAGCCGCGGGTCGTGCTCGACGCCGAGCCAGCTGCCGCCCCGCGCGAGCGCGCCGATGCAGCACAGCTTGCCGGGCCCGGCGCCGAGGTCGGCGATCTGCATCCCGGGCTCCGGCGCGAGCAGCGCCGCGGCGCGCAGCGCCACCGACACGGGCGTCCAGTGAACCGCCGAGATCCGCCGGATGTGATCCGGATACAGCACATCGAACCGCTGATCCTCGACGGCAGCGCGCCGGCACAGCGCGTCGCGCACGCCGCGGGCCAGCGCGTCGCGCGGCGTCTCCGCGGGTTGGTGAGCCGCCGACATGTCCGCCGACAGTGTGCCGCATCGCGACCGCGGCTTGGCACTTCACGCGCGGGCCACCGCGGCCGAACCAGCTGTGACCTCACGCAAAGTAGGGATGGGAAACAATGCGATATCTTCTGAGTAGCATCACGTCGGCCAGCCTCCTCGTCGCCGCCTGCACCGCGCCGGTCGCGCCCACGAACACCGCCCACCAGGCGCTCGATGGCGACAACGGGATCTCGGTCAATGGCATCTCGGTCAACGGCATCTCGGTCAATGGCACGTCGCTCAACGGCATCTCGGTCAATGGCATCTCGGTCAACGGGATCTCGGTCAACGGCATCTCGGTCAATGGCATCTCGGTCAATGGCACGTCGCTCAACGGCATCTCCGTGAACGGCACCTCGGTCACCGGCAGCGATTTCGTCGGCGCCACGCTGTCGGCGCTGCTGAGCAACGGCGGCACGCTGGCGATGCGGGTCGACGCCGCGACCGCGCTGACCGGCGCCAACGCCGACGTCCTGGGCTACGCCGTCTCGCTGCAGGGCGACGACGGCTGGCACCCCGCGTGCGGCGCCGAGCCCGACGGCACGCCGATCCTCGCGCTGGTCGTCCCGGGCACGTGGAACCTGGCGAACGGCGCGTGGACCGACGACGGTCTGGCGTTCAGCCTCGCGTGCCGCCACGCCTCGGTCGCGAAGTGCGTCGAGTTCGGCTACAAGTCGTGGCTCGGCTACGGCGACCACCACCACGCCTGCGTGCGCATGCTGCGCGCGGACTACTGCGGCGACGGCACGCCGCACACGGTCACCGGCACGCTGATCAACCTCTATGACAATGCCGGCGTGCAGGCCGACACCGAGTCATGGCCGGTCGACGCCGCGTGGGGCCCCGATGGCGCGCTGTGCGTCAACCACACCCGCGGCGCCAGCCCGCCAGCCTGCTACGCGGCGAAGTACAGCGCGACCTGCGGAAGCTTCGACGACGGCGCGCTGCTGGTCGACGAGTACGCAGGCCCGTAGCCGGACCGCCCGGTCACCCGGCCACGGTCTCGATCTCGACCTCGCTGGTCGTCATGAGCTTGTGGATCGGGCACGTCGCGACCGCCCGCGACAGCGCCTGGCGCTGCTCGTCCGACAGCGGACCGTGGAACGCGAGCCGGACGCGCAGCCGGTACACCCCGGCGCGCTCGCGCGAATCGTCGCGCTCGACGTGCGATTCGACCCGCTCGAGCGGGATCGCGTGGCGCTTGGCGTACCACGTCGCGGTGAGCGTCTTGCAGGTCGCCAGGGCGACATCGAAGTAATCATGCGGCCCCGGGGCGGAGTCGGTGCCGCCGGTCTCGGGCATCACATCCGCGCTCAACGTGTGCGCGCGGATCCGGACGGTCTGGGGGTACTCGCTCGGGTGTGCGGTCTGGGAATCGACGGTGTTCATGCGAGCTCCTTGCCGGGTCGGACCGGCGGTGGACATGTTGGCAAATCGGCGGCAAGGTGTCCGGGGTGGCCGACGTCGGATACCTCGCGATCGTCGTTGCCGGGTTCGGCGCCTACTGGTGGCGGCACCTGCGCGCCCGATCGCCCAGCCCGATGAGCGAGCTGTTCACGCCCGACGCCGAGGTCGCCCTCCACGTCGCGACCCACGAGGCCCGCCAGCGCGACCAGGCGCTGTCGTCGCTGCACGTGCTCTACGGCCTGCTGCAAGACGAGGCGGTCGCCGCGGCGATCACCACCGCGGGGGGTGACACGGTCGCCCTCGAGGACCGCGTCCTGGCGGCGCTCGTCGCGCCGGTCGACAACGCCCACGACGACGCCAACTGGGTCGTCGGTCACGCCGCCACGGTCGCCCACCGCGCCGATCGCAAGGCGAGCTGCACCGATCTGTGGGCCTTCCTGGGCGATACCCACGCCGCCCGCCTGGTCAACGCCGCGGCGGTCGACCGCGGGGCCACGCTGTTCGCGCTGTTCCATGGCGGGCGGTTCCCGCCGCTTCCGAGCGCCACCGACCGGGACGTGTTCGTCGTGCTGCGCAACGACCACTACACCACCCAGCAGTTCGTCTGCCGGGTCCTGCGCGACGTGTTCGCGGTCGACGACGCCCGCGCCAAGGCGCTGATGCTCGAGACCCACGCGGCCGGCCGCGCCGTGATCGGCAGGTTCTCCGCCGCCGACGCGCGCGCCAAGATCACCTTGGTGCGTACGCTCGCCGCGGCCCAGGCCTTCCCGCTGTGGATCGGCGTCGAGCCGGCGTGACCCCCGCCGCCGCGGCGCAGGCCGGGCAAGATCGGCGTCGAGGCGGCCGCCCCCACCGCCGCGGGGCAGATTCGCAAGCGACCGCAGATTCGCTGGATCCGGGCGGCTGCGTGCGCAACACTGACGGTTGAGTCTGCAGCCAAGGAGCAACTGACATGGGTGGTGGCATTGAACCAAGGCCGGGCGGTCGCCCGCCCGTGCAGCAGACCTCGGACGGGACCCCGCCAGACTCCACGGGCACCCCCACCAAGCGAACGCGCTCCGAGCAGCTCCCCCCGATCATCCCTCCCGGGCCGAAAGTCCCGGACGCACAATCGCGTCCCGCGGCCGACCCCGGCGCGGCGCGGCGAGGTGGTGACGAGAGCGAAGCGCCAGCCAAGGCCGCAGACGCCGCGAGCGCTCCGCCGTCGAGCGACCCACCGCTCGCGGGGCGCGACCCGATGACCGGCGCCGAGCCGACGCCCGCCGCCGCCGAAGCCGAAGCCGGCGAGGAGCAACCCCGCCCTGCCCGCACCCCCCGCGGCACGTTGCCGGAGGGACGCTCGCTGTTCGCGCGCCTCGGACCCAGGAACGCGGCCGCCGCGAGCGCTCCGCCGTCGAGCGACGCAGCCCTCGCTGGGAGCGACCCGACGACCGCCGCCGAAGCCGCCGAGCAGCCACCCCGCCCTGCCCGCACACCCCACGGCAGGTTGCCGGAGGGACGCCCCCTCTTCGCGCGACTCGGACCCAACAACGCGGCCGCCGCGAGCGCTCCGCCGTCGAGCGACGCAGCCCTCGCTGGGGGCGACTCGACGACCGCCGGCCGAGCCACCGCCACCGAAGCCGCGGAGGAGCCACCCCGCCCTGCCCGCACACCCCACGGCAGGTTGCCGGAGGGACGCCCGCTGTTCGCGCGGCTCGGACCCAAGAACGCTGAAGATGCGAGCCCGCCCGTCGTCGCCACGACGCCCGCCGCTCCCGGCGCCACTCCCGCTGCTGCTACCGGTGCCGCTCCCGCCGCGCCCACCGATCCCGCCGCCGCTGCCGCTGCGACGCCCGCCGATCCCGCTGCCGCTGCCGCGGCGCCCGCCGCTCCAGCCTCCGCGGCACCCGCGTCCGGCACCCCCGGAGCCGCACCCTCCGGAGCGGCTCCGCACGCAGCCGCCGCCCACGGCCATGGCCCAGGCGGTCACGCGCAACCGGCGTCGGGCCACCCAGCGCATCTCGGCGCCGCGGCCGTCGGCCACAGCGTCCCGGCGACGGCCGGCCACGGCGGCGCGGCCGGACACGCCCCCGCGCACGCCGCCAGCGCCGCCAGCGCCCCCGGCACCCCCGGCGCGGCCGATTGGCACCTCGACGCCGGCCCGCCGGAACATCCCTCCCCCGAGGCCGCGGCCGCCGTCGAGCACCAGGTTCACGCCAGCGCGCACGCCGAGCGCGCCAAGCTCTCGGCGCTGCTCGCCCAGCGCTGCGCCGACGTCGACGCGCACGTCGCCGCCAAGCACCAGCAGCTCACCACCGCCGCACAGCACCACACCGCCGCGATCCACGCCCACGCACAGGCGGCGCGGGGCCGGCTCGCCGCCGAGGTCACCCAGGCCCAGGCCCGCCTCAAAGCCGACGCGCAGGCCAAGCGCCACTCGATCGACGCGTGGCACACCGCCGCGACGGCCCACCTGACCGACGGCGTGCGCGCGCGGCAGGACCGCACCCGCAAGCTCGGCGAGACCCACGCGACCAGCCTCACCACCGCGGCCAGCAGCGCCGCCCAGCGCGCCCAGACCCAGGTCGCCGGCAAGGCCCAGGACGCCCGCAACATCGGTCAGAGCAAGGCCGGCGCGACCGGGCCGACCCCCGACGCCACCTCCGCCAAGCGCAAGGCGGCCAACGACATCGCCAACGACTCGGCGTCGAAGATCACCGGCGGCCTGGGCACGACCGTCGCCGACATCCACAAGACCGGTCAGGACGCAGGCACCAAGCTCAAGGGCGACGCCAGCGACGCGGCCACCCAGATCGGCAGCTCGGCGCCGCAGGTCGTCGCTCACCTCGGCACCCAGAAGTCGCAGGCGCTCGCCGAGATCGACCACACCGAGGCGCACGCCGTGGCCGCCATCGCCCAGGCGCACACCCAGCTCCAGCACCAGATCGCGACCGCCGAGCACCAGCACCTGCAGCACGTCCAGACCGCGCATCACACCCACGCAAGCCAGCTCACCCACGCCGGCCACCACGCCGTGACCACGCTGCGCGCTCAAGGCGACAAGGCCCTCGCGGCCGGCGACCACTCCGTCGCGCAGATCACCGCCAAGGCCCGCCACCTGTCGATCGGCCACCGCCAGGCCAAGCAGATCGGCGATCACCTGGTCACCCAGGTGCGGCACGGCTTCGGCTCGCTGCACCACTCCGTCGAAGCCGGCGCCCACCAGGTGCGCGGAAGCCTCGATCACGCGGCCACCGGCGCGACGCAGTCGTTCGCGCCGATCGACCACGCCTCCGCCACTTCGTTCGCGGATCTCACGACCCACGCCCACACCACCCTGCAGCACCAGACCACCCAGGTCAGCACGCAGCTCGGCCACGTGGCCACCCAGGTCCAGACCACCGGCGACCACGACGTCGCGACCTTCCTCCAGGGCCTCGATCAGCAGATCGACACCGTCGACCACAAGCTCGCCACGAGCGCCGCCGACGTCCAGGGCAAGATCGACGCGCAGGCCACCTCCGCGACCCAGAAGGCCGGCGAGCCGGTCGGCACCGTGGCTCCCCGGATCGACGAGGCCCACGCGCGGATCGACGCCAAGGCCAAGCAATCGCAGAAGGGCTGGCTCGCGCGCCAGCTCGACACCCTGGTCAGCATGCTCAGCGACCCCGGGTTCTGGGCCGCGCTCGTCGTCGGCCTCGTGCTCGCGGTCGTCGTGATCGCGCTCCTGCCCGCCGAGCTCACGGTCGGCGCCGTCCTGCTCGGCCTCGCCGCGATGGCGGTGGTCGGCGCCCTCGCCGCCGGCGTCGGCACCGTGGTCTCCAACCTCGCCGCCGGCCGGCCCTGGAACCAGAACCTCGGCACCAATATGCTGATCGGCGCGGTGTTCGGCGCCGTGCTGTTCGGCGCCTCCCTGCTGCTCCCCGAGGGGATCGTCGGCTACCTCGGCCTCGCCGGCATCGCCGGCGTGCTCACCGTGATCACGAACCTCGCCACCGGCCGGCCCTGGGACGAGGGCCTGCTCGCCAACATGGCGCTCGTCGGCGTCCTGGCCTGGCTCGGCAAGTTCTTCCCCAAGGGCGCCAAGGGCGGTCCGGTGGAAGATCCGGTCAAGCCGCCCGGCCCCATCGACGATCCAGTCAACCCGGGTCCAGGTGTCGATCCCAACAAGCCGGCTCCAGGTGTCGATCCCAACAAGCCCGGCCCAGGTGTCGATCCCAACAAGCCCGGCCCGGCGCCCGATCCCAACAAACCCGTCGAGCCCAACCCCGAGCCGGCGAAGCCCACCGGGCTGCCGCCCGATCTCGCCACGGCCTGGGACTCGCTGTCGAGCCGCGCCGCGAAGGACCAGTTCAACGCCAAGTACGACCAGATCACCAAGGGCGCGGCCAACCCCACGCCGCGGCAGCTCGACGCGTTCCGCGGGTATCTCAAGAGCCGCGGCAACCCGGGCCCGGACCTCGATGGCAACCTCGCGGCCGACTGGGAGAAGGCGCATCCAGCCCCCAAGGAGCCCAGGCCGCCGCACGGCGACGCCGTGCAGGAGCTGCCCGGGATCCGTAGCACGCTCGACCAGACCCGCGCCGAGTTGCAGGCGCTCAAGGCCTCGCGTCCTAACCTCAAAGGCGTCGACCGCCTACTAAAAAGTCTCAGCAGCGAGGAACGTATACTGACTCGCATGGAGACCGGCGATCTCGCGGCCGACATGGACGCGTCCGGCAGGGCCAACGTCCGCGGCCTCAAGAACAACGTCGACGGGATCCGCGCAGAGCTCCTCGACGCGCAGAGCGATCCCAACGCCACCGAGCTCGCGCCAGAGTTCGATCTCAACGGCAAGAAGATCGAGATCGATCGCATCACCAACAACGGAGAGACCTGGGTCGACGTCAAGAACTACGCACCGTTCGACAAGGGCAGCAACAACATGCCCAAGCTCGTCGATCAGGCCCGGCAAGCGCTCGAGCTCGCCGAGGCCCACCCGGTGGGCAGTCCACCGCATCCACCCGAGCTGGTCTGGCAGTTCCCGCGCGGCGTGACCCGCAGCGTGAAGGGCACGCTCGAAGCGATCGACGTCAACGGCCGCCACGTCCGCATCACCGGGAAGATCGTCGATCCGGTCGATCCGCCCGTGCCCGTTCCACCGCCGCCGCGCAAGCAAGATCCTCAGGACGAAGCGACATGAGCGAACATCGAATGGCCGCGATCTTCTTCATCCCGATGGAGCCCGACAGCGTCCCGCCATCGCTCCACGATCTCGTGACGCGGGCCGGCATGGACCAGCTGTTGCCCGAGAGCGGCCCGGTGACCAAGTCGCTCTACGGCCAGACCGAGGTCGTGTTCGCACGCTGGGGGGTGATGGAGAGCGTGTACGCGCACCGCCAGATCCTGGCGCAGCACGTCTGTCTCCAGGTGTTCCCGCACCGGAACGACCTGCTGGATCGCCAGATCATCGGCAACCCGGTGGCCGCGATGCCAATCGCCGAGACGTTCCGCGATGCGTGCGTGGCGCTCCAGCCCGATGCCGCGATGTTTTATATCCGGCCCGATCAGGTCGAGCCGGAATACCTCGATGCGCAGTACCCATTCGTGCTCGGCCTCGACGGCATCCTGCTCGACGAATCGTACTCGGCGCTGCTCTACCTCAACGCCGAGATCGCCTCGTACTTTCCCAAGGCGTATCACGCGGGCCGTGATCAGCTACCCGCGGGCGATGGCCTGCTGTTGTTTCGCGGCACTGGCGACGACCGATGGTGGTAGTGGCCCTGCGCCCAGCGCCACATGGTCGACTTGACCACAATATTCTGCGTGAGGCGATTCCGCCGGTTCGCCTTGTCTCGAGCGTTCGCCCGACGCCGCCGCTGCCGCTCCCGCGACGCCAACCGATCCCGCCGCTGCTGCTGCCGCCTCCGCTGCTGTTGGTGCCGCTGCTGCTGCTGGTGCCGTTGCTGCTGCCGCTGCTGCCGCCGCGACGCCAACCGATCCCGCCGCTGCCG
>Ga0302299_10000181_pt1 | contig 30109 bp, 25 predicted proteins | sample III_Fen_N3_4_FD_198795 | JGI IMG/M metagenome (GOLD analysis project Ga0302299, IMG submission 198795) | Peat permafrost microbial communities from Stordalen Mire near Abisko, Sweden - III_Fen_N3_4 | ecosystem: Environmental > Terrestrial > Soil > Wetlands > Permafrost | place: Sweden: Abisko...
AGCGGCCGCGCGACGGTATCGAGTCATCGGGTCAGGGGGGACTGGCCATGCACACGATCGTCGACCGGCAGGAGCTCACGAAGCGCGACCTGATCAGCCTCACCATCGAGGCTCCGCAGATCGCGCGCAAGATCCGCCCGGGGCAGTTCATCGTCCTTCGCGTCAACGACACGGGGGAGCGGGTGCCGCTCACCGTCGCGTACCGCGACGCGGCCAACGGCACCGTCACCATCATCTTCCAGGTCGTCGGCAAGAGCACCGCCATGCTGGCGTCGCTCGGTGTGGGCGACGCCATCAAGGACCTGTGCGGCCCGCTCGGCAAGCCGGAGCACATCGAGAAGATCGGCACCGTGGTCGGCATCGGCGGCGGCTCCGGCATCGCGGTGCTGCACCACCTGCTCACCGGGCACCGCGACGCCGGCAACCACATCATCGGCGTGGTCGGGGCGCGCCAGAAGGACCTCCTGATCCTGGAGGACGAGATGCGCGCCCTCTGCGACGAGCTCATCGTCACCACCGACGACGGGAGCTACGGCGTCCACGGCAAGGTCACCGACGCGCTCGCCGCACTGGTGGAGCGGCACGAGCACATCGACCACGTCATCGCCGTCGGGCCGCTGATCATGATGCGCTCTGTGACGGAGATGACGCGCATCTACGGCCTGCCGACCGAGGTCAGCCTCAACCCGATCATGGTCGACGGCACCGGCATGTGCGGCGGCTGCCGCTGCAGCGTCGGCGGAGAGACCAGGTTCGCCTGTGTCGACGGCCCCCACTTCGACGCGTTCAAGGTCGACTTCGACGAGCTCATCCAGCGCAACGGCATGTACGGCCGCGACGAGCGCATCTCACTGCTCACGTCCATCAAGGCCAGGTAAGGGGGCGGCGATGACCGGCATGGACCGCGAGCTCGCGACACTGGCCCAGCAGGGCGATCTCGCGAGCTTCTGCCCGCAGTGCCACGCCGCGCTCAACGTCTACGACCCGGAGACCAAGCGGATCTGGGTCGGCCTCGACGTCGAGGTCGGCGACGTCGCCTGCGACCTGCTGGTGAACCCGCGCCTGGAGGAGTTCGAGCGCGTCTGCTCGCCCTGCTGGACGGGAGATGCGGTGGCGACCGACGTCCACTGCCCGCACTGCCACGCCTCGCTCATCGAAGACGAGGCGCTGTGCGGCGACTGCGAGTCGCGCGTATTCACTATCGACGTCTCCCTGCGCACGCGCGTGGCGCCGCTGTCGTGCTGCACGCGCGCGGACTGCCACTGGCACGGCGTGCCCAAGCGGACGCGCGCCAAGATCCTGGCGGGGGCGTCGCGGCAGAAGAAGCCGGAGCAGGACCCGAAGTTGCGCGTGCGCAACTTCCAGGAGGTCAGCTACGGCTACGACAGCGACCTGGCCGTCGCTGAGGCGAGCCGCTGCCTGCAGTGCAAGAAGCCCACCTGCGTCGACGGCTGTCCGGTGGGCGTCGACATCCCCGGGTTCGTGAAACTGGTGGCCGCGGGTGACTTCGCCGGCGCGGCCCGGCGCATCCGCGAGAAGAACGCGCTGCCGGCCATCTGCGGCCGCGTCTGCCCGCAGGACGACCAGTGCGAGAAGGAGTGCCTGCTCGGTAACAAGAGCGAGCCGCTCGCCGTCGGCGCGCTCGAGCGCTTCGCCGCGGACTTCGAGCGCGAGACCGACCAGGTCACGCTGCCGCCGCGGGCGGACAGGACGGGCCGCCGCATCGCCGTCGTCGGCAGCGGCCCGGCGGGGCTCATCATGGCCGCGGACATGGCCGTCAAGGGCCACAGCGTCACCATCTTCGAGGCGCTGCACAGTCCGGGCGGTGTGCTCGTGTACGGCATCCCGGAGTTCCGTCTCCCCAAGGCGATCGTGGAGGCGGAGACCGGCAACCTGCGGCACCTCGGCGTCAAGTTCGAGCTCAACAGCATCGTCGGCAAGCTCTACGGGCTCACCGAGCTCTTCGACCTCGGGTTCGACGCCGTGTACGTGGCGACTGGGGCAGGCCTGCCCGGCTTCATGGGCCTGCCGGGAGAGAACCTCTGCAACATCGTCTCCGCCAACGAGTACCTCACGCGCGTGAACCTCATGAAGGCGTACCTGTTCCCCGAGTACGACACGCCGGCGCCGCTCGGCACTCGGGTCGCGGTGGTCGGCGGCGGCAACGTGGCCATGGACTGCGCGCGCACGGCCCTGCGTATGGGCGCGCGCGAGGTCGCCATCGTCTACCGGCGCACGCGGGACGAGATGCCGGCGCGCGAGGAGGAGATCCGGCACGCCGAGCAGGAGGGCCTGCGTTTCGAGTACCTCACCAGCCCCATCGCCTACGAGGGCGACGAGCAGGGCTGGGTGCGCGAGATGCGCTGCGTGCGCATGAAGCTCGGCGAGCCCGACGACTCGGGCCGGCGCCGTCCCGTCCCAGTTCTCAAGTCGGACTTCCTGATCGACGTCGACATGGTGGTCGTCGCTGTCGGGGCCGGCCCCAACCGGGCCCTCTTCGAGGACGCCCCCGGCCTCGAGCGCAACGAACGCGGCTACATCAGGACGTTCTCCGAGGCGGGCAGGACCAGCGTGCCCAAGGTGTGGGCCGGCGGGGACATCGTGACCGGCGCCGCGACGGTGATCCTCGCCATGGGCGCGGCGCGCAAGGCCGCCGACGACATGCACGAGTTCTTGAGCGACAGGGCCGCAAGCTGGAGCTGACACACGCTCCGGTCACGGCCCCGCCTGGAGGAGCTTTGCCGCCCTACGCGGACTGAGTCTCCGCGACCGACAGCCGGTGGGCCAGGTCCTCCCAGTAGGAGGCCACACCCTCCTCGATCTCGTCCCAGTGGACCGCCTCGAACTCCTCCGTGAGCTCCTTGCGGTCCTGGTTCGTCAGGTAGTGCTGGGCGGTGTCGAAGAACACGTCCTCTTCGACCTGGATGTGGCAGCGGACGACCTCGACGTATTCGCGCAGGCGGGCGGCGAAGTCGAGCGCGGCCGCCCGGTCGCTGGGGTCGATGCGCTCCAGCGTCCGCTCGAGGCTGTCGAGCTTGCCGCGGCACCACTCGTGCTCGCCGAGCATCTGCTCCAGCGGCTCGTCCTCGTCCGTCATCCCGCGGCGGTGGCATCGTGCGTACAGCAGGTCCTCTTCCTTGGGGTCGTGCAGGCCGTCGGCGAAGTACCGGAAGAACCCGATCATGTCGCCTACGAGGTCCTTGCGGATGGCGCCGCTGGCCTCGATGTGCCTGCATTCGGAGTCAGCTGCGTCGGCGACCTCAAGGACCAGGCGGTGCTCCTTCTCGAGGATCTTCCTCCAGCCCATGGCTCCTCCTTCCACGAGCTTTGCGGGTCGCAACCAACATGCGACTCCTTTCACAATGACTGTACCCATGCGCGCCCCATGAAGTGTGTAGTGGGCCACACAAATGGGGTGTTGACCCGATGGACGGGGTGGGCGCAGCCCGGCTAACGAGTCTGCAAGGGCTGCAGGCGAGGCCGCGCCGCTCAGTGGGTATCATGCGAGCCAGCAGGAAGACGCACCGCGGCTCCGCGCCGCGGGCGGGCGGCGACCGACGGAGGGCGGCATGGACGGGACGACCGGCAAGCTGGTGCTGGCGCTGGACACGGGGACCACGAGCGGGCGGGCGCTGGTCATCGACGCCGCGGGCGTCGTCCTCGCGAGCGCCCAGCAGGAGGCGGGCCTCAGCACCCCGCAGCCGGGCTGGGTGGAGCAGGACGCCGAGGAGCTCTGGCAGGCGCAGCTCGCCACGGCGCGAGGCGCGCTGGAGAAGGCCGGTGTGTCCGCCGCCGACATCGCCGGCATCGGCATCGCCAACCAGCGCGAGACGACGATCGTGTGGGACCGCGCCACGTCGGCGCCGGTCGCGCCGGCGATCGTCTGGCAGGACCGGCGCACGGCCGCGTTCTGCGAGGAACTGCGCGGCGGCGCCGAGGCGCTGGTGCGGCGCAAGACCGGTCTCCTCCTCGACCCCTATTTCTCCGGCACCAAGCTGCGCTGGCTGCTCGACAACGTCCCCGGCGTGCGCGAGCGCGCCGAGGCCGGCGAGCTCGCGTTCGGCACGGTCGACAGCTGGATGGCGTGGCGACTGAGCGGCGGCCGCGCGCACGTGACCGACGCGACCAACGCCTCGCGGACACTGCTCTACGACATCCACGAGGGGCGCTGGGATGATGAGCTGCTGGCGCTGTTCGGCGTGCCGCGGGCGCTGCTCCCCGAGGTCGTGGACAGCAGCGGGGTCGTCGGCGAGAGCGACCCGGCGCTGCTGGGCGCCGCCGTCCCCATCGCCGGCATGGCCGGCGACCAGCAGGCGGCGCTCTTCGGCCAGGCGTGCACCAAACGAGGCATGATCAAGGTCACGTATGGCACCGGCTGCTTCCTGCTGCTTAACACCGGCGAGGAGCCTGCAGCGGCGCCGGCCGGCCTCGTCAGCACCGTCGCGCTGCAGCGCGACGGTAAGCGCACGTACGCGCTCGAGGGCAGCGTCTTCATCGGCGGCGCCGCGGTGCAGTGGCTGCGTGACGGGCTCCGCATCGTCGGTAGCGGCGCCGAGGCCACGTCGCTCGCGCAGAGCGTGCCGTCGAGCGAGGGGGTCGTCTTCGTCCCAGCGCTCGCCGGCCTCGGCGCGCCGTACTGGGACCCGTACGCGCGCGGCGGCATCTTCGGGCTCACGCGCGGGAGCACGGCAGCGCACCTCGCCCGCGCGACTCTGGAAGGCATCGCCTTCCAGGTCGCCGACCTGTACCAGGCGGAGGCCGACGGCGCCGGCGTGGCGCCGGCGGAGGTTCGCGCCGACGGCGGCGCGGCCGCGAGCGACCTGCTGCTGCAGTTCCAGGCCGACCTGCTCGGCGTGCCGGTGACCCGGGCTGGCCAGCCCGAGGCGACGGCGTTCGGCGCCGCCTGGCTGGCCGGCCTGGCGACCGGCGTCTGGGCCAGCGAAGAGGAGGTCGCCGGGCTCTGGACCGCCGGCGCGAGCTTCACGCCGGTCCAAGAGGCCGGCGCCGGCGAGCTGCGCCGGCGCTGGCAGGCGGCCGTGAACGCGGTGCGCGGGTTCGCGCGCGAGACGCAGTAGCGGGACTCGCGCGCGGCCGGGCGGGCCTGAGCGATGCCGCCGCGGCCCGGTCGGCCATCGCCGCCCAAGCGCGTCAGCGCCGGTGCGGCACCACGAGCACCGGCACGTCCGAGTGGTGCAGCAGCTCGTACGGCGTGTGGCGGCGGAGCGCCCCGGCGATCCGTCCCTCGCCATGCGAGCCGACGACGATCACGTGCGAGCCGCGATCGTGCGCCACAGACTCGAGCGCCCGCGACGGATCGTCCCAGACGAGCACCACCTCGGTCTCGATGCCGGCCGCGCGCACGCGTTCGGCGGCGCGGCTGAGCATCGGCTCCACCTCGGACTCGACGCGCCGCTCGTAGTCGCGCAGTTCCTTGGCGGCGGCGCACCCCGGCTCGAGCGCGCAGCTCAGCCCGGCGGGCGGCTCATGGCAGTAGACGAGGACGACGCTCGCCCCTGCGGTGTCGCGGCCGAGCTCGATGGCTTCATCGAGCGCCGCGGCCGAGCAGGCCGAGCCGTCGTAGCCGAGGACGATGGGATGTGTCATCACCGCTCCCTTCCCCTGGGCCGCCGCCGCCTCCGCGCGGGTGGGGAGACGGGCCTCCACATCACTATGCTTCCCTTGTGCGGCTCACGCTAGGCGTGTGCCGGCCCGCTGGGGTGCCGGGCCTTGCTCGGCGTCAGAAGCTGCCGATCCGGCGTCAGGCGCCGATGAGGGCGTGCAGGTTGCGCGCGATCAGCGTCGGCGAGTAGTCGAGGCCGCAGCGCGCGAGCCTGTCGCGGGTGGCGACGGCGAGCTGCTGCGCCGGCGTCGCCGCAAGGATCGCGGCGCTCTCTGCCTCGTCGAACGTCTCGACCGGGGCGATCCGAAGCTCGACGCCGGCGTTCTCGGGGCACGCCTGCTGGCAGCGCAGGCAGCCCACGGCGCAGTGGTGCCACGCGGGGTCGACCCAGTCAGGGAGGGGGGCCTCGTCCTCGTTCACGGAGGTGAGGCAGCGATCGGTCTGGAGGAGGAACCGGTCTGCGCGGATGGCGCCGCTCGGACAGGCGCGCAGGCAGGCGCTACAGCGCTCGCAGCGGTCGAGCTGCAGCGGCTCGTCCCAGGGGTCGCCGGGGGGCGGCGCGTCGGTGGCGCACGCCGCCAGCATGAAGTAGCTACCGAGCCCCGGCACGTAGGCGATGTTGTTGCGCCCGTAGCGGGAGAGCCCGGAGCACGCCGCGAGGGTCTTGAGCGGCGGTTCGAACCGCGCCGCGGCGTGGCCCGACGGCGCGAGCGCCGTCGCGAGCGCCGCGGCGAGACCGTCCGGCACCGTGTGGTAGCCGGCGTAGTGCGGCGGCACGACGATCTCGTGCGGCTCGCCGCCGATGGCGAGGGTGGCGCGCGTGAGCGGACGCGGCGTGGCCGCGACGACGACCGCGTGCGGCGCCCGGATGGTGTCCGGCCAGGCGAAGGCGACCTCGTCGCGCAGGTGGTCGGCGGTCGGGCCGGGCAGCTCGCCGGAGGCGAGGACCCCGGCCACCCTGTTCCTGAGCTGGTCCATGCGATCCGCCGCGACCACGCGGGCCGTCCAGCCGGCCGCCGCCAGGGCGTTCAGCACGCGCGTCCAGTCGGGTGTGATCGTCATGGATCCTCCTCGGGGTGATCCGCCGGTCCCGAGTGTGGCGTCCGGCCCGGCGCCTCGCAACCGCCGCGCGGCCCGCGGCCGCCGTACGGCCTCAGACCGGAGCGGACCTGTCGGCGAAGTACATCGTCGCGGCGCGTGGTCGCAGGCAATGGTCGGTCCACATGCCCGGGCAGTAGCCGCCGATGCAGGGGAAGGCGACGATCTCTCCCTCCCTCACCTCAGGGAATGGTTCCGCCGTGGTGAACACATCGTCGCCCTCGTTGATGTGGCCGGCTAGCGTCGTGAGCCGGGCGCGCGGCGCGCCGGTACGGGCGGGGACGATCGCGAGCAGGGGGCGTCCGTAGACGTAGGCGTCGTTGAGGACGTTCCAGCCGGCGTCGAGGCCGACGAACGTCGTGCCCAGGCGCTCCTCGACGCTCACGACCTCCGTCAGGAGGACGCCGCTCTCGTTGGTGAGGAACTCGCCGGGCTCCACGCCCACGGCCACGCCGAGGTGGCCGAGGCGGCGCGGGAGGATGCCGGCGTAGGCGTCGAGGTCGAGCGGCCGCTCGCCGGGGTGCAGCGGCGTGCCGAGGCCGCCGCCGGCGTTGACCTCCGCGAGCGGGCAGCCGGCGTCGAGCAGCGCCTCCGCCATCCGGGTCACCGGCTCGAGCGCGGCGTCGAACGCCGGCAGCTCGTCGTCGAGCATGCCGTTGGCGAGGTGGACGTGCAGCGTGTCGACCGTGAGCTCGTGGCGCCGGGCGGCTTCGACCGCGACGCCGAGGTCTTCCTCGTAGATGCCGAACTTGGTGGGCCGGGCCCCGCTGTACAGGCTCTCCGCGCGGCCACGCATGACGCCGCCGCGCGGGTTGACGCGCATCCCGACGGCGCGCCCGGGGCAGCGGCGCCCGTACCGTTCGATCTGGGTAAGGAGGTCGAGGTTCACGTGCACGCCGGCGGGCGCGATGACGTCGAGGTCGCGCTCCGAGATGTTGGTGCCGGTGAAGCTGATCTCTGCGGCCGTGAAGCCGTGCTCGAGCGCGTACCGGACCTCGCCGGGGGAGCAGGCGTCGATGCCTACGGCGTCGGGCGAGCCCGGCTCGCCGAGCGCGCGCGCCGCCTCCGCCACGCGCGTCACGTCGAAGGCGTAGAGCGGCGTGCCGTGCTCCCGGGCGAGCGCCTCCGCGTCGCGTCCCGCGACGAGCAGGCGCCCGACCTCGACGCGCACGCCCTCGTGCTCCCACGGCTGTCTGTCCCGGACGGCGTCCAAGAAGCGGTCAGCCCCGCCCGGGCGTCACGCGAAGTACTCGTGGAAGGCCGTGAGGCTGTAGATGATGAGGCCGTAGAGGATCATCATCACGAGGCCCCAGAACGGGAACACCGACCAGGCCACGAACCACACGACCATGCCGATGACGGCGAGGATGATGGCGGGTACGCGGCCGGCGCGCAGGCGTTGCAGCACGACGATCCCGGCGACCAGTTGCACGACGGCGATCACGATGAAGACCCAGCTCCAGGTCTGCAGGTTCGAGATGAGGAACTTGCTCTCGTCGAAGTGCCCGCCGCGGGTGAGGCCGGCGATGCCGGCGATCGCGTTGAACGCGGCGGCGACGAGAAAGAAGATGCCGGCGAAGTGGATCCAGCCCACGCCCTGGCCCTTGGTGTGCTCGCTCACTGCTGCTCCTTGATCGTGGTCGCCGGCGGGCGCGGGGTCATGCCCCGGCCAGCCACTCCCTGAGACTCGCCTCGACCGGCGCGCGGCCGGCCTTCACGCGGGCGTCGAAGCGCCGTGGCCGCTCCCGTACGGCCCGCAGTTGCGGCGGCACGCTCGCGCCGGGTGCGAGGTCGACGACCCTGTCGAGCAGCTCGAGGTCGTCGGCGGCGCCGGGCACCGGCGCGCCGGCGGGCACGCCGGTGAGGCCGCGCACCACGTCCGCCGCGAACTTGCTCCAGTGCGCGGTGCTGGCGATCAGCACCGGCGCGTCGCCGGCGAGCCGCTCGGCGGCCTCCCAGGCGACGGCCGTGTGGGGGTCGAGCAGGTAGCCCTGCTCCCGCTGCACGCGGCCGATGACCTCCAGGCAGGTGTCGTTGTCCACCCACGCGCCCACGAACGACGCGCGCAGCTTGCCGCGCGTGGCCTCGTCCACCTCGAAGCGGCCGGTCTCCTTGAGCTCTCTCATCCAGCCGGCGATGCGCGCCGGGTCGCCGGTGAGGTCGTACAGGAGCCGCTCCAGGTTGGACGAGATGAGGATGTCCATGGACGGCGACGGCGTCTTGACCAGTGAGCGGGCGGCGATGTCGTAGACCCCGCTCGAGAGGAAGTCGAAGAGCACGTTGTTGCTGTTGCTGGCGCAGAGCAGGCGGCCTATGGGTGCGCCCATGTCGCGCGCGTACCACGCCGCCAGGATGTTGCCGAAGTTGCCGGTGGGCACGCAGACGTCCATCGGGTCGCCGGCCTTGACCGCGCCGCGTGCGGCGAGGTCGGCGTAGCCGCTCAGGTAGTAGACGATCTGCGGCAGCAGGCGGCCCCAGTTGATGGAGTTGGCCGAGCTCAGGGACAGGCGGTGGCTCTCGGCGAGCTCCGCGGCGAAGCCTCCGTCGTCGAAGACCGCCTTGACCGAGCTCTGGCAGTCGTCGAAGTCGCCGCCGAGCCGGAACACCGTGAGGTTGTCGCCCGGCTGGGTGACCATCTGCAGCTCCTGCAGGGCGGACACGCCGGCGTCGGGATAGTAGACGCAGATGCGCGTGTGGGCGCGATCGGCGAAGCCGTTGAGCGCCGCCACGCCCGTGTCGCCGCTGGTCGCGACCAGGATGAGGAAGTCCAGGTCGGTCGCGCCCTTGGCGTGCGCCTGCTCCAGCGCCTCGCTGAAGTAGAGCGGCATGCACTGCAGCGCCATGTCCTTGAAGGCCAGCGTGGGGCCGTGCCAGAGTTCGAGCACGTGGCGCCCAGGGGTCACCTCGCGCACCGGGGCGATGTCGGGCACGTCGAAGTTGGCGCCGTAGGCCCGCGCCGCGATCTCGCGCGTCTTCTCGGCGGTGACGTCGAGGCCGAACGCCTCGTAGACCGCCGCCGCCCGCGCGTGGTACGGCACGTCCGCGAGCGCCACGATCTGCTCGACAGTGAACCGCGGCAACCGTTCGGGGACGAAGAGACCGCCTCCCGGGGCGATGCCCTCGAGGATGGCCTCGGTGAACGTGCGGGGTGCGTCGATGGCGCCGCGGGTGTCGAGGTACCGGATCATGGCCTCGGGATTCTACAGGAAGGCGGGCGCGGCATGCGCCCCACGGGGGCCCATGGCATGCCCTGCCGATCGGCTCATCCGTGGACCACTTGACAATCGCTCGCGATGCATTACGATATATCGTGTTACAACGACACAAGGAGATCCCATGTACGGACACATGCATTCCGACAGCCCCGCCGGTCATCCCGGCTGCGGGGCGCCGCGCGGCGAGGGCTGCGGCCCCGCGCGCTTCAAGTTCGGCCCCCACGGACCCGGCTTCGGCCGTGGTCACGGACACGGCCGCGGCCCCTGGTCCCGCGCCCGGCGAGGCGACGTGCGCTCGGCGATCCTGCTGGTGCTCGCCGACGAGCCGATGCACGGCTACCAGATCATGCAGCGGCTCGAGGAGAAGAGCGGGGGCGCCTGGCGGCCGAGCCCCGGCTCGGTGTACCCGACGCTGCAACTGCTCGAGGACCAAGGCATCGTCAGGAGCGAGGAGGCCGAAGGCCGGCGCGTGTTCTCGCTGACCGACGCCGGCGCGACGGAGGCCGCCGCCATCAAGGAGCGCCTCGGTGAGTCCCCGTTCGGCGCCGAGGGCGGCGAACAGGATCCGCGCTTCGCGCTGCGTCAGGCGGTGTTCTCGCTCGGCGGTGCCGTCAAGCAGGTCGCCATGACGGGATCCGCGGACGACACGCAGAAGGCGCTCGAGATCCTGCGCGACGCGCGCAAGCGGGTCTACGCGCTGCTCGCCGACTCGGAGTGACGGGCGGCGGGCCGGCGTCGACCGGCCCGTGCGGCACCAGAACGCGGACTGGCTGCGGGACGCCGGCCGGGCTCAGGCCCGGCCGGCGGCGTCTCCGGCCGCGGCCGGCGCCGGCAGCAGCGTGATGCGGCTGGGCTCGACGCCGGCGGCCTCGAGCGCCCACGCCGCCTCTCGGGTCGGCGCGTAGGCCTCGTCGAGCTTGCCGTAGAACCAGGCGCAGTAGCGGCGCCGCAGCCGCCCGGCGATGTCGCCGGGCCCGTGCGGCGCCGCCAGCCCCTCGGGGTCCACGGCGCCCGTCACCGGCAGGTGGAGCAGCCGGGCGGCGGCGAGGGCCACCAGGCCCTGCCCCGCCGCCGAGTCGGTGTGGACGGCGCTGAACCCCTCCTCCTCGAGGTAGTCCACGATCTCCACCAGCGGCGGTACGACCCAGCTCGGCCCGTGGCCGTTCAGCGACGGCCGCCAGGCGAGTGCGCGGAAGTCGACGGCGCCCAGAGCCGGTGTCTCGGAGCTCACCGAGCAGGTGAACAGCGCCACATCCACGTCGTGACGGGTCGACGCCTCGACGAGGTGGTCGTCGTCGGCTCGCTCGTGCAGCGCGTGCGGCGCGCTCGCGCAGAGCACCGCCACCTTCTCGCGCCGGGTGTGGCGGCGCTCGCCGAGGAAGTAGGCGCGCAACTCCTCCTGCAGCCTCCTGTCCCGGCTCTGGAAGCTCCAGGCGAAGTAGTAGGGGATCTCGAGGAACGCGACCATCCCGACGGCGTACATGCTCTGCAGACGGCGCTTGACGCCCATGTGCGTGTGCCGGTCGAGGAGCGCGTGCAGGTGCATGCCCATCACGTCGTCGGCGAGCCGCTGGGCCACCACGAACAGGCGCCGGTTGAGCTCTTTGGCGTCGACAGCGTTGATGCCGTCGGGAGCGGCGACGAGGCTGCCGATCTCGGTCTCGAGGAGCTCCTCCCAGGCAGGTCCGCGCGGGTCGCCGTCCCGGTACAGGCCCGGCGCGATGCTGCGCACGCCGCTGACCGTCTTCTCCAGCACGGGCACCTCGCGGCCGATGCGCCCGAAGCCCTTGCGCAACAGCCCGATGGCGCGCTTGCGCCCTTCCCCTTCGTCCAGGCGCAGGATCTCGCGGATCTTCCAGAACGAGGCGGCGTAGATGCTGTGTGCCAGCAGCCGCGCGTCGCCGTCGGCGCCGCCGTGGTCGCTGTCGCCGGCGGCGACGGCACGAAGAAAGCCCTCGGGGGTGCCGTCGCCCCCTGCGATCGTGAAGGCGCTCGCCGCATAGAGCCCGCTGTGGTCGTCCGAACCGCCTGTGAGGCCCTTGTGCCAGGGCGTCTCGCCGTAGGGCTCGATGCCTTGGCGTTCGGCCATCGCCTCCACCTGCTCCGGCGTGAGCGCGCCGGCGATGGCGCGCAGGAGGCCGTTGCAGCGGCTCGTGCGCGCTCCGTTACGGCCCTCGAGCACGTTGAAGAGGAGCAGCATGCGCTCCACCGACTCCGGCGTGAGGTTGCCCGACATGTCGAAGAGCGGATGCGCGAGGTAGTGCGCGACGCCCGCCTCGCGCAGGAGCGCGACCAGTTCATGGACGTTCTCGCGCGCCTCGTCGGCCGCGGCGAAGGTCGCCTCGTCGATCCCCAGCGCCACGACGTGCACGCGCACCCCGTCTTCCGGGAACCAGCTGTCGAGCTCGGCGCTCAGGAACGTGCCCGGCAGGTGGGCGATCGCCAGCGACCCGGCCAGCGTGTTGTGGTCGGTGACGGTGACGAAGTCCATGCCCCTCGCCCGCTGCGCGCGGTACAGGTCGACGGGGTCGGTGAAGGATTCCGCGCTGCGGAGCGCGCGGATGCCAGCGTTGCCCGAGGTGTCGGAATACCTGGAGTGGATGTGAAGGTCGGCTCTGAACGTTGATATCACCCTTTCACTATACCGCCCGGCCACGCTCCTGGACGCCGGAGCGTCGGCGCCGGCCGGAGGGGACTTTGTCTTTCTGGCGCGATGCCGCTACTGTCTCTCGCATGGAAGGTCTTCACCATGCCGTGCTCACCGCCGTCGGCGACGACCGCCCCGGCCTCGTCGACGAGGTCACGGCCTACGTCACGGAGCGCGGGGGCAACCTCGAGGACAGCCGCATGGTCAACCTGCGCGGCCAGTTCGCGATGATGATGTTGGTCTCCGGCAGCGAAGAGGCCATGAGCCGCCTGCAGGACGGCCTCGGCGCCCTGCGCCGCCGCAGCCACGTGCACGCGGAGCTGCGGCCGGCGGAACTCGGCTCGGCGAAGCGGATCGCGGCGCTGCCCTTCCGCCTGAACACCTGGGCCATGGATCATCCCGGCCTCATGCAGTCGGTCTCTCACCTGCTCGGCGAGCTGGGCGTCAACATCGAGAGCGCCGACTCGTCGCTGCGGCCGGCTCCCTACACCAATGCGCCGCTGTTCGAGATGGAGCTCATCGTCTCGGTGCCGGCGACCACCCCCGTCGCGGGGCTGCGCGAGGCGCTCGGTGAGCTCTGCGACGAGATGAACATCGACTGGCAGCTCACGGCCCTCTGAGGGCCCCGCCGGCTGGCGATCCCGGATCGCCCCTGGCGACGGTTCCCTTGCGTCGGCTGCGGCCGAACGGCGGGAGCCGGGTGGTCGCTGACTCGGCTGGCACTCCTGAGAGCATGTCCAGCGACACGTACGTGCTGTTGGACGTGCTCATGACGTGTCAGCCGGGAGACCAGACCAGTAGCGCAGAGGCCGAACCCGCGGCTCCCAGCCCGCAGCGGCCACGGGCTCGGCGGACACCCGCCGCGGGCGCCGCGGGCGCCACGGGCCTCACGGGCGTGGCAGGCGCCACGGGCGCGAGGGATCAGGTCGTGTCGGGCGCTTCAGGGCGCGCGAGAAGCCTCGCGGCCTCGTCGGTGGCGAACGAGGGCCAGGGCGCCGGCCGGTCGCGCTTCAGCGCGACGACGCCGGCGCCTTCTTCCGTCAGCTCTCCGATGTCTGCGACCGGGATGTCCGCCGCCTCGAGCTTCTCCGCAAGCGCCGCGGCCTCCGTCGGGTCGCAGCAGATCAGCAGGCTGCCGGAGGCGATCAACCCCAGGGGGTCCGCTCCGAGCAGCGCGCAGACACGCTCGGTCTCCGGTGACACGGGCACGCGCTCGCGGTGCACGAGGACGCCGCGGCCGGTGGCCGCGGCCAGCTCGCGCAGTGCTGTCGCCAGTCCGCCCTCGGTGACGTCGTGCATGGCGCGCACCCCTGTGTACTCGCGGGCGAGCGTGGCCTCCGGCACGATGCTCGCCCGCGCCTGGAGCGCGCGGGCGGCGGCCAGCTCGTCGGCGCTCATGCCGAGGGCGAGGAGGCGCTCGCCGAGCTCCTCGGCGAGCAAAGCAGCGCCCTCCATCGCCAGCGCCTTGGTGAGCAGGATGCGGTCGCCGGAGCGCGCCGAGCGTTTGTCCCTGAGCTCGGCGCGCTGCATCGTCCCCAGCGCCGTCAGTGAGACGACCGGCCGGGTGACGGCGTCCGTCACCTCGGTGTGGCCGCCGGCCAGCGTGACGCCGGCCTCGGCGGCGGCCTCGGCAAGCCCCTCGAGCACGCCGAGCGCCTGCGAGGGCGTCGTGCCGGCGGGCAGCAGCACTGTGGCCAGCAGCCAGCGGGGGTCGGCGCCCGCGGCGGCGATGTCGTTCGCGTTGACCAGCACGGCGGTCCGCCCGGCGGCCCCGCCGCCGAGAGTGATTGGGTCGCCATGAGCGACCAGCAGTTCGGCTCCCGCGAGGTCGACGGCGGCGACGTCTTCGCCGACCCGGGGCGGCACCACGAGGGCCGGGTCGGCGCCGGCGACGCCGGCGAGGAACCCGGCCAGCAGGTCGTTGGGCAGCTTGCCCGGTGCCAGCGGCAGCCCGAGCCTGACGACGCCCTCGAGCTCGGGGAGCCGGCCGACGACGAAGTCGCAGTCGGCCGGCTCGGGATCGGCACCTTCGCCGTCGCCCGTCTCGCCGTGATTGACGAGATAGGCGGTCACCGCGCCGGCGGCGCGTCCGGCGTGCATGTCGAGCAGGAAATCGCCGACCACGAGCGTCTGCTCGGGCGGGACTCCCATGGCCGCGGCCGCGTGGAGCACGCCGTCGGGCGCGGGCTTGGGGGCGAGGTCGCCGTCGTCGCGGGTGACGACGACGTCGAAGTCGGCCATCGTGAGTGTGGGGAAGCGGCGCAGGGCCCGTTCGACGGCGCGGCGCCCGTTACGCGTGAGTACGGCTACGGCGAGGCCGGCGTCCCTGAGCCGGTAGACGAGCTCCTCCGCACCCTCATTGGGCGCCGAGGCGTCCGCCGCCTCCAGCTCGAAGCGCTCCAGCGTGGCCGCGGCGGCATCGCGCACCGCGCCCGCCGGGAGCGCCAGGATCCACTCGAGCACGAACTGGTCCGGCGGGCACTCCACTTCGCGCTTGATGGCGGCGAAGTCGAGCGCGCCGGGGTGCGTCAGCGTACCGTCGAAGTCGAAGATGACGGCCCGCAGCCGGAACGGCCGCGCGGCGCTCACGCCGGCGCGGCGGGCCGGCCCGCCGGGACGATCACTGGCATGGGGTCGACTCGTCCACCGCCGGTAGCGTGGCCGGTCTCTAGCGCGCGAACGCCTTGAGGCAGACGTTCGCTCTCGGGATCGAGGCAGTGAGGTCGCGCATGCGCCCGCGTGCAGCGCCCACGTAGCTCTGTCCGGGGCGGGCGTTCGCGGGGGCGAAGACTTCGCCGCCGGAGCCGGCGAATCGTTCGATCGCCAGCGGCTGGTTTCCGTCGGGCGACGTCAGCTTGATGGCCACGACGAAGGGGGCGCCTTTGGTGACGCCGAGCGGTGCGTCGAGCTTGACGGTCGCGTAGCCGGGCAGCGAGGAGGTGCCCGTCGCCCGGCGGGTGAGCGTCGTGAGGCTGCGGCCCGCCCAGACTTCGTAGGGCGTGCCCGACGACAGCGTGTAGAAGCCGACCGCCGTGATGGAGCGGACCGACGCGGCGGTGAAGCGGTTGGCGGCCCAGACTGACGAACGGCCGACGTAGCCGAACGTGTCCGTGACGCCGAGCTTGTCGTAGCCGTAGTTGCGCGAGTAGTCGGTGACGTCGGCAACCGCCGAGTAGGAGGTGCAGCCGCCGTAGGTCCCGAGGCCCAGGTCGCGGGCGAACCCCCTGTCGTAGTAAGACACCCAGAAGTAGCCGTTGTCGCCGAAGCCGGGGCCCCAGCTGTTGCGCACGAGAAACGCGCCGGGGCCCGCCGGCTCCTGATCCAGCGAGCTGAAGTTCGCGACCGGATACGAGTCGTCCCAGCCGACGATCACGACACCGTGGTTCTCGGAGTCGGGAGTGTCAGGGTAGAAGTAGGAGCTCGTGGCGTCGTCGATGTAACCATCTTCCATGTACATGCCGACGCTCAGGCCCCCGTTGTCCCTGACGAGCTGCTTGATGAGGTCGTTGCCGAGGTCGGTGGATCGGCCGGGGATCATGGCGGCGCCCTCAACGTGTTTGACCACGCTTCCCGTCTGAGCCTTGTAGTCGTATGGGTCATCGGTCCCACTGACGGGACCGGCCCAGCGGGTGTAGTAGGCGATGGCCATGAAATCCCATCCGCCAGACCAGTAGCGATCGTACTTGCTGGAGAAGTACCCACTGCGCCTGATCAGGTTGTCCTCGCTGAGGTCGAGCGCCGGGCCTTGCTCCGACAGGATCGCGGACTCGAGCGCCGCCGTGTTGGCGAACGCCCAGCAGGTCTCGTACTGCTTCTGGTCCTTGACCGGGGAGGTCACGCGACCCAGGTCGATGAGATCGTACGCGGACGGGAGCGGGAGGTCCGCGCGGGCCGCCCTCATCGTCGCCTGCGCGTTCACGTGCACCTCGACGGGGCTCGGCATGCGGCCGAGCCCGAGGCCGACGATCGGGTCGTGCAGAGCCTCGACGAAGGCGGGGTTGAGGGGGCCGAGCTGGAACTGAGGGTCCGGAGTCGCCGCGCCCGCAGCCGCGGGCAGCGCGGCCAGGACCACGAGGATCAGCACGAGGAACACTGGGACGCTGCGGCGGGCGGTGGTCATCGGCTGCCTTTCTCGGTCTTGGCGTGCGGCTCAGGCTTCTTGTCGGCAACGCACGGGCCGTCTTGAATCCTAGCCCCGAGTGTCCTGTTTCGCATCCCGGCGATCGGCTCGACCCTGCCTCGGCGCTGGACCATACTATCTAGACGATTGTACGGGTCCGAACTCCTCGCTTTTGGACCAGAATAGAAACGATACAGGTATTCAACGCGGTCAAGGGAGCGGAACGGTCCAATGCAGAGACGAGCCAATGGGGCACACGGGTTCACGCTGATCGAACTGCTGATCGTCATCATCGTCATCGCCATCCTCGCGGCGATCGCGATCCCGGCGTACGCCGCCCAACGGGACAAGGCCAAGGAGGCGGCGACCAAAGAGGGCACGCACCTGATCCAGAACGCGGTCATGACCTATGCGGCCGACCACGGCGGCGCCTACCCGGCGACCGAGTACGTCACCTACACGCCCGGCGACAAGAACGCCGACAACCTCGGCAACACGTACGTCGACACCTGGCCGAAGAACCCGTGGACGGGCGAGCCGATGAAGAACACGGGGAGCGCCATCCTCTTCGACACCGACTTTGCCAGCGTGGCCGCACACCCACTCGTGGGCGGCAAGTGGAGCGTCGTGAACGGGCAGCTCGTGCCGCCGGTGTCCGGCGGGAGCGTCGCATTCGGCGACACCACCTGGACCGACGTCCAGCTCGACGTCAACGCCACGATCGCCAGCGGCTCAGGCTACGGCGTCTACTTCCGCGCCGACGGCAACTCGAAGATCTCCGGCTACTGCTTCCAGTACGACCCGGGCGTCGGCAACAAGTTCATCGTGCGCAAGGTCGTCACCGGCGTCGAGTCGGCGCCGATCGCGTCCGTCGCGATGCCCGCCGGCTTCAACATCTACGGCGCCACCCACGCGATCTCCATCAGCGCCGTCGGCAGCCACATGGTCATCAAGGTCGACGGCGCCAGCACGCTCGACTTCAACGACAGCACCTTCGCCTCGGGCGGCGCCGGGCTGCGCTCCTGGGGCAGCAGCGCCGTGAGCTTCATGAGCGCCAAGGCGCTCAGCGGCAGCGGCGCTGCGGGCGGCAGTGGCGGTTCGAGCGAGGGGGACTTCGCCTACGCTTACACCGGCGACAACACCGCCTACGGCCTCGTCGGCTGGCTCGCCGGCAGCTCGGCCTTCGTGGTCCAGCCGCTGCAGTAGCGGCGGCGCGTGCTTCGCGGGCCGCCACCGTCGACGTTCGCGGCGCCTTCCTGCCGGGTAGGACCCACGCATCTGGTGGGACCTACTGCCTGCCGCACGCGGCGGGCACCAAGGGGGGACGATGGCGATCATCTCACTCACGGCGGAGGAGCTGCAGGGCAGGCAGCTGCTGGACGAGACCGGCCGGAGCATCGGCGAGATCAGCGACCTCTACGTGGACGACGACGGCCGGCCGCACTGGCTGCTCGTCGACACCGGCTTCTTCCCGGGCTTCTTCAGCGTCATCCCGGTCACGGACGTCCTGGTCACGGACAAGGGCCTCGAGGTGCACTACGACATGGAGAAGCTCACCGGCGCGCCCAACAACATGAAGGACAAGGACTACGCGAAGCATCGCGAGGGCCTGCTGTACGACTACTACGGGCTGGAGGCTCCCGCCGGCGTGGAGGATGTGTCGCACCACAGCGAGGCCGGCGACGTGCTGCAGCCGCCGAGCGCGCTCTGCCGCTTCTCGACGCTCTCCTGCGAGAACCTGCCGACGGACTTCAACGCCCAATGACCGCCCGGGTCTTCACGCTGCCGGTGGTGCTCCGGCGCCCAGCGGCGGATCCTCGCGCCCACCCAGCGTCTTCTTGAAGACCACGTAGGCGATCGGTCCGGCGAGCAGGCCGATGAGGCCGCCGATGCCGTACCAGCCGAAGGTGAGCGACGACAGGCTGAAGCTGGCGTGGCCGAAGACCTCGGTGCTCGTGTCGATCGCGTTCGTGTAGATCGTGACCAGGGCGATGAAGATCGCCGGTGCGCAGATGGCGACGAGCGCGGCCGTGTTGCCCCAGATCCGGAACGGGCGCTCGAGCTCGGGTTCCTTCTGCCGCAGGCGGATCGCGGCGACGAAGATCAGCAGGTAGTAGAACATGTTGAGCATCACGTCGATGACGACGAGGTTGGCGAAGGTCCCGATGATCAGCAGCAGGTTGAGGCCGGCGAGGAACAGGATCGAGATCCACGGCGTGCCGTACTTGGGGTGCGCCTTGTTCAGCCACTTCGGCAGGAGCTTGTCCTCGGCCATCGAGTAGGCCGGCCGCGAGCCGCTGGTCAGGTAGTCCTGGTAGAGCGCCAGGTTGCTGATCACCGCGGCGCCCAGCATGGCATAGCCCAGGATCGGCCCGCCCAGCGACTTGGCGACCTCGACGAACGAGGTACCGCCGGTCGTGGCCCAGTCGGCCCAGTCGCCGACCCCGGCGAGCCCGGCCAGCGTGGGCAGGAAGTACAGCGCGACGATGATCGGCATCGCGATCATGAGTGCCTTGGGGATGATGCGCCGCGGGTTCTCCATCTCGCCGGCCAGCGTGGACATGGAGTCGTAGCCGGAGTACATCCAGACGCCGATGGCGAGCCCATAGTTGAGGCTGCTGAAGAACGACTCCCCCGGCGGGATGAACGGCTGCCACGGCGTGCCGTGCCAGTGCGTGAACCCCAGGACGATGAGCGCCAGGAACGGCGCCACGATGATGATCGTGAAGATCACCGAGCTGATGGCGATGATGTTGAGGCCGCGGATGTTCGTGTAGGCGAAGACTCCGATGAGCACCGCCCCGATGCCCCAGATCTCCCAGCCGTTCAGCTGCGGCCACCAGGTGGCCACGTAGCCCTGCACGAGGGCGATGTAGACCGCCGAGTCGACCCACTGGCACGTCCAGGCCCACCAGCCGCACTGGAAACCCCAGAACTCGCCCATGGCGCGCCGCGTCCAGCGATAGTAGCCGCCTTCTTCAGGGATCGCCGAGCCCAGCTCCGAGCAGACCAGCGCCATCGGCAGCGCCCAGACGAGGGGAAGCACGAGCAGCAACAGCAGGGTGAGACCTGGACCGGACCCATCGGGACCCACCATGTCTTCGATGCCGAACGCGCCCGAGGACACGAAGATGAAGATCATCGCCACGGCGGTCATGAGGGGGATCCTCACCCGCCGGAGTTGTTCAGCCATGTTCCCCCGATCCTTCGACTCGCGGACTTCGACGCCCCGGGAGCCGGGCGGGTCGCCCGGCTCCCGGCCTCACCTCAGATCTGCAGCTCCTCGTCCGCCGGCAGGTCGACGATGCCCCAGGGCGTGCCGTGCTTCGTCATGAGCTCGAGGAACGGCGCCGGGTCGATCTGCTCGGGCGCGAAGACGCCCTTCATCGGGGCCAGCCCCTTCGCGAGCAGGATACCGGCGCACGCGGCGGGCACCCCCGTCTGCCAGCCCGTCCCCTGCACGCCGTGCTCAGAGTAGGCCATGTCGTGCGAGGTGATCTGGTACATGTAGCGGCGCACGCGCTTGCCGCCGATGGTCCCCTCCGCCAGCGTGCCGACGCACACCGCCCCGTGCAGCTTGCCGATCAGGTCGACCGACTTGGGCAGGCGCGACACGAGGAGGTCGAGCGGCCGGAAGTGCCCGCCGCCGAACTCGATCTCCTTGTTGTGCGCGAAGCCGAGGCGGCGCCACGCGAGCAGCAAGCTGGCCCAGTCGGGGTCGAGCGCGATGAAGAAGTCGGCGTTCCTGAGGCCCTTGTCCCCGCAGAAAAGTGGCATCAGCTGTGACTCCTCGTGGTCCACGTTCCACACCTTGAGCGTGCCGACCGGATCGGGGAACGCGAAGTCGAAATTCTTCGAAAGAGACTCGCGCCGGATCATCCTGCCGTCCTCGTAGGCGTGCGGCGGCAGGATCAGGCACTCCTCGACCATGGTGGTCGGCGAGAAGCTCGGCGCGTAGTCCACGCCCTCGGCGCTCGAGTTGTCGCCGTCGAGCACTATCAGACGCTCGACCGTGTCGAACTGATCGTACAAGGCGCGGGCGAAGACGTCGCTGGCGCCGGGGTCGATGCCGAAGAAGACGAGCCCGGTGAGCCCGGCCTTCTTGAACTCGTCGCTGAGCGCGAGCTCCTCGTCGACGTCGGCCGTGCCGACCACGTCGCGGGGGCCGGCCGCCGCCATGTCCAGGTAGTTCGTGCCGGCCTCGAGGCACGCGGCCATGACGTCGAGGTTCACCTCGGGGATCAGCCCGTTGATGACCAGGTCGACCCCGGCGAGCGCCTGGACCAGCGCCTCCTTGTCGTGGACGTCCAACTGCAGGACCTCCGCCTTGCCGGCGGGCAGCTTGCCGGCGACCACCTGCGGCCGGGTCGCGTCGATGTCGGCGAGGACGACGGCCTCCACCTCGGGCACGCTCGCCACGGTGCGAGCCGTCACCTCGCCCACCGAGCCGACGCCTAGCTGAAGTACGCGCATGACTGGGGATCCCTCCTCCGTGGCGCCCGCAGGGCCGGTGCGGCCGGCCGGGCGTCTCCTTCGTTCCTCAGAGATGCTGTCACTGATCAAGGCATTTTGCAGGGAATGTTCATGAACGGACTTGACAAGTGCCGGTCTTGGAACTTCAACATTACTGACAGTTCTGTGGAGGAGGCACCTTGGCATATCTGAACGTCCAGCGGGCCGCGCTCCGCCTGGGAGTGGCGCCCCACACCGTGCGCAGGTGGACGACGAGTGGACTGCTGCCGTGCACGCGGACCGCCGGCGGGCACCGGCGCATCCGCGATGAGGACGTGGACGCGCTCGCCCAGCAGATCGGTGGGAGCACGCACCTCGAGGCCCGGCGCGCGCGCGAGCGCGAGGTGGAGACGCTGCTCGAGACCTCGCTGGCGCTCGTCGGGCAGCTGGACCTGCCCGACCTGCTCAGGGAGATCGCCGAGCGGCTCACGCACCTCATGGATTGCCACTTCTGCGCGATCTCGACCTACGATGCCGCGTCGCAGTCGGTGGTCATGCTCGCCGACTTCGACGATACCGGCCGGCGTCTGCCGGATGTGGAGGCGTACCCGCTCTCCAAGTTCCCGCTCACGCGCCGCGTGCTCGAGGAGCAGGTCCCGGCGGTGGTCAACGTCGGCGACCCCGCCGCCGACCCTCATGAGTTGCAGGAGCTCGTCCGCGGGGGGGACAGGAGCCTTCTGATGGTGCCGCTCGTGTTCCGCGGCGAGTCCATCGGTCTCGTGGAGCTGATGGACCACGCGCGCGAGCGCCGCTACTCACGGCAGGAGCTGCGCATCTGCACGGCGGTGGCCGGCCAGGCGGCCGTGGCCCTGCACAACGCGCAGCTGTTCGGCCAGGCGCGCACTGCCACGCACGAGATCGACCGGCTGTGCGAGCAGCTGGACGATGCCGGAGATGCGCTCACGGGGCTCGGTGAGGCCGGGGACGTCGCCGAGCTGCTGGCCGCCGCGGCGCGCGCCGCCTGCGAGCTGCTCGGGGCCTCGAGCTGCGTCGTGAGCGCGCGAGGGCTGAGCGCCGGCCACGCCGTGCGGCCGCTGGCCGGCGCGGACCGCCCGGCCTCTGTGCACGGCGGGCGCGCGGACGGTGGGTGGCGGCTCATGGCGGTCGCCGGCGCGGAGGTGCTCACCGTGCACTCCGCCGGCCGGGAGGACGTCGGCATGACAGTGTCGCTCCCGCGGGCGTCGCGTCGCGGCGAGGCCCACATCTTGCGTCTTCTCGCCGCTGTCGTGGCGGCGCAGCTGCGGCGGCTTGCCTGAGGCGTGCGCCCGCAGCAGGCCTCGTTCCTGCTCAATCCTCGCGGCGGGCGGGGCCGTTCCTGCTCACTCCTGTTCAGGCGATTGACGGCCCTCCCGGAGTCCTCCTAGGCTGAGAGACATGAGCACTTGGCACGGCATCCACGACTCCTGGAGCACTCCGCGCGGCTGGATCGGCGGCACGATCGGCCCTGCCATCCCTCCCGACGGGGTCTGACTCGTCGTCTTGCGCCCGGCGGTCCGCGCCCGGCGCACCGTTCATTGCTCGCCACCGGGAGGGTGGTCCTCATGCATGCACCATACAGACCCAAGTCCTTCGCCTCGCAGGCGGCGCGCGCGTCGCTGCGTGAGGCGAGGCCCGCGCCGTTCTGGCTGGACGCCGCGGAGGCGCCGGCCCCGCGGCCGGCGCTCACCGGCGCCGTCAGTTGTGACCTCGCCGTCGTCGGCGCCGGCTTCACCGGCCTGTGGACGGCGCTCCTCGCCAAGCAGCAGGATCCCGGCCTCGACGTCGTCGTCCTCGAGGCCGGCGCCGCCGGCGGCCAGGCCAGCGGCCGCAACGGCGGCATCTGCATGGCCTCGCTCACGCACGGCTTCGCGCAGGGGGCCGAGCTGTTCCCCGGGGAGAACCAGCGGCTGGTGGCGCTCGGCGACGAGAACCTCGACGCGATCGAGCGCACGGTGCACGAGCTGTCCATCGACTGCGGCTGGGAGCGCACCGGCGAGATGGAGGTCGCGACCGCGTCGTGGCAGGTGGACGGCCTGCGCGAGCAGTACGAGGAGGGCCTGGCCGCCGGCATGTCCGGCACGTGGCTGGACGGAGAGGAGCTCCGCGAGGAGATCCACTCACCCACGTACCTCGCCGGCCACTGGCACCACGACGCGGCCATCCTCGACCCGGCGCGCCTCGCCTGGGGTCTGGCCCGTGCGTGCGAAGAGCGAGGCGTGCGCATCTTCGACGGCACGCCCGTCACGTCTCTCGGGCGCGTCCCCGGCGGTGTGGGCCTGGTGGCGCCGTGGGGCGTAGTGCGCGCACACCACGCCGTGCTCGCCACCAATGCGTTCCGGCCGCTGCTCCGCCGCCTGCGGCTGCACGTCGTCCCCGTGTACGACTACGCGCTGATGACAGAGCCGCTGACGGCCGCCCAGCTCGACTCCATCGGGTGGCCGCGCCGGCAGGCCCTGGCGGACGCCGGCTACCTGTTCCACTACTACCGGCTCACCGCGGACCAGCGCATCCTCTGGGGCGGCTGGGACGCGCTCTACTACCGCGGCCGCCGCATCCGCCGGGAGTACGAGGACCGGCCCGACCTGCACGCCAAGCTGGCCGGTCACTTCTTCATGACCTTTCCGCAGCTCGACGGGCTGAGCTTCACTCACCGCTGGGCGGGCGTGATCGACACCTGCTCGCGGTTCTGCCAGTTCTGGGGCACGGCGCTGGACGGCCGCGTGTCCTATGTGCTGGGCTACACAGGACTGGGCGTGGCCGCCTCCCGCTTCGGTGCCCGTGTGGCGCTGGACCTCGCGCTCGGCAGGCGCACGGAGCTCACGGAGATGGACTTCGTGCGCTCGCGCCCGCTCCCGTTCCCGCCGGAGCCGCTGCTGTTCCCGATGATCGAGGCCACGCGCCGGTCCACGGAGCACGCGGAGCTGCACGGCGGCCGCCGTAACGTCTGGCTGCGGACGCTCGACCGCTTCGGCCTCGGCTTCGATTCCTGACCGCGGAGGCGCGAGGGGCGGGGACGCCGCGGCGCTCCTCGCGAGGGCCGCGGCCCCGTTCGCGACCGGGCGTCCGCGGTTCCTTGGCCGTCGCCCGCCGAACCGGTAGAGTGCCGGTGTCGAACGTTCAGTCAACGTCGGCGGGGCGCGACCCCGACCGGCGGGCGGCGAGCGGAGGTGAGGCCGGTGAGGCGCGAGGAGTGGGCACGCCTGCGGCGCCGCGAGATGCTGGCCGCGTACTACCAGGTGCTCAAGGACGAGGGCCTGCAGGGCGCGTCCATCGCCAAGATCGCCAAGCGCATCGACGCGCCTCCGAGCCTCCTCATCCACTACTTCGGCACCAAGGAGCAGATGACGATCGAGCTGGTCGACTACCTGCTCGAGGAGTACCGCCACGGCTACGGTGACAGGCTCGCGGCCATCGCCGACCCCGAGGAGCGGCTCCTCGCCATCCTCGACACCTTCTTCGACCCCGAGTACCACCAGCTGCTTGACGACAGCGTCTTCTACGCCTGCTTCTACGTGAGCCTCCGGCATCCGGCGGTGCGCAAGAGCTACGCGGCGCTGTACGAGACGTCGCTCGAGCTTGTGGAGACCACGCTCACTGAGTGCATGGCCTCCGGCCACCTGGCCGGCGACGACGCGCACGAGCTCGCCGTCACAGTCAAGGCCCTTGAGGAGGGCTACGCCTTCCTCATCGGCGGCGGCGCCGACGAGGCCGCCAAGGCCGAGATCGGCAGCGCGCTCAAGAAGCGCGCGCTGCAGCTGCTCGGCCTCACCGCCCCCGCCTGACCGCCGCCGCGGCGGATTCCCGCCGCTGGTACATCCGACCATGCCGGGCTCGCGATGAGCCGCCGTGCCCATGCGCTTTGGGAACCTCGCCGCCGACGATTCCTGCCAGCACCCCAAGTGGGGCCGAGCGCAACGCCGGCAGCACCAAACGCTGAAGTCGCCGCCGGCAGCTGTCGAAGCGGGGTTCGGGTACAGAGTTCGTCGTACGGGGCCCAAGAGCGCCGGTGGAGTACACGGGGACGGCGCTCGTGGAACGCACGAGCCGAGCCAACGGAGGTGGGACGTGAGAGGGAAGATCGGAGTACTGGGGACGATCGGCGCCGCGGCGTTGCTCGCGGTGGGCATCGCAGGGTGCGGCAGCAGCGGTTCGCCGGACAACGCGACCGCCGCGAGTCCGAGTCCGACGGCAGCAGCGAGCGTGACGACCATCACCGACACGCAGCTGCCGGACGTCGTGCACGCTCGCGTCGGCGACACGATCAACGTGAGGCTGAACAGCAACGCCAGCACCGGCTACCACTGGGTCGCGCAGGACCTGAACGACGCCGCCGTGCTCAAGCAGAACGGCGCGGGCAAAGTGATCGCGCCGAAGACCAAGATGGTCGGCGCTCCGGGTCACACGCAGTTCACCTTCACGGTCATGAAGGAGGGCACGGACGAGATCGGCTTCTGGTACCAGCCTCCGGGCTCGGGGACTGCCGGCGCCACCTGGGCGCTCGTGGTCCAGGCGTCGGCCGGGCACCTGCCCGTCAGCGTCGACGCCGGTGAGGACTACACGGCCGAGACCGCGCAGCTGCGCACCGGCGACAACCTGCTGGTCACCATCGACGATGCGTCCAACGACGGGCGTCACGCCTGGCAGATGGTCGGTGGTTCGCCGCTGGTCAAGCTGGTGAGCCAGAAGTACACCAACGGCACCCAGCAGCTGACCTTTGCCGGGGTGTCCGCCGGCACTGGGACCCTGGTGCTCGTGAACCAGCCGACCGGCGACCCGCCGCTGCAGACCTACGCGGTGCCGCTGGCCGTCAAGGCGCCCGCGGCTCCGGTCACGATCCAGCTCAACAAGAAGAGCGCGGATCCGGCGCATCAGAACGTCCTTGTCAAGGCCGGCGACACGATCCAGGTGTCGCTCGAGGACCAGCCGTCCACCGACTTCCAGTGGACGTTCCAGAAGCCCAACGCCAAGGTGCTCAAGCAGGTCGGCAAGCCCAAGTTCTTCGCCAACAGCAGCATGATGGGCTCCAAGGGCAAGATGGTCTGGACCTTCAGCGTGGTCGGCGCCGGCAAGACGCCGCTGATCGCGAACTACCAGCAGGTGCCCGCGCAGGCGACGCCCGTCAAGACGTGGCAGGTCAATGTCGCCGCGAAGCCGGGCTTCACCCCCAAGACCGTCGCCGGCGACTCGACGTCCGCCGCCGACTCCGTCCACGTCCTCCCCGGAGACCAGATCAAGCTGAAGCTGGCCTCGAGCGCGGGTGCGTGGTCCAAGCCCGCGGCGACGCAGCAGCTCGCCGTGTCCGCGCCCGCCAAGCAGGGCCAGGACGTCGTGATCACCTTCACCGCCAAGAAGCACGGCGTGGTGACGCCGGTCATGCTGGCGACGGGTCCGAGCGGCTATCCCGCCCAGGCCTACGCCTTCACGGCCACGGTCGGCAAGGGCAAGGCGCCGATCGCCGTCGCCGCCGCCGAGCGGCATGCCGTCAAGCCCATCGAGGTGAGCGCGGGCCAGGCCTTCGACATCGCGATGGAGAGCAACACCGCATCGACCGGCTATCAGTGGACGGTCTCGAGCGTGCTCCCGGACGGCGTGGTCCAGCCGGTGGGTCAGCCCACGACGCAGTCGCCGACCACTGCGATGCCGGGAGCCAGCGGCTCCACGGTGCTGCACTTCAAGGCGCTCACGGCCGGCAGCGCTGAGCTCGTGCTCCAGTACATGCCGCCGGACGGCAGTGGCGTGCCGGGCGCTGTCTACATGACCATGGTCAACGTGAAGTAGGGGCCAGGGGCAGAGGGGCCCTTGAGGGAGCGGGGCGGCCGGCGAACGCCGGCCGCCCCGCTCGCGTACGGGAGGGCGGCGGATCTAGTTGAGGCCGAAGCGGTGCATGTCCTGCTCGCCGGCGCCGAAGTAGTGCGCCGTCTCGTGCAGGACGGTGATGCGGATCTGTTCGGCGAGCTCGTCGTCCTCCTCCACCTCACGCTCGAGGTTGCGCTGAAACAGGTGGATGACGCCGACGTCGGGACCCGGCCCCAGCGTGGACTGGTCGGGCATCGCGATGCCGTGGAAGAGGCCGAGCGTGCGCGGGTCGAGGCCTTCGAGCACGAGAGCCTCGGAGGGGTGGTCCTCGACGAACACCGGCACGTTGCCGAGCCGGGCGAGGATCTCCTCCGGCAGTTCGTCGAGCGCCGCTGCCGCGAGCCGCTCGAACTCGTCGCGCGGTAGCCGCGTCCGCGGGCCGTCGTTGGCCTCGTCGAGGCGCATGGTGGCGAGCCACTCCGTGACCATGCCTTTGGCGTCGCCCTTCTCCTCGCAGGCGATGCCGAGCAGGTGGCGCGCGTCGGCTTCGTCGAGCGGGTCGAGGCGCGGGCCGGCGAGCAGCTCGCGCAGCAGGCGCGCGGCCTCGGCGGGCTCGCCGAACTCGACGTAGACCTCGGCCGACCCGAGCCAAGGCTCGGGATCGTCGGGGTCGGCCTCGCTCCAGTGGCGGTACGCCTCGAGCGCGCGTTCGGGATCGTCCTGCTCGCGCGCGAGCGACGCCTCCAGTTCGATGACCGCGGGGTCGTCGGCGGCGGACTCCCGCGCCGTGCGCAGCGCCCGCTTCACGGCGCGCAGATCGCCGCCTTCGAGCGCCTCCCAGGCGTCGTCGAGGAGGCGCTCCAGTTCGGGATCGTGTTCGGTCTCGTCACTCATAGCGCTACTGTATACCCCCCGCGGCCGCGGCCCAGCGCGGGCGCCGCGCGGGTCAAAGTGGCCCTTGCATCGTCACCCACATCTCGCCAGAATCAAAGAGGGCCCGGCAAGGAGGTGGATCGTGGCGTATTCGTATCAGCCGCGTGACCCGCGCGCGAAGCTGCGCGAGGTGACGACCAGGTGGACGACATCCATGAGGGTCGCCGGACGAGCTCCCAACTGCGCCGTGGTGTTCGGCAGGGACATGCCCCCCGGCACCGAGCCCCACGCACGGGCGTGGCTGGTCGGTGACCGCCGCCCCGGCGCCGAGGGCGACCGCTACGTGATCCTGGACGACGGGGACGTCTGGCGCGCGCGCCCTGGTGCGTCACCAGCCCTGGACGCGGCCGTGGCCGCCTGGCTGGCCGAGCCCAACGACGACCTGGTCACGCTGCTCGCGCGCTCGCTGAGCGACGCGCGTCTTGGCGGCGCCGGCTGGCTGGAGATGGCCGGAGGGGTCACGCGCGTGGACGACCGCCGGCAGGAGCCCCACTCGCACGACGGTCCGGACCGGCGCGGCAGCTGACGCGGACGGACGCGCGCGGCCGTCGGGCCGCGCCTCCTTGGTGCGTGCGCCGCAGGGCACCGGAGCCTGAGCCACGGCGGCCGGCGGCGGCGGACGGACGGCCGATGGTGAGCGCCGTGCCGCTCTGGTATAAGCAAGGGTGTGAACTTCCCCTCCGCACCCCTCCGCGTCGGCGCGCCCGAAGGCTCGAGCGCGCCCACCGGCGCGCCCCTCTTCATCGGCGCCGACCTCGGCAAGGTCACCACCTCGCTGGCGGTCGGCGAGCTCGACGATGACGGGCAGCTGCGGGTGCTGGAGACGAGGGCGGAGCGCCACCTCGGCGACCCGCTCCGCCCCTTCCTCGAGCTCTACCGCGACCTGGACACCGGCCGCCTCGCCGGTGTCGCGGCGACGGGTGTCTACGGCGAGCGTCTCGGAGAGCCCGTGCTGGGCGGTGTGCCCGAGGAGATCGCCCAGGAGCAAGCCGCCGCCTGGCTCTACCCCGACGGACCCCTCAACGTGGTGCGCGTCGGCGGCGGCGGCTACTCGGTGCTCACGCGCGACGCCGCCGGCACCGTCCGCTACGAGGGCAACGAGCGCTGCTCGGCCGGCACCGGGGAGACCGTCGAGGGCCTGTGCGCCCGGCTCGGCCGCTCGCTCGAGGAGGCCGTGGCGCTTGCGGAGGAGAGCCCGGACGGCGTGACCGTCACCAGCCGCTGCGCCGTGTTCGCCAAGAGCGAGCTCACGCACTTCGCCAACCAGGGAGAGTCGCACGGGCGCATCTTCCGCGGCCTCTTCGATGGCGTCGCCCGCAACGTCCACAGCCTGTACGACAAGAGCAAGATCGACGGCCCCGTGGTCCTGGTCGGGCACGGGGCCCTCATCGGTCCCATCGCGGCGCGCGTCGCGACGCTGAGCGATGCGCCCGTCGAGGTCGCGGCGCAGGCCGGCGTGTTCGAGGCGCTCGGCGCGCTGCGGTTCGCCGCCTCGAGGGCCGCCGCCGCGGATGCCGGCGACGCCTCCGGCCCGGCGGCCGCCGTCGACGCCGGGGCAGCCGGCGGGTTCCCCGCCGACCCGGAGGTGCTGGTGCGGCCGGTGCGCAGCCGCATCGGCCGGCTGGAGCCCGCAGACCGCGGGCCCGGCTCCGTCACCCGCCTCGAGGACGGACATGGCGCTGCCGGCGCCGTCGACGAGAGCGCGCCGGCCGTGCTCGGCCTCGATCTGGGCTCCACCGGCTCCAAGGCCGCGCTCGTCGACGCGGCCACCGGCGCCGTGCTGGCCAGCGTGTATCGGCGCACGGAGGGCAACCCGGTCGAGGCGGCTCAGGCGCTGGTCGCCGAGGTCACCGAGATGGCGCCGGCGCCGGTGGTCGCCGTCGGCCTCACCGGCTCCGGCAGGGACGCCGCCGCCACGGTCTTCCGCGCCGTCTTCCCGGAGCTCGGCGGCCGGCTCACTGTGCAGAACGAGATCGTCGCGCACGCCACGGCGGCCGCCGGGCTCGACCCGGACGGCGGCCGCAGCCTCTCGATCGTCGAGATCGGCGGCCAAGACGCCAAATTCATCAACGTCGAGAACGGGCGCGTCGTCGACGCCGACATGAACCGCGTCTGCAGCGCCGGCACCGGCTCGTTCCTCGAGGAGCAGGCGATCGCCCACGGCGTGGACGACATCTCGGAGTTCGGGC